>Ga0315289_10003850_pt1 | contig 22591 bp, 13 predicted proteins | sample YL17G11_40_MG_FD_203452 | JGI IMG/M metagenome (GOLD analysis project Ga0315289, IMG submission 203452) | Sediment microbial communities from Yellowstone Lake, YNP, Wyoming, USA - YL17G11_40 | ecosystem: Environmental > Aquatic > Freshwater > Lake > Sediment | place: USA: Wyoming | collected... | reverse complement strand
TTCTGTCTTTTCAACCATGTAGACCTTGAAGCCCATGTCCGCGAGGTCTAAGGCAGCGTTTATGCCCGATATGCCCCCGCCGATCACCATGACCTTCTTCGTCATGGGCAACTCGATGGGCTGGAGGGGTTCAAGGACTCTTGCCTTGGCAACGGCCATTCGGACTATGTCTTTGGCCTTCTGAGCAGTTTCTTTCGGCGAGGTCTGATGGCAGTATGAGTCGAATTCACGGATGTTGGCCATCTCAAAGAGCCAAGGGTTCAGGTCGGCCTGTGAAACACACCGCTGAAAGGTTGGCTCATATAGCCTAGGCGAACAGCCTGCAACGACCACGCGCTCAAGCCTGTTCCTCTTTATCGCAGTCTTGATTTCTTCTTGACCCTGCTGGCTACACGGATAGTTCATGTTTTCAGCATAAACAACGTTTGGCAACGTCTTCGCGTAGTTTGTCAAGTCTTCAACATTTATGACTGAGGATATCGCAGAGCCACACTGGCAGACGAATACTCCGATTCGTGGCCGTTTGCGGGCTCCAGTCTTACGCTTAGGCTTGATCTCCCTATTCGTTTCAGTCTTCTTGGATGACGCTTTTCGCGGCACACTAGTCCTCCTTCAAACCTACTCGTCTCTTCACGGACTCCGTGGCTTTCAGAGAACGCTTAGACTTCAGTTCCTTGGCAACGATGACTGGTGAGGCCAGCCTCTCCAGAGCCTTGTTCCAAGCGCCTGAGCGTACGGGCGTATGGTTGATGCCTGTTCGGTTCAGTTCTAAGGCTGCGTCTACCGGACAGACAACTTTGCATGCTCCGCAGTAGACGCAGAAAGCCTCATTTGTGTGCACCTTCTTGTCTGATTCAGACAAGTACAGCGCCCCTGTGAGTGGGCAGACGTCTAAGCAGTCTGTGCATCCTTCGGGGCATTTTTCATCGTGAATGTCTATTTTTCCGTTGAGGAATTTTATCACGCGGATTAGGCCTTCTGAGCATTTGAATTCGCATATTCTGCAGCATGGGCAGTGTTCCTTGTCGATCTCAACCTGAGCATGGACTCCTTGCCTTTCCTGCTCAGTGAGCGCTGATAGGTTCTCCACGGTCTTTCCATCGGCCGTCAGCCACGTGGTCTTAATCAGATCTATAGGGCATGCGTCTTCGCATTCCGTCGCGTTTCCTTGAAGTTTCGCCTGGTCTACTTGGATGTCGCGGACAAGCTGTGGGAAGCTTTCTTTTTCCACGACGGAAAGAATATGTTGGCCATCTACTGTCACCCTCATCGCCCCATACGGGCAAGTCACGTCGCATATCCCGCAGAAGTTGCATTTCGACAGGTCCACGTCAATCTTGGCTTTTTCAGCCTTCTGGCCCATGGTTTTGGGTTGTTTCTCAACTTTTATGGCTTCTTTTGGGCATGCCAAGCTGCAGATCTGGCAGCCTACGCAGTGATTCTTGTCAAGAGTAAGCTTGTAATCTTTAACATGCAAAACCCATTCTAATGTCAGAGTTTCAGCCGTATCGTTCTTAATGGTTTTTAACGGCATCGACTGACCACCAAATCAAAGTTGTCTCGATGGGAAAGTCGCATTTTAGATAGGCTTGCATTTTCTTTAATATATAGTTTGGTTTGAACGTTGATGATTCTAATGATGTATCTTCGTGCACATTGCGACGTAGCATTTCAGGCTTGCTTCATCCTTCAGAGATTCAGTATGTAATCCGGTCTCGCGGAGTAGACTTCGGAAATCTTCCTTTGAAAATATCTTTTTCAATCCGGTAACGATTATGACGCCCTCGTTTTTTGAGACCCGTTTAATCTCGTTTAATGTCTGAGCCGGATTAGGCGAATTCTGTACCAGAGTAATGGCGAACACATGATCAAACGTGCCCACTCGCAGGGGAATGAAGTCAGCGTCAGCCCAGATTACTTCAGCGGTGGCCGAGTTTCTTGCCCGTTGCTTGGCTTTGAGCAGGGGTTTTCTGGAAATGTCCACCCCCACGATTTTCCTCGAAGCGTCTTTTATGTGACTGAACAGCAGTCCAGTTCCGCAACCGACGTCCAAAACGAGCCCTAACTCCTGCTTCTGCAAATTCTCCAGAGCGGCAACGTATTTTGCCGTTTGTTCCTGTTCATAGCGGCCGTCGTAAATGTGTGCCGTGGCATCATATCTTCGCATTATGTCGCGTTTCTTCTTCCACTCGGTCATAGAAGCTCAGAAGTCTTATGTGCATACTAAGCTTCATAAACTATCGGGCAAAGAGAAGGTGGCAAACTTGAAGCCTTTCTCGGTTCTGGTCAATCCCAGCACAGACGAAGCGGAGAACATGGCCAGAGAGGCTCTTTCTCAGCATAGAATGCTTCTTGTCGTTGGAAAGTGTTGGGTTCATTATACTGGAAGGGCAAGGTCCAAGCTTGAGCCTGGCGAACGTGTCCTAATCATTAAAGAGGATGGCTCTCTGCTAGTTCACCGTTCCGTAGGATACGAACCAGTAAACTGGCAGCCTCCAGGATGCATTTTTCACACTCAGGCCAAAGATGGCCTAGTGGAGATTCGCGCCGTTAGGCAGAAGCCGCAGGAATCTGTCAGAGTATTTTTCGAGAGGGTCGATTTAATGTCTGCCTTAGAGCTTGTGGACTCCGGAGAATTCTCGCTTTACGCAAGTGAGGAAGACATGCACAAGGCAATCCTAGTCAAGCCTTCCCTCTTGGAAGAAGGTTTTAACCCGATAAGCTATGAGAAGAAGGTTGAGCCTGGCTTCGTGGATATCTATGGCGAGGACAAGAATGGGCGGCTCGTTGTTGTCGAGGTTAAGCGAAAGACAGCGGGCAAACAAGCGGCAATTCAGCTCGCGAAATATGTCGATGCCATTAGAGAAAAGGCAGATCGCCAGGTTCGGGCCATTCTGGCGGCGCCCGACATTGCAAAGGACGTTCAGAAGTTGCTCGAGAACCTGGGCATTGAATTCAAACGTTTAGACCCTAAGAAGTGTGCGGAAACGCTTCGGCGCGCGGAGACAAGGAAGTTGGCCGAATTCTTCAGTTAAGCCTAAAAAGCTAGTCAGGCGCGCTCTCTTTCCTTCCCATTAGCGGGAAAGAAATAGAGGAAAAGGTTATTTGTTCTGTTGTACGCGCCTTTTCGCAGAGTCGCAAAGTCATTTCTTGCACCACAGCTTGCCGCCCGTGGCAAAGTGGTCCTTTGGCATCTCGCTAAACTTTATCCAGACTGCCTCTTTCGACACGTTGAAGATCTCCGATACAGCATCGGTGATGGCCTTCGCCAGTCTTTCTCTTTGCTCTTCGGTTCTTCCTTCCACATGATGTATTTCGATGAATGGCATTATCGACCCCGTAGAGCATGTCTTGCACGCTCGAAGTTAAGTTTTTGGGATGCACGCCACGTATTTGCTTAGACCATCTGCGATAAATGTCTAGAGACTTTGTTTGCTGTTTCATCTACGGAGTTTTGGGAACGCTCAGTTTTAGTTCTCTAACCCTAGGTGAAAAGAAAGCTTAAAGAATCGAGGCCTTCACTAGTGAAGTGGGTAGTGCCTTGGTTGGTCACTGCACATCTGACTGAACCACATTTCTCAGGCAGAGACCAAGAACTCAAGCTGCTGCAGAATCATTTGGAACTCGCGGCTCAAGGAAAAGGTGCTATGATATTCATTTCAGGCGAAGCCGGAGTTGGCAAGACGAGGCTTGTGAATGAATTCCTAACCCTTGCCGAGAAGGAAGCAGAGATAGTCTCCGGATACTGCCTCAGCAGAGCCGCCTTGCCTTACTTTCCATTTATAGAAGCGTTCAGCGCTTCCTCCACGTCCGCAAATCAAGATAAAAGCAGGCACAACGGTTCTGACTTACTAGGAATAAAAGGTTGGCTGAAGGGAACAGAATCGACAGAAACTGATCAGCTGGGAATCAGAGTCTGGCTGACAGGCCCAAGGCATGCACGAAAAATCCAACAACCAAGCCTGCTCAGCCCTGAAATGAGAAAGAACATGACCTACATAGCTGTAACAGAGAAACTTGTGTCCATGTCCACCAAGAGTCCAATCATCCTATTTCTTGATGATCTCCAATGGGGCGATTCAGCTTCTCTGTCGCTAATGCACTATATCTCCCGTGCCATCGTCTCTTCACGGGTCTTGATAATCGGAACATTCAGATCCGAGGAATTATCTCCTGATTCTGAAGGACATCCACACCCACTTGTAGAAACTCTACGTCTCATGAGTAGAGAAGACCTGTACATTGAAATCAAGCTGCCACGCCTCAGAGAGCCAGAGATTGCAGAACTAGCCGAATCCATGGTCGGCGGAACCATCGATGATCATTTAATCGAGAAACTTGCCAAGGAAAGCCAGGGTAACCCACTTTTTGCAGTTGAATCACTCAGACTGCTCGCAGAATCCGGATGTCTCATCCAGGAAAACGGCGAGTGGCGCCTCTCCGTTGACAAGCCGGCAATACCAAACAAGGTTAGAGACATCATTATGCGACGATTGGACATGCTGGATTCAACACAGCGAAGACTCCTCGACATAGCATCCGTCGCAGGCGACAAAATCGACCCGGCAATACTAGGAGGTGTGCTTTCCATGGACAGACTTCTTGTCCTCGAAAATCTACACAGGATTTCACGCTCTGCCTTATTGATTAATCCATCAGACAGTGCTTACAGGTTCGGGCACGCAAAGCTTCGAGAAGTCTTGTATGAGGAGCTTTCCTCTCCACTGAAAAGAGAATACCACGCAAGAGTCGCAGAAATGATGGAAAATGAAGCTGACGGAAAGGGAGAATTCTCAGTCAATGAGCTTGCCTTTCACTACGCGCAAGCGGGAAACAAGGAAAAATCCATCAAATACTCCTTGTTGGCAGGCGAGGATGCCCGAAAAAGATTCAGCAATGCAGAAGCCATTGACTACTTCAGCTACGTGTTAAGCATCCTTCCAGACGATGCAGTACACTTCGATCAAAAGATCTTAGCTCAAGAAGGATTAGGGGACGCCTATTATGCTGTTGGCTCGTTTGAAAAAGCCAAAAAAACGTTTGAGAAACTAGGCGAAACGACAAGATTGGGCGGGGTTAGAGTTCGAGCCCTGCGAAAGGCGATGGCAGCCTCTTTTCAACGTGGAGACATGCCCCACATGGTAGAACTAGCGGGCAGAGCCGAGAAAGACGTGGGTTGTGACCGCCTCGAAGATGCGCGAGTCCAAGTATACAAAGCGCAGGCGATAGGCTTCAGGGGCAAATTGGAGGAAGCGACACATGACCTAGAGGGCTGCTTGCAGGTTTTTCAGAATGAAAATTCCCTTCTGGACGTGGCAACAGTATCGCGCGAGATCTCGGAGTTCTACTCTTGCCAAGGCCAAGTAGCAGAAGCCTTGTCTGCTATACACCGTTCGATAGAACTCTGCACTGACCTAAAAGACCCGTATGGGCAAGCGATAGCACTTTTTTATGAAGGTCTTGTTTACTTCAACTGTGGACGCAATGAAGAAGCCTTGACCAGCTATAGCAAGGCTGTCGAAATTGGAGGAAAAGTAGGCGACTACGCCACAATGGCTCGGTCGACTGTCTATTCTGGCATGGTGCATGAATCTCTCGGCGAGCTAAGGGAGGCCTTAGCCTGCAGCCTAAAAGCGGTTGAGTATGCTGAGAAAACAGATTCGTATTACACTCAACTCATAGGCTACGCGAACGTCACCAGAAACTATGCAAAACTTGGCAATCGAGATCCCATGGAGGAATATTACGCCAAGTTCACCAGATTGTTCACGGAGGTGGGTCATACTGCAAGCAGATTAGCACACGCGGGCAGTGTGCGCACACAAGCAGCTTTCTTCGCGGCAAAAGGCCAATGGAGTGAAGCAAACAAATACTTCGAAGACTGCCTCAGTCTGTACAAGGGAGCCATGTGGGCCAATTTGCATGAGGCGATGGCAAGAACGGAGTACGCCTTGATTCTCGCAAAACAAGGCAAGAACGCAGAAGCCAAGGCACATATCGAAGAAGCGTCACGTCTGTACGCCAGAATCGGCAACGACCTTCAGATTGCACGTCTTAACAGGCTGCTCGAAGAGGTTAGCGGAAATAAGTTATCTGATCCCTTTCACACTTGATCGAATTTCTATTTTACATCATATCCGTACACTGTTGGCGCGCGCGTGATACGAAATGCCGTTTTCCCTGTAGAATCTTCGTTCGCATGCTCAGAAACACCCGGATTGATTCCAACGAAAATGCATTGAGGATCGACTGAACGGTCTACTCGGTGTTCACGCGTTTCCAATATGAGACATCTTGGTAACACCCCTTGTGCCGAGTCATTACGAATCCTTTCACACCTCAACGTGCAGCTTACCAATTCTTTTCCTATTTTGCGCGCTGCGCTAAACTTCTTTCTAATCTTCTTCTAACGTCGCCCGCACGCGCTGAAGTGATATGTGAAAAGGATGGCGAGGTGGACAGGTGAAGGTCAGTTTTTGGGGCCTTTGAGCCATTCCTTGATCCCTACTTCTTTTTTCCTTTCTTTCGGTTTGGTTGCTGCAATTTTGGAATGTAGAGTGATTCCCCAACAGCTGAAGGCATGGGAGTAAGGCTCCTGCATAAGATGAGTGAATGATAGTTCGCCGTATGCTAAGAATCCTATTACCTGTGTTGATGAAAGCCCTTCTTTGAGTATCTCAGCCTCAGTTCCTGATCTGCATCCAGCCATCAGTTCAACGAGTCTTCTGTTGATGCAGGAAACGAGGAGCGTGGCATCGTTTGTGTTGAAGCCTTGGTCTGCTCTGAGCATGTCATACACGCGGCGAGCTCCTTTTTGCACTTTCTCATGGTCACCCATCATGATATAACCCGGCATCTCAGGATTATAGCTTCTGATCGGAAACATGAGCTCAATGTCTTCTCCGACTACTCGCATGCTCGCAACACAAGTATAATTGCCAAAAGGGAAAGCAAAGGAGTATTTGGCCGAAACTGGATTGAATATCAGTAACCTTTTCTGCGCTCGAGAAAGTCGCATTGCTTCTTGCATTGCTTCTTGAATTGCTTTCTTATCAGGTATAGGAAGCCCTCTTTCCTTTGACATTTTGACTTCGTTTTCAGAAACCACTTGAGCGTACTTAGTGCAGGGATCTTCTCTGCCAATGCGTTTGACGTACTTGAAGTGAGGTTCCTTCTCCTTGTTGAAATGAAATGTGTGTTCTTTTCCAACCTTGGTTATGGCGTTTACATCCAAGCCTATCGAGGTTTCGCACAGATTGGGAATCAGGGCACATACGCCTTCTCCGTCAAGGACTTTTAGCAGTGGATGCTCTTTCAGCCTTCCATAGAATTGATGAAAAAGCTTGGCAGTTAGCCCGTCACCGCTGCTTCCGCCTATCACGTTCATAATCCGTGCCTCACGAGCACTGCCCATGAAATTGGCGATTCCCTCTGCCAAGAAATGCTCGTAGCCCGGAGTGTCAACCTTTGATCCCTGGGTCAGCACAAGCAGAGTCTTTCCCATGTGAAGGTGCTCTTTGCTGGTGGCTTGCTGGGTGAAGTCGACCCATGCATCACGCGTCATTTCCCTTCCTTGCTCTCCTGCTTCTTCTGGCGTTCGAAGGCCCCAGGTTCGTCCCACACCTATCGGAAGATTGGAAGCCAAGGCCAATATTGACAGGCCGTTGTTGCCTATTCCCGAAATTTCCTTTAGTTCAAGGTCTTCGTTTTCTATTTCTCCCCCAGTTGTGTGACCGATGAGTCTGAGCTGGCTTGCAGGGGTTTTCTTGAATCGGTCTTCTATAGCTCTGAGAATCGATCCACATATCTGTGCATCCTTTTCTGCATGTTCCCCTCTGTAACTCAAATACAAGATCAACAGCTTCACATCTTCAAACCCACAACCACTTTTCAGAAGGTCTCTTTCAAGTTTGTCAAGAACCATTCCGGTCATTTTCTGGGCTTCTTCCGGACTGTTCCTTATTCTCAGATCCAACTCTCTTTGTTGGTCAGTTTCCAGCTCTTTCATCGTGTGTGCATGAGCAGCGAAACCCATAAAGAAATGATCATCCATTGACATCCAACATCGTGCTCAGCTACACTATGCCGGTACGCCTTTAAAAGCTGACAGAAATGCTCAATGCATATCGCAGCTTCAGCATACCTGCCGTGACCTAGAATAGTTGTGTCCATTATTAGCCCATAACAAGCCTAGCGCGCGCTTTTCCAGAGAGGCTCTCCATCTAGATGAGAAACATGAAAAAGAACCCGAAGAAGTGCGCGGAAACACTTCGACGCGCGGAGACAAGGAAGTTGGCTGAATTCTTCAGTCAAGCCTAAAATGTTAGTCAGGCGAGCTAAGCTAGGGTCTTGCTATTATTACGTAGTGGTAAGGCTCATTTGTTTTGACTGTCTCTATCTTGAAGCCCGCTTCTTTGATCAGGCCGGCTGCTTCCTCCTCGCTGAACCTTATGTGAAGCGGTGGACCCATTTCCATGGGTTTCTTCTTCCAATCCAAGTCGATTAGCCGTCCATCATGCTTCAGCATTCTCTTAGCATTTGACAGAACCTTTGTCACAGACTCGAAATCGTGAAGGACAATCCCGAAGAAAACGATGTCGGCACAGCCGTCACACAGGATAATCTTTTCAGCTTTTCCAACTTTCAAGACCAGGTTCACTAAGCCTTTCCTCCGGGCTCTTTCGCTAAGCCTGCTTATTGCATCCTCGTCAACGTCCAGTCCGTAGACCAGTCCTTTCTGACCGACAACCTTTGCGGCTGGAATAGCGAAAAAGCCATCGCCGCAACCGATGTCCACGAAGGTGAAACCAAGCTTCAACCCGATACTCATCAAGACAGCCTCAGGATTCTGCCACTTTTTCCTTTTCCTCTCATCAAAGAATGCATATGGACCCAAAACGGACCGTCTCTAACTTTTTTTGAAGTTCTATGCCAATGCTAACTAATAAAGCAACAAGCGCTTTTTTGTCTGCGGATGGCTATTTTCACTAGGCAGTTGCTGTCAACACAATTTCTCCAGGGACGATGTGCATCTTCGAATAGACCTCCAGGAATCTAAGGCCGTAGAGTCTTAACAACTCGTGGAAATCGAGCCTTCTGAATCCTTTTCGTTCGAATGAACAGAGTGCTGTAGAGTTGCCCTTCTGGACAGAAACATAGACGCTGTTCATCCCATGATCTTTGAAGTATCTCATGCTAGCCTCTATCAAACCTGAGGCTGCACCTTTCCTTCGCAGTTCGGGATGAACGGCGAGCCATAGGATATTACCCAACGTGTGCTTTCCGATATGAATTGATTTCAACACTGCGAAGCCGACGACTTTTTGCCCGTTCTTGCTTACCAATATGTGATCGGAAGAACGTACGCTTCGGACTGCAAAATAACCGTACAACCCGTCAAAAGAGAGTCTGCAAATCTCCTCCAATGCATCTGTATCATGCGGATCGGCTTGCCTAACGATAAACCCGAACATCATATCTTTTTTTTCCATTGCTCTGTTGCCTTCGAAGAATTCGAGTGCTTATGCTGGCTTCGAAATGGGCCTTGTTTGTTGGGGACCGCAAGGGATCGACCGTGGCTCTTTTTGTTCTAGCTTTCTGTCTCCTTCGACGTCAGGCGTTTTATTTGATCATAACGGAAGCAGTTGATCAGGTGGTCGTTCACCATGCCCACGGCCTGCATGAAAGCATAGCAGATTGTGGGCCCAACGAATTTGAACCCTCTCTTTTTGAGTTCCATGCTCATGACTCTCGACTCTTCAGACTCTGATGGAAGACTTGAGAAATTCCGGAGGGCATGATTGATGGTTCTTCCCTTAACGAATTGCCATATGAAGGTATCGAAAGAGCCGAAGTCTCTTTTGACTTCTCTGAATCTTCGCGCATTGTTGATGGCGGCCGATATCTTTGCTCTGTTTCGAATCACGGCAGGATTGCTCATCAGACGGTTCACGTCTTCGTCCGTGTACTCGGCCATCTCCTCAGGATCGAAATCGTCAAAGGCTTTTCTCAAGGCTTCCCTTCTTTTTAGTATCATCTCCCATGTTAAACCCGCTTGAAAACCTTCGAGCACCAGAAACTCGAAAAGTGTCTTGTCATCATGAACGGGTGTGCCCCACTCCTCATCATGATACTTAGTATAGAGGGGATTATCGGTGTTCCAACACCTCGTCGGCTTCCTTTCCATAACACATAGTGACTGAGCCAAAGATTTAAGTTTCCCCGGACAGCTGAAAAAAGAAAAACAGGAATCGGTGCAAGATATATCGCGCTCGAAGAGAACGAAGGGAAGGGAATGTATTTTCGTGTATTTTGGACGACTCGTGATCTAGGCTCAAGGTGCGTCTAGGCATTTCGCACGAGGAGAAAAACATATTTTGAAGTCATCATGGACCTCTTGCCTAAATCGCAGGGGCTTAGCGTGTCGCGATTGTTAGGTGCCTTCGCCGAAGTGTCTTGACATGATGATTAGGTCTCTTCCGTCGACCTTGTTGTCGTTGTTTACGTCGGCGTTTGCGTTCCATCCGACCGTTGCGGGTGAGCCTGGATAGAAGTAGTCTGGCCCGTAAGTTCCGAAGGCCCTCGAGGCTATTATTAGGTCTCTGCCGTCGACCTTGTTGTCCGTGCTTATGTCGCCTACCCTGGCCACGTAGATCCAGCCTATGCGTTGGGAAAAGGCAGATATGCTGTAGTTGCTGATCACCCAGCTGGCATTCGTGTTCCAAGTGAAATTCAAGGTTTCTTGGGCGCCTGGGTCCAACTCAACTATTTGATACGTCGTAGGAAGCAGAGTTGTGTTGCAGTACAAGGAGACATTGAAGTTTGTCTGTGGAGAGCCTCCCTGATTGCGGATGGTGACGTTGATGTTTGCACCGTAGCCCTGACACACTACTGTTTTTGGACAGTTCGCGCTGGCAACCATGACGCCGTAGGGAGGCTGAGGCAGAGACGTGACTCCGAACATCGACAGATGAGGCGCTGAACCATAAACGGTGTGGCCTGCCGTGTTAACGCCAGTCGTTATGTCCACCCATGAGGCTGAGGACTCGTTCCACATCCACATCTGGGTGAAGATTTGCTCTTCTGGTGGGATATTTCCGTAATTATACGCGAGGCTGAGGTTGATCGGTGGCGATAGGATTTTGGTCGTGTTGATTTGGTAGTAGTTCAGACCGGCTAGGCCATGAGGCGGTGCTGGATTTGTGCTGGGTATGCTCACAGTAGTTGTTCCCTGCACGTCCAGGTCACCAGTTATTCCCAGGTTGGAAGTGACTCCAAACATTGAAAGATGAGGCGACATGCCGTAGACGACGTGGCTGGTCGTGTTAACGTAAGTAGTCACGTCTACCCAGCTGCTGGCGGAGTCGTTCCACAGCCATATTTTCATGGCCTGCTGATCCTGCAGCGAAAGGCCCGAAGGATCATAACCAAACTCAAGCGTAATATTGCCAGTGTAGCTGGCATTTGTTGTGATCTGACTACAGGCGACGGATACAAATTGGGATGTGGGGGGTTGAACGCTGCTCACTGTAGTGGATCCTTCCGTGGTTACGTTTGCGAAGGTGATGTTGACGTTTTGTGCAGGTGTTACCGTGACGTTGCTGCCTGTTGGCGTTGAGATCACAATTGGTCCTACAAAATTATAGACTCCATCCGACTGTGTAAAGGCAAGTTCATTCAGGGACGAACCCATAACAAAGGTGCCGCCTGGAGCGTATTCTGTGCTTATGTCCAGCATGCTGTTCAAGCTTTGGTTAGTGCCAGGGGTCTGCAATATTTGGAATTCTGCCCAGAAGAGAGTTCCCTCATGCGGTCCTGATACAAAATCGTTACCCACACAATGTTCGGCGACAAGAACGCTGCCGTTGCCATAAGCCCCGCCGTCAATTGCGGCGCCCACGATGGTTTCGTGGCCAATCATGTACTGGCTGCTCGGATAACTAGTGACTGCTGCACGAGTACACATAAGCTGAGTGCGGTTGTAATGCATAGCGGTTTGCCATGCAAAGACGTTCTCGGCCATGCTAAGAGAGACTGTCACGTTGAATCTGGAGCCGATGGTCTCATCGTTTGTAGGGGACATGATTGAAGGGTTCACCGACATCTTATCAGCATACATGTTTACCCAGATTGGGAGTGTGACGTTGATCCATTGGCTGAGCCACGGGTTGGACACGCTGTAGGATATTGTAGTAGTGTTCCATGCTTCAGTGTAATTGAGGGGGTTGGGTCCTGTGATGCGTGCGGCCAGTTTGACGTAGGTCAGTGATGGAACCGCTAGAGTCAAGTTCAGCGTTTCGACGTCGGACGTGCCCATCGGGTACGGTGAGACTGGCGCCAGAGTCCTGCTGACTGGGTAGCTTGGCTGCAGCACACCGTTCACGTACACGTACTTGTTCACTACTAGGCTGCCGTCAGTCCACAGGTTCCTAAGTGCTAGGGTCACTGGGACGCTAATTGGAGTTTGTCCTGCCACGTTGATTTTGGTTGCATAGTTGGGCGTGTTGATCGTTGCCATCACTGGATAGTACAGGTAGTAGCCTGGGCTGGTTATGCCGTGGACCACGCTGCCCGGAGTGTTGGCCACCATCACGATCGTATCGCCTACACTTATGCCAGTGCCGGACACCCATCTGAATGGGCCTGTGCCAATGATGTTAGCGTCTGGCGTGTTGCCTTGGACTATTGGGTTTGCGAGTGTGGAAGCGTCGACTATTGGCTTCCAAATGTGCTTCGGAATGATTGTGCTGCCTATGACCCATCCTGCTGCCCAGACACTGTAGACGTTCAACAACACTTGAATGTGGTAGTCGTCGAGTATTTCAACGGATTGCATGTACTGCACTGTCGGGTACCAAGACGGTGGTGGGAAGCCCTTTGCGAGCAGGTCGTTGCTTATCTCGAGGAGCGTGTAGTAAACGTCTGCTATGGTTACGGGTTGCCCGTCCTGCCAGTACGCGTCGGGACGCAGCGTAATCGTTACGCTTGTCTTCTTCTCGCTTGTGACTGGATCAGTCCAAGTGCCTATCGTGTAGTTCTCGAACAGCTGCGGGACTCCCCACTGCAACGTGTAAGGATCTCTCGCCCATCCAACGTCGTAGATTACGCCCAGAACCTCCAAGTCCCAGTACCACTGTGCGTAGACTATGTTCTGCAGAGTGACTGTTGACGAGAAGCCGTACCACGTGGTTAAGTTCGGGTACAGGTTTCCGTACGTCTGCATGTCCAGTTTTGACCACCAGTTGTTGACGCCGATGGTCTCCTGGTTCACGAGATGCTTCCAGTCTCCCGTCGGAGGATATGTGACTGGGCTCATGCTAGTCGAGGTTTCGTGTGGCACGTTCTTGTAACCCTTGAATCCTGTATAACAGAACACTGGAACCGCAGCGGCATAGTGTGCGAACCAGTACTGGAAGTCCTTTGCGGCCTGTGTGGCCGTTGCAAGGTCAGGCGTGAGCTTTATCGTTGTAGCGTTCTGGTTCGTCTCTGGGTAGTTGATGGCGTCATAGTTCAGTGGTGAGCCTGGGTGGTAATAGTTGCTGCCGTTGTACAAGTCGCAGAGATAATCTGGGTCTGGGCCGATGCCCGTCCAGCCGCCAGTGTACAAGTTGAAGTACTGCTGCGCGAAGACTGGACCTGTAACGTTGGCTCTCGGGACACCGCTGTAATAGGTTGTGCCGATGCCGACGGTGTTCAAGGCTGCGTTGAGGTGGTCACCGAGGGTTTGTCTGTCGCCTATTCTTGAGTAGAATATGAGGTTGAGAGTTGTGTTTCCGTTGTGTGTATCGAGTCTGACCGTGTGATTACCGTTCCATGGAAAGCCGTTTGCGTCGAGAATTTGGTTTGCCAGAGTGAGGTTGCCAGTGTAGCCGCCGTACGTCAACGCAGCGAGAGGCTGGCCTGGCGCGATTTGCGTGTTGATGTATGCTCCCATGTAGTTTGGCACGGGAGTGTACATCGGGAGCGCAAAGCCTCCCGTGAAGGACTCGATGCATGACCTGTTTACACAGGCCGCTATGGCCTGTCGCAGGGCCAGGTTGCTAGTCGGGTTGTAAGTGCCAGATACGTTGTCAGCAGGTGTGTAGGTCGCGTTGTTGTTTATGTCTATGATGTAGTAGCCGGGTTCACTGCCGTAGTTTTGCAGAGTGATTGGACCGTTAGCAGTGCTCCATGAAGCCGCGTGGGCAGCGTCGATAGCCCAGTCTTCAATGTCCATTTGGCCTGTGTCCATACCTGTAAACATATCGGCGTAGTTTGCATACACGAAGGTTTTGATTCCGTTCACGTGCGGGCCGAAGATTTCATATTTGCCGTCATCATATGCTGGGTTTGGTGGTATGCAAAATGAAAATGCTTGGGGAACCATCGATACAGCAAGAATGCTAAGCATTGCAATAGTGACTAGGAAAACGTTTTTCATTCTTTTCTCCTGCTTTCTCCTTTCGTCAGTTTATAATATGAGAGTGAAGGGTTAAAAGGTTTATGAAAAAATGTTATACTTTAGCAACGTGATGTTCACATGGGCTAGCAACAGAAATTGGTTGCGTCGTAGAAATGTATTGAATGCAAACTGCAACGAAGACAGTTGCACATACTGGACCACTAGCGCGCGCGATGCTTATATCGCATAATTGATTCTCTTTGCAAGCATAACGATAAGGCGAATTTTCAAGCGAGGCCATTTATTCTTATTTTAGCCCTGTCCCTTCAGCCAGCCTCGGATTCCCAGTTCTTTGACGTTGACGACTACTTGCTCCAGGGCAAAGGATTTGTTTTCTCCTTTTTCGTCCATGAAATGTATCTTAGGCGTGAAAACGAATTTTCCCTTCTTTCGAGGCTTCAATGTTAGCTTCATCTCCACTGCTTCAAGAGGAGCAAGCTTTCTCCCTTTCAAGTTTAGAACACCATCACCGACCATGCACTTTTCAGGTTTCTCGGTAAGATCGAATCCTTCTGGAATAACCTGCTCCAACCGAGTCAGAAAGGCCGGGCTCTTTCCAAGATTTGCAAGATGAATTTCCAATTCCCAGTCTTCCCCAACTACCAGCTCCAGCTGCCGAGCAATCAGATTTGCCTGGATAGACTCATGCTCAAACCTTGACAAACCAACAGGCTCCTCCACGGTTAAGCCGGGTGCAGAGATCAAACGGGTACTTGACGCGTCGCTAGGAGCAGTCAGCAATTCTCCTAAAGAGAGCGCAAATTCGCGTTTCTCCTTGACCTTCTCCAGAATTTTGAGAACTTCGTCTCTTTTGCCGACGTACTCTGCCGATTCATATAGTTTGGCCGATTTTTCAAGACATTTCTCAGCGAGAAGATAGCTCTTCATCTTCTTTTCAGGATCAACCTCCATCTCGGCGCTGATCATGTAGTTGTAGGCATCGAACAAGACTTCGGCGGCGCCTGTCCACACAGACGCTTTGTCAAAGCCAGCTTTCAAGTAATAATGTGCTGCGCTCCCGAGGTACTGTTTCGCCCTGGAGAAATCATCTTTTTCTCTCGTGTCTTCAAACCTGGTTCCATGTTCCAAGGCTAAACAGAATGCATTGTTGCCAGAGGCCAGCAAGGTCGTCTTGTCCCTCGTGCCTGGCTCCTTAGCCTTCAAGAACAGTTCGGAAGCTTCATGGTACAGTTCTGGAGACATCTTTCGTTCGGCCATCTCCATTTTCTGCCATGCACGACACATGAAGGCAATCGGGCGTATCTCTTTTTGATCGTCCTCTTCTAGTTTCTCCAACATTCTCTCAAAACGGGTCGCAGCTGAGTCATACTTTTCTGCGCTCTGTGCGTAGCTCCCTCTTCGCTCGTATATTTTCGCTTCTTCCACGTCAACCCGAGCTAGGCAGTACTCTGTTCTTCTTGGTGACGCCTTGCTGAGTTCCCTAGCCTTCTCGCGTTCGTCATGGTTCTGAACTTGGTCAATTTGTTCTTCGAGCGTTTTTCTCGATTCTTCAAAGAGCGCTGCAGCATTTTTGAAAGCCTCCGCGGATTCAGTGTTGCTCTCTCTTCTGCTCAGGTCTTCGGCATGTTCTAGCAGGGACCAAGCCTTGAAGTTTGAAGACAAGTAGCCCCATAGTCTCGTTTGCCCAAGAAGGGACGCGACCTCTTTGTAAGTGTGCATTGCCTCATCATGCTCTTCTCGTTCGTGAGCATACTTGGCTTTCTCAATCCCTCCCCAAGCCTCCATATAGTTCGCATAATCCAGATAGAAACCAGAAAAACTAGGTATCGTTTGAGCAGCAGCCTTGTATTCATTGGATGCAACTTCGAAATTCTCCGCTGCCTTCATGTGCTTTCCGACACGGTCTTGGTCTTTGGCCACTTTCCAGTAGGACTCTGCGGCGCGGCTTGGAAGGTTCACCTTCTTGTATTCTTTGGCGGCGTTTTCGTAAACTTCGATCGCTTTGTTCAGGAATTTCGCATCCCCAGTTGAGAGGTAGAGTTCATCGAGCATTCCACCAAAGCCATCTTCGAAGTTTCCGACAGCCGCAATGTACGTGGGCACGGGACGCGACAAGATCCATCTGCGACAACGCGACACGCCGTCCTCCATGTCCTCGACGGCACTCTCGAGAAGGACTCGCTTCTGGTCTTCGTCAGTTTGCAGTTTGCCCAAGTCTGACTTTATTAGGCCCTCATAGTTTCTGCCCACGCCACGAATCCAATCCTGGGCTGGAACTAGTCTCTCCGCGACTTTGTTATAGTGTTGTCTATGAGCCAGCGCCTCTTCGAGTAGCTTCTTTTTTCCATCCTTCTCCGTTTCAAGATCAGCCGAGAAATGCAGCGCCTTGCTTAGAGCATGAAGGGTTACAACAGTGGCATCAGAAGAGCCTGAAAGGGTTGCTCGCTCTTCTCCTTTTCGGCCGATCTCCACTGCCTTTCCCAGCAGGGCTCTTTTCTCTTGCGAGCTTGCTTCTACGTCACGTGCAAGAGAAGAAAAGCTTTCAGCGTATACCCAGTAGGTTTCTGCGATAAAGAAATCCTGTGAGACCAATTGAAGACAGCCTATACCGTCCTCTGCGTATTTGATGATCTTCCTGTGTCCTTCCTTCTTCTTGTCAACATCACCTTCTCTTAACATCATCCAATTAGTGACAAACGCAAGAACGTATGATGCGATTCCCTTCAGGTAATTATCTCTTACCTTTATGCCTTGCTTCATCATCTCTTCCGCATGCTTTCGAGAAGACCCAGCGTCTTCTGTGAAGAGAAGCGTGCAGAGGGCCGCTGCCCAATTTGACATTGCGACATAGTAAGGATTGTCGATTTCCTTTGATAGCTCCACCGCTTTTTTCGAATAGTTTAGGCTGTTTTTTGCGATGCCCTCTCTTTTTGCTTCGTCCTCAAAGATGTTTCCAGCATACCACCCCTGGAGACTGGCTGTAAAATAGGTGCGGAGAAGCTCGCTCTTGTCTTCAAGGCCCGAAAGAACTGCAATAGCCTTCTTAGCCCATTCAAGTCCTTCTTGAGCAACATCTGTCATTTCTCTAAAGTCATATGCCATGTATAGCCTCTCAAAAAGGCTTAACAATGCATCGTTGCACGTTTTTCCGTAATCTAGTGTATCGCCGGCGTTTTCGTATGCCTCTAAACTCTTCCTTGCATGGTTGACGCATTCGTCAAGCATTTCTCTTTTCTTTTCTGGATCTGATGCTATCCATGATCCTAGATAACTGGCAATGGCCTTACATTGCTCGCTCTTGCCTTGATTCTTAGGGTCATGTTCTTTTCCGAGAAACTCGGCAGAAGTCTTGTATGCTTCCACTGCCATTTGCTGCAGTTTTTTGAATTCTTCTAGATTCTCAGCCTGCCTGGAAGCCAGACTGTAACAAAATCCTATCTTCTCCCAAATCTCTGCATTGGCAACAGAACCTGGCTCATGACCCAGCAATTTTCGCCTTGTTTCTCCCGCTTCTAGCCACTCATATTTTTTTTCATGTTCTTCCGCTTTTTTCAGCGTCGCTTGAACTTCAATGTCTGAATACATCACTTATCTATAATGGATGTCGATTTCAGGTATGAAAGACTTTCGTACATCTTCTGAGACAGACAAACAGAACATATGGCGAAACCGAGTCAAATGAGGCGGACAAGTAGGCTTTTGGACACGTTCGAGATTTCCTGACTGCCATTTACCGAAAACGCTTTAAGGTCATGAGTTTGCAGTTACCTATCATACGCGATTTGATGATCACCGAGTCAAGAGAGGGTTGCTCATGGAGGAGTTTGAGGAGAAATTCATCAAACCAATCGTTAATGCTTCCTATCCCGCCACCCTCGCGGCCTTGAGCTTAGCTGTTTTGCAGATTGGACCTAGCGTCCCGTTATCATTAAGAACTGCCCTCTTGTTGGGGGCTGGCACATTTCTTCTCTCTGCATTTTGTGTCTTCTTTTACTGCATTTACCCAACTCGAAAGATGCTTTGGACAGTCGGCGCGATAAACTTCCTCATCGGATTGTCCTGCTCAATAATCTCAGTGTTTCTTCTCTTCATCATTTGAGGCAGAAGACAAGCGCAGACGCCAAATATAGAGCTGTCGGACACTATTCTTTCCTAGTCAAAACGGTTTGCCATTTTACATATCAAAAGCATCCATATCGGGCGCTACCCAGGTCCGAGGCATGGACTTAGATCTTATTCTTAAGTCGAATAGGGCTCTTTTCCGCTATTTTTGAGCCATATTTTGCGGCTGCTTCCAGTTCCTTCAAGTGATTTTTGCTTTCTTTCGTAAGTTTGAATTGGACACCTATATCATTAGATCCCCACACTTCCACCAAAAAACGATTCTTGACGAGCCTTCTTATTGTTTGCTTCGAAACTCCGAATCGAACGTGAAGATCCAGAAAAGACAAAGGCTCCCTTGATAAAGCTCGAAACAACTGAAGTCTCTTGGCAAATGAGAGACGTTTGGTTCCTTTGCTATGCCATGGAAGCCCTTGCCTAGCGAGCTCGGTTGCCCTGTTTCTCGTAAGCTTTCCCCTACCGACAGAAATGGACAGAAATCGTGAAAACTCCCGTTCTTTGTGCATTAGCTCCCCACTAACCGCATCGGACCTGATATGATTTTTGCTGACAGGAGACATGCAAAAAGGCGGCAACCTGCCCCAACCAGCTTTTTGAGATTTCAGAGGTGACCTTGCCGGCAAGGCCTTTATTGTTGACTTTGGAAGCATGCGATTGGCTGTCTTCATTTCTTCAAATTCAATGCTCAACAAATTGTGGGGCAGGGTTGGCTGCTTGGATCGTTTGAGGTTTATGGATGTCGGAACTTCAGATCGTACATTTACGGTTACCCCTTTGGACGGAGAGGTCGAATCATTTTCTCGTGAATTCTTTTTCCCAACGTCAGAAGGTCTAGATGGAATTCTCGAATCGCTTTGACGGTTAAACCGTGGCATTCAGACCAATGAAATATTCATTTCTGAACTTATAAGCCTACCTTTCGTTTCAAAAGATTTAAACAGGAACTTCCTTAATGATTGTGGAGAAATGGCACGGTATGACAACAACTCCATCTAGGACAGATTTGGAGTACGAAATTCTATACAACCCGAAATTTGTTCCGTTGCCCTCTCCGCAGGTCAAAGTAAAAACTACGATAGTCGGCGGCAAACCCTCGTACCTCATGAAAAACCACGCAAACATATTGTACTATGACCTCAATGAATTGACGAATCAAATCTGGAATCTCGTAGACAGAAAAAGAACAGTTCCAGAAATTGTAGAAGAGATACAGCGCCAGAGACCTCACGTTAAAGAGAGGACTGTCCTCGGAACGCTTCTGTATTTTGCCGAGAACAACTTGTTGGTGTCAACTCTGGAACAAGCGCCCAAGAAAAGATTCAGAGTCGTTTCGCCCTTTGAAATCAACTTCGCCATAATAAAACGAAGCAACGATTTTTTGCAATCTCTCAACAAGAAAATGCGCCCATTCTACCATAGATTTCTGCTATGGGCAATCATCGCCTTCATAGTAGCAATTAGCATATTGTTTGCGCCCACGATCGTTTCCATCTACGGCAAAAAGGCCAACTTCGAAATCCTAGGATCGTCAGTGGTCGGTTTCTTCTTCTACACCTTCATAACATTGGCCCCAGTCATAGCGATCCACGAGATTGCACATGGATTGACTCTTGCACACTACGGCGGACAGCCTGGAGAAATGGGAACAGGACTCTTTTACTTCAGCCCCATGTTCTACGTGGGAACCGCTGACGGGTGGGGGTTAAGCAGGGGCCAAAGAATAATGGTTTACTTAGCTGGTAACATTTCTACGCTCTTGATAGGTTCTGCCCTAGTTGTTGTTCATCTATTCGTGACAATTCCTGAACCTAGCTCTCTCATTCTCAAAATGACAGCCTTCTACTGTTTCACCATGTCTCTGTTCAACTTTGCGCCACCGTTTGAAACTGATGGTTACTACGTTCTCACGGATGTCGTTAACATGCCGAACCTACGACAAGACTCGTATGGCTATTTAGGCTCAATTCTCAAGCGAGCCTTAGGAGTGCAAGCGAAAGCAAAGATTCCAAGATTTACAAGGTCGACAAAGCGTATTCTCGTGGGCTACGCGGTTATGTCCGTGGCTTGGATAGTCTACAGCATATATCAAACGTCAATCTTCCTCGCTTACATGACCCAAGACGTAACGGGCTCGCTCTCAAAGATTTTCAATTCGATTCTGGCTTCTCAAGCACTTTCAGCCTCAATCGTGGTGGTTGCTGTGTTGTCCACGATTTACTTCGGAATGCAAGTTATGGGATACGGCCTAATCTTCTCAGCAGCAGTAAAAAAAGCAAGAGCAAAGCCTCTTCAGGTTGAAGCCATTCACGACAGGAATCTAGCAGTCTTCGGGTACCTGCCACCACAAGTTCCAGAATCACTCTCAATGAGTCTGCGCGCAAGAATGGAAAAAGCCGCGAAAAAACTAACATCGAAATACGAGATGAAACAGATAGGGCGCTCATGGATTGCGATTCTAAAAATGGGCGAAACCAAATTAGCCCACGTTCAGATCAAAGAGCACCTTGGACGGATAGAAAGCCAGTTTAGCTCAGCCTACCAGAATCTTATCAAGAGCAACAAAGAGACCCTTCAAAGGTCGACAGGAATCTATGCGCCACACAAGGTTAAATTAACAGAAATGTTTAACCGGATTGCAGCTGAATCTGTGGATGCCGGCAACTCTGGAGCACGTTCCGTCGTAAGAGCCTATTTGGAGAAACAGAATGAGACCCTCTTGTATCTCCTCTTCTCAGCGTTTGGGACGATCTGGACATTAGAAGTGGAACCTGCAGAGGAATTTGCCATAGAGAAAGAGTTGCCCTCCTCTTTGCTTCTCGAAGACTTGGCTCTTACCGACCTCTATGGCGATGTCGAGAACTTCAAAAAACGTATGATTTACGGTTTTGACTCGCTCGCAAAGCTAGCCGCACACGCAGATGCAGGCCTGAGGGAATGCCTCGGCAAACCAGGAGAATACCAAGTGATTAACGTGTTCGAACCCATTAGAAACCGAATAGTTTTCTTTGGGCGGACCGAACAAATAGAAGAAAACATACATGCCCTTGCCTCTCTCTTTATCGCCCAAACATGGTCGGGCTATTTGGATGATCTACTGGGCATGACTTGCTTGGCTCTTTCTACGGTCAACAGATCCGCCTTACCAAGCGCCAAAGAGATAAGCGAAATGAGCACTGGAGAACTAGCAGTGCTCTCAAAAGACTTTCAGGCATTAACAGAAAATGAAAAGCTAGTCGACAAATGCATAGAAGAGTCTGAAACTCACCTTGCAATGAACAAACAAAACCTCGGTGAATTGAAAACTTCCTTCGAGCTGTCAAAAGCTTTCAGAATAGGACTGTTGGACGCATTATTCGGAGTTAACGTCGAAAACATGGAGAACTTGCCCGGCAGAATAAGAGAGTTCCGAAAACAGTGGAGACTGATTTGCAAGCGGATCGAAACAGTTCAAGAACACGTTGAAAAGGAATATGCTGAAAGAAAACCAGCGATAGCAAGGAAAACCCGAAAGATGCTTAGTGTTTACCCCTTCGTCGTGACATTGTCCATCGCGCTTTTGGTTTTGGGTTTTCAACCTTCACTGGCAACATGGTGGGTGACATTTCTGTCTGTCGTTCTGATTTCAAATGGGCTTTATTGGTTTGCCTCGTATCGCACTTGGAAATCATTTCGCAAAACTACACGATATCCAAGTCAGGCCTTCAGCACCAGTCAGATCTTCATTCTAGCTTTGACAGAAGCAATCCATGGATATGTAACTACAGAAGATGTGCTAGTCCCACTCTGATTAATAACAAAAGAGAAAAGGGAAATATCCCTTAAAAAGCTCAATATTTCCCGCCTATTCAACCGATTTTTCAGGACTCGGTCGAAGCTTCGGGCATGGTTCTAAGTCTTGCGTACGGTGTTAGCCTTTGGCACACTTCTAGCGCTCATAGTAGCAGCCTTAACGGTAGCAGCCTTAACGGTAGCAGCCTTAACGGTAGCAGCCTTAACGGTAGCAGCCTTAACGGTAGCAGCCTTAACGGTAGCAGCCTTAACGGTAGCAGCCTTAACGGTAGCAGCCTT
>Ga0315289_10003849_pt1 | contig 22591 bp, 21 predicted proteins | sample YL17G11_40_MG_FD_203452 | JGI IMG/M metagenome (GOLD analysis project Ga0315289, IMG submission 203452) | Sediment microbial communities from Yellowstone Lake, YNP, Wyoming, USA - YL17G11_40 | ecosystem: Environmental > Aquatic > Freshwater > Lake > Sediment | place: USA: Wyoming | collected... | reverse complement strand
GTCGACAAATTTTTTAAGATCATGGGAGTCTGGCCGATAGGCTCGATTGTCGTCTTAAGCGACAATCGGATCGCCGTAGTCACTGATGAGCATGAAGATGACATATTCTCGCCGACAGTAAAAGTCATTGCCTCTGCTCCTGGGCAGCAGGAGCAGGATCTAGGTGAGGCCATCGATCTGCGTAACGCCAAAGATACGCTCAAGATCGACCATTACCTTAATCCCTGGAAGGAGGGGAAAGAGTATTTGCGCTTGGTGCAATGATATCTTATGAAAAAATTTAGCAAAATTTATAAGGGGTGTCCATGGAAAAGAAAATAGGTTTTGATAATGATAAGTACCTGAAAGAACAGACCGCCGCGATCATTGACCGAGTCAAGAAATTCGATAACAAGCTGTATCTGGAGTTTGGAGGAAAGCTATGTTTTGATTACCATGCTGCCCGAGTCCTACCCGGATATGATCCGAATGTGAAAATCCGATTACTGCAGGAATTAAAAGACAAGATAGACATAGTCCTGTGTATTTATGCCGGGGATATCGAGCGCGGAAGGGTGCGCGGCGATTTCGGCATCACTTATGATTCGGCTACACTTAAGCTGATCGATGATCTTCGGAAATGGGGGCTGGATATCCTGTCGGTGGTCATCACCCGTTTTGCGAACCAGTCATCAGCGGTCATCTTCAAAAATAAATTGGAGCGCAGGGGAGTAAAGGTCAATCTGCATTATCCGATAGAAGGCTACCCTGCGGATGTGAATGCGATTGCCAGCGAAAGCGGGTTTGGAAAGAATGAATACATCCAGACAAAAAATCCAATTGTGATTATTACAGCTCCCGGACCCAATAGCGGAAAGCTTTCTACCTGCCTTTCCCAGCTATACCATGACCATAGGCGCGGGATAAACTCAGGGTACGCTAAGTTCGAGACATTCCCTATATGGAATCTTCCGCTTAAGCATCCGGTGAATGTCGCCTATGAGGCCGCCACCGCCGACATCCAGGACTTTAACTTAGTCGATCCATTCCATCTGAATAAGTACAATAAGACCGCCATCAATTATAACCGTGACGTCGAAAGCTTCCCGATATTAAGGCTGATCTTAAACAGGATCTTCGATAAGAACGCCAACCTGCCGATGTATAATTCTCCGACTGACATGGGCGTCAACCGCGCGAGCTTCGGAATCGTGGATGATAAGGCGGTCCAGGAAGCGGCAAAGCAGGAACTGATCAGGAGATATTTCAGGTACAACACCGAATATGTTTCGGGGATAGAGAAGAAGGAAACAGCGGACAGGGTCGTGCTTTTAATGGAAGAGCTGGGAGTGAGAGTCGCGGATAGGGCAGTGGTGGAGGTGGCGCGCAGGACCGCCGAGGAGGCAGAGGCAAAAGGAAAAGGCAACGATGGGATATTCTGCGGTGCCGCGCTGCAGTTAAACGACGGCAGGATCATAACCGGAAAAAATTCCAAGCTCATGCATGCAGCCTCCGCGCTGGTTTTGAATACGGTCAAGCTCCTTGCCAATATACCAGATGGGATCCTCTTGCTTTCCCCGCACATTATCAACCAGATCGCAAAGCTTAAAGAAGGCGTCCTGGACGCGGATTCCGAGAGCCTTGACCTGGAAGAGACCCTGATCGCCCTTTCCATAAGCGCGACCACAAATCACACCGCGGAACTGGCGATGGAGAGATTGATCGAGCTGAGGGGCTGCGAGGTGCACATGACCCATATCCCCACCCCCGGAGATGAAGTGGGGTTAAAGCGCCTGGGCGTGAATCTGACCACCGACGGGAAATTCTCATCGCGCAATCTTTTCGTTACCTAAGCAGGCAACGCTTACCGTGAACATCAAAAAATACAGACCTGACCTTGGGTTTCTGCTTTTGATCCTAGCACTTTTCCTCCTTTGGTATTCCGGCAGGTTCTTTCACCTAGATATCCAGTCTATCCGCAAATCTCTTGAAAGATTCCCCATTGTTGCAAGCAGCGCGATCTATGTCCTCCTGTATGTAGTCGTCACCTTTTTTATCTTCTTCTCCAAGGATATATTTTATCTTGCCGGCGCGCTGATATTCGGCCCATACTTCAGCGCGTTGCTTATTTTTATCTCTGAGGTTATTAACGCGTTCATTTTATTCTACTTTGCGCGATATCTGGGAAGGGCATTTGTCGAGAAGTCCGCGGGTAGAAAATATAAAAATCTTGACGAGCGGTTAGGCAGGATAAGCTTATTCTGGCTTTTCATTTTTAGGGCTGCGCCGATCATCCCGTACAGGTTTCTGGATTTAGCCGCGGGGTTGACTAAAATCAATCTCCGCAAATATATTCTTGCCGTTATCCTCGGCTCACCGGTAAAGATATTCTGGTTGCAATACGTTTTGTATGGGGTGGGAGAGAGCGTGTTTACCGATCCCAATGCCATAGTCGTTTATTTTACCGAAAACCCAAACCTATTGCTATTTAGCCTGATTTATATTATATTAGCGGGCATGGCCATTTATAAAATAGGAAGGAAATATTAATCATGCCGGTAAGCCTTAAATTTCTTGGGGGTGCCCGCACGGTCACCGGATCAAGCCATTTGATTTCTACGGAGAAATCCGAAGTCCTGCTTGATGCCGGGATGTTCCTGGGGCACCGCGATGAGGCGTATCTGGTCAATACCACTTTAAATTATAATCCGCGCAAACTTAACGCCATGGTCCTCTCGCACGCGCATATTGACCATTGCGGCAATATTCCGATCCTGATCAAAAAAGGCCTGCGATGTAAGATTTATACCACCTCAGCCACCAAGGACCTTTCCAAGCTTATGCTCGAGGACTCAGGAAAGATCCAGGAAGAGGATGTCCGCTATGTCAATAAGATAAATTTGCGGCTGGGCCTGCCGTCGAGAAAGCCCCTGTATACCAAAAAAGAGGCAAGCAAGGCGACAAAAATATTCCGCTCGATCTCCTACGAGCAGAAATTCTGCATCGCCAAGGATATCTTTGTCACGCTGCACGACGCCGGGCATATCCTAGGTTCAAGCATTATTGTGTTGGATGTCAAGGAAGGCCTGAAGAATATCCGTGTCGGATATGCCGTAGATCTGGGCAGGAAAAACCTCCCGCTTCTGAATAATCCGGTTATCCCGCGTTCTCTTGATTACCTGATTTTGGAGAGCACTTACGGCGGCAGGTTCCACTCACCGATTGAGGAAGCGCAGTCGCGGCTGCGCGAGGCGATAAACCGGGCAGTGAACCGGGGAGGCAAGATCCTTATCCCCTCGTTTGCCCTTGAGCGCACGCAGGAAGTCCTGTATTTCTTGAACAAGCTTATTAAGGACGAGCTTATTCCATCAATCCCGATATATGTGGATAGCCCGCTGGCTACGGATATCACGGATTTATTCGAGCATCATATAAACTTTCTGGACCTAGAAACACGACAGGCTATAGCCCGCGGGGAGAGCCCTTTCGGGCTGTTAAATTTAAGGTTTGTGCGCGACCAAATGGAGTCAAAGAGCCTGAATATCGATAAGCGCCCGATGATCATCATTGCCGGAAGCGGGATGTGCGAATCCGGAAGGATCCTGCACCACCTGAAAAACAATATCGAGGATACCCGTAACATGATCCTCGTGGTCGGGTATATGGCGCGCGATACTTTAGGCAGGAGGATCGTAGACAGGGAGCGCCTGGTGCGCATCTTCGGTGTAGAATATGAATTAAACGCGGAAGTGGTGATTATCAACGCCTTTTCCGGGCACGCGGATAAAAATGAGCTTGTAGATTTTGTCAGTGAATGCCTTCCTTTAAAGCGCGTGTTTCTGGTGCACGGTGACGAGGAGCAGGCGCTTTCCCTCTATGACGCCCTCACCGCCAAAGGCCTCAACGTGCTCATACCTTTTAAGAACGAAGAAGTGTTGCTTAGTTAACGGATTCGTGGTACTATTGTTTTCACTATAAAATAAAGCGTTTAATCTAAGGAGGGTTCTACAATGACTGGTGGGAAATCTACACCCAAGAAAGATAAAGCAGTAAAAGTTTCCTGCGGTGAGGTTGTGAAGACCGGACAGATCCTGATCCGCGGAGTTGAGGTTTATAAACCCGGAGTCAATGTCAGAGGATTAGGCACGATGTTTGCCATGTGCCCGGGAAAGATTTATTTTACCCGCAAGAAAACAAGCCACGGCAAGGTCCGCACCTTCATCAATATCGAGCCAGTAAAAGCTTAAAAATTTTGGATAAGGCAAAGCAGTATTCCAACGAAAAATATTCGCTTGCGATAGCAGGGATGGGTTTTGACCTATTCCTGCTGTTTGTTTTTCTGGCTAGCGGGCTGTCGAAGGCGTTGGCAGAATGGCTTTCTCTAATCTCTCCAAATGCCTTCTTTACGCTGCCGGCGTATATTACTATAGCCGGTTTCGCTTATTATCTCCTTGATTTTCCGTTACATTTCTACGGCTCCTATATCCTGGAGCATAAATATTCTCTTTCTACCCAGCGGCTAGGTGCTTGGTTCCTCGATGAATTAAAGGCTAGCCTTATCGCGCTATCAATCGCCTTTATCCTGGTCGGTGCGCTTTATTTTGTGCTCAACCATTTCCTAAACACCTGGTGGCTGATCATTTCGCTTTTCTGGGTTTTCTTTAATATCTTGTTGGCAAAACTTGTGCCTATCGTGATTATCCCCCTTTTCTTTAAGTACAAAAAAATTTCCGATGAGTCCTTGCGGCAGCGGATCCTAAGTCTTGCAGATAAAATGAAGGTAAAAATTTTGGACGTGTTTGAGATAGATTTCAGCAAAAAGACCGTCAAGGCAAACGCCGCGTTTGTGGGGGTGGGCAGTACCCGGCGCGTTTTGCTGGCGGATACCTTACAGAATAAATATACCCCCGATGAGATCGAGGTGGTCCTGGCGCATGAATTCGCGCATTACAGGCTCAGGCACCTTCTGAAACTGGTCCTTATTAATTCGGCGGTTACGGTCGTCACTTTTTATATTATCTATAAAACAAGCAGTGGGGTTGTGGCGTTTTTCGGATTTTCTTCGCTATCGGAAATCGCGGCTTTGCCGGTCGTACTTTTGTATATGGCGTTATTCGGAATCATCATGCAGCCGCTGGCCGCATTCTTAAGCCGTGTCTTTGAGCGAAACGCCGACCGGTTGTCTTTGGCGGTTACGCAGAATACGAACGCTTTTATTTCGATGATGGATAAGCTGGGCGAGCAGAATCTTGCCGACCGCTCCCCGCATCCGCTGATCAAATTTTTCTTTTTCGACCATCCGCCCATAGATGAGCGGATCAAGATGGCGAAACACCCAACCTTATAGGAAAGGTTGGTGTTCCACTTACTGTGGAAGGAGGGCTTTGATGAAAAAGATATCCGGGTTTTTGTTAGCGATATTTTTTGTTTTGTCTTTGAGCCTGCCTGTTCTTGCTCAGAGCTTCCGGGGCATGGGTAACTCAGTTCCTCCGCCCTTTGTAATTTACCCAAGCGAAGAGGCGGATATTACCGGAAAAGACGTGCTTACTTTTAAATGGCGCACCCCGGGGAGCTTCGATATCGACCATGTGGAATTTAAGTTGTACAAAGGGTATGTTACTTCTGACTCAAGTTTGGTTTATAAGCAGGATGTCGACCCTTTTCAATCTTGCGCGGATGTGAAGACAGATCTGCTGCAGGATGGCCAGACTTATACCGTATATTTGCGCTCGATTTCGCAGGAAGGCTTCAAAAGCGACAAGGTCTTTAATTCATTCCGGGTGATTAAGAAATAAATTCAGAAATTATCTTCGCGGCGCGGGAGGCAGCACCGGGTTCGCCTAGCGAGGACTTGACGAGGGCTAGATTCGAAGTGATTTCTTGAAGTTTCGCTGGATTGCGCATGATCTGTAACACTTCATGCGCAATTTTTTTAGGGACAGCGCCAAGCTGGATAAATTCCGGGATGATCTTTTTCCCCGCCACGATATTTACCATCCCGATATACGGCACTTTTACCTGCGGCCGGTAAAGAAGGTAATTTAAAAGGCCCATTTTATAGATCACGCAGAAAGGTTTCTGCATGATAGCCGTCTCAAGCGTGGCTGTGCCTGAGCAGACAAGAACGAAATCCGCGATATTCAGGCAGTCATATGTAATTCCTTCTACAATTTTTACCTCTATATTAAAACGGCCGATGATCTGATTATAAATTTCCCAATCCACCGAAGGAGATTTGGCGATCAGGAATTGCGCGTCCTGTTTCTGGTTGATAAGCGAAGCTGTTTGTAACATTACCGGCAGGATATTCCTTATTTCCTGTTTGCGCGAGCCGGGAAGGAGGGCGATAGTGGTTTTATTCTCTGAAAATTTCAGGTTATTCAGCAATTCTTTCTTTTGCATGGTAGGCTTGACTATGTCCAGCAGGGGATGGCCCACAAAATCCGCATCCACGCCGTATTTTTTGTAAAACTCCTCCTCAAATTTAAAGAGGACGATCATTTTGCGGATAAACTCTTTTATCGTCCGCACTCTCCCCTGGCGCGAAGCCCAGACCTGAGGGCTGACGTAATAAATGGTAGGAATGGAATTTTTAATATCTTTGGCCAGGCGCAGGTTAAAGCCGGAGAAATCCACGAAGATCACGGCATCGAATTTTTCCTGCCGGATCGTATAGAGAAGGAATTTCTTTAATTCGAAGAATTTGGGAAGTTTCTTCAGGACATCAAAGAGCCCGATCACTGAAAGGCCCTTAATGTCATAGATAATATCAGCGCCAGCCTGGCGTAATGCTTCGCCGCCGACGCCAGTGATTTTTATCTGGGGGTTGATTTTTTTAAGCGCGGCAGTAAGGCTTGCCGCGTGCAGTTCCCCGGAGGCCTCACCACAGATGATTAAAACCTTTTTTTCTTCCATATCTGTTTCTGGATTAGAAGAGCCACCTTTAGTGCCTCGCGCGCAACGGGGCCGGAGACTAGCGGTTCCTGATGTGAGATGACGCAGTCGATAAATGACTGCAATTCCTTTTGCAGGGGCTGTTCTTTTTCGATTGGGATGTCGACTTTTGTGATCTGCGGCCCGTTTCTCTTATACATGCTGGCTTTTGCGTCTTTGTAGTCTAGGGATATATAGGCATCACGCTGGAAAATGCGGATTTTGCGCATCCATTCATCAGATACGCGGCTTGCGGTAAGATTGGCGATGCAGCCGTTTTTGAAGGTAAGGCGGGAGTTGGCAATATCCTCAAAATGGGTAAGTACAGGCACTCCCACAGACTCAACTTTTTTTACGGGAGAGCTTACAAGGCCCAGGACAATGTCAATATCATGGATCATTAAATCCAGGACTACCCCGATATCCAGGGAACGATTGGGAAATGGGCTAAGCCTGTGGCATTCAATGAATTTCGGCTCTCTGATCAATCTTTGTGTTGCGGCGAATGCAGAGTTGAAACGTTCTATGTGGCCGACCTGAAGTATTAATTTCTTCTTCCGTGCGATTTTGATCAAAATATCAGCTTCTTTGAGCGTTGGGGTAAAAGGTTTTTCGACCAGGGTGTGTATGTTATGTTTTAAGAAGTCCGCGGCGATTTGAAAATGCAGATTGGTGGGCGTGGCGACGCTTACCGCGTCCACCTTGCCGAAAAGTTCCCGGTAATCCGTATATCCGGGCACATTCAGATTTTGCGATACTTCGTCGAGCCGCTTCTTGTCTGTGTCACATACCGCGCTCAAAAAGCAATTGGGGATTTCTTTGTAGATCTTGGCGTGTATGCTGCCCAGGTGGCCCACGCCGATAACCGCTACCTTTACATCAGACATACAAAAATGATAGCAAAATCTCGACAAAAGTCAATTAGTATGATATATTGCTAACCTATGAAAAATAATTATCAGAAGCTATTCAGATTCGCCCGTCCATACACCGGCCAGCTTGTAATCTCCGGAATTTTCATGGGCATCGTGACTTTTTTTGATATCTTCCGCCTCAGCGCCATTGTCCCGGTCATAGACAGGATTTTCACCAACCGCCAGATCGTCTTTAATCACGGAAAATTCCCGGCATTCATCGAAAATATCTTAAATTACCTGAACAATCTTGAGCCGATCAAGGTCCTTTACCTGATTTTGATCATCATGCCCGTCGCCCTTATTGTAAGGGCGATTTTTGAATTCCTGCAATCCTATATCATGTCGGACGTCGGCCAGAAAGTGATCCGCGATGCCCGGAATATGATCTATGAGAAGCTGCAGGTCCTTTCGCTTGAATACTTTAGCCAGAGGCGAAGCGGAGAGTTAGTTTCGCGCATCACCAACGACGTCAAATTGATCGAGAACGCAGTATCCTACGCGCTCACTGACCTGGTTTATCAGGGCTTCACGGTGATCTGCTTCGCGGTGACCATATTTTTTATAAACTGGAAGCTGGCACTCATCGCTTTTGTGATCCTTCCGATAGTCGCTGTACCTATGGTGATCGTCGGAAAAGTGCTTAGGAAGTTGAGCAAGAAATCCCAGGAGAAGATGGCCGACATCAATTCTTTACTGGTTGAGACTTTTATCGGGGTGCGAATTGTGCGCGCCTTCTGTGCTGAGGCCAAGGAAGTGGCTAAATTCCGAGGCCAGAACCAGGATTATTATAAACTGGCGATGAAGTCTATAAAGCGCATGCTTATTTTAGGCAATGCCACAGAGATGACTGGTGTAGCCATGGCCTTATTTATCATATATTTCAGCGGCAGGCAGGTCATATCCGGCGAGCTTTCTTTCGGTGCTTTTGCCCTGTTTATGGCGGCTTTATTATCGTTGATCAAGCCTTTTAAGAAATTAAGCCAGGTAAACTCCATTATGCAGCAGGCGATGGCCGCAAGCACGCGTATTTATGAGGTCCTGGATGCGCCGGTAAGCGTCAGGCAGAGCCCTCAGGCAAAAGAAATCAGCGACTTTACCAGCGGTGTGCGCTACGAAGGCGTTTATTCCACTTACGGAGAGCACGATATTCTTAAGGACATAAACCTCGAAGTCAAAAAGGGCTCAATGCTGGCGATTGTCGGGCCCAGCGGTTCGGGCAAGACCACGATGGTGGACCTGATCCCGCGATTTTATGACCCAAGAATAGGAAGGATTTTCATCGATGGAGTTGACGTTAAAGATGTGACTTTGAAATCGCTGCGCCAGAAGATCGGCATTGTCACGCAGGAGACCATCCTTTTTAATGATACGATAAAGGAGAATATTTTATACGGTAAGCCGGATGCCACAGATATCGAACTGGAAAAGGCGGCGGCCCAGGCGCATGCCCATGATTTTATCAAGAATCTTCCCATGGGCTATGGTACAATTATCGGCGACAGGGGGATGAAGCTTTCCGGAGGCGAGCGCCAGAGGATCGCCATCGCCCGCGCCCTTCTGAAAAACCCTCCGATTTTAATCCTCGATGAGGCCACCTCGCAGTTAGATACTGAGTCAGAACGCATCGTCCAGGAGGCATTAGACAGGCTTATTCAGGGAAGAACGGTATTTGTGATTGCGCATAGGCTTTCGACTGTGCGTAATGCCCATAGAATTGTGGTTTTAGACCGCGGAATGATCGTGGAACAGGGGACCCACCAGGAACTTATCCAAAAGGACGGCCTCTATAAGCGGCTCTACTCCATGCAGGAACTCCAGAAATAGCGAAATAAACGTCAAAAATATTAAATAATATTTGCATATTAGCAAAAATATGCTAATATAAGCGTCTATTCTTATGCCAAATGGTAGGTATAAGGCGAAAAATCAACAAAAACAACTAATACACCCCGGCTTATAGGAATGCCGGGTGTTCCGCTTTGTGCGGAAGGGGGAAAACGAACGTGCCATCAGAACTGATCAAACAATTACTGGAAGCAGGAGTGCATTTTGGGCACCAGACCAAGCGCTGGAACCCGAAAATGAAGAGGTTTATCTTTGGGTCAAGAAGCGGTATTTACATTATCGATTTGGAAAAGACCGAGGAGTGCGTAAATAAAGCCCGGGATTTCCTTATGGATATAACCTCAAAAGGCGAATTCGTGCTTTTTGTGGGGACAAAAAAGCAGGCGCAGGAAGTCGTGCTTGCGCAGGCATTGCGCTGCGGCATGTATTACGTGACTGAGCGCTGGCCGGGGGGCATGCTCACGAACTTTGCCACCATCAAGAAGAGCATAAACCGCCTCAAGGAAATTGAAATGATGAAAGAGGACGGCACCTATACCAAGCTCACCAAGAAGGAAATCGCCCGTCTTGAGAAGGAGCTGGCGAAGTTAAAGAAGAATTTTGCCGGTATCGTCCCCATGGAGCGCATGCCTAAGGCTATGTTCGTTGTAGATACCAAGAAGGAAGAGACCGCGGTCAAGGAGGCAAAAAGGCTCAACATCCCGATCATCGGCTTGATCGACACCAATTCCAATCCGGACCTGGTGAATTATCCTATCCCCGGCAATGACGACGCGACCAAATCTATCCGTCTCATTGCTTCGATTATGGCGGATACGGTCATTGAGGGAAGGAAGAAATTCTTATCGTATCTTTCCCAGGAAGGCGTAAAGATCGAAGGCAAGAAGGAAGAGGAAGGCGAAGTCCCGGCCTTGCTTCCCGAGGAAGAGATCAAGATAAAAGAAATCGAAGAGATCGTGGAAACTGCCGAGCCGCTTGACGCAGATGGCAAGCCGACAAAGAAAGGCCGCGCAAAGACGGTGGCTGACGATAGGTCAAGGACAAGAAAGAAGGTGTAATCAAAGATGGCAGCTAATGTGGACTTGATCAAGGAATTGAGGCATATGACTCAAGCAAGCGTGGCTCACTGTAAGAAAGCGCTTGAGGAGTCAAACGGGGATATCAAAAAAGCAGCGGAATACCTGCGTAAGAAGGGCTTAGAGATCGCCGCCAATAAGCAGGACCGCGCGGTAAAAGAAGGCCGTATCGAAGCTTACGTCCATCACGGGAATAAAATCGGCGTACTTCTTGAAGTCGACTGCGAGTCGGATTTTGTGGCGCGTAACGAAGATTTTACGCGTTTCACCAAAGACGTGGCCATGCAGATAGCCGCATGCAGCCCGATATACATCAGAAAAGAAGATATTCCTGCTGAAGTCCTTGAGCAGGAGAAGAATAAAGAAGATTTCTGCAAGAATCATTGTTTACTGGAGCAGGCGTTCATCAAGGACGCTTCTATGACTATTAAAGATTATCTGGGGACTAGTATTGGGAAGCTCGGCGAAAATATTGTCATCCGCAGGTTCCTCCGGTATAAAGTCGGGGAGTTATGAGTAAGGCGGTTTATAAAAGGATCGTCCTGAAGCTAAGCGGCGAAGCGCTTCAGGGGAGTAAATCCCACGGAATTGACCATTCGGTTTTAGTTTCTATTTCCCGTCAGATTAAAGAGATCAGGGATTTAGGCGTGGATGTGGCGGTGGTCCTGGGCGCCGGCAATATTTTTCGCGGCCAGGAGAATACCGCTTCGCGCGGCCTGGATATGGATAGGTCTGTGGCGGATTACATGGGGATGCTGGCTACCGTGATCAACGGCTTGGCACTTCAGGATGCCCTTGAAAAGATCGGCGTTCCCACGCGGGTGATGACCGCGATAGACATGGAAAAGATCGCCGAGCCTTATATCCGCAGAAGGGCGATCAGGCATTTAGAGAAAGGGCGCGTGGACATATTTGTCGCCGGAACCGGGAACCCTTATTTTACGACTGATACCGCGGCAGCGCTGCGGGCGACGGAAATTAACGCGGACGTGATTTTAAAGGCCACAAAAGTAGACGGCGTTTATACCGCTGATCCGATGAAAGTCAAGGGTGCGCGTAAATTTGAGAAGTTAAAATACATCGATGTGCTGAAAAAAAGGCTAAAAGTAATGGATGCAACAGCCATCAGCCTTTGCATGGATAATAATCTGCCTATCGTGGTATTCAATCTGACGAAGGTGGGCAATATCAAGCGCGTGGTCCTGGGCGAAAAAATAGGGACTGTCGTATCATAAATACACCTGACCTTAAAGGTTAGGCTAGTGTGCAGCTTTCTGCGGTACACCCCGGCTTATAGGAATGCCGGGTGTTCCGTCCAAAAAGGACGCACCCAGCATACCTTTTAGCTGGGGTGCCGCTTTCTGCGGAATACACCTGGCCTTAAAGGATAGGCCAGTGTTGCGCTTTCTGCGCAAGGAGGCAGCTATGACTACCAAAGAGATCTTACACAGTACCGAAGAAAAGTTAAAGAAGGCTTTTGAGTCCGTGACGCGCGAATTCGCCGAAATCAGGACGGGCAGGGCAAGCCCTACGGTTGTGGAAGGATTGCATATCGATTATTACGGCACGCCGACTCTCCTGAAACAACTGGCTTCGATTTCAGCGCCCGATGCACATCTGATCGTGATTCAGCCATGGGACCCAAGCGCCATTGTGGAGATAGAAAAGGCGATCATGAAGTCAAATTTAGGGCTTAATCCTTCTAACGACGGCAAAATGGTGAGATTGGTATTTCCTCCGTTATCCAAGGAAAGGCGCGAAGAGCTGGCCAAGGTTATTCATAAAATGGCTGAGGAAGGAAGGGTGTCCTTGCGTACTATCAGAAGAGACTCCAAGGAGCATGTTGAGAAACTGGAAAAAGACAAGGTTATCCCTGAAGACGATAAATTTCGCGCGATAGATGATATACAGAAGATAATGGATAAGTATATCGCTAAAATCGACGAATTGTTGAAAAGTAAGGAAGAAGAAGTACTTAAATTCTAAACTCTAAACTCGAAACCCTAAATTCTAAACAAATCCCAATTTCTAAATCCAAAACCTAAGAGTTTTGATTTTGGAATTTAGATTTTAGAGTTTGTTTAGGATTTATTGTTTAGGATTTAGAGTTTGACAAATTAGGGCCTCTAGCCCCCTCGTAGCAATAGAGAGGGACAGAGGCTTGTAAGTAAAATTAGGGCCTCTAGCCCCCTCGTAGCAATAGAGAGGGACAGAGGCTTGTAAGTAAAATTAGGGCCTCTAGCTCATCCGGTAGAGCAGCGGCTTTTTAAGCCGCGTGTGCCGAGTTCGAGTCTCGGGAGGCTCACTAAATTTTCTGTTTTGCACAGCAAAACAGAAAATTTGTGCCCGAAGCCTGCGCAAAAAATTTCGAAGAAATTTTTAAGCGTTTAGGCAAGGGGCAAATTTTCATGTAATACGCGGACGTGGCGGAACTGGCAGACGCGTATGGCTTAGGACCATATGGGGTAACCCATGGGGGTTCAAGTCCCTCCGTCCGCACTTTCCGTGCGGCTATGGTCAGCGGAAGGTTTTGCAATGCGGGAGTAGCTCTCCGCCAAAATAATTGGCGGATTCGCTACTCTGACTATGATAATTCTCAGCACCCGACGCTAATAGGTATTGCGTCGGTGCGCGCTAAGTAGCGCGGTACCCGGCGTTATAGGATACGCCGGTACGCGATAAGATATTTGCGCACCCAACTTAATAGGAAAAGTTGGTGCGCGATTTTCTATCGCGGGAGTAGCTCAGTTGGTAGAGCGCAACCTTGCCAAGGTTGATGTCACGGGTTCGAATCCCGCCTCCCGCTTAAGAATTTGTGTAAGGGGAAAGTCCTGCGAAGCAGGGCGCCTCCCGCTTAAGTATTTGAGTAGGGGGCAAGTCCTGCGAAGCAGGGCGCCTCCCGCTTAAGAATTTGTGTAAGGGGAAAGTCCTGCGAAGCAGGGCGCCTCCCGCTTAAGTATTTGAGTAGGGGGCAAGTCCTGCGAAGCAGGGCGCCTCCCGCTTTAAAATTTTTATAACGACACCGAAAGGAGAATCACCATGCAAATAATGGATTTTCTCTCAAAGAAAGCGATCATCACCGAACTGAAATCCTCGAAAAAAGAGGATGTCCTCAAAGAGATGGTCGATGCCCTTATTAATTCTGGCGATATCGAGAAGCGCCACCGCAACAAGCTGATCGACGCCCTTATGGCGCGCGAGTCGCTGGGATCGACTGCTATCGGCCAGGGTATCGCCATACCGCACGCAAAATCTGACTGCGTGGACAAATTGGTCGCGGCGTTCGCCCTTACCAAGAAGGGCGTGGATTTTGATTCTCTTGACGGAGAATTAGCTTACATATTCTTTTTGCTGATTGCCCCGCAAGATTCTGCAGGACCGCACTTAAAGGCGCTCGCCCGTATTTCGCGTCTCCTTAAAGATAAGTATTTCCGGGATACACTACGCAGCTGTACTGACGATAAATCCGTTATTAAGGCGATAAGCCAAGAGGATGAGAAGAAGCTTTAATCCATCCTTTAGTCTTTCCTTTTGCTGGAATTTTAAGGATTTTTAAAGGAAGGAAGAAAAGAAAACTCTTAAGGTATTGATGAAGCCTAATCTTAGCGTCATAGCGAAGTGGTTATATCCGGGAATAGGGGTAAAGCGCTGGGCCGCCTTAAGCGCTTTCGGCGTTTTCATGCTGATTGTCGGGACGCGGTATCTTCGTTCTGAAGAATTCTGGGCCATCTTGATACTGGATATCACGATCCTTTCCTCCGGCATCATAATCCTTATTTTAGGCATCAAGATGATAATGCGTTCTTTTATCGCGGCCTACATGCCTTCATCGAAAGATACCGAGCTCGTCGATCTTTTATACCAGAAAAAGCAGCTTGGCCGCGGGCCTAAAATCGTGACTATCGGCGGCGGCACGGGTTTATCGGTTCTGTTGACCGGCCTTAAAGAACACACCTCAAATATCACCGCGGTGGTTACGGTTGCGGATGACGGCGGGTCGTCAGGGCGGCTGAGGCAGGAATTCGACATTTTACCGCCCGGAGATATCCGCAACTGTCTAGTTGCGTTAGCGGACGCTCCGGCATTGATGCGCGATCTTTTTCAGTTCAGGTTTAATACGAATTCAGAGCTCTCCGGACACAGTTTCGGCAACCTTTTTATCACGGTCATGACCAGGCTCACCGGAGATTTCGAGAAGGCGATCAAGGAAACAAGCAAGGTTTTGGCCTTGCGGGGGCAGGTAATCCCCTCGACATTAAATAATGTGGTACTCGTTGCCGAGCATAAAGACGGCACAACCACCGTGGGCGAGGACAGGATCCCGCGGGTGCACCGGCCTATCAACAAAGTAAGGCTTAGTCCTGCTGAACCGCAGGCCACACCCGACGCGATTAAGGCGATAGAGGAAGCGCAGTTGATTGTTTTAGGGCCGGGGTCGCTCTATACCAGCATTATACCTAATTTATTGATCAAAGAGATTACCCAGGCGATTGTTGATTCCAACGCGATAAAGGTATATGTGTGCAATGTGATGACCCAGCCGGGGGAGACCGATGGGTTCAGCGTTTCAGATCACATCAAGACCCTGATCAATCACAGTCACACGGGAGTGCTGGCCTACTGCATTATAAATACCGGGGAGATCCCCCCGGATATACTGAAGCGATACGCCAAAGAAAACTCATACCTTGTCATCAATGACCGCAAGAAAATCGAAGGGATGGGGTATCGTGTCATCGAGGACGATTTCGCGACTATAGAAAAAGATGTGATCAGGCATGATCCCGAAAAATTAGCAAGGATTATCTTTGGCCTAGGGGAAGAGATTTAAATGTCAGTCATCAGAAAGAAAATAACCGTAAAAAATAAGCAGGGTCTGCACGCCAGGCCCGCAGCGCTCTTCGTGCAGGTTGCCAATAGATTTGACGCCCGCATTACCGTAAAAAGGGAAGAAGAGGAAGTAAACGGAAAGTCCATCATGGGTATCCTGATGCTGGGTGCTGAGAGGGGAAGTGAAATCCTTATCGAGGCTGAAGGCGAGGATGCGGAACTGGCCATTATCGAATTAGAGAAACTCGTAACTTCTGAAGAAGACAGATGATCAAACTTAAAGGAATAGCGGCGGCATCGGGTATAAGCATCGCTCCGGCCTATATAATCGGCAAGGAGGAATTCCTTATCCCTAAAGAGACGATCCGTCCCGAGGATATCCCGCTTCAGATCCAGCAATTTGAAGAAGCGCTGATCAAGACTCGCCGCGAGATCATTGAGCTGCAAAAGCGCATCAGCCATGAAATGGGCCAGGAAGAGGCGCAGATCTTTGACGCGCACCTTCTGGTCCTCGAGGACCGCATGCTTATCGAAGAAGTCATCTCCCGCCTTAAGAAAGAGCAGCTGAACGTCGCTTTTATCTTCCAGGGAGTTTTGAAGAAATATGTCGATGTCTTTTCCAGAATCGAGGACGAATATTTAAAAGAGCGCATTGCCGATATCAATGATGTGGGTAAGAGGATATTGCGCCATCTTTTAGGCAAAACGCGCTCCGGGCTTTCAGAGTTAAAGGAGAGGGTCATCGTGATCGCGCATGACCTTTCGCCTTCGGATACGGCGGCGATGCATAAGCAGAACGTCTGCGGTTTTGTTACGGCTATCGGCGGCAAGACTTCGCATACCGCGATCATGGCCAAGTCCCTTGAAATACCCGCGGTCGTCGGCCTTGAAGAGGCTACAATTAAGATCAGGGCAGGCGACATGCTTATTGTCGACGGAAGCATGGGAGTTGTCATCGTTGATCCGGACGAAGAGACCCTTGATGAGTATCGCCTGGCCAAAGTAACGCTTAAAGGCGTTGCCGAGCGTTTCTTAACTGCGAAAGATCTGCCCGCAGTCACCCTTGACGCAAAAGTGGTGGAGATAAACGGAAATATAGAGTTTCCGGACGAGGTCCCCGCGGTAAAGCTGCACGGCGGCGAAGGTATCGGATTGTACAGGACGGAATTCTTTTACATGAACCGCAAGGACCTGCCGACCGAGGAAGAGCATTTTCAGGCGTATAAATACGTCGCCGAAGAGATGAAGCCGCATCCGGTGATCATCCGTACGCTTGACTTAGGCGGCGATAAATTTTTGTCACAGTTTGAGATTCCGCATGAGATGAAGCCGTTTCTTGGGTGGCGGGCTATCAGGTTCTGCCTGGCCCGGCCGGATATTTTTAAGTTACAGCTAAGGGCGATCTTGCGCGCTTCCGTGCACGGGAAGTTGAAGATGATGTATCCGATGATCTCCGGCGTCGAGGAATTGCGCCAGGCAAACGTGATTCTGGAACAGGCGAAGAAAGAGCTGGCTTCCGAGGGAAAACCTTTTGATAACGATATCGAAGTCGGGGCAATGATCGAAGTCCCTTCGGCGGCAATGACCGCGGATATCCTGGCGACAGAGGCGGATTTCTTCAGCATCGGCACGAACGACCTGATCCAATACTCACTTGCTGTCGACCGCACGAATGAAAAAGTAGCTTATTTGTATGAGCCTTGCCATCCGGCGGTGTTAAGGCTCATCCAGAAAATCATTGAAGCTGCGCACTATGCGAAGATCGGCGTGGGGATGTGCGGTGAGATGGCCGGAGAGCCGGGCTTGGCGTTGGTGCTTCTGGGTTTGGGCCTCGATGAGTTCAGTATGCCGCCGCAGATGATCCCGGAGATCAAATATATCATACGTTCGGTAAACTTGAAAGACGCGCAGGATATGGCGCTGGAGGCGATGAAGCTTTCCACTTCCAAAGAGGTGGAGGAATTCACCCAGGCGAAATTACTCGAAATCCTGAAGTAGGGATTATGAAGGCATTAATTTTAGCGGCAGGATATGCAACGCGCTTGTATCCCTTGACCAAGGAATACCCTAAGTCGCTTCTCTTGATAAAGAGGAAGCCGATCATCGACTACATTGTCGAAAAGCTCGAGGCAGTTGAGGGATTAGATGAGGTCATCGTCATCACCAACAGCAAGTTCTTCGGACAATTCAAGGCGTGGCAGCAAAAGTGTTGCGTAAAGATCAAGATAAGCCTTGTGGACGACCTGACCCGGGATAACGCAACCAGGCTTGGCGCGATAGGCGATATGAATTTCGCTATTGATAAAAAGGGCATCGCCAGTGACCTGCTGGTCATTGGGGGGGATAATCTTTTTAACGGTACTTTGAAAAGATTCCTTTGCTTTGTAAGGCAAAGGAAGGTGAGCCCTGTGATCGGCGCATTCGATATTAAGGCAAAGGAAGAGGCAAGTAAATACGGGGTGATGAAGCTCGATACGCAAAAAAGAGTCGTTGATTTCCAGGAAAAACCGCTATCCCCTAAGTCGACTCTTGTCGCCATGTGCCTGTATTATTTTCCGAAAGAGAAGCTCGGGCTGATCAAAGAATATTTGCATAGCAAAAAAGAAAAGAAAGACGCGATGGGCTTTTATATAGATTGGTTAAGAAAAAAGTTGCCGGTCTACGGTTTCGTTTTCAACGGCAAGTGGTTTGATATCGGGGATTACAAATTTTACAACACGGCAAAGAAGAAGTTCAAATGACCCCGCAATAGCGGGCTGTATTTACCCCTTGCCTAAACGCTTAAAAATTTCTTCGAAATTTTTTTCGCAGGCTTCGGGGTTAATTTGCCAACCCGTAAAAAGCGGGCAAATTAAGGAGGGTTCAAATGGCAACAAGGAAGCATTTTTTTACGTCAGAGTCGGTAGGTGAGGGGCATCCGGATAAGCTCTGCGACCAGATTTCAGACAGTGTCCTTGATGAGGTCTTGAGGCAGGATCCTTACGGCAGGGTCGCCTGCGAAACGTACGTTACCATGGGCCTTTTGATCGTCGGCGGAGAAATCACCACTACCGCTTACGTGGATATACAGAAGCTCGCCCGTCAGGTGATTAAAGAAATCGGTTACACTCATCCTAAGTACGGGTTTGATTATCATACCTGCGCTGTTATTAATACTATCAATAGTCAGTCGCCTGATATCGCCCAGGGCGTCAACACCGGCGGTGCCGGAGACCAGGGTTTTATGGTAGGGTTTGCCTGCCGCGAGACCCCGGAATTAATGCCTTTACCTATTATGTTGTCCCACAAGCTAGTCAAGCGCATGGCGGATTTGCGCAGAAACGGGACCCTGAAGTACCTGGGCCCTGACTGCAAATCTCAGGTCTCCGTGGAATATCACGACGGACATGCTAAAAGAGTTGACTCCGTAGTCCTGGCCTGCCAGCATACTGAGGAGATCCTGGACTCAACCAAAGAAAAAATCACCAAAAAGGCGCGCCAGGAATTTATCGACGTGATCGCCAAGCCGATATTGAAGGAATATATCGACAAGGATACTAAATATTATGTCAATGAGACCGGTAAGTTTGTGGTGGGCGGCCCGCAGTCTGACACCGGCATGACCGGAAGAAAGATCGTCGTGGATACCTACGGCGGCGTGGCGGCTCCCGGCGGCGGCGCTTTTTCCGGCAAGGATCCGACCAAGGTTGACCGGTCTGCCGCTTACATGGCCAGATACATCGCCAAGAATATCGTGGCCGCGGGATTAGCGGATAAGTGTTTAATCCATCTTGCATATGTTATCGGAAAGGCAGATCCTTTGGCAATTATGGTGGATACCTCCGGCACAGGAAAATTCTCTGAGCAGCAGTTCATCAAGCTTATCCGGGATAATTTCGAATTGACTCCTCAGGGCATGATTAAGTCCCTGGAACTTCTTCGTCCGATCTATCGAAAGACTGCCTGCTACGGGCATTTCGGCAGGACTGAGCCGGAGTTCAGCTGGGAAATCACAGATAAAGCTGCGACATTGAAGAAACAAGCCGCTCGTTTATAATACACCCGGCCTTAAAGCACCTTGGCATATAGGATTGCCAAGTGCGTCCCTTCTGGGACGGATTGGCCGGTGTTTTGTCCAGAAAGGACACACCCGCTTATCCTTTAAAGCGGGGTGCCGCTTTCTGCTACACCCGGCCTTAAAGCACCTTGGCATATAGGATTGCCAAGTGCGTCCCTTCTGGGACGGATTGGCCGGTGTTTCGTCCAGAAAGGACACACCCGCTTATCCTTTAAAGCGGGGTGCCGCTTTCTGCGGAAGGAGAATAGATGAAATACGACATCAAAGACATTAAGCTAGCTAAGAAGGGCGCGTTACGCATCGAATGGGCAAGCAAGAATATGCCTGTGCTGCGGCTTATCGAGCAGAGATTCAGCAAGGAAAGGCCTTTAAAAGGCCTGAAAGTTGCCGCCTGCCTGCACGTGACTACGGAAACAGGTGTTTTGATGGAAGTCCTGAAGTCCGGTGGCGCAGAAATATATCTGTGCGCCTCCAATCCGTTATCAACGCAGGACGACGTGGCCGCCTCTTTAGCCGCTAATCTTAAGATCGCGGTATTCGCGATTAAAGGAGAAGATACTAAAACCTATTATAAGCATATGCAATTTGCGTTGTGCGCTAAACCCCATATTACTATGGATGACGGCGCGGACCTGGTGAGTACTATCCATCAGCGCCCAGCTTCGATGCATAGTAATATCATAGGCGGGACAGAAGAAACAACTACCGGCGTTATCAGGTTACGCGCTTTGGCCCAGCAGGGAAAATTGCGTTATCCAATCATTGCGGTAAACGACGCCCTGACCAAGCACTTATTCGACAATCGTTACGGCACAGGCCAGTCTACAGTCGACGGGATCATCCGCGCTACCAATGAATTGATTGCTGGCTCAAATTTTGTGGTCTGCGGATATGGCTGGTGCGGTAAAGGTGTAGCCATGCGCGCAAAGGGCATGGGAGCAAGAGTGATCGTTACGGAAGTCGATCCTTTGCGCGGTTTAGAGGCGACCCTGGACGGCTTTGATGTTATGCCGATAAAAGATGCCGCAAAGATCGGCGGTATCTTCGTGACAGTCACCGGCGATATCAATGTCATTCGTCAGGAGCATTTCAAGATCATGAAAGACGGAGCCATTGTCTGCAATTCCGGGCATTTTAACGTGGAGCTGGATCTACCCGGCTTAGCAAAATTAAGCAGGAAAAGAAGATATATCCGTGAATTTGTGGAAGAGTTTGTCTTAAGAAACGGACGCAAGATCTATATCTTAGGCGAAGGCCGGCTGATCAATCTGGCTGCTGCCGAAGGACACCCGGCGCAGGTTATGGATATGTCATTCGCTAACCAGGCGCTTTCTGCCGAATACGTGGCAAGAAATCACAGGAAATTGAAGAGTCAGGTTTACAAGGTCCCTGATAATATAGATAAAAATATCGCAAAACTGAAATTAAGATCCATGGGGATTTCCATAGATACATTGACGCCTGAGCAAAAGAAATATTTGGCAAGTTGGGAGATGGGAACTTAGGAATGTCCCGCCTCATACCCCGCAGAATGCGGGGCGGCGGGATTAATTCGCCCATACAACTTACGTCGCTGCGAGTGTAAACGAGCGCTCCGTAAGTTGTGGGCTCATTAAGGAAATGGGGACTTGATGAAGAAAATCGCGGTTTTAACTACCGGCGGCGACGCGCCCGGCATGAATGCTGCCATACGCGGCGTCGTGCGCTCAGCTACTTATAACAAGCTTGAGGTGATGGGAGTATTGCGCGGTTGGTGGGGCTTGATCAATGAGGAATTAAAGCCTATGGACCATCGTTCTGTCTCGGGGATCGTCAGCCAGGGCGGCACGATATTAAAGACCGCGCGGTGCAAGGAATTTTTCACCGAAGAAGGGCAGCAGCGGGCATATGAAACTATAAAAAAATATTCCATTGACGGCTTGGTGGTTATCGGCGGCAACGGCAGCTTCACTGCCGCGCATGCCTTTTGGCTAAAATACAAGGTCCCTTGTATCGGCATCGCCGCTTCCATCGATAATGATATCAACGGAATAACCATGACCTTCGGCTGGGACACTGCCATTAACACCGCGTTAAACGCCATCGATAATATCCGGGATACCGCGACTTCCATGGAGCGGATTTTTGTAGTCGAGGTGATGGGAAGGGATTGCGGCTCTATAGCCCTGGCAGTCGCACTTGCCGGAGGATGCGAAGATGTGATCATTCCGGAGCGAAAATATAATTGGGAGGATATCTGTCACAGTATTGTCAACGGAAATATAAGGGGTAAGATCAGCTGGATCATCGTGGTCGCTGAAGGCGCAGGTTCAGCTCCCGAGATCGCCAAGAAAATAACTGAGATGACCACTCTTGAGACGCGCGCCTTGGTTTTAGGGCATATTCAAAGAGGCGGACGTCCGACAGCCTTAAGCCGCGATATAGCCCTGAACCTTGGAAAGGTATCCGTCGACTATCTTATCAAGGGAGAAACGGGTAAGGTCGTGGGTATTAGAGGGAATACGGTGGCGGCCGTAGATTTTGAAACCGCCATCCAGAAGAAGCATATTAATGTGGAAGAGATATATAATTTAATAAAGATATTATCGTAGGAGGTAGTAGAAATGGGAAGAAGGCCGATTGACATTGACAAACTGGTAATGGATTTAATCATAAGCGATGATATAAACGCCAAGAAGGCGCTTGCCAAGAAGATCCTCGACATCGCCTATAAAAAAGGTATTTATCCTTCCAGCATCCATGAATTTTATATGGCGCGCGGACGCGGCGAATTCGGCGGCTTTACCGTTCCGGCGATAAATTTACGAAGCATGACCTATGATCTTGCGCGCGCGATTTTCAGGGTCGCCAAAAGGAATAATTGCGGCGCGTTCATCTTTGAAATCGCTAAATCCGAGATGGGTTATACGGCCCAGCCTCCGGTTGAATACACAAGCGTGATTTTAGCTGCGGCA
>Ga0315289_10003847_pt1 | contig 22593 bp, 23 predicted proteins | sample YL17G11_40_MG_FD_203452 | JGI IMG/M metagenome (GOLD analysis project Ga0315289, IMG submission 203452) | Sediment microbial communities from Yellowstone Lake, YNP, Wyoming, USA - YL17G11_40 | ecosystem: Environmental > Aquatic > Freshwater > Lake > Sediment | place: USA: Wyoming | collected... | reverse complement strand
AAGCTCAAAAATAATGTTCTTAGGGATGCAGATGAAAAAATCTTAGTTCTTGAAAACCTTAAAGATTCAAAGGAATATGGCGAGTTGAAGTCTTTGCATAATTCTGCATTCGAGATGGTAAAGAAAGAAGATCTTTCAAGCATTCTGAACGGAAGGACAAACATCTACGTGCATTTCAAGAATGCGCTCGACAAAGCAAAGAAAAACGTGATAATTTACCTGCCTGTTTCAGAAATTTCTGAGAAATCAAGGATATTCAAGGAAATTTTCTCAAAGCTTAAGAGCAGAAAGATTAATGCAAAAATTTTGCTTCAGGGCGACGAGAAAGAAATAAAGCAGGTAGCCAAGAAATTTGAAATCAACGCAGAACAGGCAAAAATCCCGGCATCATTCTTAATGGCAGACGACAAGGTAATGTTCCTTTTGTCTGAGAAAATAGATGAAGAGTCAAAGGGGCTTTGGGTCAGTTCAGAATTTTTCACTACATCTCTGGCAAAACTCGTTCAAAAATCAATGAACTAAGCTTATTTCTGTAATGCCCATGTCACTCATAACTTTAATACACGTCTTTTGGAATGTATGGAAGAATGCAGCAAAGTCCAAGCTTTTTGAGCTCTTTGCATAAACCCTTCCTGCTTTTACAAATATTTTTTTGTGTTTTTCTTTGAACCTTTGCACAGCGACTTTCAACCTGACCGGCGGTCCTTTTATCAAAACTCCTTTTTTCTCTTTTATCACGAAATAAAAATAAGCTGAATCCTTTTCAGAATATTCAAACTCTTTCTGGTAAATATCAGCAATTTTCTCAAGCTCTCTTGTGAACAGGTTGTAAAACTTAAGCAGCTTGCTTCCTGCAATATCACCTTTCTGCTTGCTGGTTCTGGCAAGTATCTTGACGAATTTCCCGTTCTTCCTTTTTGCAAGGGTTTTCATCCTGTCTTCATCTACCTGCTTGACTTCAAAGAACTTCTGTCCAGGGCTTTTCAGGAAATCTTTGCAATACTGTTTGAATTTTTCAAAAGTTTCTTCTGACAAGGCTGCCAAGGCATTTCTCTCCTTGTATGTAGGATCGACAAACACTATCGGAGATTCAAGCTTCGCTTCATTGAGATTTAATAAAACATCTTTCCTGTTTCTGTAAAATTTTTCCGGGTCAATGATGATTTTTTCTTCTTTCTTGGATTTCACAATGCTTTTTACAAAGTTCATGAAGCTTTTGTAATGGCACACCAGCAGCTCAAGCCCGTATCCTGAAAATCCTTTTATATACGATTCCGCGCCATAACATCCGGATGCATACGCAAATGCCTTGGCCAGTCTTATATCATCAAGCAGATTCTTGTTCTTTTTTACGCATCCAGCAATATACTTCACATGAAACAGCGACAAGTCAGTGATATTCCTTGCTTCCTTGGGAGATTTTATCTTGACTACAGGAATGACTTCAAACAAGATATTCTCTTTATCAAAGTTCAGATAATTCCTGGAACCTTTCACAACCCTTCTTTCATATCCTTTGATGTCCTTAATCCTCTCAACCATTTCATTGAGTTCAGGCTCTTTTATCTTCTTGTCAAATGCAAGAAAAATGTCAACATCATAATGCTTTTTCCTGATTATTGTCTGCTTGGCAAAGCTTCCGCCGATGAAAATTTCAGCCCTTGCCTTTTTCTCATTAAGCTTTTGCTTGAGTTTTTGTATAAAATTCTTTACTTCAGCATTTAATCTTTCAGACTCGTGCTCGCTTGGCTTTATCACCTCAAGCTGCTTTTTCAGGATATCCTTTACTCTTTTGCTTTTTTCCATTTTTCAAAACTTGTTGCCAAGTCAATGATATACTTTCCTTCCTCAAGCTTGTATATCAATGGCCTGTCCTTGCGAAACAGGTTGACAATATCAATCTCAAACTTTCCAGGCCCGAGCACCCTTACAGTCTCTAAATCAAGTATTACTGGCTGTTCAATATCTACTCCAATCATTTCCCGTATCTCCTTCTCTACTTTTTCTTTTTCTAACTGGGGAAGTTCAATAATCTTGCTGCTTTCAGGATTATTAAGCTGGGCTTCTGACATGTAAAAGAAAAACCTGTTTCCGCATTTGCATCCTTGAAGCAGCTCCTTGTCTGCATCAGAATATATCTGTCCGCAGTGCACGCATCTGTGTGGCATTTTTATCTAAGCCACATCGATATTATAAATTTTGTTGTTTAGCAATCAGCAGTTCGATTCTACTAGACCAGTGTTCTCTTTGAATCGCGAGATTAACTATAGGCTAAAACCAAGATTTGTTCTAACATTGTATTAATTATGTAGTAAATACAAAATACAAAGATTTATATATAAATAAATATAATTAAAATAAATAAAAAATGATTGAAAAAGCAACTCAAGAAAAATCCGAAGAACTGATAAACTTATTTGGAAGTCCTCTGTTCATTTTTGATGAGAAGTTATTTATTGAAAAAATAAAAGATGTAAAAGAGGCATTTAATAGGGAGTATGGAAATTTTAAGCTTGCATATTCTTTTAAAACAAATTACTTAGTTAGAGTTTGTAAGTTAGCCTTTAAAGAAAATGTTTTAGCTGAAATTATTTCTGGATTTGAGTATGACATAGCTAAATTAATTGGGTATGATGGGAAAAATATTATTATAAATGGTCCTTATAAACCCTATGAAGAATTGATAAAATATGTTAAAGATTCTTGTATAATTAATGTGGATAATAAGGAAGAATTAGATAGATTAAATACAATATCTAAAGAACTAAAAAGAACAATAAAGATAGGGATTAGAGTTAACTCAAAGATAGGAGAAATGCCTTGGAGTAAGTTTGGTTTTTCATTAGATAATGGAGATGCTTTGTCTATTGTAAATGAGATAATTAATAACTATCCAAATTTAAGATTGAGTGGATTTCATCTTCACATTGGAACAAATATCTCAAATCCAATTTATTATAAAAAGGCAATTTTGAATTTATTATTATTCATTAGAGAAGTTGAAAGATTAAACATAGATATAGCTTACATTGATTTGGGTGGAGGATTTCCGAGTAAAGATGCTTGCCCGTTAAATGAGAATTTAGAGGAGTGGAATAAAAAAATAAATTTCTCTGATTTTGTTAATTCTATATGTGAACCATTGAACAGATATTATAATGGAAGGGAGAAACCAATCTTAATCTTAGAACCAGGAAGATTGTTGATTGACGAATCTTTTTCATTAATTTCTAAAGTCTTTTCGGTTAAAAATATTAGTGGCATAAATTCTATTTTTATAGATGCCGGAGTAAACATAATCCCCTCAGCATATTATAGGAAGCACAAGATAGAAACCTTCTCTGAAGAGCCTCTCGAATTAACAGATATATATGGGCCATTATGTATGCAGGTTGATTTAATTGAATCTGGGATTAAATTGCCCAAATTAAAAGAAGGAGATATCTTAATAATAAAAAATGTTGGTGCTTATGAATTAACTCAATCAATGCAGTTCATTAGGGAAAGGTCTCCAATTGTATCAATTTCCTCTGATGGGAAAATAAGTTTATGCCGCAGAAAAGAAACCTATAAAGATATTTTACAATGTGAATTGGAGGTTAAAAATGAATAAACCCGTAATTGGTGTTACTGCTTTCAAGAATGTTGAAAGTCCGCAGCCAGGATTTGGGGTAGCACGTTGTTTAAAGGAAGAAGGATATACTATAATTGGCTTAGATGATACTCCTCTAACTTCTGCAGTTTTTGCTCCTTACTTGGATTCTTTGTATTTAGTAAAGAGCATGGGGGAAGAGAAAATAGATGAATTTATTACAGACTTAAAAAAAATAATTGATGAAACTCAAATGGAAATAATAATCCCTTGTTATGATAGAGAGGTTTATTTTTTTAATAAATACCGATCAAAGATTGAATCATTAGGAATCAAACTTTTAATCCCCTCCACGGAGTCTTTAAGGATGGCTGCTAAACCATTTCTCTCAAATCTTAGTGAAATTGGAATTAATACTCCAAAAACAATAAGAGTTTCTGATGAAAAAGAAATAGACTCGGTATGTAAAGAGCTCGGATTTCCGTTAGTGTGCAAAGGAATAATAAAAGACGCATATATAGCAAATAATAATTCTGAAGCAATATTGTTTTTTCAGAAAATAAGGGAAATTTGGCATGGTGGAAAAGGTTCGATACTGATGCAGCAATTTATACTTGGCGAAACTATAACTGTTGCAGGAGTTGCCAATAAAAATAGTAGAGTAATAGCAAAAGTAATTATGAAAAAACTTGGAATTGATTCGAAAGGAACTACTTGGTGTGGGACTACGTATCATTCTAAAGAAATAGAAGAACTGTACAATAAAATTATTGAGCATTTGAAATGGATAGGTCCATTTGAATTAGAATTTATTAAAGACATAAATTCTGGAGAATATTTCTTGTTTGAGATTAATCCAAGATTACCTTCTTGGATATATTTGAGTAGTGTTGTTAAATGTAATATACCTTCGTTCATTATAGATTTGATACAAGAGAAGAAAGATATTAATTGTTCAGATTTTAAAAAAGATATAATCTTTTCTAGGTATTCAGAAGAAGTTTTCTACACAAAAGAGGAATTTGATAAATTTAGAGAATCAGGAAAGAAATTAAAACCAATTTTTGGAATAGGAGGTAAAAAGAATGATTGAGGATGAATTGACAATGATTTCTTCAGGAAAGGGCGCAACTGGAAAGCTTCCAAGTTATGTAAGAAAAATTTTGAAAGAGAAAAATATCCTTGTTGAAAACACGGTAGATGTAAGTGCGGCCGAAGAATTGTTGTTTGGGGATGAAAATGACAGTAAATAAAGAATCCGATATGTGGAAGTTATATAGATTTGCCGACACGGCTGATGAAGTTAACTGGAATGCTCGTTACAGACCAAATAATGAATTTATGAGTTTTATGCTTTCTCATATGTTAGATTATGCAGAGAAATCCATAAAAAAAGTTACATTTGAAGAAAAAGATTTGAGGGCAGTAATAGGTCTATCTGGGGGGCTGGATTCTTGTGTTTCTGCATGGTTAGTAGCTAATGCTATGTCTAGAGGGATAAATAGAAGAAGCTCAGAAAGCGGTAGATTAGTTCTAATGACATTTAATGGTATGAGTCCGGAAGACTTAGAATATGGTAGAAAATTTGGAGCAGATTTGAAGAGAAAATTCTCAGAAATAGAGGTGAGATATGTTGAGAGAGATTTAAGACCTTTAATGAAAACAATCCATGGTTTTACAGACGACATGGTACAATCTACAGAAGGGAGAAAAATATATCCCGGCGAATTAGCTACAAGACTTATAGATTTGGTAACTTTAGAATATGCAGATAAAACGGGCCATTGTGGAGTAGATTCAACAAATGGAAGCGAAATTGTTTTAGGAGAGATAGTTCTTGGCGCAGGACTAGAATATTCTCCAATAAGTGATCTTTATAAGAGTCAGGTTTTTGATATCGGCGAATTAATGGACATACCAAGCTATATTATTAATAGAAACCCGATAAATTCAACTTTTGGAACAGATAAAATAAGCAGTTATTTTGGGGAAATCCCCCAAGGATTAGATGCTAGAGCAGTTTATGCTATAATAGACCCTATTTTATTTCATATATTTGATAAAAAAAGGAAACCTAAAGAGATTGCTGCAAAACTGGGTCATTCTCAAGAATTTGTTAAGAAGGTTTATCAAAGGATTAAAAATCAAGATCATAGGAGAAAGCATCCTTATTTTGCCATCAATGATAGAAGAGTGAGTTTGATAAGAACAATAATTAATAGGCCAAATGAAGATTTTAAGCAGTATCTAGATGGCTGTTTCTTAGGACAGTAACAAAGCACGATTCGATATACTTTTAAACAATGCTTAATTAATTAGCATTATGGAGATAAAAATTGATAAACAAAGAAGTTGTGAAAGTTGCCTGTCTGTTTGTTTAATGAGTCTCTTAGATTCTCAAAAAGGAATAAAATTGGACAAGCAGGAAGAGTTTAATATCTTATTTGAAGGGCTAAAATTCACACGTCTAGATTTCTCAACAGGCCATTTAGTTTATTTGGCTAAAAAGTTTCCCGAATTGATATTTGAGCAATATATAGATTTTGAGGTTTTTTATGGAATCCTGAATAAATTAGAGGTTCCTAAAAATCTTAAGATGTATTCAAAAAAAATCAATTTTAAATTTTTGAAAGAGGCCGTAAAAGAAAGTCCTGCAATAGTTTACATTGACATGTTTACTTTGGAGGGAATATATCATTATTCTCACTTTGTAATTCTTGAATCAATTGACAAGGAAAATGCAATAATCTATGATCCTTGGTCCGGAGATAAAATTAAACTAAAAACAAAGATCTTAATGAAATCAGTTAGTTATGTCAGAAATCATTTAAAGATTAGTCCAAAGTTGATTAGAATCAAGTAAATTTTTTAGGATGTTTAACACCCGTTAAGGTAACAATATATCTTCTCAGAACCAAAAGATTGACTTATCTCTTGAGCATCAAAAATCCTCACTAAATTTCGGATTTTTGTAGCCCAAAAAATAGAATATTCATCACTATTTTTTGAGCATCAGGTCAATCTTGCTCGGGTCTCTCTTTATCTCTTTGACAATTGTGGCGGGCCCGATAATTGTCAGTGCATCCCTCTCTCCAACTAATGCGTGGGCCATTTTAAGCCTCATGCCCTCAAAAAATCCAGCATCTTTGTCAGGCTGGATTGTTGCGAGTTCAACACCCTTGAATCCTTTAATCCTTCCTATAAGTGCCATTGTGCTTTGTATAAGGCTTGCTTCTTCAACAGAATCTAGCCTTCCCTGCAGTATTATTATCTTGTTGTCTATGACAATATCAAGCAGTTTCTTGACGCGGGCATTGCTTTCAAGTTTGGCAATATCCTTGTAGCTTAAAAATCTCAATGTCAGTTTGTTTTTGTTTGCCATTTTATTTTGAAATATTTGCCAATCCCTCCAAAATTAATATTAATGAGAGAATAATTAATAAGATGCTGAAGCCAAAACCAATTACTAATATCTCTATCAAAAAATACCATGTTTCTTGGGATATACTAGCAATATTCATCGCAGCAATATATTTTGTTTCATTTGAAGAAAAGTTTTGTATATATCTGATTCCTTGCCCAACACTATATTGTATTGAATCCATCCTTTCACCCATAAGTTGATTGTACATAGAACACATGTATATTAGCCCGATTATTCCGGCAACAAGCAGGATTATCCCTAAAATCAATTGTATTTTTCCGGTTGTTTTTCTTTCTATCATTTTATACCTTCCTCGAGAGTTTGAAAAGAGACTCGTAAAACTCCTCCATGTTTTGTCCTGTTTTTGCTGATACTCCTATTATCTCATATTCAGGGAATGCAGCTTCCATCTTCTTCAAGCTCGCTTTCCTCAAGTCAATCTTGTTTCCTACTAACAAGACAGGAATATCCCTTGCAACAAGATTTCCTATTATTGTAAGGTTGACTTGGCTGTATGGATTCTGCGAAGCATCTAACACTATAACAACAGCATGCATGTCCTCAAGCCACTTTATCGCTTCAACAACTCCGTGCGTGGCTTCTTTCGCTCTTTTCTGGGCTTCTTTCTTGCCCAGCCCGAATTTCATGAAATCTTCATAATCTATTTTCGTAGCTATGCCGGGAGTATCAATCAGCTTGAACATCAGGCTTTTTCCTTTGTTCTTAATCTCAACTTTCTCCTTGAACTGCACGTTCCTTGTTTCATGCGGAATCTTGCTGACTTTTCCTATCTCCTGCCCAGTCCAGTCCTTGCATATCCTGTTCGTCAGGCTTGTCTTGCCTGCATTCGGCGGCCCGTAGAATCCTATCTTAATCTCGCCTTTCTTGCCGAAGATGCTTTCAAACAGGCTCTTGAAAAATTTTGTCAGTATTTTCATCATTATTTTCTATACATTTCTTACTTAAAAATTTTTGCGTCCTATGAGCTTAGCATAAAAACTGCCTTCAACCTGCATAAAACCATAACTTATCTGCTCTGAGCTCCATCCCTGTCCTTTCAGCTTGCTGTATATTTCTTTTCTCAGAATGTTCTGGGCTTTTGCAGCTCTTATGAAGTTCATTATATTGAACAAATCAGTCCTTTCCTTGAACAAGCGATTTTCATAATTCCTTTTGTACCACCACAACAATCCAAATGCTGCGCCCGCACCCAGCAAGATTATCAGCACAACAATCATAATTGCTCTGCTCCATATGCTTCTGCAGTCCTCAGGGCAATTCTCTGCTGTCTCTCCTTCTGAGCAGACGCCATCAATATTGCACTCTACTGAGACAGCCCCTCCAAGCACGCTGAACTCAGGAGACATATAGATTATCACATCACTGAAACTTTCAGCTCCGTAATTCAGGAACTCAACACTTCTTTGGCTAAGAGTGTCATAGGCAATTCCAAAACTTCCATTCATATTTGTCGCTTGTTCCTTGAAGCTTGAATCCCCTTCAATGACAAGGAAAGTCTTGTTCCCTTCTTGTTTAGGTGTTATTGTCAGTGTTGCCAGAACACCAAAAGCCTCTCTTCCTTCATCATACACAGCGGTTATTTTTCTATACTCCAGACTTAAGTCAACATTTGTATTCATCCATGCGCCGATATTTGCAGCATTTGCACTTGTACCTGCTCCCAAAACAGAGAGTTTGTCTGCATCAATCAGATTATAGTCTACAAAATATTGGACACTTGTCGGCCTGTATATCTCCAGGGATGAAGGAACCCTTATGCCTGCAAGATCATTAAGTATAGCAACATATTGTTCATCGCTGCTTGCCCTCTGATATCCTTGTTTAGCGCTTGCGATCTTCGAAGGAAGAGTTGTTAATCCAAGATTGTTCTGTACACCAGGCTGCACCCACGATGGAAGTATTTTTATCTGGCTCTCAAGTTTTGCAAGCCTGTCCTCATACCTGTTGATTGCTATGCTTACAGAATCCCTGGCACTCGCAACACCAACATCAGACTCTGCACTTGCATTGCCTTTTAATGTAGTCATCTTGACACTCACTCTGTATGTTCCTGATGAATTATATGAGTGGCTTGCTTTGTTCTCAAATGTTTCCAGGCTGCTGCCATCGCCAAAATCCCAGGTATACATTAATGCGCTGACATTCTTGTCACGGAGCACTGCTATGAAATTTGTCGGGATTTTAAGAACAGCAATTGTAGGATATACTCCAAAAAGAGGATTGAAGCTTTCAACACTTATATCTGCCTGGTCAACAAGCTCGCTGCCAAAATACAAGTCCATGCTGTAATCTCCAGCACTGCCAGGCACTTTAACTCCAAATGCACCCAAGTCTATCATGCTTTTCTTGGCTGTAGTTAGTTTCAAGGGAATCTTGTCAGCACTGTAGATTTTGTCTTCGCTTTTTGTGACTGTTGTCCTGTACAAAAGATTAGAGTCATAAACTCTTACATTCGCGCTTGAATTTGAAATGAATCTTACTGGAATCTTGCAGCCAGCAGAACAATTTCCCGCGTACAGCATATCAAGATAAGTGCCAACCTGCCCGTTGATATCTTCAAAATCTTCTTCAGTCAATGTTCCAATATTGTCGAATGTCGGAGTTTTTGCTGAGATGTAAAAATCATTTGTAGCTTCGATTCCATAGCTTGGATAAGTTGCAATTCCGCAGATTTTACCGCTGCTCTCTGTCTTGGTTTTATAGCCAGTAACATCCTCTGCAGAGCTTACACAGACATAATATTCCTGTCTCTCTGTATTTTGATAGTCTAACTCTACAGCGCAGCTTACAATACCTCCATTTATGCTTGGTTCAGGCAAGTCGCATGAGCCAAGCTCGCTGCCATCTGACGAATACAGATACATTTGCAGCATTCCATCACTCCACTCATCGCTTCCTTTTTTCACCCATGCTTCAAGAGAGTATTTTTGAGATGCAGGCAGGCTTATCAGCTCGCAGTACGGCTCAGTCGTGATTACAGCATCTTCGCTTGCTGCTGTTGAGCTAAAACATCCTGTGCCTGTATAGCAGCTGTAATCCTCAGTCATCTTTGTCGCCTGCCAGTCTATTATCCCGTCGTCAAACAAGTCTATCTGAAGAGGGCTTCTGCAATTAGGAGGGTTGCTGGCATCAATTGAGAATGAAAGTCCTTGGAACTGTACATTATTTCCTGTCATCTTGAAACCAATGATTTTCTCTCCATTATTGATTACAATGCTCTTGTCTGATGAAGCATCAAACATGCTGTAATCATCAAAACAATTGCTTGGATTGCACGTATATGCAATTGCATTCTGGTCAAGCACCTGCTTCAAAGTTTGCTTAGAAAAACTTTCCTTAGAGTAACCATCATCCCTTGAAAAAACAGCATCAAGCCTTCCAGAAGCCAGGTCATTATTGAAGCTGACATTAATCCCCCCGCTTAAAAACTCGCCTGTATTGTAATCCGTGTTGATATGCGATTTTCCTGCACTTATTCCAAATACGAGAGAAACAGCCAGCAGGAGCACTAATCCTAATATCAATCCTCTTTTAAACATCCAATTTCAAGGCAATTTTTGTTTATAAAACTTTTCAGCCAACCAGCAATAAAGCAAAACATTTATAAGTCCTGTTAATATGGTGTTAATATCATATTAATAACATGGTAAAAGCAATAGTTGACATAAGCAATGAAGCAAACAGGATACTAAACATAATGAAAGCAAAGGAGAATCTTAATGATAAGAGCGACGCCATCAACCTGATTGTGACTTTGTATGGAAAAGAAATGATTGAGCCAGAGCTCAGGCCCGAGTTCATAAACGAGCTTTTAGAAGCGCAGAAAGAGAAGACTGTAAAGATTAAGAATTTCTCATTGCATTATTCTAAGAATTAAAATGTATATCTTGGAGGTGAGAGAGTCTGTTGACAAGACTTTCAGAAAGTTATTCAAAAAGGACAGGGTTTCTTTTGAATATATCACTAAAAAGATTGAGGAAATACAGGAAAATCCTTACCACTTCAAGCCATTGAAAAGCCCGCTGAATGGATTCAGAAGGGTTCATATTGGAAGTTTTGTTCTCGTTTATTCAATCAGCGAGAGAACTAAAACAGTGATAATCGAGCGCTACAAACACCACGACGAGGTTTACAAGGCATAGGCATTCTTAAAGTAAACTAAGTTTTAAATATCAAAGATAATCTAAAATATAACGAAAATTAAAGAAAAAAAAGGCAAAGTCTTATAGAAACCTTTAAATACTAAGTTATAACTTATAATTATAAGTAAATAACTAAAAACTATTAAAATGTCATTAACAATCCAAAAAAAACAAATTCACTGGCCTACCCTGAATACTATAATAATGGTAGAACAAACTTTTAAAAAAATGAAAGAAAGTGTAATTTCAATAGCAGAGTTAAAGAGAAGGCTGCCGAGACAAGTTAATCATAATACTCTGATGTTAATTCTTGAATATCTGGAAAGAAGCAACAAGATTGCAGTAACTTTGAAAGGTATAACCTGGATAAAAAATGCAAACCCCAATTTAAGAAAAGCGATTATAGAAGGAATGGAAATATGAAAATTGTGCGGGTTGTTCTTTCGCCAGAAGCGACCGAAGTTTACAAGTATCTTAATTCCGAGGCTGAAAATTCTAAAACTGAGAGAATGCTGTTAAAAGCAATAAATCAGAAAATAGAATTAATCAAGGCAAATGTTCATTATGGTGATGCAATCTCCAAGGACTTGATTCCCGAGGAATACAAGCAGAGATATGAGATAAATAATTTATTTAGAGTGGAGCTTCCTGCATTCTGGAGAATGATTTACACATTGACAAAAAATGGAGAAATTGAAATAATTGCATTTGTTCTGGATATCCTCAATCATCCAGATTATAATAAAAAGTTCGGCTACAAGAAAAGATAGTCTCTTTCTAAGTTATTACCCTCATCGATTATTAATATAGTAAAACCTTATTACTCTCTTTTGTCACCACTATATAATAACATAAAACCACAAGCTTTAAATATCCAAAAATCCTTGAAAAGCCATGAAAAAGGGCTTAATCCAGCGGATTAAAGGGAGTATTCTTCCGTATATTGCTGCAGGCATTCTCGCATTAGCGCCTGGCTGCGGCGGTGGCGGAGGTGGTGGTGGAACACCACATCCAGACAGCCCGCCTGTTCTTGCATCAATTTCCGACCAGGTAACACCAGCAAACTCATTATACTCTTTTAATGAAAACACCGATCAAGGAACAGACTATGACCAGGACGGCGACAAAGTAACTTATCAAAAAGTCAGCGGCCCTTCATTCTTGTCAGTAAATTCAACAAACGGCATTATATCAGGAACACCTTCTCAAAGTGACCTCGGACCTCAAACAGTGACTGTCCAAGGTACAGACGAGCATTCCAATCTATCTGCACCAGTCAGCTACAATCTGCTTGTGACTTCGCAAACCTCTAATAAAAAAGGCACACTAGAATATATCATACTTACAGATAATACTCTTGCTGCAACACCAGAACTGCAGGATTTTGCATTAAGAAAAACAAGACAAGGCAAGCCATGCCAGATTTTCACTGTAGAAGGTATTAATGGCGACAGCACATACGATACTGCAAGAGACTTGCAGGAAAAAATAAGATGGTTCCTTCAGGACCAAAAATCTACGCATCCTGAATTTTCTTATCTCTGGATTGTTGGAGATGACACAATTGTTCCAGCAAGAAGAGTTTATTGTGAATCTGAGAGTGCTATAAAATGTTTTACTGTTGCCTCTGATTTATACTATTTGGATTTAGATGACGGCTCAAATACATTCAGCTGGAGTTATGACTGGGATGCCGAGGCTGTTCCTGACAATATTTTTGGTGAAGTTGAAGACAATCTAGAATTTTATCATGATATTTACGGAACAAGGCTTCCTGCGCAAACGTCTGTTCAAGTAGTCACTAATCTAAGCAAGCAAGACACAGTTAGAAATTCTACAGACAATAGCTTTATCAAGAGTATGGCTGCATGCGCAGCAATGTATGGTGCAACTGATGGTGCAATAGAAGTTGACTACACTGTAAACACAACTTGTAACTTTCCTGCAAAAGGATGGACAGCTGACAGGTGGTATGAAACACAATACAAGGGTGGAGGCTTAGAAACAAAAGTCAATGTCACTAATGCCTTGAATTCAGGTCCAAATCTTGTAATGATATCTGCTGATGGAGGAATAGTAGATTTTGATGCAGTTACAGACTATTTTAGAAATGGAGATGCAGATGCATTAACAAATACAAGCAAGCCATCCACATATTATTTCATATCTTGCTCTTTAGGAGATTTTTCTTACACAGTAGATGATTGCATATCAGAAAGGCTTCTTAATAATCCAAATGGCGGAGCAGTTGCAGTAATTGCTCCAAGCTGGCTGGATTTTTATTCAATAATTCCAGGCTCAAGCCCAGGTTGGCAAATTGCTGATGCATGGTATGACAATGTTATTAACGGAGACATTACAGAATTCGGGAAATCTTTTGCAGTTGCTAAAGATGATCATGTTGGTTGGTCAGCTAATTTAGACTTCAGGTCAATGATTCTTGACTTGAATGCACTTGGTGCAGCACCTGACATGAGAATAAGAAAAGATAGCCTCGGAGCATTAAATGTAACATCAAGTCCAGCAACATCATACATAGAATATGCAGTAACATCAAGTGGCTCCCCTGTAGCAGGTGCAGACTTTACAATAACTATATCTTCTGGAGACAATATCTCTGCTCAGACAAACAGTTCAGGAAATGTTTTATTTTCAGTAAATCCTTCAGATATAACTAGTACATATACAGACAAGCAAGACTATGTTCCTTGCGAGAATCCTTAGAATCAGATAATTCTTACTTCTTTCTCAATACATAATACCCTGCGATTAAACCAACTGCAGTTATGAAACTCCAAACTCCAAAGAAAGGTATCTCTGTTGCTGCAAAACACGAAACTGTCACAGAAGTATTATCGCATCCCTCTACTACACCTGTGAAAGAAGCAGTGTACTGTATTTCCTTGAACCCACGGTTATCGCACGTCGCCCCTTCTACTGGAGTATAAGTGCAGTTCCCTAGAGTTTCACTCCCTTCGGTAGTAACCTCTATCAACTCCCATATAGGCAGGCATCCATAAGCGTCATCCCATCCACATATGCAATTTGTGAAATTGCAAGGCAAGCCTGGCCCGCATGTCATCTCGCATAAAAACCCTGCTGCTTCAAGCTCCTCATTACTATCTTTTGCAATAGGCCAATCAAATGCATTGCACTCGTCTTCTGATGCATAATCGCCACATCTTGAAACCCCTGTTTTTATGCAGATATTGAACTCATTATCATCCTCATCTAATACATTAGCGCACATCTGGTCAGTCGGGCAGCATTCTTTAGCAGAGCTATCTCCTGCAAATAAGACACTGCAATTCTCCTTACTTGAAAGATTAGTGTCTGTCCAGAATGAATTGTCCTGCTCCTGCCTGCATTTGCTTCCGCACAAGCCATAGTTGAATGCGCATTCTTGTGTACATGAAAGTGTTCCAGCAGGATACCCTTGAGACACGCAGGTTTGCTGGTTTCCTTGTGCATTGCTGAAATTTGCAGCAACAGTTGCATTTCCAGGGTCGCATTCTTCGCCATGGTCAAAGTCAACTCTTCCGTTTCTGATGCATTGATGTTCCTCTCCTCCAGCAATTGGAACACATCCTTGTAATATATTCCAGGCACAGTAATCCGAACATACTTGGCAACTTGGTTCATCTTCCAACCCCTCACAATCAATGTCTGCGCATGATAAATATCCCCCTTCTTGGGGTATCTGCTCTGCGCCTATACTTGCTGTCGGATCTGGACTTGCAATAGTCCTCAGATAAATATTATTGAATATTGCCGTATGTATCTCTAACCTCTCTTCACCGCTGCCTTCCTGTCCTCTGCCAGCCCAGATGAATCTTCCTTCATTTCCAATAACAAAGATATACGAATTTGAGCCTTGCCCGCTGCCGCTGGCATCCATTTCATCGCCGCCAATTCTTGTGACAGTATTATTTATGCTTATGAGGCTCCATACTTCGTCATCATCATGGTATGAATTGAATGCAATCTCGCCTGGCTTGAACAAAAACTCTTTTCTTACAAACCATCTTACATTATTCGGTGCCTCATCATAGCAGCCCTTGCTCGGCGGCCAGCCACCACTTGTTTCTGGATCAGGCGGGCAAATTGGCACATAATCAGTAGTCATATCAACATATCTTGTCCAAGCGCTGTCTGCATAATTGAAATTTCTCAATTCATCTTCCCATCCAGCAATCCTGCCAGACTTATACCCAGAATACTTCCAATTTATTTTGAAGTCACTAAAACTTGCCTTCTTGAATGTATTTTCAAGACTGCTCTCATTGTTAACATTGGAATTTCCATAATACATGAAAATCCTGTTCAATCCAGGCCTCATTTCAGGCACTCTCACCCATACATTTATACCATTATTCTTTTCAATCCAGTAATCCAGCTTTCCAGCCTCAACTTCATTTGTAAACCTCAAGTCAGAATAACTTGCACTTGCATTCTCTAAATCCACAAGCCCAAGGTCTATCATCAGGCTGTAATTATAAACTGTCGAGCCAATGTTGTTAATTACAATCTCTCTCTTATTCAGCCAGTCAGCATTCCACCATGTGCCTGGCTTCAGTTCTGCTGTCGGCTCTTTTGTTGCAATATCTCTGTAATATAGTATGTTTGTTGACATACCCACATAACTTATCCTCAGATATTCATCTCCGCTTCCATCCTGTCCTCTTCCAGCAAAAATATATCTGCCTTCTGCAGGTACTGTGACCTGCCTGATAGTCCATGAATGCATGTTGTGACCATCATTATCCATTTCATCACCGCCAATTTTCTGATAAGTGCTGTCTGTACTAATCAAGCTCCATACTTCATCGTCATCAACATTTCCAGAATAATAAAATACTCCGGGTTTCATGAAAAACTCTTTTCTTACAAACCATCTGAGATTATTAGGCACTTCATCATAGCAGCTCGTACTCCAGCCAACTTTTGTTTTTGCATCAGGCGGGCAAATCGGCACATAATCAGTAGAGATATCAACATATCTTGTCCAAGCGCTGTCTGCATAATTGAAATTTGTCAATTCATCTTCCCATCCAGCAATCCTGCCAGATTTGTATCCAGAATATTTCCAATTTATCTTGAAGCCACCCCCAGCCCAGTCAGCCAGCCTGAATGTATTTTCCATGCTGCTTGCACCTTCTGCGTCAGGATTTCCAAAATACAGTTTTATAGTTGTTCTCTGGTTAGCAGGCAGGCTTGGAACTTTAACCCACACAACAATTTCATCATCATCAACCTCTTTCTCAACCCAATAGCTTAATTCATTATCATTCAAGTCAGTAAACCTTATATCGCTGAAATTAGAATTCATTCCTTCCTGGAAAGGAAGATTTAGCCTTACAGGATAATCACTCAATGTTGTTCCGGAATTTTCTGTTATTATTATTGTATCCTGATTAGCCCATGCATCCCACTGGCTTGGAGCAGTAGGCCCCTCGCCAAGCGCAGTTGTTGTTGTCACGCACTCTCCGTTTGAGCATGTCTCTCCAGAAGCACATGTTTTTGTTCCTGTTGAGCTTCTCGTAGTGTCACAGTTGCTAGTCTGCGTAAAAGATTCGTCTTGGCAGACTGCTGATTCATCAGGAGTCCAAGAAGTATCTGTACACGCTTCTGCAACACAAGTGCTTCCGTTTTGAACATATCCGCTTGAACACTTCCATTTGCAGGCAGTTGATGTAGTTGCTCCAGCATCATAAGTCCATGTACTTGGAGTATACGAAACAGTTGTGAATACTGCCGGCCCGTTTACAACTCCTGTTCCTGTCGGAGCAGTTCCCTGGCAGCTGCAGCTTGCTGTTCCTGTCGCTGTTCTTGTTGTTCCGCAGTTGCTTGTTTGTGTAAAGCTTGTTCCTGAACAAACTGTCAATGTATCAGGAGTCCAGGTTGTCGGAGTGCATAATGCATTGCAATCAGCACTTGAAAGACAACAGTAATGTGTAGTTGCAGATGCTCCGCCCACACCATTTGCGCAAGCAACCCTGAAGGAAACACCCATTGTGCTCAAAGGCCCGCAATGTGAATCAGTTGTTGTCCCTGAAGAGCATCTTGATGTGCCTTTCAATGCATTGCAGTCATTGCTTGTATAACACCATGTATACGGTGTAGATGAAGTGCAACCACCAGCACTTCCTACATTACACGCAACATTATAGCCATTCACCCCTCCGCCTGAAGATGATGAAGTGCAATAATAAGAAAGACAACCAGACGCAACCGGCAATTGCCAGCACTCATCTGTTGTGCCGCAACATCTATGATACTGAAATGTATCGCCTGTGCCTAGTCCGGGCTGGCATGCAATCCTTTGGTCAACAGGAAATGTAATATCACATCCAGATGCCTGTATCGATACCGGCGAACAAGTAGCAGATACTAAATTGATATACAATATTACTCCAATAAAAACCAGTCCAAAAAGCACCCCTTTTTTCATCCCCAAACAAGAGTTTTAATATTTATAAAGTTTTATCTTGACGAGAAAATTAATTAAGAAACGCATTCCCCAATAGGTAAAAATATTTATTAATTAACTCTAACCACACAATGCCGATTGCTATCCCTTCATCACCGCTATAGGTTTGAGCCTAGCTACAAGATTTCCAATTCCAACTTCATGGCTCACTCTAACGACTTCATCAATATCCTTGTAAGCAGAAGGTGCTTCTTCAGCCAGCCCTCTGATGCTTCTTGTAGCAACTTCAATTCCTTTTTCCTTCAGTTCTGCCTTTACATCCTCGCCGCGCATTTCTCGCAATGCCTGGCTTCTGCTTTCTGCCCTGCCTGCGCCATGCGCAGTACTGGCAAAACTGACTTCCTCTGCTTTTTTCGTGCCTACTAAAACATAACTTGAAGTTCCCATACTTCCAGGAATTAAAACAGGCTGCCCAACTTTTCTATATGCTTCTGGAATCTCTTTCCTTCCAGGCCCGAATGAACGTGTTGCACCTTTCCTGTGTATGCAAAGCATTTTTTTCTTGCCATCTATTTCATACTCTTCAAACTTTGCAATATTATGGCATACATCATAAACAACCTCTGCCTTGAAACTCGGAAAAACTCTTTTCATTGTCTCGCGAACTTGATGTGTTATGATTTGCTTGTTGCAGAATGCGAAATTCGCAGCCGCGCTCATTGCAGAAAAATACTCTTTTCCAAGCTTGCTGTTTATTGGCGCGTTTATCAGCTCCCTGTCAGGCAGATTTGCAAATCCATATTCTTTTTCCATTGAAACTATATAGTCGCTTGCAACCTGATGCCCAAGCCCTCTACTTCCACAATGAATCATAATAGTTACAGCGCCTTTCTCAAGCCCGAAAACCTTTGCAATTTCTTTATCAAAGATTTCATCAACTACTTGTATCTCAAGAAAATGATTTCCGCTTCCAAGGCTTCCAATCTGAGGCAATCCTCTTGCAATTGCCCTTCCAGACACGCAGTCAGCCTTCGCTTCTTTCATCCTTCCATTCTCTTCTGTAAACTCAGCATCAACCTTGCTTCCATAACCATTCTTTATAGCCCAGTCAATTCCTGACTCAAGAATATCTTTAAGCTGTTCTTTGTTAATTTTCAACACGCTTCCCTTGCCAACTCCTGAAGGCACATCCCGGAAAAGCCTGTCAATTGCTTCTTTTCTTTTCTTGTCCAAGTCATGCTCTTTTAAATTAGTTCTTAGCAGCCTGACGCTGCAGTTAATATCATAACCGATCTGTCCAGGTGATATAACTCCTTTTTCCAAATCATAAGCAGCCACACCACCAATGCATGCGCCATAGCCCATATGGGCGTCTGGAAGCACAACAATATTTTTAACAACTCCTGGAAGCATCGACATATTTTCTGCTTGCTCCAGTGTTTTATCTCTTTTTATTAAGTCCATTAACTTTTCAGAAGCAAAAATTACAATAGGAACATTCATCTTCCCAGTTTTCTCTATTTTCCATGTAAAATCATTTATCTTCTTGACTTCAACCATTTTAGCCTTTCTCTATTACTTAATAAATTATGACTTATTAATCTTTTCACTTCTCTTTGCTTGTTTACATTAAGCTCAAAATAAATTGTCCCAATGCCATTTCTTCTTCTGCCGATTCTTGATTCAAGATTATACAAATTATTTAAAGTTTTTCGCAATTTTATTAAATTCTCTTCTTTATTTGAGAATATCCTTACAACCCCATTACTCTTTCCAATAACTGCTTTCTTTTTTAATAAACCTCTCACAAATTCTTTTTGCTTATTTCTTTTTGTAGGAAATTTCCAGTAATAGTCCATAAAATCATTCATTATGAGGTCTAATTTTTGCTTCTTTGATGGATGTAAAAATCCTATTTTGTCTTTAAAATTTGAGATATTCTCTTTTCCGTATATATACAGCGAATAAATATCCCTTTTGGACCGCTTTGTAACCTTGCAACTAATTCCCAACTTCTTGAGAGAGTCCCTCACTTGATATATTCCTGTTTCATTAACACAATCTGCACCAATGTGCCTATTTTGATGGTGCTTACAAGTAACCCATCCCTCGCAATCAAAATAAGCTCTCAGCCATATTTTCAAAAGGTTTTCATTTAATTTTGGCATTCTCCATTCCCACGAGTAAAACGAGCCGAATTCATTTGTTAATTTTTCATAAATTTCCTTTGAACCAAGTCTGCATCTTTGTCCCTCAATTAAGTATGGTTTAATGCCAAAAACTTTCTCAAATCTATCTTGAAAATCTCTTAAAAGTGTTAAATTAGTATTTCTTAATCCCATCATATAATATTTATGTTTTTGTGTCGGTGGATTTTTGATAACATAGCCATCTGCACATAGATAAGCATGAACAGCAGCAAGATTCTCATCAAACTTCATTCAAATAAAAGATTTCGCAAGTTTATTTACCTTATGTTTATCTGGTAAAGTGACAACAGTCATTAATAATTAATTCTTATTAAACTTTCCTCTGCAAATAATTTTCACCAAAAAATATTTTACTCTGCAGTTACCAAAAAATATAATAAACTTTAAAAAGTAGGACATACAATTAAACTCAAGTGACCATAAATGATTCCAAAGAAAGTTTTCTTTACAAAAGGCGTTGGAATACACAAGGACAAGCTCGCGAGCTTTGAGCTCGCGTTGAGAGATGCAGGAATAGAAAAATGCAATCTCGTCTATGTTTCGAGCATCTTTCCTCCTGGCTGCCAGATAATTCCAAAAGAAGAAGGTGTCAAGATGCTGAAATCAGGGCAGATAACATTCTGCGTCATGGCAAGAAATGATACAAGCGAGCCAAATCGTTTGATAGCTTCTGCAATTGGCTTGGCTGTTCCAAAAGACAAGGAAACTTATGGCTACTTGTCAGAACATCATGCTTTTGGCGAGACATCAAAAAAAGCAGGAGAGTATGCAGAAGATTTGGCAGCAACAATGCTGGCTACAACACTTGGAATTCCATTCGAATCTGAGAAAGCATGGGAAGAACGAGAGGATGTTTACAAAGCTTCTGGCAAAATCTTCAAAACCACAAACATCTGCCAGTCTGATGAAGGCAACAAGGATGGATTATGGACAACTGTGATTGCAGTCGCTGTTTTTGTCGATGACACAATACCAAATACTGATTTACATTCGCCACACCAGACAACTCTTCATGCAGCGAATGGTTCTAAAGATTCTAAAGAAATTCCCGTTAGCATTAATGGCAAGAAATAAAGCTTTCTCAATCCTCTTTACAACTACTTCTTCTCATACTTCTTCTGATTATGCCTCTTCAAATCTCTCAAAATATAGTCAGGTACAACACCCAATTTGATATATCTATCTTGATCCTTCTTAGGCATATTCCTGAAGTCTCCTATGACTCCTCTGCAATACCTGCTCCCGCACTCGCATTTTTCCAGTGTGCTGACATCTTCATCCCATTCCTCAAGCATGGTTGTAGAATAGTCAAATTTCACCTCATCTCCTTCCCTTATCTGCTTTATCGCAACAAAGCTAACCCTTCCTTCAAGGCTCTTATACCCTAAATTAGGGTCGCAGGAATGGTTAAGAAATCTTAGTCTTGAATCAGTCGGCTCAAGATACTTCCATTGGCTTACCTGCAGATAATTCATTCCAGCTTCGCCAAGTGAATCCCAGTCAACATCTCTGGCATGTACTATCTCTCCCTCTGGCTGGAGCACAATCTCTCCAGGCTTATAGCCCCGGTTAGTATGCACTCCCTTTCCCTCGATTCCAGATTTCCTGACAACTAAGTCTCTTTTTATCATAAAATATATAGGAATAACTAGTATTTAAACCTTGTGTTTTGTTACTACTATATAGGTACACTTATTATCTAGACTTTGGGTTAGAAGGTTTATAGGGGGTATAAATAGGTTGTATGGGCTTAATAGGCTTTAAAGGGATGTTCTAGAGAGCTAACCCTTTCTTAAGGACACCAGATTCAAACATCAACAACAACCTGCACAACCCACCTGTCTTTCTCATATTTGACAAACATCTCATTGTAAGTGACTGCCTTGACATCAGTCATTACCCTATAGTTCTTGGCATTGTCTCCAGAAACCTCGGCTTCCAGCATATTGTCTCTTATTTTAACCTTAACTGATGAAAGAAAAAAACTTTTGGTATCCAATAAAAACAACAACTCTTCAAGAAAATTGTAAAGCAGGCTTTCTTTGTCCGAGCCCTTGACTTTCATTTTCTTCTTTCCAGTTTTCTTAACCTTGCCTTTGTACATTACATTGAACATTGCCAATGCTGCATTCTCGAATGCCTTGTCAAGAGTCTTGCCGTAAGCCCGGAATTTTGCATCAGCTGTATGTTCAAAGAACTTGAATTTGTCAGTCATGCTTCTTCCTGTTGCCACATGAACATCCTTATTTTCTTAGGAGAAAATTCTGTCAGAGTAGCAGAAACAATCCTTTCTTCAGAGAACGCTTCTGGCTTGTAAACAGGAATCCCGCAAATATCGCTTGAATTGCATACCCTGCACGTGAAGCTGAATCCCGGAAAAGTATTCTTCATTGTATCGTTAATAAAGCTCTGGATATCAGCAAGATTTGGATTCTCGCCGCAAGCACCCTCATTTCTCATTATGATTTCCCGGAAAGAAGGATCATCCTTAATTTGATCAAGCACGCTGCCCTGCCATTTCAAGATATTCTCTGATTCTCTTGGTTTCTCAATTCCCTGCGAGTAGATGAGTATCACAAAACCCATAATTAAGGTTATTGATATCGCAGCTTCAAAGATTTTTATTATTCCTTTCTTGTTCATTTTACCAGACTGAAAACCTCATTATGCTATAATTTAAGTTTCCTTCATTATAAACAATTTCTACAGGAACATCCCTTGAATACACAGGCCTTCCAAGCGGCGTTCTTCTTTCCAAAGCCAGGATTTGGTTG
>Ga0315289_10003846_pt1 | contig 22595 bp, 18 predicted proteins | sample YL17G11_40_MG_FD_203452 | JGI IMG/M metagenome (GOLD analysis project Ga0315289, IMG submission 203452) | Sediment microbial communities from Yellowstone Lake, YNP, Wyoming, USA - YL17G11_40 | ecosystem: Environmental > Aquatic > Freshwater > Lake > Sediment | place: USA: Wyoming | collected... | reverse complement strand
GGTAGCGAGCAGCGACAATCGCTTCACACTGATGAATCACGCCCTTTATTTCCTGTGCCAATAGATTATCAGTATCCAATACATCACACCTCACATCGCTTACTTCTCGGCTAATCTTCTCTGCCACTTGACGGTCGTTGTTCGATCCTTCCGATTGTTCATTTGGGATAAGCACGATGTGTGCAACATACTTATTGATCAAGTATCGAATAAAATCTTTCATTATCAGAATGTAATCCGAAGATGAGGGTGAACGATTTTTCGCCTGGAAACTTACTGAAAGGCCAATCAACGGATGCGTATTGCGTATTGCTGCATAATGTTTCGAAACTTCACTCTCGCTTGATGGCAGCAGAAACGCTGTATCTGGTACGGTTAAGATTGGTGTCCTAATATTCAACTCTTCGAGATACTTCCGTGAGGTTTCATCACGAGCAAGGATAAGCTTAGTAAAATGCCCCAAGTATATTCGGGCGAAAATATGGTTCCATCGATGATTGAACGCTCCAAGACTGCTTGTGTATTTTATGACTGATTTTCCCAGTATTCGCCCAACAACGAAGATTAAGCCTTCACCCATTCGTCCAATGAATGAGTTTCCTCCCAGCTTATCCGCGAAAATAATCCCGCGCAAGTCAACAATTAGATCAGATTGTCTCAGTAATCTGATAGCATCCTTGTCGCACTCAGGTCCAATCCAGATTCCGGTGCATCGTTTAAGTACCGCCAAAAGAAACAAGCACTTTGCACAAGGATGAGCCAAAATCTTTACGTCATATCTTGCTGCCAATGGTACTTCAGACACATAGTTAGCACGCGGAACTAATAATGTATATTCTGCATCTGGAAAGACATTGCTCAATGCCATCTTGGTCGCAACAAGAAGAGACGGCCCCCCTAAATTACTATCCAACCTGATCCCGATTAAAGCAATATGAGTTCGCATCGAAATCTTTCCTGATTTAATTCGACTCTGCAATTTCGTTTGTCGATACTTGTGCGAGAATATTGGTGTGATTTGGTGTTATCTTGAAATCATATAATGATTCACCGGTTGTCTCATGATACTTCGCCCCCCGTGCTTGAATGTGTTGACGTCCGGGTATTTATCTGCAAATCCCAAAGCCACACCACACATAATTTTCAAGTGATCCGGCAATTTTAAGTGGTTGCGTAAATAGAACTCAAAGTTGTTTTCTATGCTGTTATGCAAGCCTAATTTCCATTTGATCTTGTTTAACATCTTTTTTATGGCGTTTTGTTCCTTACTTCGCCTTGAATGGTATTTCGACAAATTAGTGATACAACTGTCTATACCCTTAGCTTTTGCGTACAAAACCATGTTCATCAAGGCAAGCCCTGTGTCTACGTACGGCAAATGTCTCTCGTGGTTATATTCGCAATACATCTTATGACTCATTGTCAGAGACATATCGCAAAATACCAACACAACTGTGGAGACACCTTTTAGAAAAGGCTTGAACTTAAGGAATTCTTCGAGTTGGCCCGTTTCATCTAAGACAAGGAACTTCAATTCCTGGTTATTGCACCCGGTTGGAGCCCATGTGGCAGCCTCGATTATTGATGTAATATCTGCTCTGTCGATTTTATCGCCATTAAATATGCGTACGCTTCTTCTGATTTTGATTAAGTTCATCAACTTTTCTTGAAAATCTTTCTCCATATCGAATTCCGTAATTTACAGTGCAGGATTTGAACTTAGTCAGTCGAGATGGTCCAGTAAATCAAAGCAGGTTCTTTTTAATCCAGTTGATACTTGTTCCAATTACTCTGTTTGCCACCAAATCTATCAAATCACTTGGCCTGTTTCGCACGCTGGGCGGTCCGAAACGTTGCATTAAAAAGACTACCGTGAGCATATATAATGGTGAGATAATCGCTAATCTAACAAAATCACTCAACGAAGGCAGATATTGCTTCATCATACAAACGAATGTCCCGAGAATCGCTAAAACCGTAATCACAAAGATATCTCTAAATGGAAATATTTTGCACAATGGAAAGCCATAGAGTTTTGAGATTGCAATAGTGTTATATGGTACTGCCCATAAATAGGTAACAGCGACGGTGCTAATCGCTGCCCCTATATAGCCCAACTGGCTCACGAGAATAATGGACAAAATTAAATTGAATAACAATGTCGAACCAGTTCTGGATAAAATCCAAGAGCTTTTTCCTGCAGCCATAAGCATTGGTCCCCATGTAACAGTCCTGATGGGTAGAAGCAAAAGATAAATCCGGAATGGATGAACGCTATCGTTGTACTTATCTGAAAAGAGCACGCGCATTACTTCGGGAGCCATAACGAATAGAAAGCACATCGCCGGCAATAGTATCATTGCGCATTTGACGCCTGATCGTTTCCAGAGCTCAAGGGCAGCGGCTTTATTACCTTCTTTGTAGAATCGCACGATATCAGGCATTAGCACAGCGGTTACAGAACCGGTCAATATTCCAATTAGTGGTATTTCTATTGCAGCATTTGCATATACGGCAAAATTCTCAGGAGTACACATAGATGAAACTATAACCTTATCCAGATTCATTGAAATAATTCCAATCATTGAAGCAATACCTAAAGGTACGCTGTATTTGATTTGTTGCCGTATATTTGCTATGTCGGGCAGCCAGCCGGTACCAGCGGTGGCCCGGTACATTAAAACAATTGCGGGTGCGAATATAATCAATTCGGCTAAAACTGTTGCGCCGATACTGGCTTTGGGAGTTCGCCAAATAAGGACAAGACCAATGATGAAAACAACAGTCAGGATCCTACTGGCCACATTGTAAATAGCCAGCATTTTCACCCTGTTGCAGGACATCAAGCAGGCACTTACCGTGCTGACCGGCAGCGCAAGCAGAGCATAAGGGCTGTAAATCAATAGAAGACGGCTGATAGCCGGATTATTAAATCTATTAGCCAAAAGCTGATTGCCGCCACACCATATAGCTACGGCAAATATGCCGCCCATTAGAAATAGCAACAAAAGGTTCCCGGTCAAAATGCTTCGGCTGTTTTCCCTATCGCGTGGTATAAAGTAATAAAGAGCCTGCGGCAGCCCTAATGCCAAAAGCGGAGCAACAAAGGCATACGCCAGAAGCGTCTGTCGATAAGCTGCGTAATCTTCCTTCGTAAAAAGCCTCGATAAAACCGTAGCCGATATTAGGCTGGCCAGTGTCACCAGAAATTGGCCGGAACTAAGAATCGCAGCTTTGAAAGTTCTACTTTGTGTCATAACTCAAGATTTGGATTTGATTCAGCACCAAGAAACACGTACTCATCGATTAGTCTGCTAAACAGCGCTGCTCGATGGCCTGCGGATTCGTATGAGCCGTTAGAATTCGGGTCTCAGGTGTGACTCCAGCGGTTAGCTGCTCTTATCGGTAGGCATCTTTGCGATGTCTGACACGGAGGATCACGATTACTATTCGTGCTTGGAAGATTTCATAAACTATACGATACTGGCCGACACGAACACGGTAAGTGTTATCGGAACCCTGGAGTTTCCTTACTCCTGCCGGAAAGGGATCTGTTGATAGGGACTCAACAGCCGAGATTATTCGAGGGATGACTTTCCTGTCGAGTCGTTTTAGCTCTCGCAGCGCCGACGTTTTCCATTCAATTTGATAGGTAGCCATTCCGCTTTAACTCTTCCATGACATCTGCATGAGGTATAACCGGTTCTTCCCGCCTCTCAGCAACAACTGCCAAATCCTGCAGATCTTCGATAAGCTCTTCATACTCCTCAATGGACAAAATGACGGCTTTTTTATTGCCATTAACGTCTATTACATATTCAGGATTCAGTTTTGGTGCGGAACGCATAATATCAACCTCAGTTTTTCTGTTCTTAGTTTTTGCCAATCGATCCGGTATAACTTTTGTACCTATCGGCAAATATGCCCTGATTCCACTCTTACAGGGCCTGATTATAACGCAGTTCTTCAAAACCTGCAACTAAATTCCAGCCGACCAATATTCGCCGATGGTTTCCGCTGATTGAGCTTCCAAACTAACCGCTGTACGCTACCTGCTGATGATACTGTGCTCATCGAGCAGACGACTGAATGGTGTTGCCCGGTGGCCGGATATACAGATTTTCAGATTGCCTTTGTTTTTGTTGCGGCGTTATAATTAGAATTTGTATAAATCGATGCAAGATTAATACGTTTTTGAGGTTCCTATGATATTCACACGAATCACAATTGATCCGGACAAGATGTCGGGCGTCCCGTGCGTTCGGGACCTTCGCATGCCGGTGGCGACTGTTGTCGCTATGGTTGCCGAGGGTATGACCGAAGATGAGATCCTTCATGCCCACCCCGACTTGGAGCCTGAAGATATCCGTGAATCCTTACTGTACGCCGCCGAAGCCGTGAAGGAGCGGGCGCTGCCAATAATAGGTTGAAGGTTAACGACCATTACCTAATCTCTGACATCTGATCCTTAACTATCGTACATTCATCAATCAGTCTGCTGAACAGCGTTGCCTTGTGGCTTGCGGATTCGAGAGAGCCATTAACCAAAATCGCTATCTCAAACTCCATCGGTCCAGCCGTAGGGTGGTCACGGACCGGGATATTCATAATAACAACATCAGACATATCCGGCTGAGCATCGGCCAGCCGCCAAATCTCGGTTCGCTCCGTTCCATCTTTATCCGTGGTCTTCAAAGAAACCCACGCAAAATCCATCCGCATTGCGGCCTCACAAACCGCCTGCCACCACTCGTCAAATGTGCGTGTATTACGAAAATGCAATTGAGCTTGATCAAAGCTGATTCTTTCCTGCATCTGGCGTTGGGCTATGGTGTATTTTCTCTGCAGGCCGGCAATAGTCTCGCGAAGCCGAACTGAGCCAACGACACGAAATACGAGAACTATGAGAAGTAAGACGCAGAATAAAATTGTCAAGGATTGGATATTGCGCGTCACCATCATAAACATCCCCAGGCTGGCTGCGATAGCTGTCAACGCATAAATGACAAGGACCACGTGCCGCTGCGTTAAGCCCAACGCCAATAAGTGATGGTGAAAATGACTGCGGTCGGGAGAAAACACCGATCTTCGCTCAAGAAACCGCCGCAGCATCGAAAAGAGCGTATCAAAAATCGGTATTCCCAAAGCCAGCATCGGCAGAGCAAGGCCGACAAAGGCCGAAGATTTGCTCGCACACATCACGCTGGCAGTGGCGATTGTAAAACCTAAAAATAAGCTGCCGCAATCGCCCATAAATATCTTTGCTGGATTGAAATTAAATACCAAAAAGCCGCTCAAGCTCCCAAGCATAGCCAACATCAGCACAGCCATTACAGCTTGGCCGCTCTGGATAGCAAGAATGGCGATTACTCCACAGGCGATAGCTGAAATACCCGCAGCAAGGCCGTCCAAACCATCGCTTAAGTTAACAGCATTGGTGACGCCGACGATCCAGAGTAGTGTCAACGGCCAGGAAAACAAGCCGAAGTTAAGTGTGAGCCAGTCAGCAATAGCCACAGATTCAATTCGGATTCCGACGGAACATACTACAATCGCAGCGGTGAGTTGGGCCATAAGTTTTATGCGTGCCCGGAGGCCTTTAATATCATCAATCAATCCAACAAGGAACATAAACGCGGCGGCAGACAGTAGGGTGATTATCTTTAGCTGGATGTCCTGGAACTTATCACCGATGACATTCTGTAAAAACAGTACGGGCAGAATAAGACATATCGCCGATATAAAAATAGCCACTCCGCCGATGCGCGGAATTGACTTCAAGTGCACCTTACGAACATCCGGCGAGTCAAGGACTTTGGCTTTGCGCGCAACCCATATAACAAGTGGTGTGATTAGTAGCGCAAGAAAAGTAGACCCAAGATATACGCAAAGATAGGTCTTCATTGCTTATCCGGTAAACTCGGAACAATCAGTTGCGCGCGTACTCCGTCCCCGTCGGTGCACCGACGAGGCTTTTTATTTTTGGCTTTCAGCCTGAACCCCACGTGAGGGTTCCCGCAAGGCGGGGTCCCAAATGTGGGGCTAAATATCTCTCGACCCGGCTCGAGACGGGTTTAAGGATTCTCTGTTGCCAGGTCCACAGCAGCGGGACGGACCGATAGGTCTGCAATTAGCTTTTCCGCTGCCTTGAGTTGCGGACGAAGACGCAGGCATATTCTTGCCTCGTGGATTGCCTCCTGTACGTGGCCCTTCTCCGCAAGTAATCCAGCTAAAGTGAACCGCCAGCCCACCTGGCCGTAATCAAGTGCCAGTGCCCGGCGGTAATACTCTATCGCTATCTCCCTATCATTCTGGCGTCTATAAATGTTCGCCAACGAAGCAAATGCCCAGGCTGGAGCGTCCGGTCTCTGACACTGGGCTTTGAGCAAATCTATCACCCTGGCTCTTATATTCTCAGCGGCATCCTTATGCTCTTGCGTGTCAGCAAGGACATTAGCTACGTGGCTTAACCGACTTCTATCGTCACCAGCCAGTTTTACCGCTAACTCAGGGCGGTTGAGATGGTTGACATACAGGTCAGCTACTTCTTTAAAAAGTGCACCATCAAGTTGAACAGCTCGTTCGAGTTTTTGGCAAGAATCATCAATTCTGCCTTCGGTAGCATCCAGATGCCCTGCTACGAAACAGGCTGTGGGGTCGCAGGGTGCAAGGCGATATCCGGTTTGTATATCTGCTGCACCATTGGGATCATCTAAGACGAATTTTTTAAGCTGGCCGGCCACGCAATAGCTGGCCCCGTAGGTCGGACAGAGTAAACAGGCGGCATTTAGCTCACTTACAATACGGCGCACCAACGGCAATGCCTGGTCTGGAATGATAATGGCACCGGTATTAGGATCTGTGACACGCGATAGAGAGCGCCAGCGATAGACATTCAGCCAGTGCTGGTACTTAACGTCCTGCGGCTGATAATCCGCGGCAACAGCGGCGTGCTGGATGACAGTTATGTATTCCTCATCAGTTCCCAACCAGCCCTTGTCACTTAGGTTTTGCTCGGCGGCCAGTGCCATTTTCCAGTGGGATTCGGCAGCGCGGGCTTTACCGGCGCCAAATAGTACCCAGCTCCAAATCCCACAAGCACAAACCAGAACAGCAGCAGACAAAACTCTCGGCAGTCGATATAGTTTAGAAGCGGTGACAGTCGGATTATCTTTTCCGCCTATGCGGGCTATAGATAATAGAAGCGCACAAGATACGGCAGAAAGAGTTGCGTTAGCGGGTAGATGCTGGCCGAAATCGCTGAGGCTATGAATCATTATTGCAACCAAACCAAAGCCAAGGCCATAAGTAGCGGAGCGAATAGGCACAGAACCTGTTGTCACATTGCGAACGTAACTTCGCCAAACGATGATGCCAAAAACTATTAAAGTGAGTAGGCCGATAAGTCCGGTCTCTTCTGCTGCCTGGGCATACTCATTTTCTGCATGGCTTGCTAAAGCAGGCGTCATTGAGCGGTCAAACATTGGATAGACAACTTCGTGCGTACCCAGACCAGTGCCAAGTAGCGGAAATTTGGTCCAGGCAACTGCTATGTCTTTAACTATCTGCCAACGGCCGTGATATTGATGAAGCTCGCGAAGCGTGGCTAATCTGTCGTAGACGGCGTCAAAGCCGATATAGAGTACGCAGATGAAGGCACCTAAGGCCATCAGGGCCATAATCCAGCTGCGGCCTCGAAGTGACTGTCGCGAACTTAACACCAGCGTGGTAAAAGTAGCGGCAATCAGTGTGCTTATCATTCCGCCCCGGGTCAAAGATACAAACAGTGCCACAACCCCCAAAATTATCAAAAAAATGAGGGTCCAAACCATTTTTGCCTGCGGAGAACTAAGGTATTCTGCTACCAGCGGCGGCGCCACTTTCTTGCCGGTAAAGGCCTCGTGAAGCTTTACCATAACCAGTGCCAGTGCCGCCCCCATCGATAGATTCATAAATTGACCAAAATGACTATGGTTTATAAATGGGCCAGAATACGCTTGGCCGTAGGCCGGAACGAACCAGTAAATCTTCCCATTTCCAAAAAGGTCCTGGACCAGAGCCAAGACTGCCACAGCGCCGCCGATAATCGCTATCGCCGCCAAGAGTCCTTTTATCTGCTCGGGGCGACGATAAGTATTAACTACCACCATAAAGACAGCCGCTACGGCCAACGCCAGTCGCAAATCGTGCTTGGTGGCGTGCGGATAAAAGCTAAGGGGCATTGATGATAAAAGCTCGGGGGCATTTGGCAGGTCACCTAAAAGTTCTTTTTTGGCTGCCGCTGTATTTGGAGAAATTAGCTCCACAACGCTGGTTGGCAGGGCAATAAGCTGGATAATTGCTATAAGGACAAATAGTGCTACCGGAATGTATGCCCATGCCCGGACCAGACCCGCATTTTTTCGGAAGATCAGCTTAAGCAAAAAGCAGATGGAAATGGCTGCTGCAAGGGCTATCACAATTTCTTCGCTCCAGGCCTCCACCGCACCAAAGGCAAGGGGCATAAAGGCCAACAGGGAAATCAGCAACCATTCGATTACTCTATCGAACCTGTCGGGGGAAGCATCCATGCTTTCGATATTAGTGCGGTTTTGCTTCATCACTCCGCCTGCGGTTGGCTACTGGGCCGGAGACGTACTATATCCTGGCCGCTTACCAATCTTGATGGATTCTCGATGCACACAAGACAAGCCAGGTCTTTACCCAGCTTGATGCTTATGCGATCAAAAGCCACCTTCATTTTAGGACAACTTCGACCTGTATCGTGGGCATCCGTCGCTACCAGGCTTACCCAGCCGGAACTTAAGAAATACCATGCAGCCTTCTTAGCTTTGGGGCCAAAATCGCCCAGTAGGCTCGACGCGGTTATCACCAGGTGCGCGCCATTTTCAAGCCACCTGCGGACCATGTGCGGCAGTGCTGCCACGGGAGCACATCTTTCGGGATGCGATATGACAGCCTGAACACCTATACAGCTTAGTTCGGAAAGCAGGGGCCGGACGTCAATAAAAACCTCGTATGGAAGTTCCAGAAGAATGTATCTGCCGCCGTCTGCAAGCGTTAGTATCCGGTCCGCCTCTAAAAGCTTACAGATTCTCTCATCCACCCGAACTTCGGCTCCGGGGACTACCTTAAGGGCAATACCGTTGTTCTTAAGGGCTTCACTTAAGCTGCTAACTGCATCTCGCACCTTCGCCGCATCGTTGCAGCCATCGAAGCGGCCGAGCTGATGAGGTGTCGCCACTACACAACCTATTCCTTCCTCGGTCAGGCTCTGGCAGAGCGCAAGTGACTCGGACACGGTTTGAGGTCCATCGTCAAGACCTGGCAATAAGTGACAGTGGATATCGGTAAAGCGCTGCTGCCTTCCAATGTCAGCAGTTTTGGCATCGTTAACGTTGTTATCGACAAAACGTATCATCTATTATCCTCAATCCGTTGAGCTTTCATGGCTGCCGAGCTCTTCTGCAAGGGCCGCTGGTTTCTTTTCGCCGGCCTTTTTCTTCTTGCGGCGGCCATAACGGTCGTAGTAGTAGTGATAGTATCCGTAACCGCCGTAATAGCCGTAGCCGGCTTTTTTTCTATGGACGTCGTTAACCACCGCGCCGAGAATGTGTGCGCCTACACTTAGTAGCGCGTCACGGGCGTGCTGGCTCGCCTTTCTGGTGGATTTCTCCGCTCTTAGTACCAGAAGCGTTATATCGCAGATCGCAGCAAGTATCTGACTGTCGGTGACAGGCATAACGGGCGGCGAGTCGATAACAATTCGGTCGTATCTTTTCGAAAGCTGCTCCAGGGTCCTGGCAAAGGTTTCACTGTTGAGCATCTCAGATGGATTGGGTACATCCGGTCCACATGGCAGGACTTCCAGGCCCTTAATCTCTGTGGGCTGGATCGCATCCTGCAAAGTAGTAGTGCCGGCAAGAACGCTGCTAAGGCCTTTGTGGTCATGGTCGAGCTTGAAGATTTCGTGTTGCATGGGCCTTCGGAAGTCGGCATCGAGAATGAGAGTCTTCTGACCAGCCTGGGCCATGGCAATACCCAGGTTACTGACCAGCGTTGTTTTGCCATCCACAGGTGCTGGGGAAGTGACAAGCACAGTCTTTGCCTCATCTTTAGGTGCACCGAAAAACACAGCGGTGCGTATTGTGCGATAGGCCTCCGCAACGCGGGAATCAGAGTCCAGATGGACCTTCTGACCCCGGTCTACTATGCTTTCCCTACTTGACATCGAGGGCACAACGCCTAAAACCGGCACACCAAGAATGGCCGATATTTCCTCAGCCGACCGCAGCCTCTGGTCCAGCCAATCCCGAAGAAGTGCCAGACCCGCTCCCAGCATAAGCCCCAGAACAAGTACAATGCCCATAACCCTGGCCTTCTGGGGCTTGGAAGGGCTGGTGGCAGGATGGGCAACTTCAAGAATACTTATATTAAGGGTGCCAACATCCTCGGTGACATTCAGTTCCTTGATCCGGTCGTCAAGAATATCGCAAAGTTTTCTGGTCTGTTCCCATTCAGACTGTAATATCGTATATTGTGCCAGCTGCTCGTTCAGGCCGAGGGCTTCTTGGCGCTGCTCCTGGAAATACTTTTCAATCTGATCTTGTTTTTCTTTCGCGGCCAGGTACTGCTGCTCTGCTACAGCAAGTTGAGCCTGGGCAAACTCACCATCCAGCTCGACAAGCTGCTTCTTTACGTGGTCAATGTCTGCCTGCAATGCCTGAACCGCAGGATGATCAGAAGTGACTTGGCGTAATTGGTCTATTCGGCGGCGCTCCAGGTCATCTAATTTTGATCTAAGTGATGCCCTTTCACTTCCTGTAGAGATATAAACACCCTTAGCCCGCTGGGCCGCAACAAATTGCTCCAGCCTGGCTGGGTCGTTAACCATTGCCTTTGTAGATTCGTAAATAGACCCGGCCTCGATGGTCGCAAGCTCGGCCTCTGTTAAGCTCTGGGACAGCCTTTCCAGTCGCTGCAGTATGACTTGCCACGATCGCCTTCAAATGCCAGCCCCATATTTTCCTTCCTGAAGTCCATCATTGCATTGAGCTTTTCTGAAAACTCTTGGCCGCGCTTGGCTTTTTCGCTTTGAAGTATCTTCAGGACCTCCGCCGATGTGCTGCGTTTGCGGGTGGAATGATAACTTACGTATGAATCCACTACCTGATTCACTATCTGGGCAGCCTCCGCCGGGTATGCTGAATCAAGCGATACGCTTATGATCTCGTCTTTTTTGCCCACCGTAGCATCCAGCTTGTTCTTAAGATACGCAATCTTGTTATCCACGCGGGCAAATGTCCTCATCTGGCTTATACCGGCGCCTTCAAGAGCAGCAGACAAGATCGGCGTAGATTTGAGTAGCTCAGCCTGTGTATATAAATAATTTGTGGAGCGGGTCATTAAGCCCTGTTCGTTCTCGGTTATGATCTTAGGGCCGCTTTGCTCAACGTAGAGCCTGGATGTGCTGGTATAAATTGGCGTAGCTTTGGAAAGATAAACAAACCCTGCTGCCAACGCTGCTATCGTGGCAAGTGACACCAGCCAGCGACCTCGCCATAAGACCTGGATCAGGCTCTCAGGGAGCACTCCAGCGGCAGGTAGGACTTGCGCTTCGGAGGTATCTTCTATGGGCGTTTTATTATTCTCATACTGCCTTACCACGTCCTCCTCCATTCTTTGGTTTAGATAAGTGCTTTTACGTTTGTTTTTTATTGCCACACAGGTACATAGGCCCCTACGTGAACGCTGAATATCCGTTGCAGAAACAGGGTTGCACGCGTTCGCGGCGTGTGTTCTACCGCTACAATGTCACCTGGTTTTACAGGGATATTCAACGCCTCGGTAAGTTGCGCGCTATTGCTACCGCCTATAATCTTGAAAGGTGCATTTACAATTGTGCCATCCGCCTTCAAGCGGTAGATAGTGACATAGCGAGGATCGGCTGCCAGTTCCAGGCCGCCTGCAAAGGCTATCGCCTGCATGAGGTTATATTTAACATCCGGTGGGTACGGGAAGTTGCCGGGTTTAGTGACCAGGCCGATGACTGAAAAAATCGGCATCTCAAGCCGCTCAACCACCACAGTATCACCCTCACAAAGCTCAACGTCGGCAAAGGGGATATTCAGTCCCTTTACAGGAAGAACGATGGGTTTTGTTTTGTCTACATCACCGAACTCGGCCATTCTCTGTGCTGCCGCACTTTTTTTGTCGGCGACTGTTTCGAAAAGCCCTTTGAGCTTTTCAAGCGATGCGTCAGAGGTTGCATTGCGTTTTAAATCCGCGATGCTGATTTTTCTTGCATCTGTGGAGGGTTCTTCAACTTGTTCGAGCTGATTGACGCCGCCTCCAAGTTGCTCAGCCAGTTGGAAAAGTGATTGCCCAACTTTAATAGTGGAAACACGCGGCTCTATCTGCGCTAACTTCTCAAGAACAGCCTGTCTTTGAACCTGGCTTGCGACATCCATCTGTTCAACCAGGAGCACCTTGCCATCGTGCTTTACAGTCAATAGACCAGCGGTATCCGACCGCTCAAATGGGGCAAAGGTTATTTGGACCTTAATCTGCTCGATTTCACTTAGCTTGGGGTATTGCCACTGGAGTTCTGCGGCTTGGGTCACATCGTGCTCAGTTGACTTTTCGACGGCCTGCTCAATTATTTGTTCAACCGTTGTCTTGACTGTCTGGTCAATGAGCTGTCCAGATTGCTGGTCAGCGACTTGTCCAGCAGGGTCTGCAGATTCTTGTTCCTGCTGTTTTTCCGACACGGTCTCTGTGGAACGGATTATTCTTATGCCGGCAGCTCCCTCATCCACGATGCCGCCAGCCTGCATAAGAAGTGCCACCAGAGACATCTGGTCTGCCCGAAGCTCATAGACGCCGGGCTTTCCAACAGCACCAGCAATGGCGACTTTCGCGGTCCTGTACTCAGTAACTCGAGCGGTGACGGCCGGACGAAGCACTGCATACCTGGGGTGGTATGCCTCAATTACTGCCAGTTCTATCTCAGCAAGGGTCTTTCCTGCTGCTTGGACCTTGCCGGCTATAGGAAGCGAAATGCTCCCATCTTCGTCAACCCGGCAGAGATACGGCGCAAATCTTTCGGTGGTCTCCGGCATCTGGGCTGTGACTGCCTGCAACATAGCAGGCATCATCAGCTCCAGTACATCGCCAACTACAACGCGGTAAGGGCCGCGGCCCATTTTCGCCCCTACCAGACGGTCCCAATCAACGGCGGGACGGGTAGGCCCCGCACCCTCAAATTCGCCTAACTGCGCCGCTGTAGGTAGATGCACCTGGTCGCCGCAGCCAACCAGGTAGAAACACAACAGGATGGCTAAAAATATCCTGATGCTGTAGAAAAATCGACTCTTTAATATGCTCCCAACAAAACAACAATTGCTCTCCACGAAGTTCACTTTTCTATCTCCTCCGAAATATAGTCTGCCCTCCCTTTCCAAACAGCTAAGGGTCCTCTATCTGCTCCGGTCCGGACAAGCCTATCTCCGCAAGGCAGGCCTAACGAGATACCAAGGGCGGCCGGAAGGGACTCCTTATCGGCGGCCTAAATGGTATCCGTATCGGCGGCCTGCCTAGCGGTGGTGAAAAAAGTATCAAACTTGGAAACATTGGGTCGCCAGTCTGATTAGTCAGGTTACTCGAGGCGTTCGTACCTCGATCAGTCCGGAGCACACCTCTGGTTAGGTAGGTAACAGTTCTTAGCATAAAGGGGTCAAAGATGCGTAGCTCTCTCAGCACAGCCTCTTGGTTGCCCTTTTCGGCATTATCAGAAGCTGCGGGTGCTACAGTCGAAAGTCCCACTAAGACCGCCAAGGCGAATACCGGCAACCACGTCCAAGAACTAAGACCCATTTCACTTGTCTTGTTTGTTCTCCATACGCTCCTCATATTTTCCTCCTGTCTATCGTAGTGTTCACAACCAGTTATTTGTGTTTATCGTCCAAAACTTAGTGACTCGCGCCTCTAAGCCAGTTATTAGCTATAATGGCCAGGTCGGGACAACCTACCTTTGTGTCCCGGTCAAGGTCGCCGCCATTACACCAGGAGCAGGCGGTGCAATTGGCGGTATGCCAGCTATCAGCAAAAATCGCCAGGTCAACAAAATCCACACTTCCGCTGAGGTCAATATCTCCAGGGATAGCCAACCCGCTAAGAGCTTGGAGCATCTCTCCGGCATACGCGTAGTGAACTTCGCCCTGGCGTGAAAGGTGCTCGTAGACTTTACCTTCAGAGTCTATCCCGCCAAGAAGGGCCTGGCGTACGGCAAAAATGGCTGCATCCAAATCCAGGTCGGGATTGGCCCGCCCAGAAGCAATAAGTCCGAGCGTGCCAAATATTGTATCTTCTGCGTACCTACAGGCGTAGCTATCAGTGCCACCGTCACTATGGTCAAATCGCCAGTAGAAACTGCCTGCATTGGGCTCACCGACTGGAACCTGATGACTTAAAAGAAGTCCAGGCAATTCAGCCAAGGTTACTAACTTCCAATAAGGCTTCCCTTTTGTCGATGGGTCTACAAACATCTTATCCAGAGGGCCGGACTGCGATAAAGCCCAAACAGCTACACCGAGACCCATAACCGGAAAATTGGAAGAATCATCAACCTGCGCGAGCCGATCGATAAGCCCCTGCCGCCAGAGTTGCTTGTCCTTCGCGTTGACGTAGTATGCCGCGACAACGTGATTTGCCAGATAAAAGACCGCTGTAGATGCCTCAGCACTTGCAAACTGAGCAATGTAGCTTTTGGTGCCAACCGACCCCTCCACATTGGAGTAAAAATCCTTTACTGCCTTCTGCCAGGGATTGTTGCAAGGGTCGCTTGAGATATCACTCAAGCAGGTTAGCGCGAAAGCTTCGTCACCATAGAAATTACCCTGGGCAGACCGAAGAATATAGCTCCCGCCTAGTTCGGCAGAACTCTTATACGCACTTTCGCACGTCAACTCATAGGCACGGACCATCCCTGCTACAATCGAGCCGGTGAAGTCAGCTTCATTAGGCCAGATACCTGCCGTGGAACCCTTTCTTACCTGGTCGGCCTCCAAGCGGTCTGCAACCATCCGGATTGCCTCACCGGTTGAGTAAGCCATAATCACTGGTGTTCGACTAAGTATCACACCCAAAAAAGCAACTCCAACAAAAGCAACGTTAAGTTGTTTGTCCACTTTGCGTCTTCAGCAATCGCGCTTTCGGAAAGCTCAAAGTCTAAACTTCAGATCCAAGATTGTCTTAGCCAAGCTGGCGCCTTTGCCGCCTTAGCAATAGGATGCCGGCTCCCAACAAGAACAGCGTGGCTGGCTCTGGAATGGCAGCAAACGCCTGAAGTGCCTCGCCGCCGTAGGCATAGTACAAAGCACCGCCCGACCACATATGTTCATACAGCATGCCGGCAGAGCCTACCCTTGACGCTAAGGCATTTCTTCCAGCAATAATGTCAGCCCACAGATCCAAACTCAGGTCGGCCTTATTAGCTGCAATCAGGCCGAGAACACCAAAGACCGTATCTTCGGTATAGCCACCAGCTTCGTAACCGGCACCCGCCGGGGTATGGTCGAACCTGTGATAGAAAGAGTCTGCATAATCACCTGAACTTACCTGGTGACTGGAAAGGATGTCCACCAAATCGCTCAGTTTTACATCTGTCCAGTAGTCCTCGCCGGTAAGACCGAAAGGATCAATTCTCGTATCATCCATTGGACCTGTTTGGGCCAGCGCCCACGTCGCGACACCCAGGCTCATAACTGGATAGAAAGCTAAATCGTCATCAACCCGGGAAAGATATTGAACAAGACCGTCGCGCCAAATTCCTGCATCCGCTGCCCCAACCTTGTGTGCTGCTACCGTGTGCTGAGCCAGATAGAACACTGCGTTTGAACGGTCAGTGGCTTTGAAGCCGCGAACGTACGCATACGGATCAACCGTATCGTAAAACTGCCGGGCAGCTCTGGCGTAGCTGGCATCCTTAGTAATCTCACTGAGTCGGGTGAGTGCATAGGCCTCGTCCCCGAAGTAGTTGCCGCCAGCGGAATTTATAATGTAGCTGCCCCCCAGCTCCGCCGCAGTCTTGTATGCTGCCTTGCCGGTTACCTGGTAAGCGACAGCCAGTCCTGCGACTATCGAACCAGTAAAATCAGCCTCGCCCGGCCAGGTTCCATCGGGCAGTTGCTCAGCCACCAACCAGTCAGCGATTGCTTCCACCGCCTGGCCAACTGGCATTCCCATACCAGAATTCGGACATATTGATAAAACGACCATTATTGCATAAACGACGAACGTTACCCTTTTCATAGCCCGTACTCCTTCCTTCATTCAATCTCTATCTCCACGCTCTTTTACCTGTTTGGTTTTGCGCGCAAACTGCTCTTGCATTTGTCCACGGCTGTGAGCACAAAACATTGCCACATACGAAGATTGGCCTTCCTCCGACCACTCCTCGTTTTATTCTCGTGCCGTAAAACATACATTGTAGGAAGAAGTTGTTGCCGAAAACAACTGTGGAAACTACCTGTTTTTCCTATTTTGTGCATTTTTGCGAGAGAGTGAAGTTGGGAGGTCTGTAGAAAAGGCGAGAAGATATGGCAGACAGCGTGTCTTCGCTGATGTACGCTGTCTCTTGAATCCCATTTTCCCACCTTTACTGGGGGTTTTTCTCGAGCTAAAAGGATTCCAAGCGTTGCAAAAAAGGAAAGTCGGTTGTTAGAAATGGTATTGCAGGGTTAGCCCTATTATGAGATGACTGTTTCCTTTTATTTGTGTTGCGGCATCTCGGCCCCAAAGCCCAACGAGATGGCCTGTTTGACCAAATCTACCACATTATTGACACTGAGCTTGCGCATAATGTTAGCCCGATGCCATTCGATGGTTCTTTCGGAACAGCTGCGAAGATAGGCTGTTTCACGGTTGCCTCTGCCCTGCAAAATCAACCGCAAGATTGTTATTTCCGCCCGCGTAAGCGATTTACGCTTTATCGCTTTGGAAGGAATAGTTTGCCCTAATACACGTTTTATAGCTGAAACCAAGGTTTCTTTGGAGAAAGGTTTTTCGATAAAATCGTATGCACCCGCTTTCACGGCTCTAACCGCTGTGGGTATGTCACCGTAGCCGGTTAGAATCACAACCGGCAAGGATGGCATAGTTCGCCTGACCTTGGTCAATAGTTCCATGCCACTCATTTCAGGCATTCGTAAATCAGTAACGAGTAGGTCACAGGGTAGGCAATGCAATTGTTCGAAACAATTATCTGCGCGCGTAAAATAATGGACTTTTAAGCCAATCCGCTCAAGTACTTTCGCCACAGCCTGGCATACTTTTAGCTCATCATCGACAAAAAAACACATTTGCCCTGATTTGCTTGGCGTATCACAGGCCAAAAACTCCTCTCTTGGTTTGCCTCAAAAGGCCTTCTATCGTATTAAACCGCAGCCTACTCAATCCGTCTACTGTGGTAAGTACGGGGTTTTGCAAAAAATTCGTTCGTTGACAGATAGGATTTTACTGGCTGACCGTAGGCACTGCAGCAAATTCGCAATTTCCCATGACGGCACGCGGCATCTTTGCTTGGCTAAAACCCTTTATTTGCCTTGATAGGTAGGCTGACAAGAAAGGTTGAACCTTTGCCAAGTTTGCTTTTGACACGAATCTTTCCACCTGCGCGGCTTACTATCTCTTGTACGATGTAAAGCCCTAAGCCAACCCCCTCAGATGGAGACTTAGTGGTAAAGAAAGGCTGGAAAATTCTATCGAGATTCTCTGCCGGGATGCCGCCGCAGGTGTCAGTAAAGCGAAGCTCGACTTGCTGGCGTGTTGAGGCTCCTCTGATGGTAAGCTGGCGTTCCTTCTTGCCGTCAGCTGCTTGTATAGCATTCTGAGCAAGTATGAAGAACATCTGCTCGATGTCTGTTTCGTACGCATATATACGTGGCATTTTGTCAAAATTTCTAATAACCAGTCGGACCCTTACCCGGTGAGCAGTTTCGCTGAGCAAGTTAACGATTCTCTCAGCAACTGCTTTGAGATTTACTTTCCCAACACTTTTTCCCGTGGACTTCCTTGCAAAAGTGCGGAACCTATCGATTATCGAGGCTGCGTTTGAGACCTCGTCAAGGGCATTTCTCAGATCTTCTCGAATCAGCCCGCCAGCGGCTGTTTTTTCCAACGCGGGCAGGCAATTCTCAATTGAAAGGCCAATTATTGTCAGAGGCTGAGTTAGTTCATGGGCAAGCATAGCGCTTAAGGTTCCCAGCGACCCAAGTTGTTCGGCGTGGGTCATTCTCTCACGATACCTCTCAAGCTCGTCTTCCGCTCGTTTGACGCTGCTGATATCTCTGGCGACGACCATCGCGGCTGTTACTTTGCCCTTATCGTTCCTCAATGGTGCAAAGGTAGTACGATACCACCTACGTTTGCCTTGCAGATCGGTCGGAGCGACATCGGTCAGCCCCTGTTGCGTCCTTATGACCTTTCGGATAATGGCCGCCTGGTAATCTGCAATTTTCTTGGGAGAGAGGTCCCACATGGTCTTTCCGACGAAGTCTTCGGGTTTACCTCCTAACCGCTCTGCCGCCGTTGTGTTCATAAATCGAAATACTCCATTTTTGTCGATGATGCAGATGCTTTCACCAGCGCTCTCAATTAGTGCCCTGTATTTTTCTTCACTGTCCCGTAGCGCATCCTCGGCCTTCTTGTGTTCGGTAATATCCCGAGCAATACCAATAAGCCCAACGATATTCCCTTCATTGTCGAACTGTGGAACCTTGAGAGCCTGGAACCATCGTACCTGTCCATCTTTACTCGTCATGCACTTGGTAACTTCTGTGCGATTACCTGTTTTGAAAACGAGTCTATCATCTTGAATATTTCTTCTCGCTTCCTTTTTATTCGGCATTATTTCATAGTCATTTTTGCCAATAACCTGGTCACGAGACAACCCGAAGGCTTCTAAAGCTTTGCTATTGGCGATAACGTATCGGCTCTCCAAATCCTTAAGAAATATCGCATCGTGGGCAGACTCGACCATTAATTGGTATAGTCTGCGTTTTTCCTCTGCTATTTTTCGCGCATGCTCTGTTCGTTTCTGCTCAGTGATGTCCCAGAAAATGCCTAATACTGCGATGATGTTGCCTTGCTCGTCTCTGACGGGTGTTTTGACAGTGTGAACGATAGCCTCCTGTCCATTGTGGATATATTTTTCTTCAATATCTTTTATCTGTCCGGATTCTACGATTCTCGTATCATCTGCTCTGTATTTTTCGGCCAGTTCTTTGGGATAGAAATCGTAATCCGTCCTTCCGGCAATTTCCTCGGGTTCGATCTTTAGGTCAGCCGCGTAATTTTTGTTGCAAGAGATGTAAACTGAGTTTTTGTCCTTAAGGAATATTTTTTGGGGAAGATTCTCAAGAAGCGTTCTATACTTATTCTCGCTTGTCCCCAGTGCATCCTCTGCCTTTTTGCGATCGGTGAGGTCTGATGCAAAAATAGCCAATTTTGTTACATTGCCGGAAGAATCCTTGATAGGATATACTGAGTTATGAATATACTTGCCAAGACGTATGTCCTCGAATGCAACTGGCTGGCCGGTCTGGATGACTTTGTTGACTTGAAGCTGTCTGGATTCGACAACATCGTTGGGAAGCAAATCGTAAATATTCTTACCGACCATCTCATTAACGGTACTGCCCAATCTTTCGGCGGCAGCTTCGTTCACAACAACAACCGTTCCATCTGTCTCTACCAATATCGCCGATTCAGTTATCGCATTGACCATCGAGCACAGGGCTTGCTCACTGTCTTTTAGCTTCTGTTCTATTTGTTTGCGCTCGGTAATGTCCCTGATTATGCCGCGGGTTCCTGTAACTTTGCCATCTCTTATTACCGGTGTTGAGCTAAACTCAACATTGTGAGCTTTTCCGCCCTTATCCAGCAGCACTGTTTCGGTTGTGATTGTCTCGCCGGCGAGGATTCGGTTAAAAACTGCCATTGCTTGGGGCAGATGTCTTTGTGGAATCCAATTGCTGAAATGCTTACCGATAACCTCTTTAAGGTCCCGTCCAAACGCTACTTTCCCAGCTTCGTTTACGAACGTGACGTTGCCCTCCGTATCCAGGGTATATATCACGTCCTTCATCTCTGCCACAAGCTCTCTGTACCTGGTCTGGCTCTCTCGCAGGGACTTCTCAGCTTGATCCAGCTCGCAGATACGCTGGCGCAGACGGTCCAGCTCTTGGAGTAATTGTATTTTGGTCTTATGCTCCTCCGTCGTCATGTTTTTTGCTCCCTCGACAAACGCCTGTGCTCTCCCACTCTATTAGCGTCTTGAGCAATGTTCCAAACAACTGGGCTAAAGCTTCGACCAGCATCTATGCTCGGTATCTAGCAGCATTTATAGAATAGTACCCCCGACACGGTCGGTCAAGAGAAGATTCTGCTCAATAGCATCCAAAATTGCACCTTTAGCTTAATGAGCTTTGCAAGTTGGGGGACTAAAAACATAAACCTGGATAATTGCCGGCAGCGCCACATAGCAGGGTTTCAATCCGGCGTGAGTCAAGCAATCCTTACAAACCGATTCTTGGCTGTTTCCCAAAGAGCTTTAAATAACTAAAAGCATTCTTTTTGAGAAGTCCTGCTTGTAGCCTCGCCAGTGGTGGAATTCGCAAAGTTCTGAAAATCGGCGGAGTAGATCAGGGTAAAGAGCAGCGGCTGGCAAATGTGGATCAAAACCAGGCGGTTCTGGCATGGTTTGGTAACAACAAGGTGTGTACGGTGATCCATCAACACTAACAGCCCCCATCTCTGTCATTCAAACCAAACCCTCGAAGGTCGGCATCCGCAGATGACCCATTTCAGTCAGCCCGAAATAGCGAACTCTACACCGCCAGCCCGGCAATCGGCATATAGACCCAGAAGGACAACCCACCAGCTCTTGCAGCTTTGGTGCTTTCATCAATTCAGCAAGCAAATCCTGTCGTTGCCTTCTGGTGAGACCGCCCCGTAAATGGGAGCGGTTATGTCAATGGTGCATTGACGCATCAAATAAACACACATCGTTACGCTTCCGACCTCTATTCATTCGTCAAGAAAAGTGGGACCAATACCGACCCAAAACATTTAAGGATTTGTGTGCAGGACTTGCAGAACCAGAGACATAATTATAGTGTGTAGCAGCATCTTATTTCTTACTTCTCGGTCTGGGTGCGGTGATTTTGAGAAAAAGACGCGGTTAAACCAGCCCACAGAATCTCACAGGATAGCGATTATAGCTATTTTACGTCCGTAGAATGGCCGAACGGCTCTTTGTGGGAGCATTATACGGTCTCTTTTCAGAATCAGCCTTGAATCTCTCCTGACACTTCGGCCATTTTCAGCGTCTTGGCGGTTCAGCTAACCGCTTCTCAACTTCTGTCAGCCGCTTGTCCAAATCCTCATTGTCTTTGTGCCGGATAGCAAAGTCGATAATATCCTTTGCTGTCAATCTCTTAACTCTGTCGTCCTTGTTGTCTAACAGACCGACAAGGGTCTCTACCACCTTTGTTAGGCCCTGCGATAGTACGCCGAACGCCTCAGCAGCCACTTCGTCCCGCTGCCGGTCAAGCTCGGCCTTAAACTCCGGCTCTTTCAGCCACTTGTAGAGCGTAGTCTTGTTTATCTTGGCCTTTTCGCAGCCTTCGGTATATGTAGGGCAAGCCACTATATGCGGGATCGCCTTGACCTGTCGGTCCGTTAGCTTTGCCTCACTCATATTGCTGCTCTACTTTCCGCCGTTTGGTTGTTTTTGGTTGTTTTTGATTGCTTTTGCTAGCTCGAATAGCTCGTCAAAGCGGTCACAAGTTTCAGCGGAAGGTCTGTTGCGGCGCTTCCGCAAGTACTCTTCAAGCCGTTGGTCAGTCATCTGTGCCATAGTCATCGCTTCAGCAACGTCGTTGGGATAGGTATAGGCACGGGGGTCACCGGATTCGGACATCCCGACTGCTTGCTCAAGCCGTTCGACCCTTCTTTCAAAATTGCTGTTCATACTGCTGCCTTCTACGTTTTCTGCGTTTTGTGTGTTTGGACTAAGGCTTTGACCGCTGCTTTGATATGCTCCGGCAGCTTTGGCCAAGCCGAAATAATCTCTTGCAATTCGGGGTATTTTTGCAGTAAAATGGCCAAGCTGGTGTCAAAGACAGGATTCGCGTCTTTTGTAACCTGTTGATTTTGCTGGCTATATGATTTTTGGGCGTTGGCCTCCGGAGCCAGAGGTTGTGCGTTCGAATCGCACCGGGGATAATGGAAACAAAGCCACAGATGACAGAAGACAGAGGACAGAGGACAGAAGACAGCAAACCGTCGTCCGTTCTCCGTCCTCCGTTGCGAGAACTCCCCGATCAGGAGACCTGATCGCCCTGTGGCCAAAAACGGAAATCTGTGGACTCGACCCGGCTCAGAGCTTGCCCTGAGCGTGCCGAAGGGACGGGCCTGTGAAATCTGTGGCGGATAATATTGAGGGTATTGACAACAAGTATAGCGACTCGATATATTGTCCCGGCAAACTAATGGGGCAGCAAGGACGCCAACACAAGTGGCATCTGTAGTGT
>Ga0315289_10003844_pt1 | contig 22598 bp, 13 predicted proteins | sample YL17G11_40_MG_FD_203452 | JGI IMG/M metagenome (GOLD analysis project Ga0315289, IMG submission 203452) | Sediment microbial communities from Yellowstone Lake, YNP, Wyoming, USA - YL17G11_40 | ecosystem: Environmental > Aquatic > Freshwater > Lake > Sediment | place: USA: Wyoming | collected... | reverse complement strand
ATGACCATAAAGGAGTTGCAGGATCAGATTGTGGAGGCGGCGCTTGAAGTTCATAAAAACATGGGTTTGGGTTTTCAGGAATCCGCTTATAGTCAGGCTTTGGCGGTTGAGTTTGACCTAAGAAAAACCGCATATGAAAGAAAAAAGAATATAAAGTTATCATACAAAGGAAGTGTGGCGGGTGAATATACCTTGGAATTTGTGGTGGATGGAAAAATCATCGTAATGGTCAAAGCGGGTGAGCCTTTAAATGAAGTAGACGAATCCAAGATGCAAGGTTTTCTAAAAGCTACAAAACTTAGTCTGGGAATGATCTTGGATTTCGGAAAGGAGACTCTGGAAATAAAAAACGTGATGAGGTAGATGGCTCGGGCACACCTAAATAAACCCTAACCCAAAGACTGGAAGGAGGTGAACAAAGTGCCAGCCAAAAAGAAAGCAACTCAGAAGAAAGGCGGAAGCAAGAAGAAATAAACATCCCAGCTTGTTTTAGAAAAAGAGGTCCCTTCCCGCCCTTGGCGGGAGGGGATTTTCTTTTCCTGCGATTCTCCAAAATTCCAGATAACAAAGCCAGAGGTAATAATAATATGAGGATTCATTCTAAAAAAAATTGGAGTATTCACCTTTAGGTGAATCGGGCAAAATCTCTTTGTCTTTCCTCCGCCAAAGGTTGAGCCAAAAAATGGGAAAACCCCCTGGGTTTATTTTTAGTTGACAAATATCAAAAAATATTTATCCTTCGATTGATTTTATCCCGGTTGGGGGCGATTTAGTTTAGGCTGAAGGGACTACGTATGACCGAAGAGATCATTCTAATAACCATACTCGGTGGACTCGCCGCTTTAGATAAAACCGAAGCTTACCAAACTATGTTATCCCAGCCCCTGGTTATTGGGTCAATAGTTGGTTTTCTTTTGAAAGATCTTTCCATGGGGATAAAAATGGGAATTCTCTTCCAGCTCACTTATCTTTGGGTTCTGCCCCTCGGAACCGCTATCTTCCCTGATCCTACAGTTGGAGGGATTGTAGGATCATTTGGTTTCATAACACTCTCACAGTTTTTTCCGGAGAAAACCGATCTGGTTTTCTTTTTTGTCTTCCTTTATGTTGTCCCATTCAGTCTCTTGGCTGGATGGAGCTTGACTCTCCAGAGAAAGCTTAACTTAAAACTCATCCCCAAAGTTGATCTTGATTCAGGAAAAGCGGAGATTTCAAAGATTAATAATCTTTTTTTCTTTGGGCTTTTGACCTCCTTTGGCAGAGGAGTCATCTTAACGGGATTGGGGATTTTGGGTCTATTTATTTTGGTGAAATCTATTATAGGCTTTTTAAGTTTTATCCCAGACCATTATTCAAGCGGCATCCAGATACCTATCTTGGGATTTGGTATAGGGTCAATGTTTCACTTTTTTGGAAAAAGAAAAAACTTTGTCTGGCTCGGTTTAGGCCTGGGTTTGGGAATTGCCTTCATTTTAGTATAAGTTATAGGGATAAACTCAGACATGTTCCGCCAAACAAGAGCCAGTCGAAGCATGAATTAATACAATCGCAAAAAGCTTCTTATATGTCGTTCTGAGCGGAGCGAAGAATCTGCCATATGCAAAAGATCTCCAGACTCGACCTTTTCAGATTATATTTAAGATCGTTTTTCATTCAAACTGGATGGAATTACGAGAGAATGCTAGCCTTGGGCTTCACCTGGATATTGCTCCCTCTGGGAAAGAAATTATATGCAACCCCAAAGGAGAGAAAACGGTTTTTAACCAGACACCTTCAAAACTTCAATGCCAATCCCTATCTATCAAGCTATGCCTTAGGGGGGGTAGCTAAGCTGGAAGAATTAGGGACTTCCGAGGAAGAGATTTTAAAATTCAAAGAGTCCTTGAGGGGTCCTCTGGGAGCTTTAGGTGATAATTTGATCTGGATGAACTTAAGACCGTCTCTTTTGATTTTAGGAATAATCTTGGCTTCGACCTGGGGTGTAGTCGGAGCGTTGTGTTTTTGGCTTCTTTATAATGTTCATCAGGTTTATCTCCGGGCGCGGGGAGTTTTCAAAGGATATGTTCTAGGCTTAAATCTTGTTTCCGATCTTCGATCCGGATATTATCCGAATATGATTAAATGGACGAGTCGGATAGGCGCAATTTTTTTGGGAATCTTCTTTTTTCTACAATTCAACCAGAGAATTTTAGAAAAGGTTGAAAATCTAACCATTTTTATCTTACTGGCATTTCTTTCAATCTTGGGATTTAGAAAGAATATTAATCCCAATTATATATTATTAGCCTCACTTTTATTTTTTCTTTTGGCAAAGTGCATAATTATTTTGATCTGAGCTATTTTATTTATTATAGCAAATGCAATAAATAATTTTACATTGTCATTGCGGGCGAGTGTTTGCCAAAGGCGGATCCGCCCTTGGCAGAAAAAGAACGAAGTCCCGCCTTTGGCGGGGCTTCGTCGCTTCGCTCCTCGCAATGACATTCCATTTAATTCGTTTATATTAGTATCTTTGATTCAGGTTAGGAAAACTGAAGATATATGCTTAGGAAAATCATGAAGAAGTTATCTTCTTTCAAATTCATCGCTTTGATTTATGCGATCTTAATTTTCATTATCTCCAGCATCCCGCAGATTACCCCTCCCTCTTTAGGATTTAAGCTTGAAGACAAAGTTTATCATTTTATCGAATATTCAATTTTTTCTTTTCTTTTATTTTTGGCTTTTTCCAAAGCCAGAACCGATTTCTTCAAAAAGAATCTTTTCCTTTTGTCCTCCTTGATCGGGATAATCTATGCCTACTCAGATGAATTTCATCAGAGGTTTGTTCCCGGAAGAACGTATGATCTTTATGATTTCTTAGCCGATTGTTTGGGAATAATCTTGATCCAAGCAATTTTGTGGGTTTATCAGGAGTGGAAAAATCGTAAAAGACTTGTCGAGTAGCTCTCCTTACGGATCGTCACCCCATCTACCGATTCCACTTTGTCTCTCAGACTAATCAGTGTTAACTCCCATGGTCCCAATTCAGGGAATTTTTGAGAGACTTCCTTCTCATAAAAAAAGAAGCCCCAATCCCGATGGATGGAGATTGAGGCTTTAGTGAGATTTCCTATTTCTAATCTTTACGGGCAACCTGGTGCTGGTCCTCCTACAAAAAGATAATTGATGAGATAAGCCACATCTGCGCTATTGATCCCACCGTCACAATTGGCATCTCCTATCTGCGAAGGATTAGGCGCAGGTCCGCCTATGTAAAGATAATTCATGATAAACACCACATCTGCGGCATCTATTGTGCCGTTACCCGTGACATCTCCGATTTTAACTGGCGGAAGCTCAATGTCAATTCCACTCGCCTTTCCAGACCCGATCACTACAAGTTCAGGGTAAGACCCATCGTTATAGGAGACCTTAGAGGCAGAGACCGTGTAAACGCCCGGAAGAAGCCCATTTATGGTATAGACTCCTCCTAAGGAGCTTTGAGTAAAACCTTTCACTTCCCCTTCTGCTTCTGCATACACATAGGCTCCTTCAAGCGATGAACCATTGGAGTTGATCACACCGGAGATTATTCCCTCTCCATGCCCACATCGCCCCAGATAAAAGTTGATGCCGTAAGCATCTGGGGTTACTAAAGTAGCTTCCTCCCAGGTATAGACATTGTCATAGAACTCCCCGATATATCCGGGGGCATGGGCAAATACATAGTAACTGTCAGGCTGTAACCCTTGAATGGTATATGACCCTAAAGAATCAGTGAAGCTAAATCCCCAATTACCATTCCAAGAGACGGCAAAAACAATGCCAAATGGTACAGGCGAAAGCAAACTATCGTCAAGCACTGTTCCAGCAATTGTTCCTTGACCCGGACCACCATAAGGAACCAAGGCAAAGTCAACGTTAGGAGTGTTTTGACCTGCGATAACAGTTACAGTATCGGGATGGGTCTGAGGGAAATAACCACATGCGTGGGCGGTGACGAAATAGTATCCGGGATAAAGACCAAAGATCATATAATGACCTAAAGAATCTGTTCGAGCATGACCCTCCCCTAACTCTCCGTGTGCGCACACATGGGCATGTGGGATCGGATTTCCAGTGTTGCCATCGGTAACTGTTCCGGAAATCGAACCGGGCTCACCCATTGGCGTAAGAGCAAAGTCGATATCGCCTGTATTCTGACCTGCAACCACAGTTACCGGAACCGGATAGGTCTCCGGAATATAGCCCGCCTTACACGCACTTACCTGGTAACTACCAAGATGTAATCCTTGGATGATATAGTGACCATTCGAATCGGTCCAGGCTTCGCCATGACCATGACACATGCTGTCTGTTCTCATGGCAACTATATGCGCGCCCAAAACAGGTTCACCGGTTATCTCATCCGTAACTATACCTGAAATGGAGCCAATCTCCCCGCCACTTGGAGTTAAGGCAAAATTGATATTGGGAGTATTCTGTCCATCAACCACAGTTACTGTATCTGGGTAGACTTCCGGAATGTAGCCAAAAGCTTCTGCTTGCACTTGCCAAATGCCCGCGCATAAGCCTTCAAGCATATAATGTCCATTCGAATCGGTCCAGGCTTCAGCATAGCAATAATTGTCCAATCCCATGGCAACTACATGAGCCCCTAAAATGGGATTGCCGGTTACTTCATTCGTAACCCTACCTGAGATGGAACCAGTTCCTCCACCTGGGGTTAAGGCAAAATTGATATCCGGAGTATTCTGTCCGGAGATCACTGTCACCGGAGCGGGGTAGGTCTCCGCAACATAACCCACCGCAGACGCACCAACTTGGTAACTGCCTGGATGTAGATGCTCAATAGCATAGTAACCGCCGGTATCGGTCCGTGCCTCACCATGACAATGATACATGCTATCCAACCGGTCGGCGATCACGTGGGCACCAATAATGGGTTCGCCGGTTACCTCGTCTGTAACCCTACCGGAGATCGAACCAAACTGGGCTAACGTCAACCCCGGAAAGACGACTAAGAAAGTTAAACTCAGAAGTAAAATAAGCAACTTTCTGGTCATCTTAAATCACCTCCTTCTTTTTGTTAAAGATTAACGTTTTTAGCGCTTATTATGAAACGAAAGCTTTTCTCTTAAGCCTTGGAATTTGAAAGATTACCTTCTCGATGGCCTCATATAACGATTAAACCCATCGTTTAGAAATACCAAAGAATTCCAGCTCCGGTATCCAATTACAGCCTACAAATCCACTTGAAAATATACTCATTTTAAAACTTTTGTCAAGGAGGAAAATGCGCCGACCCAAAAAAACTATTTTTTCAGTAACTTCTCTAAAAGAGTTACTGATAATTGGTTTAAAAATAGTAGGCAAGGCGCCTCCTTTCCGGATAAGTTAATCTTATAATAAAAAAAGAAGCTCCGATCCGTATGGACAGGAGCTTCTACGGAAAACCTTTATCTTTGAATCTCTACGGACAACCCGGCGCTGGTCCTCCTACAAAAAGATAATTGATGAGATAGACCACATCCGCACTGTTGACGTTGCCATCACAATTGGCATCTCCAGCTTGAAGGCAGGGCACAGGAGCAGGTCCACCTATGAAAAGATAATTTATAACATACGTCACGTCAGCCGAATTCATCTGTCTATCACCATTAGCATCACCTATAATGAAAGGCTTACCTAAAATGGATATGCCTGCTACTGCCGCCTTGGTGAAATTAACATAATAAGCAGTATCAAAAACACTCACCAGATCGCCAGTGGTATGATAATAAGCATTAAAATCATTCATATCCTCAATCCCCAAAATAGCCGGGTAGTTATAAGCCCAGAATGAAGCATGATCAGAGCGATCGGTGGCACCACTGGTGATCTTCTGAGCTACTAAGCTCAATCCATAATCCGATAAGGTGCTTATGAAAATATCAGCCAGAGCCTGGTTTTGTGAAGGAGTACCACAGTGCACCTCCAATACATTATCACCGTTCCCATCCCAGGCAATCATGTCAAAGTTTAAAACCCCAAGGATGGTATCCCCTCGATTATAAGCCTCCTCAGCATATGCTAGTGATCCTAAAAGTCCTTGCTCTTCACCCGCGAAAGCCACGAACTTCACCGTATTAGCCAAATTGTAGTCCTTCAAAATAGAGGCAGAGGCTAGAAGCGAAACTGTGCCCGAGGCGTTGTCGTCCGCACCTGGAGCTCGATTGTAGGGATCCTCAGAGATATCATCGTAATGTCCAGTTATAAGAACCTGCCTTCCCGGATAGCAGTTACCACCAGTTGTGGCAACTACATTAAAAAGATCTAAAGGCTCCAAATTCTTATATTGAGAAAACCAGCTCTGCCCCCTGTTTGTGGTCTTAATTATCTCATTATAGCCACAAGCCCATCCAGTCAGAGTATCAGCAAAGGCGATACCATAGAGGTAATAGGCACCAGAAGCGTGAGAGGTCCAGTTAGCACCCAAATCGGATGTGGAGAAAATGGTTCCATCGTATCCGACTATCCATCCGTGCAGACTATCGACAAAATCCACGCAGTTAAGAGTGGCCGAAGTAGAAAGGTATTTTTGAATCCAGTTTGTTCCACCATTTACGGTATAGATCGCCGTTCCCCCATCTCCCACCGCCCAGCCATGCAGGGAATCAACAAAATCCACCCTTCTTAAACGAGCCTCGGTCGGGCTGGTCTGAGAATTCCAGTTTGTCCCGCGGTCAGTGGTGTGCAAAATAGTCCCATCCTGCCCCACAGCCCATCCTTTATTAGGATCTACAAAATCTATCCCATACAGTCTCACACCAGGCACCGAGGCTTGCTGAGTCCAGTTCGCTCCTGCGTCTGTGGTGAACAGAATGTTTCCGTCTCCTACCACCCAACCGTGATGTGCATCCTCAAAATAACATCCTCTAAAACCCAAACTGCTATATTCGGGCTTGCTTTTGTTCTCCCAGGTATCCCCTCCATCTGTAGATCTGAAAATGTTACCATAGTCACCCACCGACCACAATGTGTCATCATCTACCCGACGAATATCCCAGAGCTCTAAAGTATCAGTCCCGGAAATCAAACTCCAAAGGTCTCCTCCATTAATAGTCTTGACAATTCCCCCGTAAATGCTCACTGACCAAGCTTTCTGACCATCAGGGCTTGAAGCCACATGTATGAAATTACCTCCAAATCCAGCCGTCTGAAAAGTATCGAACGCCACCGAAAGCCCCATCTCCTCAAACCTTTCTTTTAGATAGTTTGCTGCCTTAAAGACCCCAGGGCTATAAGAATACCTGGTTTTAATGGAGTCCGGGTTTCCTCCTATCGAAACCGTATCCTCACCGGATAGGTCATCGATCCAGGAAAGGAGTTGCGTTTGGTTGACCTTGTGCACTATGCTGTCTATCAGAGGGTCATAAGCAGTGGAAAGAGATTCCAGATAGGAGGGGATATATCCTTTTGATTCCAAAGGCAGGGATTTTTTATGTATCTTTTTTAAGCTGAATCCTAATAAAGGGAGTTGCTCAATCTTTTTGGGATCTCCTTTCACCAGAGCCATATCCCCTTCTATCAACAAGACCTGGGATTTAGTCTTTATCGTTGGCAGATGAAGTTCCATTCGCTCTGAAGGTTTTGACCAAACGAAGTAATACTCTCCTATCTCTGCCTCCTGATCCAATATCTCGAAAGTTATTCCCTCCTTTGTTAAAAGCTCCAAATCTTTCTTGCTTGCCCCCGCAATCCAGAAATCAGTGGTTTTGCCCCATACTTCAATTTCTGTCTTTTTTATCTGATCCATAGTTACTTGGTTTATCTGATCAATTTTAATCAGATAATTTGGTTGAGCCCAAGCGGAACCAGATAATACAAAAAAACAAATACCCCAAAATACTAAGAGTTTCTTCATCTTATCTCCTTTTGATAAGAAGGTTAAGGTTTAAGTTTTTGTTTCTCAACGAATTAAAAAGAATTTCCAAATCCAACTGCCACCCTCTGTGTGAAAAAGTTTTTTCCTCGATAAAAACTGAAGCCTCAAAGCACAACCTTTTGCCTCTTTTACTAAGATACACAAAAAACCCATATTGTCAAGGCTACAAAATGTGAATATTCCCCAAAATTTCGGAGTATTAAGGTCTAAGTTGTGATTTGATAAGCCGATAGGCGATATGTTCCTTTCGAAAGAATTCTCGATATATGCTTTTGACAAAAAAAAGAAGCCCCAATCCCAAAGATGCGGACTGGGGCTTCCAGAGAATTTACTATTTAGGATCTTCTCCCAATTAGTGGATGAAAATACGATCTAAACAAAAATGGGATCTTCTCCAAAAAAGTTGCAGAAAATGACCATTGGCTTCGTGGACCTCACCCCCTATCTCCCCCTCTCCACAAATGTGGAGAGGGGGACGGGGGGAGAGGTCTTTAAAGATTCGTATGAGTGCTTACGCATGTCAACCCTATTAAGCCTTTAAGTCCTTTAGTCTTATCATAAATTTAAGCCACTAAATCGGAGAAGACCCACTATTTATAATCTCTATGGGCAACCAGGCGGTGGTCCACCTACAAACAAATAGTTGATTAAATAGACCACATCGGCACTGTTGACCGCCCCGTCACAATTGGCATCCCCAGCCTGCAAAGTTTGAGGAGCAGGACCACCTATGAAAAGGGAATTTATCAGATACACGATGTCAGCTGAATTGATCACTCCATCGGCATTGGCATCTCCTCGATCAGGGCCACAAGCATATATTTTAACATCGAAAGCATCCAGGCCTGCTTCCACCACTGAGCCGGCGTTCAGATCTGAGGCTTCAAAGCGAACTTTGACCTGATTTGTGGGGGTGACGAAGTCGCCCACCATAAAGGTTCGCTCCTTCCACGCATCTAAGCTCGTTGGTCCGATTGTCTCAGCTTGAGTCCAGTTTGCCCCATTGTCGCTGGAGACGTAGACTTTAAACAGATCGTTATTCGGATCGGCTCCACAGTCGTTTTTATACCACACCGCATAGTAGACTAAAGCAATTTCAGCTTGGCTCAAATTCAAGGCTGGTGAATTCAACCAGGTAATACCGCCATCTATATCATAATCACCGTCTCTATTATCTGTGACATAACAGTAATGCGAGCCATCGAAATCAGCGGCGGGATCACAACGATCTCCACCTCCCAGTGGAATACCGCGTTGCCAAGCTCCAGTAGTGAGGCCGGAACCATTCACTACGGTCCAGCCCAAGTTTTGGTTAAAATTATCGTGCAATGCAACTTCGACACTGGTGGCAGATACGGCATGAAGAACCTCGCTGGGTGCATCTGAAGGATAAAGCTGGTACCGTCCATCAGTGGTCTGGGTTCGGAAATAATAGGAGACTTGAGTGCCGCACTCGACCGAAGGGAAAACGGCATCGTAAACATTAGGCTCTATTTCGGTCATGGGGATTTGGCTCCACCCGGAGCCATCGTTAAAAAACATCACCCCGGTGCCAGGCTGGGGCTGGACTGCCACACCGTTTACCACCACTCGCACCGTGGTTCCACCGGCAGGTGAGATTATTTCAGGCAATCCATTAGGGAATGAGTAGGAAAGAAGAGCCAGCTCTGGTGCATCCATGTTGTGCGCACTAAAGCCAACATCGATTTCGCTATAATGGGGCGTGCCGTCATAGATGTTGCCATTGTCATCGTCCAGCGTTAAATAATCGATGGTGATGCTCGGGTCGATCCCGCTCCCAGCATGTAACAACATGGCGTTGACCGCCAGATTGGAGATGATGCCACGATAGGTGGTCGGATTAGTTATCAAAAGCTGGTTGCGGGTGCTCCACACACAGCCGGAGAGGAGCTGACCGCAGTAGTGAATCTCTCCACTGCAGGGATACTGTATGGTGTTGTCGGCATTACGCAAGGGGGTGCTGCAACCGCCTGTGAAACCGTAGCCGGTACCTGCATCGTCCGTAATCAACACCCCCATGACATCACCCATGCCCTCGCCATATGCCTGCTGACCGCTGCCCGCCATAGCCACAAGGTGATGGCCATATTCGTGATGGATCACCGTTGACCAGGCGGTGTTGGGATACCCACCATCGGCGAGACAAAAGGTGATCGAGCTACCGTCATACCAGGCATTCCCGGGACAGTAGCCACCGGTTTCATTGACATACACCGGGAACTCGTTTTCGTCCAAGCTCGGATAGGAGGGATTGTAAGTAAGCGTGAAATCGCGCACGACATTAGCTTGGAGGTAACCGTTGACTTCGGCACGGACGAACTCGGAGGTGTTCGGATCGTTGTGCATGAAGTCAGCTGGACCGGGGGGTGTGACCGTATCGTACAACACTGAATTGGAACCTGCTTGATTGAAGACTGCAAACCACAGACCTTGGAGGCGCGATTCAACGGTTACGGGTGAAGAACCGCTGTTGGGAATAACGAAGCTACCTTTAGAATTTGTATAGGCGACCGTGCTACCGATGTTGACTCGTGCCCACCGCATAGCCTCTGGCAATTCCTCCTCGCAGTAATCGGCGCCCTTGCCTTGTGTCGCATTACCCCGCACACTGCCTTGCACGTCCACAAATATGATGAGGTTCTCCATGTATAGAATCTCACCAGTTACCGCATCGGTGACGAACAAATACTTCTCCGGCTTACCGCCACCAGCTGGACTGCGGTTGTCTCCAATGAAGCTGTATGCCAGCACGGGCGGAGCGATTACGTCGTCCACACCCGCCCAAATCACCACTTTCGGCTCCGTGAAGTTGACCAGACCCGGAGACGACTTCAAGGCATTGGTAATTCCCGCACCGGAATCCATTATGTTCGACTTCATTTGTGGTGTGAATCCACCGAGATTCCGGAGATCGGAAGATGCAAGCACGAGTGGAAAACTTACTTCGTTTCGCACCAACAGAATGAGACGCGAGCGGAAGACGGGGATGCCGTCTTTGGACTGAGAGTAGGATACCGCAGTGAACTTATATCTGTTAGCCTCACGCTCATACATGACCGGCTGGAGATAGCGGTCTTTGAGGTCTGGCAAATCTACGCCGAATAAAAGGGCGTTGGACTGAAGGAAGTTTTCGGCACTCTCCTCCGGACTGACGCCTAAAGAGAATGTTTCTCCATAGAGACGCTTGATCCGACCCTGGCGCTCATATGCAGTCACCAGAGCCTTACTGTTTTTGAGTTTAATCAAAGAGCGATTTTCGATGATCCCCGCCCCTCCCTCCGCCCCGTCGGGATTTACCGAAGCTACCCAGTAGGTGCCGGGTGAGGGCACAATCGGTTCGCTGGCGCTCGCAAAATTCGTGATGAAAAATAATACTACTAATGGAACAATTAATGTGAAGCTCATAATTGTTTTGTTTGGTTTCATTAGATGCTTCTCCTTTTTTAGTTATAAGGTGGTTATATTGATTTTCAAAACAACCCCAACAAAGAGCAAATCAATTATCTTTTCAAGTGAACCCAAACATATAGTCCAGAAGTTTTGAATTAAACACACACTTCTCCACTTCTAACACAAATATACTCCTTTTCCTAAACTTGTCAAGGCTAATAATTGTGGAGTTTCTCATTTTTTCCATCCCCACCCCGTCCATATGGACGGCTACCAACCGCCCCCGTTGTTATACAATAGGTTAGCTTATTGAGGTTTCATGTGCTAAAAACAGCCAAAATTCTAGGGAATGTCCAGTAATAATACGTGGGTGGAGTTTCTACATTTATGGTCTTTGTAGATACCGAATACAAATTATATACTTTTGACAAAAAAGAAGCCCCAATCCCGATAAAAGAAGATTGGGGCTTTCAAAGAATACCTATCTTTTCTAACAGCCGGGTGGGGGTCCGCCGACAAACAGATAGTTGATTAAATAGGTTACGTCGGCACTATTGATTTTGCCATCACAGTTGGCATCCCCGAGCCATGAAGGATCGGGTGCAGGACCACCTATGAAGAGGTAATTTATCAAATACGCAGCGTCCGCTGAATTGATCACCCTATCTTTATTGGCATCTCCGCGGATGTATTCACCCTTATTTCTAACAAAGACCGTATCTGAAAAACTTCCCACCATGCCCGAATCGACCAGGATCATGAGCGAGTCGTTGCATGGTCTCCAATCGGGAACAATTAGATAGGAGCAATTACTGTCCAGCGTTATCCCCTCACGGAAGAATACTGTATCAACATTGGTACCCGCTATCTCAATACGGAGGTCATATGTCTTTGTCGCTCCATAATTATCTAATTGCAGTTTGGATGCGGGTTTGATCGAAAAGCGGGTTGAATCATTGTGATCTATTGGAATATCATTTATGGTGTAATAAATCTCGGAATCAGCGGCAGAGCAGACAATGTCGACATTGTAAGGACGACTTTCAGGGTCGGGGTTGAGTATCAACAAAGAACTATCGTTGCCGGCGTAATGAACTTCCTCATTTTGGGTGCTATCAACACCTGAACGCCAGTATACAAGAACGGCGGAATCCGTAAAGAGACTCAGGCGAAAGGTTGAGTCTCGGATACCCGAAAACTGGCATGTCCAAGCATCGTTGGGAAGGTAGTATCCTATGGGTGGCGTCTCCTGTCCGGTGATAGGGATGATCGGATGTCCGTCGGAAAGTGTAGTAAAAAGAGAATCACCGATATGACCGATGCTCCCGGCTGGTAACTCGAAAAGAGCAGTATCTGTCGATGAAAGGTACAACTCGACGTATTCAGAGGTCGTGCGACCTTTTTCACTTATCCATCTTTCCCGAGGCGGAATAGATATCGGCATGACTGGATTTGTGGTGTAGTTGCTCACTGGATCCATTAGGAAAAGGTGCTTTGTTCCACCCCAGCCAGGCAAGCCATCATACGACCAGGTATTGGTGCTGGTGTTGATAGAAACTCGCTTGGAATCGTCGTTTGGAAAATTGTTATCATACACATACAGGTACGTAATCTCAGGATTTACAGAATCGATCTCGCATCTGTATGGATTTACAGCGTGTCCACCGCTACCGTGGTTGCTACACAATACCAAAATCCTATCGTCACGCGTAGAGGCATTGAACATCTGCTTAGAAGCCTGGAGAGTTTGGTTTGGTGTGGTGGAATTGTAGTTGGCATTGATATATTGCTGTTGTGCTTTGCCGAATTGATAGATATAGTATTTGTTTTGCATTAAGCGGCTCTGATCATTAATTGGGACTGAATAAACCTGTGTATAACCAGGAAACTGGCTGGAAATATTCAGATACTCGTCAAAGAAAAGAAAACTCGAGATGGCAAATCCAAAACAAGAACCACTCCATCCCCCCCTGAGTGCAAACCATCGCAACACCGCTCGTGGCTTGTAGATTACTAAACCAGGCGGAGGATCATAGTAACACTGATTCTCTCCAAACGCCGATACGAAAAGTGGCCAATCTGGAAAGTCAGATGGCTTACACAGGAAACACCACAACCAGGGGTACGGATACTGGCAGTAATTGAACTGCTGTTGCCACCAACTTTGTGGCCACATATTTGTATCGGTATTACCAAATTGCCAACCATCAGGATCAGGTCGGAAACCAAGGTCACCGCATGTTTGCACATACTTTATGGTGACATAGTCGTCCCATCCTCCTGTCACACAAACATTGTTACAACTGTCTAAGGTAATGTCAACGCCACCCCATGACCCAATCCATAAGAGGTTCCCGGCAGAATCATACTTTATGGTCCCGGATCCAGTCACATAGACATTGCCAGAACCATCCACTGCTATGGCCTTAGCGTAATCGTTGCCGTTTCCGGGTCCATTGTATCTTCTCACCCAGAGTTCATTACCGTTTGCATCATACTTGATGGTGGCACAGTCAAAGCTTGTCCCGCTGCCATAACTGTATCCAGTCACATAGATATTGCCAGAACCATCCACGGCTATGGCGTTAGCCCGATCATCGCCATTTCCGGGTCCATTGTATCTTCTCACCCAGAGTTCATTACCGTTTGCATCATACTTGACGGTGGCATAGTCCCAGATTGTCCCGCTGCCAGGACTCTCTCCAGTCACATAGACATTGCCAGAGCCATCCACGGCTATGGCATGAGCGTAATCGCAGTTGTTTACGGGGCCATTGTATCTTCTCACCCAGAGTTCATTACCGTTTGCATCATACTTGACGGTGGCATAGTCATAGTCTATCTCGCTGACATAACTCTCTCCAGTCACACAGACATTGCCAGAACCATCCACTGCTATGGCATGAGTTTGATCCCAGCCGTTTCCGGGGCCATTGTATCTTCTCACCCAGAGTTCATTACCGTTTGCATCATACTTGATGGTGGCATAGTCCCAGTTTATCCCGCTACCATAACTGCCTCCAGTTACATAGACATTGCCAAAACCATCCACGGCTATGGCGTTAGCCACTTCCTCGTCGTTTTCGGGGCCATTGTATCTTCTCAGCCAGGCGGTGTCTCCATCAGGATAATACTTTATGGTAGCGTAGTCCCTGTGTGACCCAGTCCCGCCGCTTGTTCCCGTCACATGGACATTGCCAAAACCATCCACGGCTATGGCGTTAGCCCAATCGTAGTCATTCCATGGCCCGTTGTATCTTCTCACCCAGGCGGTGTCTCCATTGGGATAATACTTGATGGTAGCGTAGTCTGCGTTATTCCCACTGCCCTCACTTTCTCCTGTCACATAGACATTGCAAGAACCATCTATAGCTATGGCACGAGACTCATCTTCGCCGTTTCCTGGTCCATTGTATGTTCTTACCCAGGCGGTGTCGACTTGAGCAAATACTGGCACAGCCCAGAAGAGCAAGAGAACAAACATTAGAAGTTTTTTCATGGAACAATACCTCCCAAAAAAGTTAAAAGTCGAAAGTTTAAGATTCAAAATTCAACATTAAAATCCTCTTGTAATCTGATTAGAAAATAACTCAAGAATGATTAAAAAGCAAGCAAAATCTTCAAAAAATAAAAGGAAAACGGAGCAGTTTCCAAAAACATCTTGACTTTTTATGAGCCATCTTTTTATTTGAGGCGAATGAAAGGTTATCCTATGTGAATAAAATAGTTTAACGAGGTAGCAGAGTTCCTTACCCGGAGTGCACCCCGCCAGAGGCGGGACGCACTCCTGTCAATTTAATGGAGGATGAAAATGAAAAGAGTATCTAAATTTCAAAGCAAACTGTTTTCGATTTTAGTCATCAGCTCAATTCTTATTTTAGTTTTTTGTCCGCTCTCTTCGTTGGGTGAAATTGGGCTCAACCTAAAGATCGACAAAACAGTTCTGGATAATGGGCTGACTATTTTGACCTGTGAGGATCATACTGCCGGGACGGTGAGCTATCAGACCTTTGTAAATGCTGGCTCCAGGGATGAGGTTAAACCAGGAATAACCGGATTGGCACATGTGTTTGAGCATATGATGTTTCGGGGAACCGAGAAATATCCGGATTACGATCAAGCCTTAGGAAATTATGGTCCAGAGACCAATGCCTGGACGGGTAACGATTGCACTGATTATTATGTGGACATCAAAGCCGAGTATTTAGAAAAGGTGATAGAAGTAGAGGCAGATCGGATCAGAAACCTAAGGTTCGATAATGAGACCTTTAGAACCGAATTGGGTCCGGTCAAGGAGGAGAGAAGAAGAGACGAGGTGGATGATCCGGGAGGCTTTCTATGGCAGAAATTATATGAGTTGGCTTATCAAAAACATACTTATCACCATCCAGTGGGGGGCTGGGAGGAGGATTTGGAGAAAAATATTCAGGTGGGGGATGGCGTGGAGTTCAAAAACACTTTTTATTCTCCCGGATATTGCATCATCTCGATAGCAGGGAATTTTAACACGGATGAAGTAATTGAATGGATTAAGAAATATTATGGTGACTGGAAAGCTCAAGCGCCACCTAATCTTCAGATTCCTCCAGAGCCGCCCCAAACCGAGGAGAGGGTGAAGCAGTTTGTCTGGAAGGATAGCCAAATCTCTCCGAAGCTGTTGATCGGGTATCACGGACCCAATGCAAATGTTCAAACCAATGATTTAGCCGCACTCAAAATCATCAGCAAAATCTTGTTTTTAGGAAGCGGGCGGTTAACCAAGAAGCTCTATCAGGATTTACAACTGGTGGATCAGATTTGGGGAGAGATAGAAGAGCATAAAGACCCGGGACTATTTGTGATTAGCGCCAATTTGAAAAGGGATAAATCCATGGATGAGGTGAAGTCCATAATATTTGACCAGGTCGACAAATTAAGAGAAGAACCGGTGCCCCAAAAGGAATTGGAGAAAGCCAAGAACTCTTTAAAGGCAGATCTGCTTTACCGACTTGACCATCCCCATCCCATTGCAGGAACCATTGGATTTTCGCAAGTGGTGGGCGGAGATTATAATCTCTTTTTAAAGTTGCAAGAAAAATATAACCAGATCACGGCAAAAGACGTTCAAGAGGTGGCTTCCCGCCTGCTTTCGCCCACAAATCGAACCGTGGTCACCCTTATGCCTAAAAAATAATGACGAATGACGAATGACGAATGATTAATGACGGATGACGGAAAAGCAATGACGAATGATTAATGATGAATGACGAATCATTGAGAACTGGCGACTGGCGATACTGACGTTACTGACGATACTGGCGTTACTGACCTTTGTTTTCATAATTTTTTTTCATGGTTAAAAGATTCAATGATTCGTTTAGGGACACCACAAGTGGTTCGACTACACTCACCACGGGTGGTTCGACTTCCTTTGGCTTCGCTCCTTCGGACTGGGTCCTCAGGACGAAGTCAGGACAAGTTGCTCACCACAAGTGGTTCGACTATGTTTACCACAAGGAGAATTCATATTTGGTCCTCCATAAACGTGCACCCTATCCCCATCACCATCGAAGTTCTATTAAATTTGGCGGGAATCAAGAGGTTGAGGTTCAAGGGGTTAAAACAAATGACGGATAAAAGAAATGACGAATGATTAATGACGGATGGACAAATCATTCGCAGCGGAAGGAGCAAATTAAACAGACCTCACCCCCTGACCCCCTCTCCACACTTGCGGAGAGGGAGAGAAAGGGCGAGGGGCGAAGGTGTATATGCATAGGGGTTAGGTAAGCACCTAACTGAAGTTAGGTGCTGGTTTTGATCAGATAAAGAGGATTGGGGGGTAAGGGTACCCCAATTCAATGAGGGATTAAGCGGATGTAAAACGAAAAATAATGACCTCACCCCCGCCTTTGGCGGGATTTTCAACCTAACCCTCTTCTATAAGGAGAGGGGAAAACATCAGATCAAAGGGATCGAGGTAAGGGTACCCCCGATCCAACAGGTAACAGTCACCTGCCGGGTCCTCGACCTGGCAGGCACAGAAACCAAATCAAAATGGGAGGATGTATGAAATCTAAATTAATCAAATATCTTTTTCTGACCTCTATCTTATTCTTCTTTTCTTTCGGTCTTGTCTGCACCACTTCACAGGGAGTAGATTTGAAAGTGGTGGAGGTGAAAAAGCCGGGCATACCGGTGATTCATTTCAAAGTTATGATCAAATCGGGCTCCAAGGATGATTCGAAAGGAAAAGAGGGGTTAGCTTATTTTACCGCCAATCTTTTGAGAAGAGGAACCAAATCCTTTTCCCGAGAACAGATTGAAGAGATGCTCGATCTTATCTCAGCCAGATTAGATATTCAAACGGAAAAGGAGGTCATCGTCATCTCCGGAACCACTTTGAAAGAGAATCTGGAAAAATTTTATCAACTCTTCACTGAGGTGATTCTAAATCCTACATTTCCCCAAGAGGAAATCGAAAAGATGAAGGTGGATCAGATAAACACAATCGAAAATATAAAGCAGGATGATACAGAGCTAACCAAAGAGGTTTTCGAGAATTTCCTGTTTCGGGGACTTCCTTACGGACATTTGATACAGGGCAAAGTCTCTTCAGTGAAGTCTTTAACCCGTGAGGATGCACTCGATTTTTATAACAAACATTTCTTAAGCAATAATGTCATTTTGGGAATTGCCGGTGATTTTGATGACCGCATAAAAGATGCCTTTAAAACTGACCTCTCTGCACTAAAAGAAGGCGAACTCCCTTCAAGTGAAACCGTTATTCCACAATTGGCTGGAAGAAAAGTGCTTCTCATTGAAAAAGAGGGAAGAACTCAGACCCAGCTTCGGATCGGGCATACTTTGACCATAACCCGAAAGGATCCCGATTTCATTCCGCTTTATCTTGCGAATACCTATCTGGGCAAACATCGGGAGTCTTTGGGAAGATTATATCAAACGGTTAGATCGGAGAGGGGATTATGTTATGGAGCTTATAGCTACGTGGAATATTTCCAACAAGCGGGATGGTCAAAGTTAGCGGCACCTAACATTCCCAGACGAACCCAATATTTTTCCATGTGGACTTACCCCAAAAGCATAAATGCAAAGTTTGCCATCAAATTGGTCTTAAAGGAATTGTCCGATCTGGTCAACTTCGGAATAGAGGAAAAGACTTTCGACTTTACCAAGAATTTTGAGAAGAATCATCTTCCTTTCGAGCTGGAGACCCCCGAAAGAAAATTAGGGCTTTTGATGGACGAGGAATTTTATGGAAACTCCGGGTTTTGGGAAAATTTTGGAGAAAAGGTGGAGGGTGTTACCGCAGATAAGGCGAAAGAGGTGGTCAAAAAATATCTTTCACCTGAGAATTTAGCCATCGTGGCTTTAGTTTCTAACGGAGAGGAATTTAAACAAGAACTTCTATCTGACCAGACTACAATAGAATATCCGTCCGGGGTCGATCCCAACGTGTTGAAAAATGCAGATGAGCAAATCAAAGCCTTTAACTTAAATTTGAAGCCGGGGAATTTTGAGATAGTCAAAGTCTCGGAACTTTTTCAATGAAAGCTGGAGGATGAAAATCATATTTTGAGGAAAGGGTTAGATTCTCGTTGCGTTTTCTGAAAAGAATGTGTATGTTTTTTTTGAAACCTATTAACAAAAAGGAGGTTTGAGATGTCTTTAAATCACAAAAGCTTTGCTCTCTTGAGCCTTGTGGTTTTATTGAGCTTCTTCGTCTGGGGGTGTGCTACCACCTCTTACGTGAAAAAGAGGACCCAGGAGATCGAAGATAATACCAAAGCCCAGATCGGACAACTTGAGCAGAAGCTTTCTGCCACAGACGCCAAAGCCGAAGAAGCAAAAAGGCTGGCAAATGATGCCTTCAAAAAAGCAGAAGAGCTTGCCAAGTCTCAGGGCTACGCAGGTTATCAGGTGATTGGAGACAGGGAGGTAAGTTTCGATTTCGACAGGTATGACCTTACCAAGATTTCTAAAGATATTTTGGATGAAATCGGGACGATGATGCAACAAAAACCAGAGCTTATCTTAGAAATCGCAGGATACACCGATGACGTGGGTTCCGACGCCTATAATCTGATATTAGGAAACAAAAGAACAGAGAGCGTGGAACGATATTTGGCGGAAAAATTCGACATCGCCATTTTCCGAATGTTCCACATAAGCTTCGGCGAGTCCAAGCCCAAGGTTTTAAATGACACCATATCTGGGCGAGCATCCAATAGAAGAGCAACTTTGATAGTTTTGGGACCTCCGGAATAGGTATTTACAAACTCAAGGGACTACTACTCAAATATTTCTTGCACTGGTTTCGTTAGAAAGGTTTCGGTTTAGATTCGCTACGCTTCTGCCATAGGCAGATCCCTGCCCGCTAAAGATTGGCAGGCGGGCGCCTCTGGCGGACACTACAAGTCGGTTACGTATCGTTTATCGTGAAGTCGTCGTCGTTTATCGTATTGAGACTAAAGACGAAACCGATCCAATACGTTAGGGTGGGGGTTGCACCTCATTTGAGTCAACTGACCCCACCCTTGTGACGGACAGGGGTACAACCCCTGTCCGAAGTAGGACACCTCTTCGAACTCACCCTTGCGCCAAAGGCGCATCCGCCTATGGCGGAAAATCCCTCTCTTAAAAGGTTATCAACTTTTTAATTTGACAGATTTTGTGAACATAGCATTTTGTTCTCGGAAAGTTTATGTAGGGGAGGGGCTTGTCCCCTCCCGAACTGGATTTACGGGCGACCACAAGGGTCGCCCCTACGTTTCCTCTCACCACGCTGTATGGGGTTGTCATGATAATTAGTTGATGACCATAAAAGAGAGGGACTTCTCGGAAGATGAGTTCTACGGGCGGCAAGCAGAAAAATCAAATACATGTTTTCAACCTCCCTCTCGGGTGAATATCATAATTTTGTTCAAAAAATTGGCAGGTGGGGTATTGATTTTTAAGATGTTGTAATTCTTAGACTTACAAATACGCTAATGGAAAAAAGAGAAACCGGAGTGAGTCAAGAAATCCGAAAACAGGGATTGAGGGAATAGTAACTTTTTTAGTTTTAGAAACTTAGTAGAAAGCCGAATATAATATCGAGATTTTTTAGGTTTTTTGCATTTTTTACTTGACATTTTAATTTTTGATCTTATATTGTTATCGAAAGAGCTAAAGATAGCGAAGTAGTTGATAAAAGTTAGTTTTGCCCACTTCTAAAAAGGATAGACTAAGGCGCAGAAAAATTAAGGCTTTCTGTAGAAGGATACGTCTATCTCTTTTTTCAATATTCCCATTCAAAACTTCTTTATTATTTAGACATCGAAAGTATATATATCCCAACAGGATAACACGTAACTTTTTAATTTTTGTATCGAAAGGAGGTCTTATCGACCATAAATAATTCAAATAGCTATTTTAGCTATTAAAGCTCTTCAAAAAAAGAGGGGAGTTAATTAGAAGTTTAGTTTGACAACAAACGTGTTTTTTTACGGAGGATTTAAAAATGCTAACTAAGAAGAATAAATTTTTGGTAATCCTGGTTGCGGCTTTAGCCTTAATAGCCCTGGTGGTTCCTGCCCAGGCAGCAACCTGGGATACCACTAGAGTCTACACAGGCACAGTCGCAATATATGATGTTGCCGTGGGCAACAAGATAAAGGGCGCTTCGGATGATACTGTCCGGATATTCTGCGGACAAAGCGGTTCCCCTTATAGGGTTCTGCTCTTCACGGATCGTTCTTCAGCCTTACCGATGAGCTGGAGTTATGACAGCATCATGGTCGATACTGCGGCCATAAGGGCGGCCGCGATTGGTGACGTAGATAGGGATGGCGATAACGATCTCGTCTGGGGACGAAGCTCTTCGCCATACCGGCTCAAAAGAGCATATTGGACTGGTACCGGATGGGCAAACCAGATAATCGGGACCTTCCCCAGTGCCATATATGACGCCGCAATCGGTGATGCAGATAATGACGGAAATGCAGACGACATAATCCTTGCTGTCGGCACTGGTGTTTTCCGGGCCAGATGGAATGGAGCTTCTTGGGATACAACCCGAATTCTCTGGAACACGACCATTGGGACTATTTATGGCGTTGCCATTGGGCCTTACGATACCGCCTATGCAGGCAATGAGGTCGTGGCGGTCACCTATAATCAAAGGGTCTACAGGATCAGGTGGACGGGAGCGGCTTGGGATACCGCAGCTATCTACTCAACCACCAATGATTTCGACTTTTATGATGTTGCCGTAGGTGACTTCGATGCTTCCAATCCCGGAGCTGAGATTGCCATCAATAATGGCTATAACTATTATCAGTACGGTGGCGGTGCGGTCATGGAGCTATATGGTTCCGGATCCACCTGGACGATGAGAGCTCTTTATACCCCGGTATCGGGTCAATGGAGTAGCTCCGGGGAAATAGCGGTGGGCGATTTTTATACCACCAACCCTGGAGCAGAGATCATAGCTGTCAGCGGCAGCACTCCTTATGAAGCACGGCTGGTTTATGGGTCAGGAACTACCTGGTACACAGAAAGAACATTTTTAGCTACCAGCTCGACCTATGGCTGTGCCATTGGCAATGTCAATAGGTATCGTCCGGGCAATGAGATAGCCCTTACCAGCTATTATCGGGTCTTCGAGGAAGAGCAGAAACTCTTGACCAACGATATGGCGGCTATTTCCATCGACGATATGCCCGACATGGTCCCTACTGACGCGATCAAGACGCTCAAAGTTACAGTAAGGAACAACGCTGAGTATACCGCCAATGCATCTATCCCGGTCAAGCTTCGAATTGATGGTCCGTTAGGGTATGTGTATACGGATTATGATCAGGTAACTTCGCTTAATCTGCCACCGGGCGGAACCGAGCAGATCATATTCAGTCCCAACTGGAACGTCCCTGATACTCTTTGTGAGTATACCATCAAGGCTTGGACTGAGAAGGCTAGCGATGAGATCCCGGCTAACGATACCGTAACCAAGGTGGTGACGGTCTATCGGGTGGGTGGATTGGTGGAGAAGTTCACTGGCACAACTTTCCCGCCTCCGGGCTGGACAGTCTATAACTTTGGCACCACTCCGGGTGATGCCTGGGTAAGGTATACTGCATACTATTATAGTGCACCTGCGTGTGCCCAGATTTATTATGACGTGCCAAACAACGACTGGCTCATCACCCCTAGAGTTAGAGCTCAAGACGGCGATAAGCTAAAATTCGAGTGGCGAACGCACTCAACATCTTATACGGAGACGCTCTTTGTCAGGGTC
>Ga0315289_10003842_pt1 | contig 22600 bp, 17 predicted proteins | sample YL17G11_40_MG_FD_203452 | JGI IMG/M metagenome (GOLD analysis project Ga0315289, IMG submission 203452) | Sediment microbial communities from Yellowstone Lake, YNP, Wyoming, USA - YL17G11_40 | ecosystem: Environmental > Aquatic > Freshwater > Lake > Sediment | place: USA: Wyoming | collected... | reverse complement strand
CCGAAGGCCAAGCTGGTGGCCATGGACTTCATCGTCCCTGACAAGCCAGGAGCGATATTCGAGATCACCAGGGCCATGGCCGATCAAGGTATCAACCTGCTATCCGTATCGACCAAGGTGCTGGTCTACTATGACCGCATGTCCTTGAGCATCGTGGCGGACGCGAGCGGCTACGCCGGGGACCTAGGTACTCTGAAAGCGAAGACCGAGGAGCACATCTCCCGGCTCAAAGGGAAGTTCCAGCTGGTGAGCTTCCAGCCCATAGAATTCTAGACGGGATGAGGATGACCATCGTGCACCGCATCGTCCGCCAGGGAGAGGTCGCGTCCACCAACGAGGAGGCCAAGGCCAGAGGAAAAGCGGGGGCAGCTGAGGGATTGGTGATCGTGGCCGAAAGTCAAAGCGCTGGCAAGGGAAGGTTGGGCAGAACGTGGTCCTCGCCTCCAGGGGGTCTGTATCTGTCGTTGCTCCTCAGACCGCAGCTCACCACCAAGGAGCTGCTGCGCATGACCGTATACTCGTGCGTGCCGGTGGCCCAGGCCATCGAGGAGGTCACCGACCTCCAGGTTCAGGTCAAATGGCCCAACGACCTGGAGCTGAACGGGAGGAAGCTGGGCGGCATCCTAGTGGAAGGGGTGAGCAAGCTGAACCGGCTGGACTTCGTGGTGCTGGGCATCGGGATCAATGTGAATGCCGAGCCAGCGACGGACCAGGCGGAGAGGGCGGTCTCCCTGAGAGCGGTCTTATGCCGCGAGGTAGACCAGGAGCAGCTGCTAGCCAGCATCCTGCAGCACCTAGACCGCTTCTATTCTCGGCTCAAGAAGGGCGAGGTGGACGAGGTCGGGTACAAGCGCCGCTCCTCCGTGCTCGGTCGGAAGGTGGAGGCGAACCTTGGCGGAAAGGTCGTTCGAGGGAAGGCCTTGCGGGTCCTGAAGGACGGCGGATTGGTGGTGCGGAGCGATGAAGGTCCGCTGGTGAAGCTCAGCTGGGTGAGCGAAACCACGCTGAGATTGCTCGAAACCGAGGAGGCGAGCCTCCAATGACAAAGCATTATTATAGAATGGTGAATTCATTTCGAGTGGCTGGAGCGTGCGCGTGATGCCGGGTGAGGAGGCGAACAAGGAGAGGAGAGAGATCCGCGAGCTCAGGGAGCTGAGGCGGAGGACCAAGGCTGGTGGGGGTAGCGAGAGGATCGAGAAGCAGCACAAGCAAGGCAAGATGACGGCCAGAGAGCGCATCGAGGCCATCCTTGACCCAGGCAGCTTCGTGGAGCTGGACGCCTTCCTCACCCACCAGAGCAACGCCTTCGGGATGGACAAGAACAAGATCCTCGGCGATGGGGTGGTCATCGGCCACGGGACCGTGGACGGAAAGCAAGTGTACGTGTTCGCGCAGGACTTCACCGTGTTCGCTGGCTCGGTGGGCAAGATGCACGCCTCCAAGATCTGCAAGGCCATCGACCTGGCGGCCAAGACCGGCTGCCCGGTCATCGGCATGTATGATTCGGGCGGAGCGAGGGTGCAGGAAGGCATCGACTCGCTCGCCGGCTACGCCGAGATATTCTTCCGCATCTCTCTTGCCTCGGGAGTGGTGCCGGTCATTTCCCTGGTGCTAGGCCCATGCGCCGGCCCGGCGGTCTTCTTCCCCGGTCTGAGCGACTTCACCTTCATGGTCAAAGGCACCAGCCAGATGTTCGTGGTCGCGCCGGACGTCATCAAGGCGGTGCAGAACATCGACATCTCCATCGAAGAGCTGGGAGGAGCGGAGGTGCACACCTCGAGATCCGGAAGCGCGCACTTCGTCACCGAGGACGAGGCCGCGTGCCTGCGCAAGGCCAAGAAGTTGCTATCCTACTTGCCATCCAACAACCTGGAAGGAGGGCTCCGCGTGCCGACCAAAGATCCCCCCGACCGGACGGAGGACGCCCTCAACGACGCCATCCCTGAAGACCCGATCAAGCCATTGAACGTGCATGAAGTGATCAAGAAGGTGGTGGACGAAGGCGAGTTCCTGGAGGTGCAGGAGGACTACGCCAGGAACATCATCGTGGGCTTCGCTCGCCTGGACGGCATGCCGGTGGGCATCGTGGCCAATCACCCTTCGGTCCTGGCGGGCACCATCGACTCGCACGCCTCCATCAAAGCGGCCCGGTTCGTCCGCTTCTGCGACGCCTTCAACCTTCCCATTGTAACGCTGGTGGACGTGCCAGGCTACCTGCCGAACGTGGAACAGGAGACGCTGGGCATGGTCCGCAACTCGGCCAAGCTCATGTACGCCTACTGCGAGGCGACTGTTCCCAAGATCACCCTGGTGCTGCGAAAGGCGTTCGGCGGGGCATATTGCGTCATGGGTTCCAAGCATATCCGGGCGGACATCAACCTAGCCTGGCCTTCGGCGGAGATCGCCATAATGGCACCGGAGCAGGCCATAGACATCGTCTACAAGAAGGAGCTCATACTGGCGGACGATCCCCAATCGAAGCGTGAAGAGCTTGCCCAAGAGTATCGTCGCACCCAGGCGAATCCCTACACCGCAGCGGAGAAGGGATACATCGACGACGTCATCGAACCGAGGGAAACGCGGGCGAAGCTGATCAACGCCCTGCACACCCTGGAAAGGAAAAGGGAGACCAGGCCGGCCAAGAAGCACGGCAACATGCCCCTGTGAGGTACGAAGGATGGTAAAGATCACCGATACGGTACTGCGCGACGCGCATCAGTCGCTCCTAGCCACGCGCATGCGCACCGAGGACATGCTCCCTATCGCTCCGCTCATGGACGAGATCGGCTACTGGAGCGTGGAGATGTGGGGCGGGGCCACCTTCGATACCTGCCTGCGCTTCCTGCGCGAGGACCCTTGGGAGAGGATCACCAAGCTGCGAAAGGCCATGCCGAACACGCACTTCCAGATGCTGCTGCGGGGACAGAACGTCGTGGGCTATCGCCATTACTCCGACGACATCGTAGAGAAGTTCGTTAAAAGGGCTCACGCCCGAGGGATCGACGTCTTCCGCATCTTCGACGCCCTGAACGACCCGCGCAACATGGAGACCGGCATGCGCGCGGCCAAGAAGGTGGGAGCGGTGGTGGAAGCCTCCATCTCCTACACCATAAGTCCGGTGCACTCCATCCGGGGATTCGTGGAGATGGGCAAGAAGCTGGAAGAGATGGGCGCCAACACCATCTGCGTCAAGGACATGGCCGGGCTCATCTCTCCGCACGACGCCTATGATCTGGTCAAGGGTCTGAAAGAGGAGACCTCCTTGCCCATCCACGTACACTCGCACATGACCTCGGGCATGGCTCAAAGCTCATATCTCAAGGCCATCGAGGCCGGGGCGGATATCGTTGATACGGCCATCTCATCGCTCAGCATGGGCACGTCCCAGCCCCCCACCGAGACCATGGTGGCCATGCTGGACGGGACCGAATACGACACTGGCCTGGACCTTAAGAAGCTGGCCGAGATCGCCGCCTACTTCATGACGGTACGCAAGAAGTACGGTGATTTCGAATCCGTGCACACGGCCATCGATACCGATGTGCTCATCTTCCAGATCCCGGGCGGCATGATGAGCAACCTTGCCGCGCAACTGAAAGAGGCCAAGCAGGAGCACAAGATCCACGAAGTGCTGGAAGAGGTGCCCAAGGTGCGCGCCGATCTGGGGTATGTGCCTTTGGTCACGCCCACCAGCCAGATCGTCGGCACTCAGGCGACGCTCAACGTCATCTCCGGGGAGCGCTACAAACGCACCACCAACGAGACGAAGAACCTGGTCCGGGGGATGTACGGCAAGACGCCAGCGCCGATCTCGGCGGAGATCCGCAAGAAGATCATAGGCGATGAGAAGCCGATAACCGTTCGTCCGGCGGATCTCCTGCCTCCTGAATTCGATAGGCTGGAGAAGGAGATCAAGGAGTATGCGCGCAGCGAAGAGGACGTGCTCTCCTATGCCCTCTTCCCGCAGGTGGCCATCGATTTCTTCAAGGAGCGAGTGCTCGCAGAGCAAGGGGCGAACGGAAGGGACCTGGCGGCCCTGGCCGCTTTGTTCGTGCAGCTGGCTGAAAGAAAGATCAGATCCAAGCACACCGGGGGCGAGGAGATGGACCTGTGGAAGCTAGCAGCCAGGAGAGAGTCCATCCAAGGTGGGGGGTGGCCGCTCTGAAGCTCCGCATCACCCTCAACGACAAGCAGCACGAGGTCCTGGTGGAAAAGAACGCCGGCGACTACAAGGTGGTCATCGGCGACTCGACGTTCAAATGCATGCCCAAGGAGGGGGGAATGAACGTCAACGGCGAGTTCCTTCCCATCCAATTCGACGGTGAACTGGACGAGGGCGCGGAGGTCACCTTGGGCCAGAGGAAGATGAAGGTGCGCATCGAACCGATCATCGAACTGGAGAGGGCCGAAGGCTACAAGGAAGAGGAGGAGGGGGCAGCGCACAAAGAGACCGCGGGTGCAATCACCGCCCCGATGCCTGGAAAGGTGGTCAGCATCAAGGTGAAGGTGGGGGACAAAGTGCACCCCAACACGTTGGTACTCGTTTTGGAAGCGATGAAAATGGAAAATGAGATACTAGCGGGAGTGAACGGCACCATCAAGGAGATCAAGGTGAAGCCGGCAGAGGCGGTGGAAGGCGGGAAGGTCTTAGTGGTCATCGAGTGACCCTGCTTCGGCAACGGATGTGAGCGATCATTCTCTCATATCCCTAAGGGTGATGTTCCGGACCAATGATCACTTGGTCTTGATCATGGCGAGCAAGGAGTTCGCATCTGCTTTAAGCACTCCAGCCTTTGGCAAGCGCTTCAGAAGCACTCGCCAGCGATCGTCCTCCTCGAACACCTGCCTCAGGATGGGGACCGCCTCTTCCAGTCGGCCGCAGTTCGCCAGTGTCACCCCATGCCAAAAGCGCATCTCCAGGTTCTCAGGGAACATCTCCTCGGCGGCGGAATAGCAGCGCATGGCCGCCCGCATGTGCCCTTTCTCCAGCTCTTCGTCCCCCTGGTTCATCGACTCGTAGGCGCGGTGCATCTTGAGCAGGCGTTTGAGCTCTAGCAGCGGTCCAGAAGAATCATCCACCCGAAGGTCGACGAGACGATCCGCCCAGGGCCTGCCGGTCGAGCGTGCTCGGACCACCAACAGCGCGGCGGACTGTCTTCCTCTGATGTCCCCTCCGGCCTTCTCAGCCGCTTCCAAGGCGCCCAACATCCTCTCTGCCAACGGACCTCGCGCCTTCTCGAACGCCCGGGCCATGGAAGGCCAGACCGTTCTCCGGAGCATCATGTTCGCCTGCACGGAATAGCCATTGCCGATGATGTGCCCTGCCTCCGCGATGCAGGCCTTGCCCGTGTGGGCAGCCACTCGCCCCTTGGTGTCCAGGAGAGCGAGCTGTCTGGATTCCCTTCCTTCATCTGAGGAAAGGAGCACGTCCACCGCCTCCGCGGGACTGAGCCCGCTTCGCATGTGATCGAGCCCCTTCGGCCCAAAGGCCGGATTGGCGAAGGCCTGCGTTGCCACCACCCCCACCCCGGCTTCACCCCAGGTGACCACGCTGCCCACGGAGAACCAGTGCGATTGCACCGCCACGCCCATGTCCCCCGTCTCATTGTCGATCGCCACGATGGAGTAGGTATGGACCGGTCGTGTACCTGTCGCCGTGGATTTAGGACTGACGTCATTCGTTGTCATGGCTCCTTCCTCATCCACACATAGGAGCGCCCTTGGATTAGAAATGAATTGCCTTACCTAGGCGTGGCGCGCCAGGTGAGGGGATGACTAGGCAAGGGCTTTTTATAAAGGTAAGCGCTTCGATTTCCTGCATCGTTCAGCGCTAGTTTCTGGAGAAGGCGGAGATGGAACCCAACGGCAAGGTCAATAAGAAAAAGACGAGCGATCCCGGCGCCGAGCAGGGCATCGAGATCGCTTCCCAGCAAAACATCACCACCGTCCGGGACCGTTACGAGACCATGCAGCCGCAATGTGGCTTCGGCGAGCTGGGCGTGTGCTGCAACAATTGCCTGCAAGGGCCGTGCCGCATCAGTGCCATCCAGGGAAAACCCACCCAGGGAATCTGTGGGGCCAGGGACTACACCATCGTGGCGTGGAACCTCATCCGCCATATCGCCGGGGGAGCGGCGGTGCACTCCGACCATGGCAGGCACGTTGCTGAGACCCTGCTCAAGGTCATCCAGGGAAGCGTTCCCTCTTGCTCGGTCAAGGACCAGACCAAGCTTGAACGGTTGGCCAAGCGATTGAGCATCGATCCATCAGGCAAGGGGAAGGATGAGCTGGCGCGCCTGGTCACCGAGGAAGCGATCTCCGACTATGCACGTTTCGGCGCCGAGCCGCTCAAGTTCACCACCTCCACCATCACTGCCCGCCGTCGCAGGCTGCTGGAGGAGCATGGCCTATTGCCGAACAACATCGACCACGCCATCTCGGACGTCATGCACCGCACTTCGCTCGGCTGCGATGCCGATCCCGTCTCGCTCATCTTCACCGGAGTGGCATGCGCCATCGCCGACTACGACGGCATGCAGATCTCTACCGATCTCTCGGACATACTCTTCGGCGCCCCGCATCTGGTACGCACCTTCGCCGATCTGGGCACCCTTAAGGCGGACGAGGTGAACATCGCCATCCAAGGCCACAATCCCGTCCTGAGCGAGGTGATGGTGGACATGGCCCTCAAGATGGAGGAAGAGGCCAGAGAGGCAGGGGCCAAGGGCATCAACATCGTCGGCATTGGCTGCACAGGCAACGAGACGCTCATGAGGAAGGGAGTGAGCATGACGGCCAAATTCTCTTCCCAAGAGCTGGCCCTGGCCACGGGAGCGGTCGATCTTTTGGTCGCAGACCACCAGTGCATCACGCCTTCCCTGGCGGAGATATGCCAGTGCGTGCACACCGAGATGGTCACCACCATGATCAACGCGCACGTCCCCCACGACACCCACGTCCAGTTCCGCGAAGAGGATGCGGAGCAATCCGCCCGGGCCATCGTCAGAATGGCCATCGAGGCGCACAAGCACCGCGACCGTTCCAAAGTTCACATTCCCAACGTCAGATCGGAGGTCATCGCCGGTTTCAGCCTGGAGCAGATCGAGGCGCTCTTCGCGCGCATCGTGCCCGAGGACCCGATGATGTGCCTCATCGATGCCCTGCAGAAAGGGCAGATCAGAGGCATCGCCCTCATATCCGGGTGCGACAACCAGAGAACGGAGCAGGATCCGAGCCACGTCACCATCGCCAAAGAGCTGCTGAGAAATGATGTTCTGGTCCTGACCACCGGCTGCTCGGCAGGCGCTTTCGCCCAGAACGGATTCCTATCTAGCGAGGCAACGGAGAAGCATGCTGGACCGGGGCTGAAGAAGTTCATCCGCGACCTGGAGAATGCGAACGGCGTTCCCCTGCCTCCGGTCTGGCACATGGGCTCCTGCATGGACAATGCTCGGGCCATGAACCTGGCTACGGAGATAGCCGATCACCTGAGGGTGGACGTGGACAGCATTCCTTTCGTGGTTTCGGTCCCGGAAGCGAATCACGAGAGGGCCGTCTCCTTAGGCACGTGGTGCGTGGCATTCGGTCTGGGAGTGCATGTCGGCATGGTCAACTACATTTGCGGATCGCCCCTAGTGGTGGAGGTGCTGACGAACACCGCTGGCGACGTCTTCGGTGGGAAGTTCATCTACGAACCCGATCCGACCGAGGCGGGAAAGAAGCTGCTCAACGAGATGGAGCGGCGTCGCTGGAAGATGAAGTGGTCCAACGCATATAAGGTACAATCCGGACCTAGGCTGGAGAAGGATCGACTCTGCCAGATGGCCATCGACGGAGCGATCATCGCCACCGGCTACGCGGACCTGCTGCTCTCTCGGGCGATCGAGCGCTTCGGCTACGATCAGAAGGTGGAGTTCCCCGAGACCGGGTACGCTCTCCCGGCCATCCTTGCTTGGGAAGGCAAGGAGGTGCATCGCCTGGGCGACATGCCCTCCGTTCTGGGCAAAGCCAGGGGCATCATCAAGCACGAACCTACGATAGAGAACGCGCTCTTGGCCGGGGAAGCGACCATGGTGGCCGCGGAGATCATCGAGGCGCTGAAGTACTCGCGCAACGAGCGTCCATACGAAGGCACGCCGTATTGTGGATTCATCCCTGACAAGGTCTTGCGGGGATTGGGCATCGCCTTCGTGGACGACACCATCCCTGGCTGCGCCGTTCTGGTGGGGACGGCGGAAGACCCCAAGAAGCTGGTCCGCATCGTGCGCGACTGCCAAAGCAAGGGCATGCTCATCGTCGCCTCCTTCGACACCATCCGCCAGCTTCAGGATGAGGGCGTCAAGGTAGGACTGGACGTCATGCTCTGTCCCGTGGGAGAGTTCACCCAGATCATACACGGTCTGAATTTCGCCATAAGGGCGGCGCTGACCTTCGGCAACGTGCAGCGTGGGGACCGTGAGCGTCTGCAGAAGTACCTGGCAAAAAGGCCCAAGGTCTTCGTGCTGCTGCTAGGACCGATAGACGCCGTCAAAGCCGCGGTGGGGTTCGCGGTGCTGCTAAACGGCTCCCCGATCATCACCGATCAGGACGTGGAAGTTGTCCCGGACAAGCTCGTATCCCAGCCCGAATACGACAAGATGGTGCAGACGGCCATCGAGCTGCGCAACATCCAGGTGAAGCTCGCTCCCGTCCAGATACCGGTGGCCTACGGCCCGGCGTTCGAAGGCGAGACCGTGCGTCGGCCGGACACCTACATAGAAGCGGGAGGAGCGGGCAAGACCACCGCCTTCGAGCTGCTGCGCATGCTGCCCGAGGAGCAGGTGGAGGACGGCAAGATCACCCTCATCGGAAAGGATGTGGATGAGATGCCGGAAGGCGGCAAGACGCCCCTGGCGATCATCGTCGACGTCTACGGCAAGAAGATGCAGGAGGATTTCGAATCCGTATTGGAACGGCGGATCCATCAGTTCATCAACTTCGCCGAGGGGGCGTGGCACACCGGGCAGCGGAACACCATCTGGATCCGGTTGAGCAAGAACTCAGTTCGCGCTGGCCTTCGCTTCAAGCATTTCGGCGACATCCTTGTCACCAAGCTCAAGGCCGAGTTCGGCAACATAGTCTCCCGGGTGCAGGTGACCATCATCACCGACCAAGCGAGGATCGATGCCCTTCTTCCCGAGGCGCTCTCCAAGCACAAGACCAGGGACGAACGGTTGGCCGGGCTGACAGATGAAGCGGTTGAGTCTTTCTATTCATGCAGCTTGTGTCAGAGCTTCGCCCCTGACCATATCTGCATCGTAACGCCCGAACGGCTCGGTCTATGCGGGGCGATCAATTGGCTGGACGCCAAGGCGAGCAAGGAGATCGCCCCCACCGGACCGAACCAGCCCATTCAGAAGGGAAGAGCGATCGATGCGAACAAGGGGCAATGGGAAGGAGTGAACCAGGCGGTCTTCGAGCTCTCCCATCACAAGCTGGAACGCTTCAACGCCTACACCATGATGGAGGACCCGATGACCAGCTGCGGCTGCTTCGAGGTCATCGTGGCCATGACCGCCGATGCCCAGGCGGTCGTCCTGGTGAACCGGGAGTTCCCGGGCATGACCCCGGTGGGCATGAAGTTTTCCACCCTGGCCGGAAGCATAGGCGGCGGCAAGCAGACGCCAGGGTTCATCGGCGTGGGCCGCAAGTACATCCTGAGCAAGAAGTTCATCCCCGCGGACGGAGGGTTCCTGCGCATCGCCTGGATGCCCAAGGAGCTGAAGACGCAGATGATGGACGCTTTGAAGAGAAGAGCGGAGGAGCTGGGCGTGCCTGACTTCGTGGACAAGATCGCCGATGAGACGATCACCACCGAAGCCGAAGGGCTCGTGGAGTGGATGGTGAAGGTGCACCATCCGGCGCTGAGCATGCCTCCGCTGCTGCAGTGATTGGAGATGTCAACATGGTCGAGGTTCCGGTCCCCAAGGAGAAATGGAGCGGAAGGATAGGCACGGTCGCCCTGGGCAAGAGCAAGGAGCAGGGTGGAACGCGCTCACTCCCTCTTCAGGTCGGAGGCGAAGCAGGCATGCCCTTCCTCTCCTACGAAGCGCAGATGCCCAATCGGCCGCTCATAGCGGGCGAGGTGCTCGACCGGCCGGGCGAACTGCCGCTCCAGGTTGCGAATGAACTCGGGGACGCAGTTCAAGACCCGGCCGCCTGGGCGCGCAAGTGGGTGCAGGACTTCGCCGCCGACCTGGTATGTCTGAAATTGCACTCCACCAGTCCGGAGGAAGAGAATCGTACGCCCGAAGAAGCGGCGAGCATCGTGAAGGCGGTGCTCGAGGCCGTGGACGTCCCCATCATCGTCTACGGCTGCGGTCACGAGGAGAAGGACGCCAAGGTCATGGAGGCGGTCGGGAACTTGGCCGCCAAGGAGCGGATACTGCTCGGACACGCCGAGGAATCGGCGTACAAATCCCTTTCCGCCGTGGCCATGGCCAACGACCACGACATCATTTCGTTTTCGAATCTAGATATCAATCTGGCCAAGCAGATCAACATCTTGCTCACCGACTTCGGCGTGCGCAAGGACCAGATCATCACCGACCCGCTCATGGCATCGCTGGGCATGGGGCTGGAGTACACCTATTCCGTCATGGAACGGATCCGCATCGCCGCTCTGATGGGCGATGGCATGCTGCAAGTGCCCTTGGTGTGCGACACCGCCGTCGCCTGGAAATCCAAAGAGGCGATAGAGGAGATCGAGGGCCATGACGGCCTGAGGGATAGAGCCATACTATGGGAGGCGACCACCGGGCTGGCCGCTCTGCTTGCCGGAGCGGACGTCCTCATCGTCCGAAGCCCGGCGGCGGCACGCATCCTCAAGGACTCGATCGACGAGCTGAGCGGAGGGAAGTGAATGCCCACCGCCATCGAGGTCTTCAAGCTCCTGCCCAAGAAGAACTGTGGCAAGTGCAACTACCCCACGTGCTTGGCGTTCGCCATGCAGATCGCCAACTCCAAAGCGAAGTTGGAGGATTGTCCATTCCTCTCGGACGAGGCGAAGGCGCAGTTCGCCGCCAGCGCCGCACCGCCCATCCGCATGATCAAGTTCGGGAGCGGCAAGAAGGCGATCGAGATGGGCGATGAGACCGAGCTCTATCGCCACGAGAAGAAGTTCTTCCATCCGGTGGCGTTCGCCCTGGTGATCTCCGATTCGCTCGCCCAGGAAGAGATCGCTCAAAAGCTCGAGAAGGCCAGGAAGATGAACTTCGAGCGCGTGGGCCAGGTGCTGTGCTTGGACGCTTTGGCGGTGCGCAACGATTCCGGTGACCGACAGATGTTCGTCCGGGCATCGGAGTTGGTGGCCTCGAGGACCGAGGAAGCCTTGGTGCTCATCACTTCCTCCGCGGAAGCGATGAGGGCGGCGGCATCGAAGATCGCCGACAGGAAGCCTCTGCTGCACGGCGCGGACCTCGAGAACTATGAGGCCATGAGCGCCGTGGCCAAGGAGCTCAAGTGCCCCCTGGTGGTGCGCGAAGACAAAGGTCTCAATGAGCTCGCTGACCTGGTGGCCAAGGTCAAGTCCACCGGCGTGGAGGAGCTGGTGCTGGACTTCGGCGCCCGGGACATGAAGACGCTGCTCGAAAGGTCGTCCATCGTCAGGAAGGTGTCCGTGAAACGGCTGTTCCGCGGGCTCGGCTACCCGATACTGGTCCAGGCGGGAGAAGGACAGCATGGAACGCTCATGGGCATGGTCGCGACCATGAAGTATGGCAGCATCGTGCTCTTCGACGAGCTGACGGAGGCGCAGGCCTTGCCCCTGTTCGTGCTTCGGCAGAACATATACACCGATCCGCAGGTGCCCATCCAGGTGAAGCCGGGAGTGTATCCGGTCAACAATGCCAACGAGAGCTCACCCATCCTCTTCACCACCAACTTCTCGCTCACATACTTCACCGTGCTGGCGGACATCGAGAAGAGCAAGGTACCGGCCTGGCTGCTGGTCGTGGACACGGAAGGGCTGAGCGTGATGACCGCTTTCGCCGCCGGTAAGTTAACCCCTGAGAGCGTGGCCAAGGCGCTGGAAGCATCCGGTGCGAAGCAGAAGACGAAGAGAGGAGAACTGGTCATTCCGGGCATGGTCACGCGCATGAGCGGCAAGCTGCAGGATGCGACCGGGCTCAAGGTCATCGTAGGGCCTAAGGAATCGAGCGGGTTGCCGAGATTCCTGAAGTCGCTCTAGGACAGCTTCGGCGTCTTGATCATCCTTCAGATTTGGCAACGTCTGGATGATCATGTGAGACTTCGGGGCGTGAAGGTGAAGACCATGACCAGAACGAAGCTGACGAGATCCAATGCAAGGAGCGACCAAGCGGCCAACGGCGAAGATGCTTTCTGACCTTCTATCTTCTGACCACGCGCCCGCATGGCATCGGCCACCGCGCCCAGGATAAATATCGTTGCCACTATCCACAACAACATATCGAAGAAAAAGATGATGATCACACCAGAGACCCGAAAGATCGAAAAGACGAGCTCCCCTGCCAACAAGATAACGCAAAGGAGCGCAGCCGCTGTGAAGAAGATCAGTCCCTTTCGGAAACTGACGGACGCATCCGACCTCACTTCTATCAAGTCAGATCCCAAATGAAGAGCCCCGAGCTGGATAATAATTATTTCGTGCGCCCTGATATCAAACGAGCAGCCACGCGATCTCGCCCACTCGCTTGAGCACCAGGTTCTCCGGGGCGATGCCGATCAGGGGCCGACCCACCATTGCCGCTCGTTCCACTTCTGGGTCCAGAGGCACCAATTCCACGCGGTCGAATCCCGCAGAGCGTATCAGCTCATCCAGCCCCGGGTCCAACAATCCCTTTGCTCGATTCACGACAAGAAGCGAGGTGCCGACCTTGATCTCCATGGCCTTCGACAGATCCAGCAACCTCTTCGCCGTCTCCAATCCTACCTTGGTCGGATCGGACACGAGCAGCAGAACGTCCATGCTTCTTGTCGTTCGGCGGGAGAGATGCTCCATGCCCGCCTCGTTGTCTATGACCACGTACTCGTAATCGTCCATGGCCGTGTCCAGGAAGGTGCGCAGGATGTTGTTGATGTAGCAGTAGCATCCCTGCCCTTCCGGCCGCCCCATGGTGAGCAGATCGAACCCCTCCCCCTCCATCAGGGCAAGCTGCATCTGATAACGCACATATTCCTGCTTGCTCTGACCGGCAGGAAGCTCGTCCGCTTTCTTCAGCAGCTCCTCCCGCAGGTCGCCGATGGTCTTCTCCACCTTGACCCCGAGCTTCTCTCCCAGGTTGGAGTTTGGGTCGGCGTCCACGGCCATGATGATCTTCTTCGATCGGTCATGGAGCGCACGCACCAGCAGCGCGGCCAAGGTGGATTTTCCCACTCCTCCTTTCCCCGCCACGGCGATGCGGAAGCTCATGCCTCCTCCAGTTCGTTGCGCTTGCGGAACTCATCCGAAAGGGAGACCAGCATCCGTACGGCCGTCTCGCTCAGCTCCTCGCTCAGCCCGCCCAGGCCGCACTGAGGGGTCACGAGCGAGTTCTCCACGATCTTGCTCCGGGGGATGCCCTTGGCCACCAGTCTCTCGATGGATGAATCGAATCTCTCCAGCAACGAGCCCATCGTCTCTGCGTTCAACGCCTCCTCGCTGTTCGGCACCATTCCCCAGGCGATGGTACCCCCGCGATCGAGGAAGGAAGTCACTTCTCCCGGATAGAGGGAGATGGTGTGACCATAGCTGTAGGCGTCGAAGGACAGGATGTCGATCTTCGTGTCCAGGACCGTCGGCCAATCGGTATTGCCGCAGCAATGCAGTCCCTTGCAGCCTTTGGCCCCCTCGAACACCTCGTCGATCCAGGCCTTGACCTGAGAAGGGGATATGGCTGCGAACGGCGTGCCGACCAGCGAAAGCGACGGTTCGTCCAGGAACATGATGGTCCGGGGGCATTTCTCCCGGAGCTTGGACTCTTGCCAGCGCAACATGAGGTTGAGGTTCTTGCGCACGATCTCGCCGTAGGCGTCGTCATAGATGACCGACTTGCCCGTGGAGTCGAAGACCTGCAGCCCCAGGCTCACCGGTCCGGTCACCTGGCCTTTGATGGCCACGGCCTCCTCCGGCATAAGGCGAGATAGCAGTTCATGCAGTCCGTGGAAGCTCTCCCGGGGATGAGCGAAATGCTCCAGGTCCTCCGAGATCACCGCCTCGTAGAACTCATGAGGATCGTAGTTGGCGAGGTCGACGGTGATGCGCTTGCCTTCCTCGTCGATGCGGGCGCCGGGCAGCTTGATCGAATACTGAGCGTACATGTTCTCCCCGAACCCCAAGGCAGGAAGCTGCGGCCAGTATGGAATGCGCTTGAGATGCCGGAGGACCAGGTCCACCGCCTTCGCTGGGTCGCTGTGCGGCAACGAGCCGATGCAGAGGGGCAGGCAGTTCCAGGACATGCTTCCCGCACATTCCGCTCGCATTTGATAAAGCCTTTGCCATTTCGCCCGACGTGGACCGCGAAGTCCTCCTAGGACCTCGCGACCGATCACTTCTTCCCTAGCTGTCTCGCCACGGAAGGAAAGCGCTCCAGGTCCGTGTGCGGTAGGAAGGAAGCGGAGGAGAACTCGTTGAAGAAGAGCTGGGAGTTGCTCAGCTCGATGTAGGTCATGTCATCATAGACCTGCCTGGCCTCGAACCTCTTCTCCGCTGAGAGGAGCGTCTGCACCGCGCCCGCCAATGCTCCGTTGCCGATGAATTCGAATCTGTCCCGGGGCAGATCTGGCAGCAGTCCGATGAGGATGGCGTTCTCGATCCCGATGTAGTTGCCGAAGCCGCCGGCTATGTACACGCGGTCGAGCTGCGAGAACTCCTTGTCCACGCTCTTGAGCAGCACGCTGCATCCTGCGTACAGCGCCGCCTTGGTGCGGATGAGGTTGGCGATGTCATCCTCCCGGATGACGATCTCCCGTTTCTTGACCTTGCCTTTCTCGGCGAAGGCCACCACGTATTCCGGGCCTATCTCGGTCTGCCTGACGCGGGGCCACTTGCCACCCTGGATGCGCCCCTTGCGGTCCACCAGCCCGCAGCGGAACATCTGTGCTAGGAGGTCTATCAGGCCGGAGCCGCACACGCCTAAGGGCTCTGCGTCCCCGATGACGCTCAGCTGCGTCTCCAGCTCCTCATCTATGCAGACCTTCTCGATGGCTCCGCTCATGGCCCGCATGCCGCAGGCCACCTCGCCGCCTTCGAACGCCGGTCCGGCGGAGGTGGAGCAACCCACCAAGAACTCCTGGTTGCCGAGCACGACCTCGCCGTTGGTGCCGACGTCGATGAGCAGGGCGAGTTCCGAGCGTCCGTGCATTCCCGAGGCGATGACGTCCGCCGTGACATCTCCGCCTACGAAGCTAGCTCGGCCCGGAATGCAGTACACCAGACCCTCTGGGTGCATGACCAGGCCCGTCTCCTTCCCTCTGAGCAGGGGAGGCACGTTGGTCGTCGGGATGTAGGGATCGTATCGGATATGCTTCGGTTCCAGGCCCAGGAACAGATGTATCATGGTAGTATTGCCTGCCACCGAGAGAGCGGAGATGTCGCAGTCGGCCACGAGCTCGGGCGCATTCGCTCTGGCGGAGAGCACGAGCTGATTGATCGTCTGCAGCACCTGCTCCCGGAGCTCCTCCAACCCTCCCTCCTCGGCGTAGGAGATGCGCGTGATCACGTCGTCACCCAGGCGCATCTGCTTGTTGTAATCTGAGGCAGTGGAAATGATGTCCCCCTTCTCCAGGTCCACCAGAGAAAGTACCACTGTGGTCGTGCCGATGTCCAGGGCGGCGCCCAGATGGCAGCTTCCTTCGGGTAGGATGTCCAGCAGCTCCCCGCCCAGATCATCCGCCGCCAGCAGCGCGTTCACCTTCCAGTCCAGATCTCTTAGCCTGCGGGGGAGAAGACGCAACAGATCGACCGGCGGTCGGAGCTGACCCGCTTCCTTGCCTAATGCTCTGGCGAGCCGCTCCAGGTCGCCAAGGTTGTCTTTTTGGCCCGGGCGGGGCAGATGCAGCTCGAGCGCGCGGGTCATGGGCTCGAGCTTCTTTGGCCGGAATGAAGAATGAGCGGTCAGTATCTGGCCCTCTTTCACCCTGGCTTCCTCTGGCACATGAACGGTGATGTCCCCGGTGACGTAGGTCTGGCAAGCGAGCCTGTAGCCCTTTTCGATGAGCTCCTTGTCCAGCTTGGTGTCGGCGGCCATCTTCGCCTCGCCTTCCACGATCACCTTGCACTTGCGGCACGTCCCCTTTCCGCCGCAGGTGGTCTGGATCTCCACTCCCGCCTTGGAGGCGGCGTCGAGAACGGTGGTGCCGCGAACGAACTCGGCCACCACGTGATCGGGAAGGAAGCGTACCTTGAACTTCATTTGGTGAATAGCATTTTTCTGCCATTACTTAATGCTCTTGTCAGCGGCCAGGAAGTTGAACGAGGCTCAAGAGTGCAATAGCTCTTATGCTCGACGATGCGTTATTTCTTCCGATGCGTGGCCATCCCGACGATGACCTGAGGGGGAATGGACGTTCCACCCGTCCCTTGCTCATCGCCCTCGCCATCACCCTCACGTTCGCGGTGGTCGAGCTCTTCGGAGGCTTCCTGAGCGGAAGCCTGGCCCTCATCTCCGATTCCGGCCACATGTTCACGGACGTCCTCGCTCTGGCCCTCAGCCTTTGGGCGGGGGTTGTGGCCATGCGCATGGCCAACGAAAGGCAGACGTTCGGCTATTTGCGAGCTGAGATCTTGGTGGCCCTGATCAACGGAGTGGGGCTTGGGGTCGTCTCCATAATCATCATGTACGAGGCGATCGTGCGCATCCAGAACCCGGTGGACATCGAGTCCCAGCTCATGCTCCTGGTGGCGGTGGCCGGTCTGGCGGCCAACGTGGCCGCAGCTCTCCTGCTCCGTCGAGGGGCGAGGGAGAACCTCAATGTGAAGGGCGCTTTCCTGCATGTGCTGGGCGATATGCTCTCTTCCGTGGGCGTCATCGTCAGCGCGCTGCTCATCTATTTCTTCGGGCTGCGGATCGCCGATCCGGTCATCAGCCTGGTCATCGGCGTGGTCATCCTGTACGGGTCTGCGAGGATAGTCATGCAGTCCGCCTACATCCTATTGGAGTTCACGCCCGGAAACCTGGACCTGGCGGAGCTCAGGAAGGAGATGAAGATGGTGCCCGGAGTGGTGGACGTGCACGACATACATGCTTGGACGTTGGGTTCGGGCGTCTACGCCATGAGCGCGCACCTTCAGGTGAACGACCAGCCTGTGAGCGCGTGCTCTTGCATCGTCAAGGACTGCGAACGCCTTCTGAAGGAGAAGTTCAGGATCTCGCACACCACGCTGCAACTTGAGTACGAAGCTTGCCAGGACGAGGTTTGCGTGTTCCGCCGACCCGGTGGGGCAAACGAGGAAGAGCATGAACACTGAACGCGCTCTCTCGTCTCATTTCTTGAACCTGTTGCCTTCCTGGAACGCCTTTGCGAGCTGCGCTCCCACCGCATAGTAGCTGCGGTCGTCCGGAGCGTATATGAGAGGACGGATCAGCTTGATCAGCCCATCGCCCTTCTTCTCTGCCAGCTCCTCCTGCACTTTGACGTCTTTGATCTCGCCGACGAACTGCGTGTGCAATCCTATCTCATTGGCGTGCAGCATCTCGCACTCCAGCACCAGGGGGAACTCCTCGATGTAGGGGGCGTTGACGAGCTGCGAGCGCACCGGGGTGAGCCTGGTGACGGCGAACTTATCCTCGTCCCGACCGCTGACGGTGCCGAAGTAGTCAACCTCCGCAACGTACTGCTCGGATGGAACGTTCACCGTGAACGCGCCCTGCTCCATGATGTTGCCATAGGAGTAGGTGGCCTTGCGCAACGAGATCGAAACGCAAGGAGGGTCGGAGCAACAGATGCCGCCCCAGGCCGCGGTCATGGCGTTGGGCTTGGCCTGCTTATCATAGGTTCCGATAACTAGCACTGGCGTTGGAAATAGAAGGGTGCGCGCGCCTAGGGACTTCTTCATCAACTCTCCTCGCCCCCGGATTGCCTAGAGGATTAGATAACGCTGAGCCCGATAAGCGGCCACACGCTTGTCTATTTGAATCCCGGAGCAAGCATTCCTGTCGGGGTATTATTTCTATCATCGAGCGCGGGCGGAGCGCTCAATGTCTGAAGATCCTCACACCAGTGAAAACCATTGCCATGTCGTGCTCGTCCGCCGCCTTGATGACCTCTTCATCCCGGATGGAACCACCAGGCTGGATGACGGCGGTGACGCCAGCCTTGGCCGCCTCGTCGATCCCATCCCTGAAGGGGAAGAAGGCGTCCGAGGCCATGGCCGCCCCTCTGGCATCCTCCTTGGCCTTGTAGGCAGCGATCATGGCAGAATCCACCCGGCTCATCTGTCCCGCCCCGATGCCCACCACTCGCTCGCCCTTGGCCAGGATGATGGAGTTGGACCAAACGTGCTTGCACACCTTCCAGGCGAAGAGCATGGACCGCGTTTCCTCATCCGTGGCGGAGCGCTTGGTGACCACGCGCAGCGTGCCTGGGTCGAGAGGCTTCGTGGCAGCGGTCTGCACTAGCAGCCCGCCCTTCACCTTCTTCATCTTCAGCTCCGGCCTTTCATCATGAACTATGGCCGCTCCGGTGCGCAGCAGGCGGATGTTCTTCTTCTTGGTGAGGATGACGAGCGCCTCCGGCGAGTACTCGGGTGCGATGACACAATCCACAAAGTGCGATGCGATCTGCTCGGCCGTGGCGACGTCCACTTCCCGATTCAGCCCGATGACGCACCCGAACGCCGCCAGCGAGTCGACATTGTAAGCGGTGATGAACGCATCCGCCAGAGAATCCGCGGAAGCGATGCCGCAAGGGTTGGTGTGCTTGATCACCACCGCCGTGGGTCGGTCAGGGAACTCCCGCAGCAGTTCGAGGGCCGACTCCAGGTCCAGGATGTTGTTGTACGATATCTCCTTCCCATGGAGCTTCTCGCTCCTGCCCACGCTGACGCCAGTGGAGAAAGGATCGACGTAGAAGGCCGCCTCCTGTTGCGGGTTCTCGCCATAGCGCAGATCGTAGGACCGCTCCATTCCCAGCGTGTAAGTGGAAGGAAAAAGCTCCGATGGAAAGACCTTGGCCAGGTAGGTGGAGATCATGGAATCGTAGACCGCCGTGGTCCTCAGGGCCTCGAGCATGAGCGCTTCGTGCGTCTCCTCCTTCAGCGTGCGATCATTGGCGCGCATCTCCTCCAGCAACGGTTGGTACTTGGAGGGGTTAGTGACGACCGCGACGCCCATGTAGTTCTTGGCCGCGGCCCGGATCATGCTCGGCCCACCGATGTCGATGTTCTCGATGATCTCGTCCAAGGAAGCGCCCTTTAGCACCGTCTCCTTGAAAGGATAGAGGTTCGCGACGACCATGTCGATGCGCTTGATCTTCAACTTCTCCAACTGCAGCATGTGCTCCGGGGAATCCCTCCGGGCGAGGATGCCCGCGTGCACGATGGGATGCAGGGTCTTCACGCGGCCATCCAACATCTCGGGCCAGCCAGTGATCTCGGAGATACCGATAGTGCGAATGTCGCTCCGGTCCAACAGAGCCGCTGTCCCGCCCGTGGAAATGATCTCCACGCCCATGTCCTTCAAGCCGCGAGCGAACTCCACCAATCCGGTCTTGTCAGAAACGCTGATCAGCGCCCTTTCGATCCTGGCCAAACGAAACGCCTCCGCATCATGAGGCATACTTGAGAACAGTATGCCGGAAGGATATTGCGCGCCGGAACATAAACCATTCTGAGCGTTCGCTTCGCGATCGGAGTGATATGTTTAAGTGCTGGCTCGCGCGTATATTCCATGGAGGTAAGTCGGTGGCGGGCGCGAAGAAAAAGAAAGCGACGAAGAAGAAGTAAGGATGGCCAGACTTCTCTCGGACGTTCTCGAATCAACGTTCTTCCGCGGTCCTAGGGCGCCTTTGCCCTTGGCCTTCTCCTCCTGTTCTCGCGCTTTTATGAGGGACAACCGTTTTAGTCCGCTGCTCATTACCTTCCTCGGAAAGAGCATGTACGTCATCAGCGAGAGGATCAATGGCCTTTTCTCTTCCGTCTCCAAAGCTATCGACCAGCGGGACGCGAAATGGATCCAGGAGCATGCGCTGAACCAGATCGCCAAGGGAGCGCAAGCACTAGACATCAACACCGGTCCAGGCAGAGAGGACGGACCGGCGGTGATGGAATGGCTCGTGAGGACGGTGCAGGAAGTGACCGACGTTCCTCTGAGCATCGACACGCCGGGCATCAAGACCATGACGGCAGGACTTAAGGCCTGTCGGAACCGGGCCATCATGAACTCCACTACGGCGGAGAAAGCGAAGATGGAGAAGCTGTTTCCCTTGGCCCGCGAGCACAACGCGGACATCATTTGCTTGACCATGGACGAGCGCGGCGTCCCCAATGACGCTGCCTCGCGCGCGGAGATGGCCATGCTCATGATCACCACCGCCATGGAGCACGAGATCATGCCGGACCGATTATACCTCGATCCGCTGGTCCTGCCGACGAAGGCGGCTCAGGATCAGGGACTGAAGGTCATCGAGGCCCTCCGCATGTTCCAGAGCTTGAACGAACCTGCCCCGAGAACGGTGGTCGGATTGAGCAACGTCTCCAATGGAACGAAAGATAGGCCGTTGGTGAACCGCACCTACCTCGCCATGTTGATGGGCGCAGGCCTGAGCGCCGTCATCTGCGACCCCGAGGATCAGGAGCTCATGAGCACCATCAAGGCCGGACAAGTGCTGCTGAATCAGAAGCTCTATTGCGACGATTTCCTGCGCGCTTGATCATCCGCCCCTTGCGATGTCGATGGCTTCATCGCATGCTGCATGACCAACGAACCGTTTTGTGTTGCGACGGCCTGATCTTTTATTGTGCGCCGAAACAGCGCCGTATTCCACCGAGACACAAAAAGCGTCATATCCCAACGGAACGATTAGACGCGCAGCATGTCCGATCCGAGGGCTCGTCGTTTCCTCATCATTCTCGGAGTGGTGGCAGCTCTGGCCATATTCACCTCCACCATGTCCAAGAACCCCGCCCTTCCGCTTCTGGCAGCGAGCATCGGCGCCAGCGACGCGCAGGTGGGCCTCATATCCGCCATCAGCCCCATACCCGGCATTCTGGTGAGCAGTCTCGCCGGTGCCTACTCCGATAGAAAGGGGAGGTCAAAGGTCATCACCCTCTCGCTGCTCATCTTCGCCTCGGCGCCTTTCTTCTACCTGTTCGTGACGGATCTCTGGCAGCTGGCCGCGGTCAGATTCTACCACGGGTTCGCCACCGCCATCTTCATGCCCGTGGCCATGGCCGCCGTGGCGGACCGATACCCCTCGTCCCTGCGCGGTCAGGCTTTGGGGACATATTCCTCCTTCACCATGGCGGGACGCTTCATCGCGCCGTTCCTCGGCGGGGCCTTGATCTTCTACGCTAGCTTCGGTTCCCTGTATCTCCTCTGTGGCATCACCGCCATCGTCGCGCTCGCCCTTTCGCTCCTGGTTCCCTGGGATGACGGTGATACTATCGCCAAAGCGAAGAAGTTCTCCGGCTCCATGCTCTCCGCCCTGAAGGAGGTGGTGCAGGAGCGCAAGATCATGGTCACTTCCTCTATGGAAGGGGTGCAGTACTTCGCCATGGGCGCTTTCGAGGCTTTCCTCCCCCTCTACGCCAGGTCCCTGGGATTCAATGCTTTGGACATCGGTGCTATCATGGGCGTGCAGGTGGTGAGCATGCTTCTGTTCAAGCCGCTGATGGGCCGGATCTCAGATCAGAAAGGCAGGGTCCCGATGATCGTCATCGGACTGATCCTGGGCGCGGTCGCCATGTTCCTCATGCCCTTGACTTCGAACATCTTGCTCCTGGCGATCCTATCCATAGCCTTCGGCCTCACGGTGGCCATGGTCACCGCGTCCACCTCCGCCCTGGTGACGGAGATTGCTGGCTCGTCCGCGCATGGCTCGGCCATCGGCGTGCTCAGCTCGGTGATGGACATCGGACACTCCGTCGGTCCTTTGATCACTGGCATCGTGGTGGGGGCGATATCATTCCTGGCTGGGTTCGGTCTCGCGGCCGCCCTCCTCGTGGTTGGAGCAGCGGTGTTCGCGCTCGAGATGAGGGGACCGATCAGAACGAAAGCCTGAGAGAAACCATCGGACCTAAGCAGGATTGAAGCTGATCTCCACTTTCTTCACGTCCCACAGGGTCTCGATGCGCTCGTTGACCTCTTCCTTGATGTTGCTGGCGAAGATGTGGCTCTCAGGCAGGTCCACCGAGATCTTGACCACCCCCTCCTCCACCTTAACCTCCTTGATGAGGTTGCCGCGAACGATGTCCAGACCGGTGAGCGGATTCATCACGTTCTTGAGGCGGCGCTTCACCACCTCCGCCGTGGTGGGCTCCCGCTCCTTGATCAGACCGTGCTTCTCCTCGTAATTGGTGATGGCCTCGCGGAGGCCTTCCACGGCCAGCACTGAGCAGTGCGCCTTGATCTTCGGTAGCCCGCCCAGCGCCTCCGAGGCCTGTTGC
>Ga0315289_10003841_pt1 | contig 22603 bp, 17 predicted proteins | sample YL17G11_40_MG_FD_203452 | JGI IMG/M metagenome (GOLD analysis project Ga0315289, IMG submission 203452) | Sediment microbial communities from Yellowstone Lake, YNP, Wyoming, USA - YL17G11_40 | ecosystem: Environmental > Aquatic > Freshwater > Lake > Sediment | place: USA: Wyoming | collected... | reverse complement strand
CTCTCTTGTAGACTTTTATCATTTCCATGGCCGTATTCTCCCAGGTGAAGAGTGGCAGTCTTTGGTATCCCGATTCGATCAGACGGGCCCTCAATGCCGCATCGGATGCGAGCTCAACCATGCCCTCGGCGATTGATTCTACGTTCACAGGGTCTACATATCTGGCGGCGTCGCCTGCCACCTCCGGCATTGATGAGGTGTTGGATGTTAGGACGGGGCAGCCCGCCGACATGGCCTCGAGGATAGGCAGGCCAAAACCCTCTATGAGCGAGGGGTAGACGAAAAAGGTAGCTCCGGAATAAAGGGTGCGCAGTTCCACGTCAGTGACGTATTTTAGCCATCGTATCCGGTCCTGGAATTTCGATGACTGCCAGGTTTTGAGCATTTCCTCCATGTGCCAGCCTTCAGGGCCTACGATTACAAGTTCGAAATCGGCGGCAAGGCCGGCTAACTCATACGCCTTGATGATGCGGGAAAGGTTCTTGCGAGGATCAAGCCGGCTGACAAAGAGGATATACCCGTTCCTAAGCCCAAACTTGGCGAGCGTCAGGGCTATTTCCTCAGGCGATGCCTTGGACAGAAGAGTAGCCCCCGGATAAACTACGGATATTTTCTGCCCGGATACGTCAAAGTGACCAGCTAACTCGCGGGCTGTGGCTTGCGAAATTGCGACAATCAAGTCTGCGCGTTTGACATAATGGCTCATTCGAGGCCGGATATGTCTCACCGCAGATGGGATTGCCATTTGCGGGTGAGTAATGGGAATAAGATCGTAGATGGTGAATACCGTTGCAGCGCACCTTGTGGGAGGAACCTGAAATCCAGGCGCGTGGAAAACATCTATTTCCCCGGTCAAGAATTCGGCCCGCGGAAACGACGTATATGCCCATAGCGCGGTTATGGCCTTTCCCGGAAGGCGTAAGGAGACCTGCTTGAAATTGTGGGCCACAGGTAGGCAATCCGGAGCGGGCCGTTTGAAGTTCGACCAGAAAAGGCGATACTCGTTTTCCTTATCGCACTTCTCCAGAGCATGGAGGAGCTTGAAAATGTAACGCCCTATCCCGGTCATTACATCTCGCAGGGGCCTGATATCGATGGCGATCTTCATTGGTTCTTGGCGCCCCTCGTCCCCTGCTTTTTCAATGCGGAGGCTTGCCCATATACCTTGACCATCTCTCTTGCCGTATTATCCCAGCTGAAAAGCCTGGCCCTTTCGTGTCCCAGCGTCGAAAGCCTTTTTCTCAATTTGGAATCGCCTGCCAGGGTCTTCATCCCCTCTGCAATGGAATCGACAGTGAGCGGGTTCACGTAGTATGCCGCTTCGCCCGCCACTTCCGGCATGGAGGAGATGTTGGAAGTCAACACGGGACAGCCTACCGACATGGCCTCCAATATAGGCAACCCGAAACCTTCCAGGAGCGACGGAAAAGCGAGAAAGAGCGCCCCCGCGTATAGAGCTGTCAGGTCCTGGTCGGTCACAAATCTCAGCCAGCGTATATTAACTCTGCAATTGAGTTGGTTCAAGGAATCCAAAATCTCATCGGTTCCCCAACCTTGAGGGCCAGCAAGAACCAATTCGATATCATCCGATAAACCGGAGCGCTCAAAGGCTCTGAATAATCGCGGCAGATTTTTTCTCGGTTCCAGACACCCCACAAAAAGTATGTAGTCACCCTTAACGCCTAATTGGGCCTTCACTGCCGTTATTTGCCCATCTGAAGCTCTTTCAATTCCTGGTTCACCGAGGTAAATGGTGACCATTCTATCCTTGCTGATATTGAAATGAGCCGACAGTTCATTTGCGGTGGCCTCCGAATCGGTCACTATCATATCCGCCCTGGCGAGAAATTTCTGAAGATGTGACGTAAAATCGATTAGTTCCTTCGGACCCGCCAACTCTGGGTGAGTGAAAAAGGCGATATCATGAACGGTAAGAACAGCAGCCGCCTTTCCCACGGGGGGCATGGGAAATCCGGGAGCGTGATAGACGTCGATGGGGCCCGTAAGCATTTCGACCGGCGGGTGAGAGGTGATCGACCAAAGTTTATACAATAGCCTGTTGGGAATTCGCCGGCATATGATTCGAAAGTTTTTGTTGAGCTTTCCAAGATTGGGAGCGGCCCCTCTAAAGGCGTTGAACATGAGCAGGTACTCGTTTTCGGAGTCGATCTGCTGCAACGACTTCACAAGCTTGCCGATATATCTTACCACGCCCATCCGGCGGCCGCTGAACGCCGATATGTCGATTCCGATTCTCATGATTTCAGGTCGCAGTTTCGAAATCCGTCGCGCTCCGCTTTATGATCCTGCTCGCAATTTGCAGGTCGCTCCTATCAAGGCCCTTGACGGCCACAAGAGCAAGAGCGTAGACGGCGATTCCCAGCGCCACCCTGATAACAACGTGGGCGTGAATAAGATTGACCACGAAGGTCATTGCCAGGGCCGCCGCCAAGGTCTTGATTGCCAGAGGAATCAGGTTCGAACCCGGGTTATGCACCCGTAGAATGGAATAGGTCCAGATCGAGAGAATCAATTCCGAGCCGAGAACGGCGCCCGCCGCCCCCCTGAATCCGAATCGGGGTATCAGGGCGATATTTAAGAGTATGTTGGCGGCGGCAACTACGCCGTTGATGAGGAGCAGCTTCTTTTTCATGTTGAGCGCCACCAGGGTGTTGTTATGCAGCGAGTTTATGAACATCAACACCGTTGCCCACCCCAGAATGGCCAGCGACGAAGCCCCGGGGTGGTACTCGGGACCAAACAAGAGGTCAAAGATGGGACCGGCCAGGACCGCCGCCCCAAAAGCGAATCCGATTCCAAGGATAAAAAGGTATTTGAACGCCGTCCTGAAGAGCTTTCCAAGATTCTCCTCGTCCTCGGCGTATAAGCTCGACAGGCGCGGTAAGAGAGTGCCGGAAAAAGTTCCGGCGAATAGCAGGAGCCCATTTACGATTGTGAACGCGGAGTTATAATATCCGAGTTCGATATCCCCCTTGATAAATGACAAAAGCACAAATCCGATCCTGTAATATAGTATCACCAGAATCCCGGCAAGGCCGAGTGGCGCCGACATTTTAAGCAGCCCGATGCCACCTGCGATACTAAGGCCGCCAGCGGGCTTCATCACTTTCATGGAAACAAAAAATATTCCAAGCAAGGTGATAGCCGCCGCGACTATAAGCTGGCTGACACCGATCCCCACCAATCCAAAACCGAGATATAAGGCGGCAATGGCTAACGCGGAGTAAGTGAAACTATAGGTCGCCGAAATGAGGCCATACGCTTTGAACCGTTCCAGCCCCACAAGAACCGACGTGAACGATCCCAGCATGTTCGTGATCAGCATGGCCAGTCCCAGAAGAATCATAAGGAGCTTGACTTCGATATGTTTGTGCGAGAGCAGGGCGATTACAACGATGCTGGCCATCGAGAGGATGCCCAGCGCCGTCCTGGCGGTCAAAGACGCTGCCATGTAACGCCGGGGAAGTTCGTCTTCCCTGTGAATCGACGTCTCCCGAATTTGGATCTGGTTCAGTCCGAAATCGGAGATTACGTTGAAGAAACCTGCAACCGCAATCGCGAATCCATACTGGCCGAAGCCCTCGACCCCAAGTACTCTGGCGGCGTAGAGGGCAAAAAAAAAGACATCACCTTATTGAAAATCTGAACCAGAATCATCCAGAGCGACTTTCTCGCCAGCGATTTCATCCGGGTCATGCCGGGAAATCCTTTTCGGCCTGCTCGATAATGATATGGCCTATTGTTATATGCCCCTCCTGAATCCGTTGGGTATCACGGGACGGTACCAGCAGCGGGTAATCCACAAGGCCGGCAAGTTGGCCGCCGTCGCCGCCGAGAAAGCCAACCGTAGCAATGCCGATTTCCTTCGCTGCTTTCACGGCGTTGACGACGTTCTGCGAATTGCCGGATGTGGAAATGGCGAAAAGTATGTCGTTCTTTAGGCCAATAGCCTCCACGTGACGCGAGAAAATTTGGTCGAATCCGTAATCGTTGGCGCAGGCGGTGAGGATCGACGAGTTAGTGGTCAAGGAAATCGCGGGCAGCGCTCGGCGGTCGTTCTTGCTGCTGAGCCTTACCACGAGTTCAGTCGCCAGGTGCTGGCTGTCGGCTGCGGAGCCGCCATTGCCGCAGAAAATCGCCTTGCCGCCATTCTTCAAGACGCCGGATAGTTTCTGCGAGACCTGCAGTATCTTTTCGGGAAGCGATTCCGCCATGCGCAGCTTGACATTCGCAGAGTCTCCAAGGGCCTTTTTTATTTCATCAATTCCCATATGAAATCAGTTTCTGTCATTTTCTCTTATTATTGTTGCCGTTCAGATGTATGGCATCGGCAAATGAGCGCGCCAAATCCCCCTTGACATCATCTTCGAGAACATTGCCGATGACGACAAATGAGGCTCCGGCCATGGCGATTTTGCGGGCGTACGACGGGTCCGTGATGCCGCCTCCGACTATAAGCGGGAGACTGACATACTTCTCCACCTGTCTCACCGTTTCTGGAGGAACAGGCATGGCGGCGCCTGAACCGGCCTCGAGGTACACGAGCTTCATTCCCATATACTCCGCGGCCAAAGCGTGAGCCTTGGTGATCTCCGGCTTGTCGCGTGGAATCGGCATGGTGTTCGAGATGTAACAGACCGATGTGAGATTGCCGGATTCTATCAGTATATATGCCGTCGGAATTGGCTCCAACCCAAGTGATTTGATCTGCGGCGCGGCTTTGACCTGCTCGCCGATCAGAAGATTCGGGTTCCTTCCCGAAAGAAGCGAGATAAATAGAACCGCATCAGCCGATTTCGAAAGCATGCCGGAACCGTTAGGGAAGATAAGGAGAAGCCCCTTGATAGCCCTCCTGACTGCCCGAACGGCCTTCTCGAATGATGATGAGACCATAATCGAAGAGCCTATCAGAAAGCCATCGGCACCGGCGAGCTCCATGGTTCTGGCGAATTTTGCAAGAGCTTTCGGCGACTTGCGGTCGGGATCCAGAAGGACCAGGAAACCGCACTGCTTTCCTTTCTTGATGGCAAGCAATCTCTGGTAAGTAGTAGGCATCTTAACCGAACTTTCGCTTTAGGCCGTCAATAACTTTATCTATCTTGTCGACCGGCATGGAGCCGCGTATAGTGCCCTGGCCGCCGCCGCGGCCGCCGGAAATGGAAACCAGCTCTTGGAATATCTCTTGCGCCTGGCCGTTATCGTTCGAAATGATCGCAAAAGCGCCGTTGTTCTCCGAGATGGCAATCACCGAAGACTGCTTATAGGCCGATCGCAGGCTGTCGAAATAGACCATCAATTCCTTTGCGTCCCTGGCCGGAACGACGAAGAGCACGATTTTTCCCATCGTAGCTCGCGGTCGAATCGATGTCGCCTCACCGGCGAGCTTCCCCTCCGATTCTTTCTGCAGTTTGCGCTGATGCTTTTCCAGCTTTTCAAGCTTCTCGGAAATGACATCAAGCAGTCCTTCGCGATAAAGAATTCTACGATGTGCCTTGGATGCCAGGTCTTTGAAATCGAATTTCTCTTCAGGAGCAAAACTCTCTATAGACGCTTCGAGATACTTCTTAATACTGTCAACATATTTTCTTTGCTCGTCAAGGAATCTCCTGGCCTCGGTCCCCGTCAGGGCCTCAATCCGCCTCATTCCGGCAGCGATAGCTGTCTCCTGTGTTATGAAAAAGTCGCCTATCTCCGCCGTGTGATCAACATGCGTGCCGCCGCAAAGCTCGATTGAAAATTCTTCATGTGCCTTTCCGGTTTTAACCACGCGAACGGTTTCACCATATTTTTCACCAAAGAGAGCCATTGCACCGAGCTTTTTGGCATCGTCGAGATTCATTAAGTTCCACGTCACCGGGAGATTCTCGCTTATCTTTTCGACGACTATCTTCTCGACCCTGGCGATCTCCTCCGCTGTCATAGCCTTAAAATGTGTGAAATCGAAACGCAGTCTGTCCGGCGCCACGAGAGACCCAGCCTGATGTACTTGCTCGCCCAATACCATGCGCAAGGCCTTGTGCAACAGATGGGTGGCGGTGTGGTTGCGCTTGATGTCCGCGCGGCGGACATGATCTATTTCAGCGGTCACAAAAAGGGGGCGAGATTGGGGAATTTCACCCTCTACAAGTTCACCTAAATGATATATTTGTCCCCCCGGAGTCTTTTCCACTTTTTTTACATCAATGGTAAAATCCTTATTATAAATCCGTCCGGTGTCGCTTACTTGACCTCCTGCCTCGCTATAAAATGGTGTTTTATCCAGGAGGATTGCATGTTGGCTCTTGTGTTCGAATTCATCCCAAACAGATGTTTGTATGGTTTCGCGGGAATCTAAAAATTCCGCACCGACGGTCGAGTCAACCGAATCTCCTATGCTTTCTCTATATTTTAACATCTCAAGAAGCTCGCTCTTGAGTATCTTAAAATCTTTGCTCCTCTCACGTTGTTTCTCAAGCTCCTCCTCAAACCCCGCCATATCCACGTGCAGTCCGCGTTCTTTGGCCATCACCTCCGTCAGGTCAACAGGGAAGCCGTATGTATCATAAAGCCGGAATACTTCGCTGCCCGGAATAGTCTTCGAGCCGCGCGATTGGATTTTTCTAACAATATCCTCAAATATCTCCAGCCCCGTATCCAGCGTTCTCCCGAACTGCTCCTCCTCCGAACGGATGACAAGCTCGATGTGGGACTGTTTTGATTTTATCTCCCCATAATGGCCGCCCATGGTCTCGACCAGGGGCTGGACAACGCTGTAAAGAAAAGGCTCGTGCAGGCCTAATAATCGTCCGTGCCGGGCGGCCCGGCGCAGAATGCGCCGCAACACGTAGCCGCGCCCCTCGTTGGAGATGACGCCGCCGTCGGCAATGGCAAAAGTGAGCGCCCGCACATGATCCGAAATCACTCTGTGCGAGACGCACGAAGGTGTGTCGGAATACTCTTTGCCCGAAAGCTCTTCCACTTTTCTTATCATTCCGGCAAATAAATCGATATCGTAAATCGATTCGACATTTTGCAGGACCATGCAGAAACGCTCCAGCCCCGCGCCGGTATCGACCGATGGTCTGGGGAGCGGAGTCAGGACCCGCTGCTCATCGCGGTTGTACTGCATGAAGACGAGATTCCAGCTTTCCATGAAACGGTCACCATCGCCATTGAGTTCGCCGGGATACTTGGGGCCGCGATCATAATGAATCTCCGAACAAGGTCCGCAGGGCCCGGTTTCCCCCATCGACCAGAAGTTGTCATGCTCGCCGAAACGCAGGATTCTCTCCCCAAGTTCAGGAGCGATTTTCTTCCAGAGCCGTTCGGCCTCGTCATCCTCGGTGAAGACTGAAGCATAAAGACGCTTCGGATCGAGACCCAGGGTCCTGGTCACATAATCCCAAGCGTATCTAATTGCTTCTTCCTTGAAATAACCGCCGAATGAGAAATTCCCGAGCATCTCAAAAAAGGTATGATGCCGAGCCGTGAAACCAACATTCTCGAGATCATTATGTTTGCCGCCGGCTCTCAAGCATTTTTGCGATGACGCGGCGGTCTTATATTCGCGCCTTTCAAGGCCAAGAAAAACATTCTTGAACTGGTTCATTCCTGCGTTGGTGAAAAGGAGCGTCGGGTCGTCCTGGGGGATAAGGGAAGATGATGACACAATCTTATGCCCCAGTCCGGCAAAGTAATCGAGGAATGATGACCTTATCTCGTTAGACTTCATTGGCATGTATATAAACTCATTCCAGACCCAAAATCAAGTGGTAAGCCGTCCCCATACCGACATGCCTCCCAAGTCGGGTGACTTGACCATATTCGTTTTGGTGCATCAAATTCCTTTTGACGGATTGATAATGGTGTATAATATTGTCAGTCGTAGGATCATAGGTAAAACCTTTTGCAGGCATAACCCAATGGCAGAAATGAATCCCCACCTGATCAGAGAAAAAGCGGAGAAGTATCGCGAATCCGCGGCCGCCACGCTGTCAAGGCTAATCAGAATACGGTCCAATTCAGGGCGCGAGGAGGATATCATCAATGCCCTTGAAAAGGAGTTTGTGTCTTGCGGAGCCCGTGACGTAATGGTTGATAATTTTGGCAATATAATCGCCAGGATGGGAAATAAGGGGCCAGTGATCGCGTTTGACGCCCACGTTGACACTGTCGATATCGGCCAGCGCGACCAGTGGAGCTTCGACCCATATTCCGGAGATATCACCAATGGCCGCGTTCTAGGAAGGGGCGCCGCAGATCAGAAATCGGGCATGGCGTCGATGCTGACCGCCATGAGAATTCTTTCCGAAATCTCGCACGACCTACCCTTCACGCTCTTTTTCGTTGGCTCCGTCCTAGAAGAGGATTGTGACGGCCTCTCCTGGCAATACATTGTCAATGAAGATAAGATCGTTCCCGATATTGTCATTCTTACCGAGCCCAGCGACGGCAAAATCAATAGGGGCCATCGCGGGCGCATGGAGTTTGAGATAATCGTGACAGGTTTGTCTTGTCATGGCTCCGCGCCGGAACTCGGCCAAAATGCCATATATAAGCTTGCGCCGATCCTCGGCGCTGTCGAAAGGCTAAATGAAAATCTCGAGCACGACTCGTTTCTCGGCAAGGGCACGATTGCCGCCACTCAAGTTCGCTCCAGCTCGCCGTCCCTCAACGCTGTCGCCGACATGGCCTGTGTCTATATCGACCGGCGCTTGACCCAGGGCGAAACACCGGAGATGGCAAGCATACAACTGGAATCATTGCCCGAATTGAAGGCGGCAAACGCCAGAGTCGAGATACCGGTATTCGAAAGCCCCAGTTGGCGAGGCAGCACATACCCGACACGTAAAGTCTTCCCGACTTGGGTGCTGCCGCACGACCATCATCTGATAGACTATGCTGCCAGGTGCCATCGGGTGCTCTTTGATGTTACTCCAGTGATTGATAAGTGGGCTTTTTCCACCAACGGCGTCGCCACCATGGGGCTTTTCAATATTCCCACTTTCGGTTTTGGCCCTGGGAGCGAGAAGATGGCACATGCGCCGAATGAATCTGTGGCCATTGATGACCTCGTGCGTGCGGCCGCATTCTATGCCCTTTTCCCCTGGATCATAGTGGGGACCTAAGAGCAAGAGATTCTGAAACACATGCCTCTGCGAAATGCGGAAGGAGCCGACTTTATGAAACGTTTCGAAATGCGCGTCGACCCGCTAACCAGTGAAATCTACTATGATGTTCATCTTTCCGGGCGGGCGCTCCTGGCGGATCCTCTTCTCAATAAGGGCCATTCCTTTCCTTCCAACGAGCGGGCGGAATTGAATCTGGTGGGGTTATTGCCCGATTCCATCGGCTCGCTGGAAGAACAGGTCGATCGTGATTATGCAATCTATCAGTTGAAAGCCACCGACTTCGATAAGCACGTCTTCTTGACCGCCCTCCGCGACCGCAACGAGACGGTCTTTTTCGCACTTCTGACAAGGCATATCGAAGAGATGTTGCCGATCGTCTATACTCCAACCGTAGGGCTCGCTTCTTTGAAGCACTCTCATATTATCAGGCGCTATCGGGGAATCTATGTCAGCCCCAGCACGGTCAATCAGACCGAACAGATGCTTCAAAATATAGGTCTGCCAAACATCTCTTTGATTGTCACCACCGACGGTGAGCGCATTCTCGGCTATGGCGACCTGGGCGCCGACGGCATGGGGATACCTATCGGCAAGATTGCATTGTATATCGCCGCGGCCGGCATCCATCCGGCATCGACCCTGCCGGTCTGTATCGATGTCGGCACCAACAACGAGCAACTCTTAAGCGATCCCATGTATATCGGCGTCCGTAAAAGGCGGCTGCGCGACGAGGCCTACTATGACGTCATGGAACGATTCGTACAGGGGGTACGTCGGGTTTTCCCCAGGGCGCTCGTGCAATGGGAGGATTTCGGCAAGGAGCATGCCCTGACACTGCTCAATCGCTACTCCGAGCGCCTGCCGAGCTTCAATGACGATATCCAGGGGACCGGCGCTGTCGCCACCGCGGCTTTGCAGACGGCTATGAAAATCAAGGGCGGGAATCTGTCGGAGGAAAAGATCATCATTTATGGATTTGGCCAGGCGGGAAGCGGTGTAGCCAATGCCATAGTAAACCAGATGCATGCCGACTCCGGCATATCCTTAACGGATGCGCATCGAAGAATATATGCAGTCGACAGGCAGGGGCTGCTTTTCGAGGGCATGAGCGCCGACGAGTATCAGAAAGATTACCTGCAGCCGCGCGATATCATCGCCGATTGGCCAATTGACAAGAATTACGCCCCGAAGTTAGGCGACGTGGTCAAGTATTCCGGGGCCACTATTCTTATTGGTCTTTCGGCGCAGGCAAATGCGTTTGATAATAGCGTTCTCCGGGGTATGGCGTCCAATTCGCCTCGCCCGGTCATCTTTGCCCTCTCCAATCCGACATCGCGCTCAGAGGCCACGGCCGAGGCTGTTATGACTGCCACCAATGGGACCGCGCTAATGGCCGGCGGCAGCCCCTTCCCGCCAGTCAGTCTTCCGGACGGCCGCACCGCCCAAATCTCTCAATGTAATAACCTGTACATATTCCCTGGCATGGGTCTGGGCGCGATTGTCTCCCAGGCGACGAGAGTCAGGAGCGGCATGTTCGCCGCTGCCAGCCGGGCGGTCTCGGAGATGGTGACCGATGTGCGCCGGGCCGAAGGACACTTGTTGCCGCCGCTGTCCGACGTCCGCGAGGTTTCCTATCGGGTGGCGCTGGCGGTAGCCAAACAGGCCCGCGACGAGGGAATCGGCCTGATCGCATCCGACGAGCGCCTGGCCGAGCTGGTGCGCAACGCCATGTGGGTGCCTAGATATTACCCCTATAGGTATAGCCGGGGGTAGGGAACTCACTTAAGACGATATGTGATTTTGGCGTGGAGTTAGGTTTCCGATTGCCTGCCGGAAATTTAAATTCGGGGAGGAATAAGATTTTCCTTGACATTCCAAGTGCTATAACTATATGTTGTGTTGGACCCGGTTGGGCTTATCGTTCTGGGGGCTTAAGCTGAGGGGATTGCTTGCGGCAATCATCCTGAGGAGGTAACCTTGAAGACAGGCTTGACAATACTTCTTTTGGCAGTCATTCTTCCTTCTTTGGCTCAGGCGGGCGATCCATGCGAAACGTGCCCACCGCGGGGAGGCGAGAGCTGGGTCAGCGCAAGATTGGTTTCCATCGATACACTGCCCAACCATATAGGTGAGATAGTCGTAAACGTGGAGCTATATTCTTGGGGAGGCGATACCGATTGCGCTTCAATTGATTGGCTGATAGAAAGGGCGTGTACGGACCACGATATCGGCTCCATGTTCTTTGATGGCTATATATGTGGGGTGGATTGCTGGGGACACCGCAACGACGACAATTGCCTGGGCGGGGGTTACTGCGATGAATGCGGCTTTTGGTCGCACGAATATGGTAATTTGGATTTTCATTTTAATACTTGGGGTAAGGGTGTAGTAAAAATATCTCATGAGGGTTACTTGATATTGCAGGTTCCCTTCGATTTTGGCATTTACGCTGTATACGGCGCTCCGGAATTTAATTACATTTATTTCAGGAATAGAGATTATTCTGCTATTGCGGATGGTGATAAATTTGATGCCCTAGAGTCAGTAGCAATTGAGGTCCAGGCCACCTGGCCCAACGAACCAGCCCCGGCAATACTCGTAGAACTGAGCACCCCTATGTCGGGGCCAATTCGCTACGAGGCGATGATATAGGAGACCAACCATCATATAGGCGTTTACAGAATATTATTCCATGATGCCGCTCTCTTAGCGCTCGTAGATGATCCTGAAAGGCTTCCGCCCCAGGGGGTAGAAATCAAGGCAGTGCCGGTGCCCAACTCCTGCGACCCGGAACCGGGGAATGTCCATGATGAATTGATGGTCACAAACTACATCTTAAGTGTCGAAGAGGTCAGCTTTTTAGGAGACCACCCTCTTTTCAAAGATTCGGCCCTGACAAATCCTCCTATAATTGTGCCAATCACGGACCCCGTTTGGCGCAGGACGCCGGCGAAAAACGAGGCCGTTGCCTATACCAGGAACAGCCCCTATCAGATGAATGTTCTGGTCAAAAGCAGCCACGTTCCATTTCATGATTTCCAATACAGGATAGATGCTATAACGGAGGGCAATTTATATAACAGTCAGGGCTACACTCGCCACCTCGCATTTTCCCAGTATGATACCGTGAAAGCTATCGACCCGGTTAGCTGGGGTCACTTCCCCGACCACGTCGGCGTCATCGATAGCTTGAGGTTTCACTGGATGGTGAACAAGGCGGTGGCTTATGGTGAAATGGGGTTTTACTTCATAAACCCAAGCGGCCCCCATAAGATATATCTGACATACGATAAGCCAAAGCTGGATACTGTGAACACATTGGCCCTTGAAAAGATATGCCGGTACGCCCAAAACCAGAATATTGACACGGCAATTGCACACAGTGGGGTCACGGGTGCTTTCAATGAACATTGGGATTATGCGCCGGAAAAGACCTTTATCTTCGCCGACCCGCTTGATGTGATAAGATTGCAGACAGGACTGTGTGCCGACTACGCTAATCTCCTTGCCACTTATTATAGATCTGTAGGCATTGCGAGCAAGCCTACCGTCATTTTCAATTCGGTCCCCTTGGGCGATACGACATTTCTTTTACACTGGATATATACTGAGCTACCCACTTTCCCGCATGGTTGCGTACTTACGGATCCCCTGCCCACTTGCGATAACCCCGTCTCGATAAGCTATCTTTTCAATTATCACGCCGTATGCCGCATGGGGGTATATTTCTGCGATGCCGCTTTTGGACTCTTCAAACCATCGATCAATTATGATGCCTGGTGGCGCTATTATTTGTACCCCGCGACTCTGCAGGGGCCGTGGCAGGACCCTGAGCCGCCACCGGTGCCCCCTATTTATCGGGATATAAGTTATTTGATAACTAGTCAAAATCTATACCCCCCTCTTTCCAGGGGAATTGTGATTAATCATTATCATCCTTAACGGAGGCGCAAAATGAAATCACGGGTCACGATAATTATGTTTTTGCTATTCACTGTACCCCAGTTTGCTGTGGGCGAAAAATTCAGATTAGCGAATGAGCCTACGAACATCTTCTCTCCAATTCAGGAATTGGGAATAAATATGGTTCCTGCATTGTCCACTGACATTCCCTTTTTCATACGGCAAATCCCCCTAAGTGGAGTAGCAGGGGATTATTATCGGTCACCGTTGGGAGCTGGTACAAGCGAGCTTACCGGCAATGAAAAAGGTGAAGTTGGAAGAGTCCTTTCGCAATGTACCTCTCCAGACTATTACGATTCATTTGTCACGGCCAATATCGTGGGATATCAATATCAGTTGATTGGAGAAAATGGGAATCGACGCGAATATTTCGTGAGATATTCTCAAGGCGACACTATCTACGTTATCTCCGGCTGGATAGGGAAGTTTCTCTCATTCTACCGGGCTGTTCCGGGAATAACCAAGTACGATTTAAGGGACCTGCAGGAAAATGTATCCCGGCTTGCGGCTTTTGACATCCAAATACCCGAGGAGGCTTACGATAAATCGTCTCACGACAGTTGCTATTTCATCGAGTACGTGAGTAGGGAGAAGATGGCAAGGATAAGGTGCTACCACGTGAGCGAAGAGGTGGGGGTCGACACCACGGCAAACAGGCTAATCACGAATCCCCGCACGCTGATTGAGATCACCAAATTCATAGATAAGGAAGTGATGCCATGAAGAAATATGCGCTTGCGCTGTTTCTGGCGTTGCCGGCCATCTGCTTGGCCGATAGATTCGAGTTTTCGTCGCAAGTCAACAGGGAAATCCCCGACGATGATTCCACGGGGATTAGGGATACCATCTTCATCGACCAGCATATTCAGATTGAGGATATCAATATTTTTGTAGGCATAAGTACTGAGCATGGGTCGGCCGAGGAAGTTATGATTGACATTTTCTCACCGTCTCGCCACGCAGTTAGATTGAATGGCTGGGGCGGATATCCCGACCTTTTCTGGTATTATTTCTGGTATGATACCGACAGGCCGGAGGATGGGCCGGGGGAGCTTGAGGATTACGCGGGAACGGATGCTTACGGCCCCTGGGAGATGTTTTGCTTTGACCCCTTTATGGATCACTCCCTTTTCTGGTATTTGTGGCGCATTGAGATATACGGCGATCTCATAACCGGCATTGAGGAAGATGAAACCCTGATACCAGCGCAATTTGAATTCAAGGGCGTTTTTCCCAATCCATTTAACAGCACGACCTCATTCAAATTCGGGCTGCCGGTGACGGCGGAGGTGACCTTTGGCATCTACGATATTCAAGGGCGCAGGGTGAAGACGATAGGATGCGGCGACATGCCAGCCGGGTATCACAGTATCATTTGGAACGGCAGCAACGATGCTGACAAAGCAGTGGCATCGGGTATATATTTTGTCACAATGCGCGCTGGTGACAAGAACTTCGCTAAGAGAGCACTGCTTCTAAAATGATTCCGGCTTGATCTCTCAGAATTCCAGATTATTATATGGCAGTCCCGGAGATGATACATGCTTTTGTCTTCATGGTTTTATCTGGCAAATTTTCCTCGTGCCATTGCGGCGCAAATGACGTAATATGAAGCATCCTCCAGAAATTTCTCGGACAAGCTTGACAATCCCCCGCTTTTGTCCGAATATATAACTATGGCGAGAAAAAGAATACCATGGTCAGATGAGGGATTTGACTATCACGATGTCGAGAAGTATTTCGAGTTTTTCGACCTCAGCCTGCGCCAGTATTACACCGAGGTTGTGGAGAAGATTCTGGGCCCCAAAAACATAGAGGGCAAAGTGCTGGATCTGGGATGCGGGTTTGGCATCCTGGGGATGCGCATCTGCTCCCAGGACGAGTTCTCCAGCGCTGTCGGCCTGGAGCCGTCGCGAACGTTGGTTAAAGCGGCCGAGGTTCTCTCGTCACGCCATGGGTATAATAGCCGTGTTACATTCAAAGTCTGGGAGGAGGAGACTTTTCCGTTCCCCGATGACGAGTTCCATGCCGTAGTCAGCTTCCTGGCCCTGCATAAATGGAATGACCCGGAGAAGGTCCTTCGCGAAATCGAAAGAGTTAGGAAGCCGAACAGCATAGTATATATATCCGACTTCCGTCGCGACCAGCCGGCCATTCCATTCCAGCTTTTCCTGCAGCAGACCCGATTCGAAATGGGCAAGGAAATAGCGTCCGATTTGAAAAAATCGTTCCGCTCGGCCTATTCCGTCGCGGAAATCACGCAACTCCTGGATAAACTTGCCATCCCCGATTACCGCTTGGAAGAAAGCAAGATGTGGTTGAATATCATCTCCGGGCTCCCTGAACTGGACGAGCCCAGGCAAGCTCTCGAAACCGAGCCGGAAATCGCATAGGAACCAGCACAGCATTCCAATGATCATACAGCCTCCGCCCCGATTTGCGCTCTCGCAACTTCCCACGCCCATCGAGTTGCTGCCTCTTTCGCCGGACCCGAATTCGAAGATCGAAATCTATGTCAAGCGCGACGATCTCACCGGCTCCATTCTTTCAGGGAATAAGATTCGTAAGCTGGAATTCCTTTTCTATGACTTGCTGGCGTCAGGTTCGACAGATGTTATAACCTGCGGCGGAGTGCAGTCGAATCACTGCCGGGCAGTGGCCGCCGTCTGTGCAATGGCCGGCCTGGGATGCCACCTCGTCATGAAGGGGAAAGAGCCCAAGACTCCAGATGGCAACTATTTTCTCTCGAAATTGTTCGGCGCCAGGACAAGTTTCGTGTCGGTCGGAGATTATGAGAGCGGCATCGATGATATCATGCGCGGCCTGGCGGCGCGCCTGAAAGCCCGGGGCAAGAGACCATATATTATCCCCGAGGGTGGTTCTGATCCTCTGGGGGTCTGGGGCTATATCAAGGCCTTCGATGAGATCGTCAATCAGGCCGCTAAGGCGAAGCTCACATTCGACGCCATCGTTACGGCGGTCGGCTCCGGTGGCACTTATGCCGGCCTGTATCTGGGCAACAAGATACGCCGACGAGATATCGATATCATGGGATTTGCAGTCTGCCGCGACGCCCGCTACTTCCAAAAGAAGATATTCGACATTTGCCTGGCGGTCGAAAACGAGCTTGCCACCGACCTGAAACTTGATCCGGCTGAGATTGCGATCGATGACCGCTTTATCGGGCCCGGATACGCCAAAGCGGGACCCAAGGAAATTGAATTTATCGCCAATATAGCGCGCCATTCCGGTTTGATCTTAGATCCTGCCTACACGTCTAAAGCGCTATTGGGCCTTTTCACCTGCATAGGCGAGGGGAGAATCAAGCCGAGGTCGAAAATCCTGTTCATTCACACCGGCGGCCAGTGGGGGCTTTTACCGATTCGAGCCAGGTTCTTTCACAGGCCGAGCTGAAAATCAAATCCGCAATAGTCACGCTGCAAGGCGGCACCTTTCAGTCGCTTCCACTCTTCCAGTTGATAACCCCGCAATATGGACAAGACGGAGTCATATATCCGTAGGTTTGTTTCATTTATTAGGCAATATGCTTCACAATCTTGTAGTTTTGGCTTGCATTGGAGTTGGCGGACGGTTATATTGGATGCGGCCCATAGGTAGGGGCTGACGGTCGGGCGTAACCGATTGTATTACAGGTAATTAATGGGCGTGGCGGGACGTCTTAACAGCAATTGCAGAGGTCGAGGCACAGGGTTTGCTGTTATCAGGTTGGGAGTTCGATACCCTTTAACCTGGGAGGAAGATGTTATCCAACGGTCTTGAGAGAGGTTTTGGCGAAAGAAATCTCAGGCTGATCAATAATACGAAAGTCGGCCGGGACAAGGTCGGTTGGTATATTTATACTGCCAGCGAAAATATCAAGGTCTATTTCGATAACTATTACAAGTTCCTGGAGCTCACAGAACTGAAGTGCCTTCGCGAAATCAAAGACCTCGAGGAGAAGCTCAACGATACTCCGGCCGCGCACGAGGAAAGCCGGGCCTTTTATCGGGCCAGGAAGATAATCTTAGAGCAGGTTTTGAAACATCTGTACATATTCTATTCCGATTCCAAGAATCTGACCTCGATTATGACCCCCTGGTGTTTTGGGACCGTGGTTCTCGAAAAAATCGAAATCTATCGCGACAAGATATCTAAGGGCCAGGTTCAGGACCCCAATATTCCCGAGTATCCGTTCTTTGTGCTGCAATATATCGACGAGATTTACAAGAAGACATTACTGGAACTGTTTGGCTTTCCGGAGAAAGCGCTTTCGATGCGCTGGCAGTATTCGGAGCTCTTGAAGAGATACAGCAAGGTCCTATCCAATGTGACGAATTCTCTCCAAAATGTACTGTCCATGATAAAAAGCTACGAGCATTAAAATATTCGTCTCTTTTTGGTTGGGTGAACCCCGGTCTTCGACGGCCGGGGTTTTTTGCTTCCGGCGCCAACGAGGCTCAGCGGCCCCCAGGCGGGCGATTTCGGAAATCGATTCTCAGTTCCAAAGGCGGCTTTTTCAAGATAAATTCGCGCTCTATGATCTCTATCGATGATTTCTGCTGGTGGAACGTGAAATGCTCTTTGGCTTCTGACGCTGTGACCCATTCATATTCACTGTGTTCATCTGAAAGCACAATCTCTGTTCTCCCGAACTCGGCCACGAACACGGGGATCATTTCGATGCAGTCGATCGTCGGCTCATAGAAAATCTCCACCAGGTCGGCGCTGTAGAGGGCTTCGGGGAAATGGCCCGTTTCTTCCTTAATCTCTCTGAGTATCGCCTCCACCGGCGTTTCCCCATCCGCGATGGCGCCCGACACCTGCTGCCAGACCCCGGACATGTAACTGCTCTTGCGCTTCAAGATCAGGAATCTGGCTGCGCCGGCATCCTTTCTGAATATGTAGGCGCAGACAACAGCGCTGCGGAGCGGGATAGAAGACATGTTCCCGCGGTGCTCGCCAGCTGACATATATCCCACGATACCCTATTCCTTTCCCGTCAGCCCGTGCTTCTTGAGCTTCTTTGAAAGATTTCCCCTGTCGAGTTTCAGCATTCTGGCGGCCATTGCAATATTTCCGTCATTTTCGTTCAGCACTTGCTGCAAGAGCGCTTTCTCGAAGCGACTGGTATGCTCTTTGAGCGACAACGGGCTGGAAGCCGCCACGACATCTGAATTCAAGTGACCATCTTTCAGCCCGGCCAACGCTTTGATGATGTCGTGGTCAATGATGATCTCTTGACGAGACAGTGTTGCCGCTCGCTCTATGATATTGCGCAGCTCGCGAACGTTGCCCGGCCATTCATAAGCGCAGAGCGCAGCGATGGCACCGGAGTCAAGCCTCAGACGGCCAAAGCCGAGCGAATCCAGAAAATGCCGCGCCAGAAGGGGAATATCATCGATCCGTTCTCGCAGGGGGGGAATGAGCACAGGTATGACATTTAGACGGAAATACAAATCCTCTCGAAATCGTCCGGCTTCAGTTTCCTTCAAGAGGTCTTTATTCGATGCCGAAATGAGCCGCGCGTTCACTCTTATCTCCTTCGAAGATCCCAGCCTCTGCACTTTCCACGACTCGATGGCGCGCAGCAGCTTTGCCTGATGTTCAAAGCGCATTTCGGCGACCTCATCGAGGAAAAGGGTGCCGCCATCAGCCATCTCCAATCGTCCTTTGCGGGCTGCCACGGCGCCCGTGAAGGCTCCCCGCTCATGCCCGAAGAGCTCCGATTCGAACAACTCCGTCGGTATGGCGGCGCAGTTGACTGCTATAAAGGGGCTTCCCGCTCGAGATGATGCGAAATGAATGAATCTGGCGGCCATTTCCTTGCCGACGCCGGGCTCCCCCTGTATATAAACGTGGCTTTCCGACGAAGCCAGAACCAGAAGCTTCTCCTTAAGAGCCCTGACAAGTTCAGATTCTCCAATAAGGTCGTTTTGTGAGATAATGGAACGGCGCAGTCTGGCCAGCTCCGACTCGAGACGACGCTGTTTGACCGCGATATTGGAATCGAGCAGAAGCTGCGCGGGGTCCGGCGGTTTCTCGATGACGTTGAAGGCGCCCCTGCGAGTGGCCTCGATGGCCCGCTTGATTGTCGCCTGGCCGCTGACGATAATTACCGGCACGCTGGCGTCGTTCTCTTTCAGCGATTTCAGAAGGTCGAGACCATCGATATCGGGCAGGCCCAGGTCGAGGATTATGAGGTCAAAGTAGCCACGTTTTGCAAGCTCGAGCGCATTCAGCCCAGACATCGCTCCCTCGGGCAGGAAACCATTTTCTTTATAGAGCGTTGAAAGGGAATCGATGATTGCTTTATCGTCATCGATGATAAGAACTCTGGGCTGATCGGCCATGCCTGAAACTAATCAGAAAAATGCAAGTCTGTCAATTGCTTTGAGAGGATTACTTTTCCGCTTTTCGTAGGTACTAATGAAAAGCTGAATATAAGCACTTGGCCTTCAGAAGACGTTAATGGCCTGCGCTATGTTGCTTGCCCTTCGTGCGTTGCGCAATACTGTTAACGAATGTGACAATAGCGTTCTATATTCCCTTAGCATTAAATTCCGCTCAGTCGAGCGCCCCAGGCGGTTATTGCCGGCCACATCCTCAGGATTCCGACATCACGTCAGAATCTTCCCGGAAAAGTCGAAATTTGCGCTTTGGGCTTATCGTCCACTCTAGCCAAATTCAGTCTGGCATCTGCTCGTCGAATCATCACTTCAGCTTGAGCAGCCTTCTTGTTTCCTCGTTGTCGCTCGATTTCAAGTGGCAGAAATAGATACCCGATGGCAGAAGCTCGCCGGTGTCCGAACGCCCATCCCAGGTTATGTTGTGCTGTCCGGCGGCGAAATTGTCATCGACCAATTTCCTCACCTTTCGCCCAAGCATATCGTAGACTTCCAGTTTGAGGGGCGCCGATTGAGGAAGATAGAAAGCGAGCCTGGTGGCGGAATTGAAGGGATTGGGGTAATTCTGCTTCAGAAATGCTCTCGGGGGAATTGTCCTGACATCTTCGGAAATTCGATCTATCAGGGTGTCGATCGGCGCCGTCGACATCACCCAGACAGGATCGTTCTCATCTGGTTCCGCTGTGCTTCCAAGATAGCCGTTGGCGTGGCTTGATGTCAGGTCGTATACCGATTGTCCGCTGCCCTCGTTGAAATTCCAGTAGGCCGCCAGTCCCGGCTCGTCCCCGGCAAGTTGTCTGTGCATGTCTTCAAGAATCTGCGACTGGCTCCTGGCAAGGCTCCAAATCCGGAGTTCGTCGATTAACCCTTTGAAGAACCAGTCTTGCAGATTTCTAAGAGCGCCGATTCGGGCCGATGTTTCATAATTGTCGAGTTGGCCGGAATCAGCGACGCTGTCGATTAGCGTCCCATTCAGGTATAGAATCCTGTCGGTTCCAGTATAAACAAGGGCGGCATGGGTCCAAACATCTGGTTCCACGACGCCGTATTCCTCAAAGGGATTATATCGGCCGTCGACGGCGATCTGGGCAAAGAAATCCGTGCGGTTGGCCGGGCCCAGGTCATATTGATAATATGGCATATCATGTGTCGGGGCCGGCTTATCGATTATGGTGGCATGGTTCCAGGTGTATGAACCATCGAGATAAAACCAGGCCTCGATGGTCAGCTGGCTATCGGGGTTGAGAGATGTGTTGAATGGGATTTCCACGAATTGATCGCCGTCGTAACGGAGGCAGGCGTTCACGTTTGACCTCGAGGTGGTGCCGACGGCAAGGTTGGAGAACGGTGATCTATTGCCAAGCTCGTCGTAGGCAACAAGCAGGCAGTAGTATGTTGTCGATGTGTCAAGGTCGACGAGATAGAGGGAATCCGTGTCGCCTTCCGCACTGGGGTAGGGTGGGTCGGGGGCCTGAATGGCCTCCTGCCACCACAGCGTAGTGTCGGAGCTCAGGGAGTCTGTCGAATATCTAATCTCATAAAGCGCCGCCGTGCCCCAGAGGCTGTCGTCGCCCGGGGCTGTCCACTGGAGCTTCAACCCGGCGAAAAGCTCCATAGTCACTGCCAGATCGTGGACCCCCGACGGCGGCATGCTGTCGGTTACCCGCAGCCACGGCCTGTAGAACGCCAGGGGATCGGAGTCATTCTGGAGGGAAAGGCGCAGGTGAATGGTGTCGCTCTGCGGCGCTTCTGGCAAAAGGACGCTGAACTCGTTGAAGATGCCCGAAGTTATGTCGATGACGTTTCCCAGGAGATCGTCGTTATGAAATACGGCGAATTCGCCATAAACCGCGGTGTCTCCAAATGGTGTATTGAGAGCGTTAAGGTTGACGTAGCGGACGTAGAATTCGATCTGGTCACCAACCAGCAGATCAATATTGTAAGAAATCGTTCTCTCTGAGTTGGCGCTGTCGAGCACGATTATATCTGATGCCGATAGCTGGTACTCACCGGGCAGGTAGATGGTGTTGGCCTGACTGGCGGATATAGTTATGATCACCATGCCGGCTGATATGAGCGCTTTCATTCCCCGCATTCCGACCTCCGCGTGATAATTCTTTATGTGGCAAAGCTACTCCACGAATGGCCAATTGTCAAGAGTTTTTTCGCGGCGCGCGCGGGTCATTCTTGGTATTCCGAGCCTTGCGATCTGCCTTGAGGTCGGTTCCGATAGAGAATGAGTGGAACTTCTGACTTTTGCCTTGACAACGGTCTCGACGGCCATAAATTAACACGATTGGCTCATAGAAATCGGAGATTGGCGGCGTAGCTCAGTTGGTCAGAGCAGAGGAATCATAATCCTCGTGTCCGGGGTTCGAATCCCTGCGCCGCTATATGTATCAACGACTTGCAGAACCCATCAGGCCGGGGTGAGTTATGAATGGGCGAGTCCTTCGAATTAACCTGGTCATTTTATCTTTGGTTACTTAAATTAGTCCCTATGCAGCCTGCAAGATAATCGTTTGTTGAACGCAGGAGTTCTCGAAAACGAATTTGAATAGTGCTGAAAGAAGTTACTATCGAGTTTCTAACGCTAAAGTCCAAAACCCCTGGGGGTCAGCATAAGTAGGGACCGGATTCTGAAGGCAATTTTCCGCCGTTAGGAGGCATTATGTCAAAACGGGCATTAGTATTAAGCGGAGGGGGGGCCAAGGGTGCTTATCAGCTGGGTGTCCTGGAGCATTTAATCAAGAACAAAGGGTTTGATTTTCAGATCCTGGCCGGAGTGTCTGTAGGAGCGCTTAACGCTACCATGGTGGCTCAGGGGGATTATGATCGGCTTAAAGAGCTTTGGATGGGCCTGCGAGGGAATGAAGATGTATATCAGAAGAGGGTCCTGGGAGAGTTGTCGGTTCTTTTTGGTGCCGACTCGCTTTACAAGAATAAACCGCTCTGGCAGCTGATCGAAAAATACGTCGACCCACGGAAGATTCTTCAGACGGGCAGGATGCTTAAGATTGGCGCCGTCTCCCTTTACACCGGCGATTATCAATCCATATCGCCATCTCATTCGGATTTCAAGAAGATGGTGTTGGCCAGCACCAC
>Ga0315289_10003840_pt1 | contig 22606 bp, 25 predicted proteins | sample YL17G11_40_MG_FD_203452 | JGI IMG/M metagenome (GOLD analysis project Ga0315289, IMG submission 203452) | Sediment microbial communities from Yellowstone Lake, YNP, Wyoming, USA - YL17G11_40 | ecosystem: Environmental > Aquatic > Freshwater > Lake > Sediment | place: USA: Wyoming | collected... | reverse complement strand
TCCACCCAGGGGGAAGCCACCCGTGACATGATCGTCATGGGCATCGGCCTGGGGGCCACAATGCCCATTCTGACGCTGGTAGCCTTGAACACCGCCTCGCACCAGATGCTGGGCGTGACGACGTCCACCATCCAGTTCACACGCTCCGTGGGCGCCACCCTGGGCGTGGCTCTCATGGGCTCACTGCTGAACAGCCGCCTGCAGTCCGAGCTGGTCAGCCAGACGCCGTCCCAGGTGAGCCAGAACGTCCCCGCCCCACTCTTGCAGCGCCTCCAGGACCCGCAGATCCTGGTTGTTCCCGAGGCCATGAACAAGATCCACGAGGCGTTTCTGGGGCTGGGGGACCAGGGACAGCAGCTCTACGACCAGGCCCTGCTGGCCACCAAGACAGCGCTGGCTATGGGGATCACCCACGCCTTTGTCGTCGGCACCGCCATCACTCTCGCCGCTCTGGTGGTGGGCGTCTTCCTGAAGGAGGTGCCCCTGCGCAAGACCTACGCCATTCCAGCCGAGGGCGTGCTGGATCTGGACGTTTTGGGCGATCAGGCGCCAAGCGAGGTCATCTTGCCGACGCCCCCGCCTGCCCTGGCCGACCCACTCTCTGCGCCGGCGCTGGCCATCGACCCGCCGGCACTGGAGGACTGCGACGGGCCCGCCGGGGCTTCGCCCGGCCCCGCCCATCCCGGCGAGCCGTAGGCGGCCCGCTGCAGCAGGAGACCCTTGACCGTAGGCCAGCGCGAAGCCGAGAATACCCTTACTTGGCCGGTCGGCGGCTCAGGCAGTTCTTGGAGAGGCATTGGCATGCAACCCAGACTGAAGCTGTGGGTGGAGAAGGACGGCCTGCTGGTCTTCAGCGACTACCGGGCGGAGCTTCTCGACCACATTGCCAAGACGGGCTCGATCAGAGGCGGTGCGGAGCGGATGGGGCTCTCTTATCGGCGAGCCTGGGGGAAGATCAAGGAGATCGAGCACAATCTGGGGGTCCGGCTGGTGCGGAGTCAGGTCGGCGGGCCTGGCGGCGGACAGACGCAGCTGACTCCCGAGGGCGAGCAACTCCTCGCCCGCTATCGCGCCTTCCGAGCGGCAGCGGAGTCGGACGTCAGCCAAGACTTCGACGAGGCGTTCGCCAAGCAAGGCTAGTCTTTTTTTGGGGTGCCGTTATGCCCATGTCGGCATAGCGCTTTCGACCGAAAGGAGATTCGGAAACCGTGAGACGCTGGATATGGACGGGACTCCTGGCAGTTCTCGCAATCCTGGCAATGGTGGTGGTCGTGGGCTGCGGCGGGGAGGAAGGGAAGGCCACCCAGACGCCCCAGGTTCAGGCGACCGCGACGGTGACTCAGACGCCGCAGGGCCAAGCGACGCCGACGCCTACTCCGGTGGTGCACAGCCCAAAGGACGTCATCCTCGCTACGACCACGAGCACGCAAGACACCGGACTGCTGGACGTCCTTGTGCCGATCTTCGAGAAACAGAGTGGCTTTAATGTGAAGGTCATCGCCGTGGGCAGTGGCCAGGCCCTGGCGATGGGCGAGCGCGGCGACGCCGACGCGCTGCTTGCCCACGCGCCCAGCTCCGAGGTGGATCTCGTCAACAAGGGAGCAGCGATCAACCGCCAGCTCGTGATGCACAACGACTTCATCATCGTTGGGCCGACCAATGACCCCGCGGGCATCAAGGGGATGACCTCCGCCGTCGATGCCTTTGCGGCCATCTACAACAAGGGCGCCACCTTTGTCAGCCGCGGCGATAAGTCGGGCACGGACCAGGCGGAGAAAGCCATCTGGAAAAAGGCGGGGCTAGATCCGAAGGGCCAATCGTGGTACGAGGAGACCGGCCAAGGCATGGCCGCGACTCTGCAGGTGGCCAACCAGAAGGACGCCTACACCCTGGCTGACCGCGGCACCTACCTGTCGCAGCAGAAGAACCTCAGCCTGGTCGTGCTCGTAGAGGGCGATCCGGCCCTCTTCAACGTGTACCATGTCATGCAGGTGAACCCGGAGAAGTTCGACATGGTGAACGGCCCAGGCGGCGCCGCCTTCGTGGACTTCATGATCTCGGACGCCACACAGGCAATCATAAAGGACTTCGGCGTTGACAAGTACGGCCAGCCCCTCTTCATTCCCGATGCTGGCAAAGACGAGTCGCAGTTGACGCCGGGCTAGCTGACAGGAGGTGGGCCGTGGACCTGATATGGGACGGGCTAGGGGAGGCTATTCGCATCATCCGCACGGGGGACTACTCCGTCTGGGAGATTGCTGTCCGCTCGATCTTGGTGTCCGGCTCGGCCACGGCGGTCGCCCTTCTTCTGGGCATCGGGGTGGGGTCACTGATAGCGTTCAATCAGTTCCCGGGCCGCAACCTGGCCTTCAGCCTGGTGAACACCGGCATGGGCCTGCCGCCCGTCGTCGTCGGCCTCATCGTAGCGATCGCCCTCTGGCGAAGCGGGCCGCTGGGTGACCTGCGGCTCATCTATACGCCGACGGCAATGGTGGTTGCTCAGACCGTCATCGCTGCGCCCATCGTCATGGGCTTCACGGCGGCCGCGCTGCGCAACCTCCACCCGCAGCTAAGGAGCCAGCTATATGGTTTGGGCGCCTCGCGCCTCCAGATGCTGTGGCTGGTGCTGTGGGAGGCGAAGCTGCCACTGCTGGCGGCGGTGATGGCGGGCTTCGGCGGTGCCATCTCCGAGGTGGGAGCTTCCCAAATGGTCGGCGGCAACCTGGCAGGGGACACGCGCGTAATGACCACCGCCATATGGCTGGAAGTCAGCAGGGGCGAGTTCGCGCCGGCCATCGCCCTTTCGTTCATCCTTCTGGCCCTGATCTTCATTGTGAACCTGATCCTCACGACTGTGCAGCAGCAGGAGCGGCGGTCGTGAGTGAGCCCAAGCTCTCCCTCCGGGACGTCCGGGTGCGGCGCGGCAGGGCCGAGATGGTGAACGTGCCGCATCTGGATGTCCTGGAAGGGGAGGTGCTGGTGATTATCGGCCCCAACGGGGCGGGCAAGACCATCCTGCTGGAGACGCTTGCCTTGCTGCAAAGGCCCGCCCAGGGGCGGGTGCTCTTTGAGGGGCAGCCGGTTGACGGCCGCCAGCTGGCCCTGCGGCGCCGCATGGCGGTGGTGTTTCAGGACCCGTTGCTACTCCGCCGCTCGGTGGCGGACAACGTGGCCATGGGCCTGCGACTGCGGGGAGCGCCCTGGTCGGCCCGGCGGGAGAAGGCCGCGCACTGGATGCGCCGGTTCGGCATAGACCATCTGGCGCGGCGCTCCGCCGTCACCATCTCGGGCGGCGAGGCGCAGCGCGCGAACCTGGCACGCGCCTTCGCCCTCGATCCGGAGGTGCTGCTGCTCGATGAGCCCTTCAGCGCCCTCGACCAGCCGACGCGTGAGGAGCTGCTCGATGACCTATCGGACGCCCTGCGGGACACGGGTGTAGCCACCGTCTTCGTCACCCACGACCGGGCGGAGGCTCTGCGCCTGGGCGACCGGGTGGCGGTGATGATGGGCGGCAGCATACGCCAGGTGGGGACGGCGGCGGAGGTGTTCGCTGCGCCGGTGGACGAGGAGGTGGCGGCCTTTGTGGGCGTGGAGAACATCGTTCGCGGGCGGCTGAAGTCTCTGGCCGATGGTCTGGCGACGATCGACGTGGGCGGTGCGGCCGTCCAGGCGATGGCGCCCGGCCTCGACTCTGGGAGCGAGGTGCTGGTCTGCCTGCGGCCCGAGGATGTGGTTCTGGAGCCCGCCCGGCTCGACAGCCACACCACCAGCGCTCGCAATCACCTGCGGGGGACCGTCCGTCGCATAACGATGATCGGCGGTCAGGTGCGGGTGGTGCTCGACTGCGGCTTCACGCTGGTGGCCCTCATCACCAAGCAATCGCTGGAGGAGATGGGCCTGGCGGTGGGCGACGAGGTGGTCGCCTCCTTTAAGGCCACCGCTGTGCACGTGATACCGCGTGGAACTTAGGCCTGACGCTACCGGCGATGGCTGTCGTCCAGGAGCCCCAACATCTCCAGGCTGTTGCTGATGATCCCATCTATGCCCAGCTCCAGCAGCTCGTGGGCGCGCCGGAGGTCGTCCACCGCCCAGGTGTAGATGGTCATCCCCAAGCCCTTGAAGCGCTCGATCAGGGGCTCTTCTGCCAGCGATTGGTTCAAGCAGATGCGGCGTATGGGGTCGCGCTCCAGCATCGCCTGCAAGGCCCTGAGCCGGTCGGCGCTGTCAATGGTGTAGTGAATCTTCAGGTGAGGGGCGGCTGCGCGCAGCTGGCCCAGAAGCGGCCAATTCAGGCCGCAGATGGTTGCCTGCTCCTCCATGCCCATGCGCTGGAGCATCTCTACCAGGGCCTGAGCCAGGGCATCTTCTCGGCCTCCATATTCCCCCTTGACGTCCAGAAGTAGGCCCCGCCTGTCCTTGGCCTCGGCCAGAACCTCCTGCAAGGCCAGGGGGTTGCGCTGCAGCGCTATGAACCATCGCCACAGGGGGAGCCGCCACCCGTGTTCGCTCCCGATGTGCAAGCTGGTCCTCTCATCGGCGAGGATGGGTAGGGGGCCCAGTTTGCGCTCGTGGCGAACAACCATCTTGCCATCCTGGAACCGGACGTCGGTCTCGATGAGGTCCACTGGCCCGCTGAGGGCGCAGGCCAGCCGCCGACGGCTGTTGCCAAAGCCGTGGGCTATCCGCACTGGCCCGCTGCTTGTCGATGCCATGCTCTAGTCGATGGGTCCGCTGCGGTGGCGCCGCAGGAAGTCGAGGACGATGGCGTTGGACTCGTCCGCGCACTCCACCGGATAGCCGTGGCCAACCTTTGGCAGCACCACCAGCTCGGCGTTGGGGATGCGCTCGGCCAGGATGCTCGAGTTCTCGATCGGCATGATCTTGTCCTCGCTGCCGCTGATGATGAGGGTCGGGCAGCGGATCTGGGGCAGCCTGTCGTAGGCGTTGTGGTCCATGATGGCCTGCGCCTGCCGCGCGAAGGCATCGAGCGGCGGGCGAAGTTCGGCTTCGGCCAGGAACCGGGCGACAAGCTCCCCCCGCTTGCGGGCGATGAACTCAGCGCTATACAGGAGGGGCAGGTTCTTCTCCGCCGCTTCTTCAGGGCTGAGGGTGCCAAGCGAAGCCATGATGGTGAGGTGCTCGGGGGAGGCAGCGACGGCCTGGCGGCCGCCGCAACTGGTGGAGCCCAGAACCAGCGTCCGCACTCGCTGGGGGTAGCTCAGAGCCAGCTCCTGGGCGATGAACCCACCCATCGACTGGCCGTAGACGTGAGCGGAGGCGATGCCTAGGGCATCCATAAGGCCGGCGGTGTCGTCGGCAAACATGCGTATGGTGTAGCGAGTGGCCGGCTTGTCGCTGCGGCCGGAGCCGCGGTTGTCGAAGGCGACGACCTGAAACTCGCGGCTGAAGGTGGGGATCTGCATATCCCAGCCGCGAGCGCTGCCTCCCAGGCCCATGATCAGCACCAGGGGCTCCCCCTGGCCATGCACCTCATAGTATAGCTGGATGTCGTTAACCCTGACCTTAGGCACGCTATTCGTCCTACATCTGGCTTGTGGATGGGGGCAAAAGGCCCGGGACAAGGGGCCGCCGAAGGGTTATTGTAATCGATAGCGCGGCGGGGAAGCGAGACCTGTAGTGTTTCGGCTCCACACTCTTCAGTGTGGATACAGTTGAGGTGAATCAGCAGAAAGCACCTGACCGTTGACAAACGCCCTGGTGGAGGGGAAGCATGATCGCCCCAAGGTACTCAAACGCAGGGCCTACGGCTACCGCAACAGCAGGACCTTTCTGCTAAGGACCCTTAACCTTGTCCACACTGGTTGACGTAGAGCCCAGCGAAACCGAAACTTCTAGCGGCCGTTTTGAATATGCTATCATGAGGCTGCTTGCCTATGGCGGGAGGTTCTTGGCGTAGAATGCGCATAATTCTTTTCACGGGCAAGGGCGGGGTAGGCAAGACCACCATGGCGGCCGCCACCGCCCTGCGAGCATCCCAGCTAGGCCATCGCACCGTCGTCCTCAGCACCGACGCTGCCCACAGCCTGGCCGACTCCTTCGACCTGCCCCTGGGGCCTGAGCCGTCACCTATCGCTACTAACCTGTGGGGCCAGGAGACCGACATCTACCACAACCTAGAGAAGTACTGGGGCAAGGTGCAGGAGTGGGTGCGGGCTCTTCTCTCTTGGCGCGGCCTGGACGAGCTGGTGGCCGACGAAGTGGCCAGCCTGCCAGGCATGGACGAGCTCTCCAACCTCCTGTGGATCAACGATCACCATGCCAGCGGCCACTACGATGCGATCATCGTGGATTGCGCTCCCACCGGCGAGACCCTCAAGCTCCTGAGCTTCCCCGACATCGCTGGCTGGTGGGTGGAGAAGCTCCTGCCTGTCCATCGGCGGGTGGTCAAGGTGATCCGACCGATGGTGCGGCCCTTCAGCGATATCCCTTTGCCCACGGACGAGGTCTACGCGGCTGGCGAAGACCTTTTCCGCCGCCTGGAGGAGCTGCGTGCCCTTCTGGCCAGCGTCGATGAGACATCGGTGCGCCTCGTCCTCAACCCGGAGAAGATGGTCATCAAAGAGGCCCAGCGCACATTCACCTACCTCAACCTCTACGGCTACGCCACCGATGCCGTGATCTGTAATCGGCTCATTCCGGCGGAGGTGGAGGATCGCTACTTCCAGGGCTGGAAGACGGCTCAGGAGCAGTACTTCCGCCTTATCCAGGAGTGCTTCTCCCCTCTGCCTCTCTTCACAGCGCCCCTCATGGAGCAGGAGGTGGTGGGCCTGCAGATGCTGGAGCAGGTGGCGGTCGCCCTCTACAACCAGAAGGACCCCACTCAGCTCTTCTTCCGCGGCCCCGTTCAGGAGGTGACGAGGGAGGATGGTCGCTACGTGCTGACCATCGCCCTACCCTTCGTCAGCAAGGAGCAAATCTCCCTGATGCGGGCGGGCGAGGAGCTGGTGGTCAGCGTGGGCAGCTTCAAGCGCAGCATCATCCTGCCTCGCATGCTCCACGGCCTGAGGACGCTGGGGGCCAAGTTCGAGGGCAACAAGCTGTGCATCGCCTTTGGTGAAGCCTCGCAGGAGGAAGACCCGCCATGATCGGCAGGATGGGCGAATGCCTCATCCAGCAAGTGGCGGCCGCCGGCGACCCACCGGCCGTTAGCCAGGCCGGACCGCCTCGGAGATGATCCTGCCAACGTCTGCTATCGTGGCGTGGCTGTAGGCCGGGTAGTCGAGGATGGCCCTCTGGTTGAGGGTGTAGGCGTTTCGTCGCCCCACCTTGCGCTTGCTGATGAACTTGCCCTCCTCCAGCTCCCGCACGATCTGATAGACCGCCCGCTCTGTTAGACCTGTGCTCAGGGCGATCTCCCGTAGGGTAGCCTGAGTGTTCTGGACGATGTGGAGGATTACCAGACCGTGGTTGCTGAGAAAGTTCCATCTTTTGGGCATAGCCCGCTCATCCTTCCCTAGAGGCGAAGCGGCCGCTTCGCCTCCGCTCTTGAGCGCCCCTGGACGGCTGCCGCTAGCGTCCCCCGAGCCCCAAATAGCTGGGCCATGGCCAGGGAAGCGAGAAGGCGCTGCCCGACGAGGACATCCCGGTTCATTGAATAGGCGCCGTCACCGGCACGAGATATGGACTCGATCATGCGTTCGCTATCGGCCAAGATTTTTCACCATTTCTTAGCGAAGGTATTGACAAGTCGTGCCAGGGCTGCTATCTTTGTGTAGTCAATATAGATTCCCAATTCTATATTGAGATGGTAAAACAACCATATTAGTAAGTTAATAAACGCCTATGAGAGCTGAACCTGTTGGTCTCATTATGCCGAAAGAATACGCTTCTTGTCTAGTGGTGCGGTTCTATAGAGAGACTTCTAGGAAACATAATCGGGATTTTGTGATGAGAGGATAAGAGGGAGCGGTTCTTGAGAAGCGTCGGCGTGCACGAGCCTCTAAGCCGGCCGGGGGACGTGAGCGTCGGTGAAGCAGTCTTTCAGGACTTCGCCGAGCGTTACCGTCAGTACTTCCCGCGAGTGTTCGCCTATGTCTACGGGCGGATACGGGATGTCCAGGCAGCAGAGGACATAGCATCGGAGGCGTTTGAGAGGGCCTTCGTCAAGGCCGACACCCTTCGGCACGAAGAAGCCTTCGGCACCTGGCTGTTCACCATCGCCAGGAATCTCCTCATCTCGCACTGCCGCAGACGCAACCGCTTTGGCGGCCCGGTCAACTATGAGCTGGTGAACTCCTTGCCGGCGGACGCCGCCCCTGAGGATAATCTTCTAGAGCGCGAAGAAGTGGCAAAGATCATGGACCTTGTCCGTCGCTTCCCGCAGAGGGAGCAGGACATCATCGCCCTCAAGTTCGACGCCGAGCTGACCAACGTCCAGATCGCCGGGATAATGAACCTGAGCGAAAGCAACGTGCGGGTCATCCTCTGCCGCACGCTGCAGAAGCTAAGGAAGGTCCTCCAGGAGGAGGGCTAGCTCCCCTCGCCTGTCTCCCCTCATCGCTTTCGTCGCTCCAACCGGGGGCAACTCTTGCTCCAGCAACTGGCGCACCTCTCGGCGAAAAGCCTCGTCCTCCGACTGACTCGCCCATCCTGGCAGCCTTGCCTAGGGCAAACAGGCATGCCTCATGAGGCCATTCTGCCCTACCCCACTGTAAGCTGACGGACGCGCTCTATCACCATCGGCAGGGAGGTGGCCGCTGACGCCCGCACGATGATATCGCAGAGGGGGGTCAGGGCAGTCTCGTTGGGGTTCAGCTCGATCAGTTGGCCGCCGCTCATCTTCACGTCCTGGGGGAAGCCGGCCGCCGGATACACTACCCCCGAGGTGCCCACAAGGAGCATGCAGTCGCACATGCTGGTCTGGCGGATGCACTCGGCCAGGGCGTCGTGGGGGATGGGCTCGCCGAACAGCACGGTATCGGTCTTGACCATGCCACCGCACTGGGGGCACTTGGGTGGCACCTCCTCGATAGCGAACTCGCCGGCGGGCCAGCGGGTGGTGCAGGCGATGCAGCGGAGCTTCACGCGGCTGCCGTGGATCTCGGTGATGGCCGTGCTGCCGGCCTCCTGGTGGAGGTTGTCGATGTTCTGGGTGATGATGTGCTGAAGCCGGCCCAGTTGCTCTAGCTCGGCCAGCGCGTAGTGGCCGGGGTTGGGTCGGGCCTGGGCCAGGGCATCGAGGAGCTCCCGCATGGGGCCGGTGTCGCTCAGCGTCTCCTCCCACCACTTCTTGGGGTCGCGCATGAATCTCTGGTAGCCCAGCATGTCCGGCTCGCCGTACTTCGTCCAGAGGCCGCCCGGCCCGCGGAAGGGGGGAATGCCGCTCTCCACCGAGTGGCCGGCCCCCACCAGGGCTACCACGTGCTTGGAGGCCACCACCAGGCGGGCGGCTGCGTCGATGGCCTCCGCGAGTCGCTGTTCGCTGGTCATCTCGTTCTCCTGCCTGTCAGCGCTGACCGCCTTCGCCGTCGGAGGTCTGGCCTGGCTTGGCGGGGTGACTGGGGAGCACCTGCATCAAGACCGTCCTGTCGCGTGGCCCATCGAACTCGCACAGGAACACGCCCTGCCAGCGGCCGAGGGCCAGGCGCCCCTTCTCGATGGGCACCGCCAGGGAGAGCCCCGTCAGGGTGGCCTTGATGTGGGCGGGGGCATTGCCCTCTAGATGGTGATAGTTGCCCTTGCTAGGGACCAGGGCCTCCAGGCGGTCCAGGATGTCCCGTGCCACTGAGGGGTCGGCGTTCTCGTTGATGATGATGCCGGCGGTGGTGTGCGGCAGGTACAGGTAGCAGACGCCTTCCTCCACGCCGCTGCGGTGGATGACGTCGTTGACCCTGTGGGTGATCTCCTCCAGCCCTTCCTTGCTCCTGGTGAACACGCTTATGTGCGACAGCACGATCGACGCTCCTTCCCTTGTTCCGCTTCCCCATTATAGCGTGAACTTGCCCTATTGACGCTAGCGTTGTTTTCTTGACGCCCATGAAGGCGTCTGCTACGTTGCCAGCGAGAAACCATGAGAAGAACGGTCATGACCATCGCCGGCTCCGATTCCAGCGGCGGCGCTGGCGTCCAAGCCGACCTGAAGACGTTCGCCGCCTTGGGCGTCTACGGCACCTGCGCCATAACCGCCGTCACCGCTCAGGACAGCATAGGGGTGCAGGCCATCCACGAGCTTCCGCCAGAGCTGGTGGCCGCCCAGATCGATGCCGTCGTGCGGGACATGGGCGTCGACGCCGTGAAGACGGGGATGCTGGCCAACGCAGGGATCGTGCGCGTCGTGGCGGAGAGGGTGCGGCAGCATCGCCTGCCAAACCTGGTGGTCGATCCGGTGCTGGCCGCCAAGAGCGGCGATCGCCTGCTAAGCGAGGACGCGCTGACGGTTCTCAGGGCAGAGCTGCTCCCTCTGTGTACTGTGGTCACGCCTAACATCCCCGAGGCGGAGGCGCTGGTGGGCCGCCGCCTGCAGACGGACGAGGACTTGCAGCGGGCGGCGCAGGAGATAGCGGCGCTGGGGGCGAGGAACGTGGTGATCACCGGCGGCCACGCCTCGGGGCCGGAGGCGGTTGACCTTCTGTACGACGGCAGAAGCTTTCGCCGCTTCTCGGTGCCGCGGCTGGCCACTCGCCATGGGCGAGGCGCGGGATGCACCTTCGCCTCGGCCATCGCTGCCTGGCTGGCCCAGGGGGCCGGCGTTGAGGAGGCGGTGGCGCGGGCCAAGGAGTACGTGACGGCGGCCCTGGAGCATGCCTTCGCCCTCGGGAAAGGGCCAGGCCCGGTGCATCACTTCTATGCGTGGTGGGAGGGCAGGTAGTGGGTCATTTTGAGAGCGAGCATGAAAGATCTTGACGCACTCACCGGTATGTGTATACTAGTATTAGATACCTCCCCTGTCGCTTCGGTGGCAGGGAGTAAAAGGCTGCCAGGCAACTGGCGGTCTTTTCATATTTGAGAGGCCGAGCCGTGGGCACGAATGTGTACATTGATGGCTTCAATCTGTACAACGGCAGTGTTAGGAACACGCCGTTCAAATGGCTCGATCTTGGCAGGCTGTGTGCGACTCTACTCCGAGGCCAAACGATCAACAGGATCAGGTATTTTACTGCTTCCGTCGTGGGCTTCCAGCATGACCCGCAAGCTCCCGCTCGGCAGGACGTGTACATTCGTGCCCTAGGTACAATCCCGAATCTTACTGTTCACAACGATGGATGGTTCGCTTCGAATGCGATTCTGCTGCCGCAATTCCCTCTGGCTTATCGGAACCCCGAACGTTATCCTAAACGTCCTCCCCAGTTGGTTCAGGTTCAAAGGATGGAAGAGAAGAGAACTGACGTGGACTTGGCGACCTACCTCCTGGTCGACTGCTTTCTAAGTGATTTCGACGAGGCGGCAGTGATTTCCAATGATTCTGATTTGGTCTCACCAATCGAGATGGTGAAGTCTAAATTCGGGAAACGGATCGGAGTCATCAACCCCCATCCTCCCGACAGGATGAGTGGACACCTACAGCGGGCGGCAAGCTATCACTTTCGAACGATCAACAGAAGCGTTCTCGCCAAGTGCCAATTTCCACCCACTCTGATTGACGCTCAGGGCAGGAGTATCACGAAGCCTGCGTCTTGGTAGAGGTTCGTTGACTTTGGCTCGCCTGCTTGGTAATCTAATATTGCCAATCGAATAGAGCCGTGCGGGAGCTCGGGTAAGCCGGGCTGAGAGGCCCCGATATGTCGGGGCGACCGTCGGAACCTGATCTGGGTAATGCCAGCGCAGGGAATCGGAAGAGACTTCCCGAACACTGCGCCGCTGGTGTACCCAGCGGCGTGAGTATTTAGGCGGGGGAGGGCATCTCTAGAAAGGAGCCAGTCATGGCGGCCAACGGCAAGCCGGTGACTCAACTGCACTATGCCCGCCAGGGCGTGATCACCGACGCCATGCGGCGGGTGGCCGAGAGGGAAGGGCTGGAGCCGGAGGTGGTGCGGCAGGAGGTCGCCAGGGGGCGGATGGTGATCCCGGCCAACCTCAATCATCTGGCCATGAGGCTGGACCCCATCGGCATCGGCTTGGCGGCCAGCATCAAGATCAACGCCAACATCGGCAACTCCGCCGTCAGCTCCAACATCGAGCAGGAGCTGGAGAAGCTGCGCCTGGCCGTGCGTCTCGGCGCTGATGCGGCGATGGACCTGAGCACCGGCGGCGACATCGATGCCATCCTGGCGGCCATCATCAACGAGAGCACGGTCCCCATCGGCACCGTGCCCATCTACGAGGCGGTGACGCTGGTCGATCGGGTGGAGGACATCACCGCCGATGACCTCCTGGCGATGATCGAGCACCAGGCTCAACAGGGCGTGGACTTCATGACCATCCACGCCGGCGTCCTTCTGGAGCACATGCCGCTCGCCAGCAAGCGGGTGACCGGCATCGTCAGCCGCGGCGGCTCCATCCTCGCCCAATGGATGCTCTATCACCACAAGCAGAACCCCCTCTACGAGCGCTTCGATGACATCTGCGACATCTTCCGCCGCTACGATGTGACCTTCAGCCTGGGCGACGGCCTGCGGCCGGGCTGCCTGGCCGATGCCAGCGACGAGGCCCAGTTTGCCGAGCTGCGCACCCTGGGCGAGCTGACCCATCGCGCGCGCGCCAGCGATTGCCAGGTGATGGTGGAGGGCCCTGGCCACATCCCGCTGGACGAGATCGAGATGAACGTCAGGCTCCAGCAGGAGGTCTGCGACGAGGCGCCCTTCTACGTGCTGGGGCCGCTGGTGACGGACATCGCCCCCGGCTACGACCACATCACCTCGGCAATCGGAGCCACCGTGGCCGGCTACGCCGGGGCCAGCTTCCTTTGCTACGTGACGCCGAAGGAGCACCTGGGCCTGCCCGACCTGGACGACGTCAGGGAGGGGGTCATCGCCTACAAGATCGCTGCCCACGCCGCCGATGTGGCCCGCAAGCACCCAGGGGCGCGGGCGCGGGACGACGAGCTATCGCGGGCCCGCTACGACTTCGACTGGGAGAAGCAGTTCGCCCTCTCCCTGGACCCCGAGACGGCCCGCCGCATGCACGACGAGAGTCTGACTCCCGACATCTTCAAGCAGGCCGAGTTCTGCTCCATGTGCGGGCCCAAGTTCTGCGCCATGCAGATCTCCCGCCACCTGGGCGAAGAGACGGCCAGGCAGGTGCAGGCCGAGCAGGAGAAGCTGGCCAAGAAGCACGCTGAGTGAGGGCTCGGACGGAAGGGGAAGCATCGCCATGGAAGACTACCTGGAGATCGCCGGCAAACGGTTCCGCTCTCGCCTGATGGCGGGCACCGGCAAGTACCGCAGCACCGAGGAGATGCTGGCCGCCCTCGCGGCCTCGGGGGCGGAGATCGTGACCGTGGCCATCCGCCGCCTCAACCTGGACAACCCCAAGGAGAAGACCCTGCTCGACCTCATCGACTGGAGCAAGTACACTATCCTGCCCAACACCGCCGGTTGTCGCACGGTGGAGGAGGCCCTGTTCACCGCTCGCCTGGCCCGCGAGGTCACCGGCTCCGACTGGATCAAGCTGGAGGTGATCCCCGACCCCAAGTACCTCCTTCCCGACGCCGCGGGCACGCTGGAGGCCGCGCAGGTGCTCATCGGCGAGGGGTTCACCGTTCTGCCCTACATCCACGCCGACCCCATCCTGGCCCGTCGTCTGGAGGAGATGGGTTGCGCCACCGTCATGCCCCTGGGCTCGCCCATCGGGTCGGGGCGGGGCATCTTCACCCTGGAAGAGATCCAGATAATCGTGGAGGAGGCCTGGGTGCCGGTGGTGGTGGACGCTGGTCTGGGGGTGCCCTCTGATGCCTCGCTAGCCATGGAGATTGGGGCCGACGCCGTACTGATTAATACCGCCATCGCCGAGGCGCAAGACCCCGCCCTGATGGCCGAGGCCTTTCGCTTGGGGGTGGAGGCCGGTCGGCGGGCGTACCTGGCGGGACGCATCCCCAAGAAGGCCTACGCCTCCGCCAGCAGCCCGATCGAGGGCGTGGCCCGGCCGGCCGCTGGTTCCTGATGAAGCTGCCCATACCCTGCTTGGCCCTTATCACCGACCGCCGCCTGTGCCAGCGCCTATCACTGGCGGAGGCGGTGGCGCGAGCGGTCGCTGGCGGCGTCAACGTGGTGCAACTGCGGGAGAAGGACCTGACGGCGGCCCAGCTCGTGCCGCTGGCCGACCGCCTGCGGGCGATAACGCAGGACAAGGCTCTTCTTATCGTGAACGGGCGTCTGGACGTGGCCCTGCTCTGCGCCGCCGACGGCGTGCACCTGCCGGAGAAAGGCCCGTCGGTGGCCGCGACCCGCCGCCTGGCGGGGGATGGGTTCATCATCGGGCGCTCCGTGCATAGCGTGGAGGAGGCGGTGAAGGCGCAGGACGAGGGCGCGGACTACGTGCAGGTGGGGGCCATCTTCGCCACCCGCTCCCATCCTGGCCTTTCCCCTGCTGGCCCGGCCCTGCTCAAGAGCGTCGCCGCCAGGGTGACGATCCCCATCCTGGCCGTGGGCGGCATCACCGCCGAGAACGTGGGCCAGGTGATGCAGGCGGGGGCCAGGGGCGCCGCCGTCATCTCGGCCATCCTCGATTCGCCCTCCCCGACTTCGTCGGGGCGGCGGCTGGCCGAAGCCGTGGTTGAGGCGGCGGCAGCGCCTGGCCGGAGGACGAGTACGTGATTATCCTCACGGTCAACGGCGAGAAGCGAGAGCTGGAGGAGCCCACCAGGCTCACCGCCTTCCTGGAGACGCTCGGCATCAATCCCCGCTACGTGGCCGTGGCCCACAACGGCGCCGTGCTCCAGCGCCAGCGGTGGTCGGAGGTCGTCCTTCAGGACGGCGACGTGCTGGAGATCGTGCGCATGGCGGGCGGCGGCTGAGGAGGTTCGTCATGGCATCTCCGGATGTGATCATCGTTGGCGGCGGCGTTATCGGCTGCGCCATCGCCTACTACCTGGCCCAGGCGGGCGTCCAGGTGACCATCCTCGAGCGGGGAGAGGTCGGCGGCGAGGCGTCGGGGGCCTCGGCAGGCCTCCTGGCCCCGCTGGAGCTGACCGTCGAGCATGGCCCGCTCCACGACCTCTGCCTGGCCAGCCTGCCACTTCACCCCCCGCTGGCCGACACGCTGCGGGAGGAGACGGGCATCGACGTCGAGTACATGCGCTCGGGCATCCTGCGTGTGGCCCTCAGCGACGAGGACGCCGCCGACCTGCGTGCCCTGGTGGAAAGCCAGCCGCCGGAGGGCGTGATGGAGTGGGTGGCCCCGGAGGCGCTGCGCGGCCTGGAGCCGCGGCTGACGGCGGCCCGCGGTGGTGTGCACTCCCCTCAGTACCACCAGGTGAACGCCCATCGCCTGACCCAGGCCCTGGCCCAGGCGGCGGTCGCCCGCGGCGCTGGCCTACGCCAGGGCGTGGCGGTGACAGGACTTGTCACCACCGGCTCGCGGGTGACGGGCGTGCGCACGGGCGAGGGCAGGATGATGGCCGGGCAGGTAGTGCTGGCCGCGGGCTCCTGGACGGCCGGGCTCGGCCGCCGGTTGGGCGTGGCCCTGCCGGTGAAGCCGATGCGGGGGCAGATGCTGGCCTTCCCCGACTTCTCCTCGCCGCTGAGGCACATCCTCCTGGGCAAGGATGGCGGCTACCTCGCGCCCAAAGCCAACGGCTTCCTCTTCGTCGGGTCGACAGTGGATGACGTGGGCTTCCGCAAGAACACCACTGTCAGGGGTCTGGCCGGCCTGCGCCGGATGGCCGCCACGCTGGTGCCTAGCCTGGCCTACGCCGAGGTGGCCACGGACTGGGCTGGCCTGCGGCCGGGCTCCCCGGACGGCCTGCCCATCCTCGGGCCTGTCCCCGGCTGGCAGGGGGCGAGCGTGGCCAGCGGCCACTTCCGCAAGGGCATCCTCCTGGCGCCGATCACCGGCCGCCTGATGGCCCAGTGGCTAACGCAGGGGAAGAGCGACATTTCGCTGGAGCCGTTCAGCCCGTCGCGCTTTGCCAGCTAGAGGGGTTGTGCCTGCTACTCGAAGAGGTGCGACGGCACGTCCTGCTCGGGGATGTTGAGCAGCCTGTAGGATTCGCGGATCCTCGCCTTGACGGCAGGCAGGTGCCCCGGTGGGATGGCGGCCCGTCTGCCTCTGAGGCCGGACCCAGGGATGGCGGCTGCCGCCCGACCGAGCTGGGCTGGGGTAACCCGCTTTTCCAGACCCTCCCACAGGCGGACTTTCCAAGTCGACGGATCAGAGGGGTCGGGAACGTAGGCATAAGCCTCGGCGGGGAATGGAATGCCGCTCTCCACACTTGCGGGCCGTTCCCTGGGTTCGGCACGTTCGCGCCGTCGCTCTGTCGGAGCCGCCCTTGTCTCGAGAACACCCGCAACGTTCTCGAGCACCTTGGGACTCAGCAATTCGCGGATGCTTTGAGCCAAGTCTTCCGGCGACGGGTTGCACCCCGTTATGGCACGAAGTTCCTTGCGGATCCTGTCCAGAACGGGCGCCGAGAACAGAACCTTCACAAGATTGCTCGGCCCAACCGCCGTCCGCTCTCGCCACAACCTCTCGACCTCTCTCCGTTTTAGGGACTCCCTTGACAAGTAATAGAACTGCTCAACAAGCTGAGCCGTAGGAGTCTCGTTTAGATCCACGTCCATCACGAGGTCGCGCCTGATGGGCTTCGTGAAGGTAACGTGATAGACTTGCCAGCGGGCTGCATTTGTGAGGATTAGCCAGTCGATACCCTCTCTAGTCGCATATTGTTCCACCTGTCGCAGGTGTCGGTCATTTAAGACCGTCCGGGCGGACTTGACCTCAACAAACGCGACAAGCTGGCCGTCAATCTTCACCCCATAATCAGCGAACAGTCCTCGAACCTTGTACTGCTGCGTCAGGTCATCGAGAGGGTCGTAGCCGAGTAGCGTTTGCAGGATGTGAGCAACGAGTGCCGAAGTGTCGGCCTCGTTCAAGTCCGATGTCTGTGCCTCCTGCAGGCGCTTTGCGATTTTGGCGTGGCCCGCCTTAATGCGCTGCTTGACCTTTTCTTCGCGTGTTGCCACGGAACACCTCTTCTCGGCGATGGCTAGAGCATAGAAGACGAAGAGCGCGCTGTCAATGCGCCTGCGGAACCAAGTGGAGCGGGCGTCTGAAGTCGCAAAGCGGCAGTGGTCGATCAGCGACCTTGTCGAACTGGTGAACTGAGGGCCACTTGCCCCAAGAATGACGAACAGGAGGCCAATGGCCTCCCGTCCACCCGTCGTGGCTTCCGCGACGACGGGGCTGCATTAAGAGTGTATAATCCGCCTAGCTTTTTGTCAAGTTGTATTCAAAGGCACACAGCCAAAGATTTATGACCTGGAGCGAGTGGCTTCATGGACGCGGCGTGCACGACCTTCATACTTCAAGCCCTACCCATCAAATTAGGACACTACCCGCCGCCAGTGCTCGTTGATCCTGTCGGCTAGCCGCCGCGCCGCCTCGCGCACGTCGGGGGCGGCCACCACCGCCCCGATCACCGCCACCAGGTCGGCGCCCGCCGCCAGGACGGCGTCGATGTTGTCCTCGCTGATGCCGCCGATGGCCGCCACAGGGATGTGGACGGCCTGTTTGACGGCGCGGAGTGTGTCGAGGGTGGCCGGTCGGGTGTCGGCCTTGGAGTCGGTGGGAAACAGGCGGCCCACCGAGACGTAGCTGGCGCCGTCGGCCTGGGCGCGCAGGGCTTCCTCGACGTTGTTGGCGGAGCAGCCGATGATGCCTTCCGGCATCAGCCGCCGCACGACGCTCACCGGCAGGTCCTTCTGGCCGACATGCACGCCGTCCGCCTCTGCCGCCAGGGCCAGGTCCAGGTGGTCGTTGATGATCAGAGGGACGCCGGCCTGGGCGCAGACCTCTTTCAGCATTCGGGCCACCGCCAGTTGCAGGCCCTTCTCGCGCTGCTTGTCCCGAAGCTGGACAATCCTGGCCCCGCCCTCGATGGCCTGGCGCGCTATCTCGTCCTCCGGGCGGCCGCCGGCCACCTCCGGGTCGATGATGACGTAAAGCCCTCGTGGCAGAGAGGCGATTCTATCTTTCATGGCAGGCCCTGCAATAGAATGGTAGCAAACCGCGCTCTGTGCTGAAAGTCGATGCGACGCTATCGGCGAGCCCTTCTGATAATAGGCGTCTTCCTGTTGCTGCTCGTGGCCCTTTCTGCTGGGCTATGGGCCAACAGGTACACGCGGGTGGCCCTGACCACGGCCTCGATGATGCCTGACCTCTTCGTTGATACGCCAATAAGCCCTCTGAAGCTGACGACCTCCGAGCCGATCAAGGAAGAGGTGGCCTTCGGCTACGGCTCGCAGGAAGTGGTGGCCGACATCTACCGGCCCGCCGACGGCGGCCGCCACGGCGCGGTGGTGGTGGTCATCGGCGCCGCCCCGCAGGCGCGCACCGACCCGCGGGCGGTGCGGCTGGCCCGGAATGCCGCCCGCGCTGGCGTTGTGGTGATGATCCCCGAGCTGAAGCATCTTCTGCGCGACGAGATGGTGCCGGAGGAGATCGAGGCGCTGGTGGCTGCCTTCCGCTTCCTGAGGGGGCAGGAGTCTGTGGATGGGGAGCGGGTGGGCTATCTGGGCTTTTCGGTGGGGGCGGGCATGGCCCTGGTGGCGGCCAGCGACCCTCGCATCAGCGACGATGTGGCCTTCTTCGCCTCCTTCGGCGGCTACTACGACCTGCGCGACGTGATCGCCGCCGTCACCAGCGATACCATTACCTACAACGGCCAGCGGGAGGACTGGCATCCCGACGCCAAGACGGTGCACGTCCTCCGGCACAGCCTGATCCACTACGTCGATGACGCCGGCGACCGCGACATCCTGAGCCGCCTCTTCCTGGAGGATGACCAGTCGGCCAGGCAGGAGCTGGGCGAGCTCTCTCCCCGCTCGCGCGTCATCTTCGAGCTGCTGGACAACCACGACCCCGACCGGGCCCAGGAGCTGCTGGCCCAGCTCTGGCCGGAGGACGTTGCCACCCTGCGGCGGCTTTCCCCCAGCGCCAGCATCGACGGCCTGCACACTGAGCTAATCATCATCCACGACCGCCACGACAGGTTTCTTCCCTGCGCCGAGTCGCGGCGGCTGGCCGCGGCAGCGCGCGGCCAGAACGATGTCTACTATGCCGAGCTGGACCTCTTCCGTCACGTGGACCCCACCGTCACCGCCAATCCGCTCAGCTTTCTCGCCGACCTCATCGCCTTCTTCTTCCAGGCCTACCGGCTGATGCTGCGGCTGGTCTAGGCGTGCTCTATCAGCGGGTTGCAGCAACACGCGGGCGTAGTACGCCATCTGGAGTGAGAGACCCTTCGCTTTGCTCAGGGTGACGGCGACGGCTCGCGTCATTCTTGTATCTTCCCTCTGGAGAGGGGATGGGCACACCTAGAGACGTTGACAGGAAAGAGACGGGTGTTATCTTCTCAGGGGAAGGGGCCATCGGCCGCCTGCTGCCACCGCAGCTTTGGGGCGTGCATGCACCGTTTGTCGAGGAAGCGCTGGCCCAGGAGCGGGCCGGTCGCTGGGTTGCAGCCCGCCAGAGGGAGTGCCTCCTAGAGCCTGAGGAGGATCGTGGCTAACGAGGCCCAGGAAATACCGCTGTTCAATAGGCTGGTCTATGCCTCTGGCAGCTTCGGGGGCAATGTCATCTCCCGCTCCAAGGACCTCTGGCTCATCTACTTCTACGCCCCTCCCGCCGATGCCGACATCCACAAGCGGGTGCCCATCCTGGTCCTCGGCGCTCTGTTCACGGTGGCCCGCCTGATCGATGCCCTGGACGACCCGATCATCGGCTGGTGGAGCGACCGCACTCGCTCCCGCTGGGGGCGGCGCATCCCCTTCGTCGTGCTGGCCACCCCCTTCTACGCCGTGTTCTTCGTCCTCCTCTGGACGCCGCCCGTCGCCGGCGAGAGCGTGGCCAACGCCCTCTACTTCATCATCATGCTGGAGGCCTTCCACCTGTTCAGCACCCTATCCGGCGGGCCGTTCGAATCCCTCCTGCCGGAGATCGCCGTGACCTCCAAGGGGCGCGTGAGCATAGTGACCTGGCAGGTGTTCTTCGGCACGGTGGGAGCGGCCGTCGCCCTGGTGGGCAGCGGGATCATACGAGACGCCTTCGGCTTCCAGGCGATGGCCATCAGCATGGCCGTCATGGGTATGGCTGCCCGCTACATTGCCCTGGCGGGCGCCTGGCGACACGTGCGCCTGGACGTGGAGCCTGCCCAGGTGAACCCGATCGAGGCGATTCGCTCCACTTTCACCAACAGGCCGTTCCTCTTCTTCCTGCCCACCTTCATCCTGTTCAACATGGCCATATCGATGATGACCGCCGCCCTCCCCTTCTGGTCCGGCTCCGTGCTCCTGGGCGACCTCCCCAGCGACATCGCCAAAGTGGAGACGGGCAACCCGGCCACTCTCCACCTGTTCGGACTGGAGTTCGGCGTGGCGGAGGGCACCATCGTCGCCCTGCTGACGGCCGCGGCCATCATCGTTGTCCTGCTTTGCCTTCCCCTCGTCTACCGGATGTCCTTGCGCCGGGGCAAGGCCTGGGTCTACTCCACGGCCATGCTGATAGGAGGGGTCTATCTGCCCTTCATCGCCTTCATGGGCTTCCTGCCCGGCATCGACAAGCTGCTCCAGGCGGTCTTCTTTGTGGCCTTGATGGGGCTGCCCATGGCGGCGGTCTTTACCTTCCCCAACGCCATCATGGCCGACATCATCGACTACGACGAGCTGAAGACAGGCATGCGGCGCGAGGCCGTCTACTACGGCAGCCAGGCCACCCTGGAAAAGATAGCCTCGGCCCTCTTCCCGCTGATCCTGGCCTCTCTGCTCGTGCTGGGGAGCACCGCCACCAACCCCCTGGGGGTGCGCCTGGTGGGGCCGGTGGCCGGCCTGTCGGCTCTGCTGGGGTTCCTGGCCTTCCGCGGCTACACCCTGCCGGACACCGTGACCGCGGATACGGTGAAGGTTCGCTGATAGCAGGGGGCTGGGCCATTCTATCACCGAGTTGCAGCGACAGCAGGCCCGTTGCAGTGAGACCCTTCGCTGCGCTCAGGGTGACGACATGGCTTGGTGTCATTCTGAGCTGAGCGAAGAATCTGAGCGGCGATACTGCTATCGCAGCTCAGCGCTGCCTAGAGCCGGGCTTCAGCGCCCTCGCCCGCCACCAGGGGAGGCCTCGGGCGCTCCCTCACCCACCGCGGCCAGGAAGATGACCACCGCTCCGGCGGCGATGACCGCCAGGCCGGGGCCAACGCTGGTCAGCCAGAAGGCCTCATCGGCCACGGCGTGGATGATGTTGAAGAAGGCGACGAATCCGGCCACGATGGCCACCGTCGACTGCCAGAGGTGCGAGGCGAAAGGAGCGAGGAATCCCCGCCAGGCCAGGGCCACCCCCACGAAGGCCAGAGCCGCCGCGATGAGCGTCACGACCCCCTCGCCTGCCCCCAGGCCATTGACGGAGGCCTGACGGCCGGTATCGGTGCCCCAGGGCAGAAGCGAGCCAATGACCAGCAAAGAGGCGCCCAGGCAGTAGAGCCAGCGCCAGGGGAGAGCCAGCGTCCAGCCTGTCGCCCTGCTGGGGAGGCCGCTCATGGGCAGGGCGCCCAGGGCGGCGCGCCCCGAGGGGACAAGCGAGGCGGCCAGCAGCAGCTTTATGCTGTCGCCGGGGATGAACGGGTAGAGGCCCAGCTCGAAGACGTTCTTGCCAGAGGTGAAGTGCGCCAGCCAGGCGACCCCGCCGCTGTAGATGAGAACCTCTCCCCCCAGCATGGCCAGGGCCAGCGTCCAGGGACGGCGGTCCCAGCCCCGCTCGGCGAGAAAGCCCACCGCATAGGCGGCGGCGATAAAGCCCACAAGGTAGCCCCCCGTGGGGCCGCTGGCGTAGGCCCAGCCGCTCATGCCGCCGGCGAAGACGGGCAGGCCCGCCACTCCCTGGCACCAGTAGGCGGCCATGCTGGCTGCCCCCAGACGACTGCCGAGAAGCGCCCCCACCAAGAGCGCAGCGAAGGTCTGGCCGGTGATCGGCACAGGGGTGAAGGGCAGGTCGATCCGCGCCTGGGCGGCAAGGGCGGTGAAGACGCTGGCTGCCAGCACCAGCGTCGTCTGCACCAGGATGCCCTTCTGAGGCAGAAGGGCGACTGCCAGGGCCTCGCTACGATTGTTGACGCGCATCGGCTCCTCCTGAGCCACTGATTGCGCCCATAATAGCGGGCCCAGCTACTAGGCGCAACCGAAGGCAGGCAGTGAGCTGGCCTCTCAGAGAGCGGGCCCGCGAGCGGTGAACCCCTTCGAGGCCGCTAGACCACCAGCTTGTCGGCTACCAGCTCGCGGTGGTAGTCGGCGTCGCCCCACATCAGCTCCAGCCACTTCTGGCGACGGAAGTAGAGCTCGATCTTGTAGTCCTTGGTGAAGCCGATGCCGCCGTGGATCTGCTGGCCCTGGGCCACCACCCGCCGAGTGGCCTCGTTGCACCAGGCCTTGGCCATGCTCACCAGCATCTCGGCGTCCGGCTCGTTCTCCTGAAGGGCCCAGGCCGCCTTGTAGGTGATGAAGCGGGA
>Ga0315289_10003839_pt1 | contig 22609 bp, 15 predicted proteins | sample YL17G11_40_MG_FD_203452 | JGI IMG/M metagenome (GOLD analysis project Ga0315289, IMG submission 203452) | Sediment microbial communities from Yellowstone Lake, YNP, Wyoming, USA - YL17G11_40 | ecosystem: Environmental > Aquatic > Freshwater > Lake > Sediment | place: USA: Wyoming | collected... | reverse complement strand
CACCCCCAATATCTTGGGATAAGTTGCTTTGGCTTTGGATTCATCGGCCTTGGTTTTTTTCCCCAACTTTTCGGTTTTCCCGGTGGCATCCAGAATGTCGTCTATGATCTGAAAAGCCAATCCGAATTTTTCCCCGTAGGCGGTCAGGACTTTAAGTTTTTCCCCTCTTGCCCTACCCAGGATGGCTCCAGCTCTCACCGAAGCCTTCATCAAAGCGCCGGTTTTATGGGAGTGAATGAAATTTACCTGGGAAATGGTAACTTTCTTCCTCTCCGCTTGTAAATCAGCCGCCTGTCCTCCCACCATTCCATACGTTCCTATTTCAAAAGCGATTTCTGAAATTAGCTTTGGAATTTTGGTTTTAGATAAAAGCTCAAATGCTAAAGCATGCAAAGCATCACCCGCTAAAACCGCCATTCCCTCACCGAAGACCTTATGCAAGGTGGGCTTTCCTCTTCTTAAATCATCATCGTCCATGCAAGGGAGATCATCATGTATTAAAGAGTAAGTGTGTATTAACTCCAAAGCACATGCTACTGGGAGAATTGCATTCCCTTTGCCCCCCACCAATTCAAAGGAAACCATGGCTAATATGGGGCGAAGCCTTTTACCACCAGCAAAGACTGAATAGCGGATAGCTTCGTGGAGAGGAAGTGGCGACTTGTTCACAGGAGGAAGGTATCTGTCTAATGCTTTTTCTATTATTATTTTATTTCTCTTTAGATAATTTTCTAAATTCATGATTTCCTCAGATTTTTTTGTAATTAATTATGGATGCACTTATTTCTGATACAAAGCTATCCCCCTCCCCCTAACCCTCCTACGGATTTCGCTTCGCTCCATCTCCCACAAGAGGAGAGGGAAAGAAGTGAGAGGAATCAATTAAGAATGTAACAAGTTTCGTTCGTTTGGATCAATTCCAGAGCCATGAAGGCTCTGCTACGCTTTGAGAATCTGGAGTGAGCGTCTTTTTGAACTCTATAAAAGTTCCTCTTCGTCTTCTTCCATCTCCAGAGGTTCCGTTTTATACTGACCTTCTTGGGTCTTAATCAACTTTTGGACCTTGGCTTCAGCCTCAGCCAATTTTCGAGTTAAAAATTTGGAAAGTTTGATGCCCTCTTCAAACATTTTCAAAGACCCTTCCAGAGATAACTCTCCTTCCTCCAATTTGTGAACGATCTCTTCCAACCTTTTCATTGCCTCTTCAAAACTCTTTTCTTTGACCACCTTTTCTCCGATTTATTACAAGCGATGTAAATTTTTAGACATTTGGTCACCCTCCCCTTTATCCCCTCCCATCCTTCGACACTGAGTCTCAAGACGAAGTGTCAAGGGAGGAGAATCTCACTTTCTACCTCGAATCAATCTCCTCCACTTTGGACTTGACTTTCCCTTTGAAAAATTTCACCTCTAATCTATCTTCTTCTTTCAGCAAACCCGCATCCTTGATTATCTCCAGTTCCGGCAACTTTCGAGCAATAGAGTAACCCCTCTTCAATACAGATAGAGGAGACAGAGCCTCAAGTTTTCCCACTTTTAAAGATAAATCGTTTTTCTTAAATTCAAAATAGTTTTTTATTCTATCTCGAAATTGCCGAGTGAGCTCATCCACCCTCTGCGATCTCTGGCTGATAAGATCGAGTGGTCTTCTGAAGCCATAGCTTTGTTGGGCGGCTTTTAATCTTTGCTTTGAATATTCAAGCAAGGAGGTTTGATAAGAGATCAACTTTTGGATATTGAACCTTAACTCTTTTAGAAGCTCCTCTTTGTCTTTTACCACCATCTGCGCGGCCGCAGACGGAGTAGGGGCTCTCAAATCTGCAACAAAATCAGAGATGGTGAAATCTATCTGGTGTCCCACCGCTGAGATTATAGGAATTTCTGAATCATAAATGGCTCTGGCGACCCTCTCTTCGTTGAAGGCCCACAAGTCCTCCAAAGATCCCCCTCCTCTCCCTACTATCATTACATCAATCTTTCCAAATTCATTGAACTCTTCAATGGACTGGGCAATTTCCTCTGCCGCACCCTCGCCTTGAACCCTAACCGGATTCACTATTATTCTTACGCTGGGGAAACGCTTATGGATGATTTTTATCATATCTCTTATGGCGGCTCCGGTGGGCGAGGTCACCAATCCGATAGCCTCCGGAAACTCCGGAATTGGCTTTTTGTGTTCCTCGTCGAACAGCCCCTCTTGGAAAAGTTTTTCCTTCAATCTCTGGAAGGCGATCTCTAACCTGCCCCAGCCTGCCGGAATAAGCTCAATCACATCCAATTGATATTGCCCATTTCTTTCGTAAACAGTGATATTCCCAAAGGCTATTACTCTCATTCCATCCTCTGGTTCGAACGAAAGCCTGATTCCTCGAAATTTCCAGAGAGTGCATCTTATCTGGGCATTTTCATCTTTTAAGGAGAAATAGCGATGTCCGGATGAATGCAAAGTATAATTGGAGATCTCCCCCTCCACCCAAACGCTGGGAAGAGTCTCCTCTAATATGCCTTTGATCTCTTTTGTAATCTCGGTAACTGTATAAATCTTTTCTTGCATTTTCTGCTTCTGCCATATGAGTATGGACGTTGGTTCGGGGTGCCCTCACCCCGAACCACATATGTTGCGGGGTAAGGGTACCCCGCAACAACGGTGTCGCATTTCGACCTCGTGCTATGTGGGGCGAATCTCCTGATTCACTCTTTTACATTATTAGGCAAATGTAGTTGCCCCATCTATTGGGCAGGTTTTGACGCTCGATAAATTGAGCAACTACAAAATCTTAGCGACGGAGCTAAAGCTTCAACCTTACATCTTCTTCTCAAGTTTGCACTAATATATGATTAATGAAACTGTTTGTCAAACGATATACGGGAAAGCGTAGAAAAAGTCATATAGGGAAAGGTTATGCGGGAGTATCAAGCTTTAGCTTGATCTGAAAAACTCTTCAAGTTAACGAGCTTTCCATGGTTCGCCTAAAGGGACTGTTGAAAAACTCCTCCCCTTTGAAGGGGAAGGATAAGGGTGGGGGTGAAAATGTTGATAAATCATCACCTTTCACCCTCCCTTAATCCCTCCCACTTGTAGTGAGCTTGTCGAACTATCGAGGGAGGAAAAGTATTTCAACACGCCCTAAAGGCGAACACTCCAGCCTCTCCTGCTCAACCTATTTTTTCAAAGACCTCTATGGGAAAGCTTGACTTGGCTGGGATCGTCTACGGAAATTCGTTAGAAGCAAAAGATCTAGGGCAGAGGTACCCTCGACGAACAAACTGAATACCGATGTATCCGAGGACGGGGTAAGGTATTGTGGCAGATTTTGATTTGAATTAGCCGGAGAGTTGGTATTCTTTGATTTTATAAAGAAGCGAGCGGTAGCTTATCTCTAAAAGCTGGGCGGCTTTTCTTCTATTCCAGTTGGTTTTGGAAAGGACCTCAGAGATCAAAGACTTCTCCTCTTGAGCTACCACCTCTCCCACCTTGTTCTTTAATGAGTAATTCTTTGTCTGAGGAAAACTGGGGGTCGGTGGAACATAAGACCCGGTGTGAAGCGAAGGGACATTTATGGTGTCTTGGATTATCCCTTCATCTTCCCGAACTACGACCTGTTTGATGAGATTTTCCAACTGTCTCACATTGCCAGGCCAATCATATTCTTGTAAGAGCTCTATGGTCTTAGAAGAAAGAGGATGATATTTCTTGTCATAAAGGATATTATGTTTTTGTAAGAAATGTTCTGTCAATAACGGAATATCTTCCCTTCTTTCTCTTAAAGGGGGCAAGCTTATGGTAACTTCATTTAACCTGTAAAATAGATCCTCTCTTATGGTCTGGTCTTTCAAGGCTTTATTCAAATCCCGGTTAGTGGCACAGACGATTCGGGTATCCACCTTTTTGGTGGTTATTCCCCCTACCCGCATAAACTCGTATTGCTCCAAAACCTGAAGCAATTTGGATTGAAGCTCCAGAGGCATATCTCCAATCTCATCTAAAAAGATGGTTCCCTTATCTGCCGTTTCGAATCTTCCCTGCTTGGTTTTAAAAGCCCCGGTGAACGCACCCTTCTCATAGCCAAAAAGCTCGGACTCCAAAAGGTCTCTGGGAATGGCCGCACAATTTACCTTGATGAAAGGCTCATTTTTTCGGCTGGAGAGGCTATGCAGCAGTCTCGCCACGATCTCTTTGCCGGTGCCCGATTCCCCTCGGATCAATACGGTCAGCTCACTGTCCGCCACTTGTTCGATGATCGCCTTGATCTGGAGCATTTGAGGACTATCACCGACCAGGGTTTCGTATTGAGACTTAGCCCTCAACTCCTCTTTGAGATGATCCAGCTCTCTCTTGAGATGATTTTTCTCTAAGACGCTCTGGATGTGGAGTTCCACCTCTTCCACATCAAAAGGTTTATTGATAAACTCGGAAGCTCCCTTTTTAATCGACTTCACTACATTCTCAGTTTCTCCTGCGCCGGAGAGCATGATCACCTCGGTTAGCTGATCCATGGACTTTATCTTGTCTAAAACCTCCAAGCCATTCATGTCGGGCATCCTTATATCCAAAAGGACCAAACTGGGCTTGGTTTTGGAGAACATCTGTAGCCCTTCCAAACCACCCTGGGCCGAGATGATCTCATAGGTTTTTCCCAATCCGTCGTTTAGACGCCAGGAGACTTTGGGATCGTCATCGATGACTAATATTTTTACTTTGTCTTTATCCATGATTTCTGCCTTGTTTATTAGCTTTTGCCACCTTCAGACAAGCTTAGAAATGAAGCCTTAACTTATGGTCAATTAAGGCTTTTTGCTTTCATATTATCGGCAAAAATTGAAAGTTGAACAGTCGGTAATTCAGCATAAAGTTTTTTCAAACTCGCGAACTTCAAACTATAAGCTGTTTTGTTCTGCTGGCAGATTCACTAAAAAAGAGGTCCCTTTGCCCAGCTCGCTTTCCACGGAAACGAAGCCTCCATGAGCTTTGACTATCCTTTCTACCACCGCTAAGCCTAAGCCGGTGCCTTCTTTTTTGGTGGTAAAATAACGATCGAAAATGTGCGCCAAATTCTTTGGAGCAATTCCACAACCGGTATCTGCAATACATATCTGCAGGAACTGCCCTTTCTTTTTCGGCTCTTGATGAGGTTTTAAGCTGACCCGCAATTCACCTCCCTGGGGCATAGCCTCAAACGCATTCAATATTATATTTAAGAGGACCTCCATGATCTCGTTTTCATTGACGAAAACAAACGGAGCTTCTTGGTAGTCGGTTTTTAGATTTATTTTTCTTGTGTCCAGATCTCGCTTTACTAAGTTCAGTGCCCTCTCTAAGATAAGCCTTATATCTTTCTTTTCCAGTTCGTATTTGTTGGGGTTGGAAAAGTTCATAATCTCCTGGGCTAATTCGTTTAGGCGAAAAATCTCCTGATCCAGCATGTCGAAAACCATCTGTCTATCTTTTGTGTCTGACCACTTCTCTCTTAAAAGTTGTAAATTCCCTTTGATATTGGTTAGCGGCTTTTTCAAATCGTGGGTGATCTCCGACACCATGTTTCCCATAGTCAAAAGACGGGTGGCATTGAGTATGCTCCTTTGTCTTTCATAAATAGAGGCTGCCTGAGAGGCGATAATGGAAATCAAAGCTTTTTGGTCTTCGGATATGAGCTTGTGTTTTCGATTCCCCACCGAAAGCACCCCATGTAGCACCCCTTCCGCAATTATAGGAAACGAAATCACAGAATCCAAGTATTCGGATAAATTAAAAGTTCCTTTCAACTCTGCTTTGATTTTAGCGTTGAGTTTATCCGAATCCAAGATTTCTTGCTTCTCCAAAGGAATTTGCCCTGGCCAAGCATTTTTGGAATCTTTTCTTTTGTTTTCCAACCCCTGATAGAAATTAAGGCTTAGGTTTTTCTCCTTTTCGCTCCATCCGAACCACAGGGCAAAATCGACCCCCATGATTTTTTTAATCCGTTCAAAGATAAAATCCGAAATCTTTTCGAAACTCTCCAAGGTAGAAATGGTGCTGGCGATCTCATATAGAATGGAAAGCTCCCCAATCTTCTTTTTGCTCTGTTCAAAATGAAAAGCATCATCTATGGCTATGGCCGCTTGGGAGGCAAAGGTGGTCAAAAGTCTTAAGTCATCTTGATTAAATGGTGCACCCGTGATTTTGTCACTTAAATTTATCACCCCCAGGATTTCTTCTTTGATTTTCAAAGGCACGCACAAAAGGGATTTGGTGGCGTAATGCTTTTTGCTTAACCGTTTAAACTTTTGATCCTTTTCAATGTCCTCAATGATCAAAGGGGTTCCCTTTTGGGCCACATGTCCAGCGATGCTTTTCCCCAATTCCAACTTGGTATTTTCGATTATTTCCGAATTCAATCCGATGGCGGCCTGAATAGTCAAAATGCTCTCTGGTTTTTGAATCAGCATTATGGACCCTATCTTTGCTCCTATAACTTCTGTGGCTAAGGAGATGATTTTATGGAGGAGAACATTTAAGCTCACGGTGGAACTTAAGGATTTGGAGGACTGATAGAGGGCATCTAATTCCGCCAAACTTTTGTTTAATTCAAGATTTTTCGTTTTCAGCTCAGCCAAAAGGCGGTTTCTTGTTTGATCAGATATTCTTTTTTCTAATCCTCTTCTTATGGTCAGCTGTAAATCGGAGAACTCAATCGGTTTCATCAAATAGTCATATGCTCCCTGGTTAATGGCTTTTACGGCAGAATCTAAAGAGGGGACCCCGGTCATCAATATTACCAGAGCCTCTTTATCCTTGGAGCGGGCGGCTTTAAGTATATCCAACCCACCGAATCTGGATGGGGGCATTAATATATCGGCAATCACCAGATCAAAATCATCTCGATTGATTTTCTCAATCGCTTTTTCCCGCTCCTGCACCGTGGTCACTTCGTACCCCACCTTAGAAAGGAGTTTTTTTAAGCTCTCACACATCCTCTCCTCATCATCAACCACCAAGATTTTGCCAGAATCTTTTTCCATAAGATTTATTCCCTTTGTTTGTTCATGGGAATTACAATTATCAATTCAAACCACAGCGAGCCTGTTAAAATTTCTCCGACATCTTTTGGGCTGATCAATCTTTAGCTTGACGCTCCAGAATTGAATTGGAGTATCCCGCTTTAACGGGATCATTCAGAAGAGACAATGGGCAAAGTTATCAAAAAACTTGTCTTTTGGTCTTTTCTCTTCGCTACAATAGTTCCCCCATGCCTTTGGATTATCCCATAACAGATCCATAAGCCCAAACCAGTCCCTTTTCCTCCCTCCTTAGTGGTGAAAAATGGCTCAAAGATTTTGGGCATGTTTTCTTCCGGTATGCCAGGTCCGGTATCTGAGAATTCGATCTCCACCGTATCCTCGTTCTTTTGTGTCGAGACTAAGATCTCTCCTCCCTGGGGCATGAAATCTTTTGAGTTCATCAACAGATTCAAAAGGACCTGTTTGATCTCGTCCTCAAAACCTTTCACCCAAGGAAGATTTTCGGGAAGGCTTCTCTTTACCACTATGTTCTCTTTTAGAAATTGTTTTTCCACCAAAGAAACGGTCTGATTTATAATCTCAGCTATATCCAGAGTGGTCATGCTCTCGCTTTTAGGTCTGCAAAAATCCAAAAGGCTTTTTACGATCCGAGCGATCCGGTCCACTTCCTCCTTAACCACTTGGAGATTTGATCGGTTCGCACCGCCTTTTTTCATAGATTCAGAAAGGATCAAAAGATAATTTTTTATAATTCCCAAAGGATTGTTGATCTCATGAGCGATGGAAGCAGATAGTTGTCCGATAGCGGCTAATTTTTCGGATTGAATCAGCTGCTTTTGAGTTCTTCTCAATTCCAGATTCATATTTTTTTGACTTTCATAAAGAACGGCGTTTTCTATCGCTGAAGTGAGCTGGCTGGTTAAAATCGAAAGAAACTCCAGGTCGCTGTCAGTAAAAAGAAGATGGGAGGTCTTTTCCGTAAGGCTTAAAATTCCCCTGATTTGATTTTTGCTTATCAAGGGGATACACAGCTCACACTTCAGAGCTTCTAATACTTTAATCTCCTTTTGTTGACCCTCAAGCTTCGGGACTGAAGGGAAGGATGAAGTCGAGACCAGATCATGGGAGCCCTTATTTATGTGGGCTCGGATTTCATGTAGAAGCAAAGCCCCATTTTCGGATAGGAGGAGTTTTGACAGATCACTATCTTGCCTAAATTTGAACTCAGTAAAGTCCGGAGGCCCTTCCAGGTTTATCCCTTTTACTTTAAACATGGAAAGTTCCTTCCCGTGGGGGGCTTTTTGAATGAATATCGCCGCACCCTTTATTTCCAGCTGCCCTATCAGGGTCGCAAGCATTTCCTCTAAAAGTGCATCAAGATCCAACGAGGAGTTCAGCTTTCGGGAGATCTCGAAAACGGTATAAAGATCGAAGATCTTCCGTTTTAACCTCCGGTTCGATTCGCTCAATTGGTTGACTTTGCTCTCCATAGCGTTTTTCAAGAGATCGACCGACTCCAAAATTCTTCTTTCCATTTGCCCACCGGAGCAAATGTCTGCTTGGAGATTCAAAGGGTCTTGATGACTCATGTGTTCTTTTGAGTTCATGCGATTATGTCTACCCCGCCTTTGGCAGGATTTTTAGCTAATGATTCATCCTAAAATAAATAACTTCCCCCTTAAGACTCCAACATTCAAATTAGCCCCACAAAAACGCAAGCGAAAAAAGGCAAATACCATATTGCCTTCCTACTGCTATTTTTTAAATCGGCAAAAACATGAAAACAGTTAGCCTAAAACTGCAAACTTTTGCAAATTTCGTATGTTTGAGGAAGGATTTATGGAATAAAAAAAGCCCCGCCAATGGTTCAACTTCGCTCACCATAAAAGGCGGGGCGGGCTGGACTGCCAGATCAGGGATCTGAGAGCTAATGCGATGCTCTACCAAAAATTGGTATAAACACAAAAATCACGACTTTCTGTTTGATTTCCCCCTCACCTTAATCCTCTCCCCCGAGGGGAGAGGGAATGAATGTAAAAACTTTTTGTGCATCTTGTTATCTCACCTTTTGTTTTTTTCCCAATCATAGAAGATACACTTCCCTAATTCGGGCGCATATTCATAACACCTTTTGTAACTCCCAAAAGGGATCTGTCCATCGAAAGCCAAGCAGTCTAAGTCCATATCTTTACAGGGGATCTCCCGGAAGTCATCTAATCTTCTTTCTTCCCTTGGAGTCTCCTCTAAAAACTTGAATAGACTTTTGCTTTTCATTTTAAAAAATAGTATTCGGAGTGTCTAAATACACCCATCTTTGTTTATACAATCTTCTTGATAGCTTCAATAAATTCTTCTGCAAGTTTAACAAACTCAGCGGCATCTTCATAGGAGAGCTTAACCAATTCTTTATAATCACCCTCCTGTCTCGCATTAAACACTTTGTGCAATATTTTTGAGTAGTGCTCATCAATCTTCCCGGTATGCACAAACTCTTTATCAAATATAGAAATAACACCTACATGTTTGGATGTCTTTAAGTTTGTATCAGCCTTCAAAAAAAGGGCTAATAGTGCATAAAACATAGAATAGTATGCCCTGTTTATTATAGATATTGGACTAAGCTTCTCCAGTAACATTTTTTTAGCATCAGTAAGGGTTTCATCTGCCTGTGTTAGCCTGTAGGTGAAGAGAGCCTGTTTATCTGTCATACTCTCACCCCTTCTGCCACAATGTTTTTTATTATTGGCGATGCTTTCAAGGGAGATTTTTCAACTTCATCCCTGGTCATAATCAGAGGTGAAATAACGATGAAATGTTTAAAGCCAACTTCCCATACAATATCGGAAATCTTATTTTTTGTTTCCTTATCAAGTGATTCTACCTCAAGAAAAACATCCATATCCGAGTATTCATCCCTATCTCCACGTGCCCTTGAACCAAAGACTCTGAAATCAATTAGAGGAACAATCTCAGATAGCTTTTCTTTCAGTTCTTTCGCTATTTCATAATCTTTTTGTTCCATTATTTTCTTCCCCTTTCTCTACCCGCAATGGCAGATAAAGGCTTATGTGCATGCGGAGAACAAAGCATTTAACATTTAACCACCATGTTTTCCCATCGTTGCAGGGATAAAAAAATTAAAGCTATTACTTATTTTTTCCTCACTTGTTACCTTTACCGATATTACAGCTTGAACATATCAGTTGGGCATTATCTATTTTAGCTAAACCACCCTTACTCCACGGATGTCTGTGATCTACCTGTGCATCCTCATATGTTAAATATCCTTTACATTTTTTATTCTTCATAGGATTTGGGCATTTGGGATGTTCTAATTTCTCTATTAACTCAATCCATAAAATGTCTTTAACATTCTGGTTAAATGTTCTTTTTGAATCTTTGGATTTTAAGAAAAAACCATCTTTCAAAACTGACATCAAATGGGTGTCTCTTGCTTCTCGATGTTTTTTGCTGTCAGTTGCGTGCCTTGTGGAATCGAGATAAGAAAGTAACTTTTTTTCGGATTCTGTTAGTTTAGGTTGGGGAATTTTTTTGATATGAACTTTTTCATCTAATTTTTGTGTTTGTTTAGAGAATTTCAGGAGGAATTTACCTGCGATATTATTGCTCTTCTTATCAATAGTTACATATCCTTCTCGTGCTAATTTATGCAGAACTACAAACAATGAATAAAAATCAGACTTGTTCTTAAATCTTGTATATTTAATACAATCATTCGGAAAAATCACTTTAATCCAAGAGATGATTTGATTAAAGCTCCTCCTAATTTTGTTAGTCTCCATCTTAGTCCATTTATGTTGCGACAATAGCTCGTCAAGTTTTTTTCTCCTATCTGAATAATCTCCGAAATGGCATGCGGTGCATAGTTCTAAAATGAATTCGTGAAATAAATATCTGTTTACATCTGTTCGAGAAACAATATGCCACCTTTTCTGAAAAAGTGGTTTATACTTTTTTTCTAATGTATCCCCGAGATCAAAGAATCGTCCTGAATAGAGAGCATGTCTAATCTCATGCTTCTTAAGAGGGGAACCAGTTGAATTGATTCTAACAAAAACTTCCTTCGAAGCAACATTACCGCCAAAAATATCTGACAATTCCCCATACTCAATAATAGGGATTTCATAGCTCCAGAATTTTTCAAGAATATTTTCATATTCTTTGTTTACTTTCTTTGAACACAACTCATCATAATATAAGTAATCTACTTTCATAGTTATTGGGCCCGTAAACTCGACCCCCAATTTGCCCTCATCTTCAAGTTCTTTTAATCCTATGAAGTGAAAAATAGTTTGGAGACGTTGTTTACCATCCAAGACATCGTATACAAACTTTTCTTTGTCTTTTCTAAAATGTTTATGAAAAATTAATGCAGGAATTGGAATTCCATTGAACAAAGACGAAAGTAATAACTTCCTTTGTTTTGTTTTCCACGCTGGCTTTCTTTGATATGGAGGATCAAGTTCTATCTGACGATTCTTATACATATCTCTTAGTTCAGAGATCGTTTTCGGATAACATTTCATATAAACACCACCCTCTTTTTTTCTTCAAAATGAAATAGTTATATTTTACATAATCTTATTCCATTTTCCTTTAATGTGCAATAACTCGTTCATATTTGGATAAGTGCGGATATACTGAGTCTGGCGCTACTCTAAAAAGATAGGTTACTGGTCACCTGGTTCTTCTTTCAGTCCATATTCCTGTAATTTATTACGCAAAGTGCGGGTGGAAATTCCCAGAATTTCTGCGGCTTTGGTTCGGTTTCCCCCTTCAGCCTCTAAGGTTTTTAATATTAGCCTCTTTTCAGCCTCATAAATGGAACAGCCCACCTCGATTGTCTCTGGGGTAAGAGTTGTTCTAAAAGTTATCTCTTTAGGGAAATCGCTGAGGGCAAGAACTTTTCCTTTGGAGGTGACCACTGCCCTTTCAATATAGTTCTCCAGTTCCCTTACATTTCCGGGCCAGGGATACTCCATAAACATCTCATAAACCTTCTGAGAAATTCCTTCGATGGACCTTTTGTTTTCAAGATTATATTTCTTCAAGAAATGTTCTGCCAGAACTGGAATATCCTCTTTTCTTTCCCTCAAGGGAGCTATATGCATGGGGATCACGTTTAGTCGATAGAAGAGGTCCTCTCTGAATTTTCCCTTTTCAATTTGTTCCCTTAGATTTTTGTTAGAGGTGGAGATGATCCTCACATCTACCTGAATGGTCTCCTCTGAGCCAACCCTTTCAAATTCCCTCTCTTGTAATACTCTTAAGAGTTTTGCCTGCAAGGAGGGTGAGATCTCGCTCACTTCATCCAAAAGCAAGGTGCCGCCATCAGCTAACTCAAACCTTCCTCTGGATTTTCTTATGGCTCCGGTGAATGCCCCCTTCTCATGACCAAATAGCTCACTTTCGACCAGTCCCTCGGGGAGAGCGGCACAGTTGATCTTTATGAAAGGACCAGCTTTGCGGGAGCTGTTATAATGCACGGCTTTAGCAATGAGTTCCTTTCCTGTGCCCGATTCTCCGGTGATTAATACCGTGGCTTTGGTATCTGCCACCACTTCCACCAATTCGAAAATCTTTTGCATCTGGGGACTTTTGCCAACAATATTTTCAAAACGGTATTTGGTCGATAACTCTGAACGGAGGAGCCTGTTCTCCAAGATAAGCCGCTTGTGTTCAAAGGCTCTTTTCAAAACCAATTCTATCTCATCTGCGGAAAAAGGCTTCATTACGTAATCGAAAGCCCCCAATTTCATGGCATCCACCGCATTTTCCACTGTTCCATAGGCGGTCATCATCACCACCTTGGCATCCGGAAGATATTCTTTGGTCACCTTCAGAAGCTCCATCCCGCTCATTTGAGGCATGCGAATGTCGGAAAGGACAATGTCGTAATCTTTATCCTTGATCTTCTCTAAGGCTTCCTCTCCAGTAGAAGCTACATCGACCGAATAATCAGAACGCCTCAATGCCTCTTTCAAGAAATCCTTCATCAAGGAATCGTCATCCACTACTAAAACTTTCTTTTCTAACATTTTCTAGCCTTTAATTTTTTCACTCTTAATGTCCAATAACTACAACATGATTTCGCAGGCTGAAGGGACTGTTGAAAAAGTGGTTTTGGAGTGCAAAAGCTTGTCGGAGCGAAGCGGAGATCCCGCTTTGCGGGGCTTTTGCGGTTTTTATGTTGGTTCGGGAATTGGATTTCCCGAACCAATTCCGTGCGGGTCACCAGGATTCCGCCAAAGGCGGAAAATTCCAATTCCCGCACGAACAAGATGGTTTTTCAACACGCCCTAAAGCCTGCGCCTACAATTTTCTAGGTCTCCCTAAAGTGAGACACTTCAATTCTTATGGTTTCATCCAATCGGTGATAATCTGATGATCACTGTGGTTCCTTTACCTAACTCACTTTCTACCCTAATATCTCCTCGGTGGGCTTCCACGATCTTTTTGACCGTGGAGAGTCCCAAACCGGTTCCGTGTTCTTTTGTGGTAAAAAAGGGAGTGAAAAGCTTATCCAAAGTAGCTTTACTCATTCCCACCCCGGTATCGGAAATTTTTAGAACAATCGTTTTCCGCTCTGTATCATCTTCACTTATCCGAACCACAATTTTACCCCCCTGTGGCATGGCTTGGGTGGCATTATGGAGAAGATTTAATATCACCTGGCGGAACTGCTCCGGGCCTATGCGGCATAAAAGCACCTTTTCAGGGTATTCCCGAACGATATGAATTTTCTTTTTTTCGCGCGTAAGGTCCATTTCAAAAAATTTGATTACATCATCTATAAAGTTGAGAAACTCGACCTGATGAAAGTCTAATCTGATGGCTTTGGTATAATTGAGAAGGCTAACTACGATCCGATCCAGAGTCTCCACTCCCTCCATGATCTTTTCAACCGATTTCTTCCGAGGATCGGACTCCTCCAAATCCCGGTCCAAAAGGTCGGCAAAACCACGTATGCCCCCCAATGGGTTTTTAACCTCATGTGCCACGGTTGCCGCCATCTCTCCTAAGGCGGCTAAAGTTCTCACCCTGGTTATCTCCTCTTCCAATTCCTTCAATTTAGATAAGTCAAAGAAGACCTCCACCGCACCCAAGATGTTGTTCTCGCTATCAGTCAAAAGAGAAGTGGAAAATCCCAGAGGAATTTTCTTCCCTCCTTTGCCGAGCACCTCTTTTTCTTCATTTATATGTGATTTTCTGGATTTCAAAGTGAAGGGTAAAGTCATCTTCTCCTCTATCCCATTTCCCATAACCCCCCCATACTGTCTACCCAGGACCTCATCGGTTTTGTAGCCCAAAATCTCCTCCGCTGCCCGGTTGAACAAGGTTATCTCTCCTTTCAGATTTATAGCTACTACTCCCGAGGTCAAGCTTTCCAATATATTATTTAAATAATTGGAAATTCTCTCCTTCTCCGCCAAACTCTGCCTTAGCTCCCGGTTGGTCTTTTCCAATTCCAAATTTAGATCTTCAAATTTCTCCTCCAGATTCTTATAAGCAGAGTGTAGTTTTTGGGTGATCTTGTTAAATGAGGCAAAAGATTCGGTGAAGCCCTCTAACTGTTCTTCTGAAATATTTAAACGATCCCGTTCTTCCATTCTATACCCTCAGCCAAATAGAAGATGAGGAGCTTAAGTTATTAAGTCAATCTAATGAAATCAGAACTTTAACGCAAGAATTATTTTTTATGGCATTTGTAGGGGGTTATGTCAAGATAGTTGTGTAAAATTAGTTTGCTTTATAAGACAATTCGATTTTTTTCACCAGAAGTGAATCTTGAGTCTCTCCTTCCAAGATTATTTTTTGCCTTGCCTTAATCTCAAAATGACTTATCTTTCAAAAAGAGATTTTTATTAAGAAAAAAATGGAGAACGGATGATAGATTCATATGAATTTGGCCTAATAATCATCAATGGGAAAAGATATTCTTCAGACGTGATAATCTACCCGGATAAGGTAAAAGATGATTGGTGGAGAAAAGAGGGGCACCTGTTGGGTGTTGATGATTTAGAGGACGTGATAGAAGAAAATCCAGAGGTGATCGTAGTAGGAATTGGCAACCCCGGTTTGATGAGGGTTTTGCCTGAAACGGAAAAACACATTAAATCCAAAGAAATAAAATTGATCATCCAAAGCACCCCAGATGCCTGCAAGAGTTATAATCAGCTTTCGTCTTCGCAAAAAGTGATCGCCCTCCTGCATCTAACCTGTTAACTTTGTGTCCGAATTTGGATCCTGCGGATAGGTGTGTGTTCGGAAATGTGGTTGCTCGATTTATCGCGCCGATAAATGGGGGTCTAAAATTTGACTAAAATATTTTTCTGACAACCTTTCAGATTCGGTTTAGTGAATACGATAGAATAACAATTCCCCCTCGGATTAAACACTTCTTGATTAAGTCAGGATGAATCCTCAAGGAGGGTTTCAGAGACTACCGTATGATGGGGGGTCATTCACCTGAAAAAAAGTCTCTGGGGTTTGTCTTTTCTTGACAAGACAAACCGCCAGAGACTCCTTTCTTCTCTTTTTTGGTTACGTGATTAGATGGTCTTTCCTTTTATCTTAGCAGAGTCATTCTTCTGACCGACTCGTAGTTGCCAGCCTTGATTCGATAGAAATAAACTCCACTCGCTACGTCTTCGTTCGCCTCATTCTTCCCGTTCCACGGAATAGAATACTCACCTGCTGGTTTTTGCTCATCCACCAAGGTTCTGACTGCTTGCCCCAACACATTGTAAATCCTAAGAGTTACCCTCGAATCCTCTTTCAGTGAGAATTTGATCACGGTCTCTGGATTAAATGGGTTAGGGTAGTTTTGCTCCAAATTGAACTCGGTCGGACGTGGGGCTGTGGATTCTTCTGAGGATCCTGGCCTCAGCGGGATCGGACGATCAGCTTGCTGATTTTCTATTTTTTCACTGTAAAAAGTCTTCGCCGTTGCGTCCACCATGTGAAAATAAAGTTTTCCAGCGGTAAGCTCCCAGTTAGTCACGCAGAGTTGGGGTTTAGATCCGGTCTTTGACTCGAACTTAAGGGTTGCAAACAAGCCTTCGCCAGGTGGTAACTGATCTTTAATCTCCTCATTAAGAGCCCGGATCACCGCAATGAGCACCTTTTTGTTGTCATTATCCTTTTGAACATAGTGAAGGAAGTGCTCTACCCTGCTTCCCTCAAAGCTGACCTCGGTGCACACGATATCCGACCCTGGCTTACCGAAGCTTACAGGTATGGAAACGACAGCCAGTCCCTGAGTATTTTCCAGGAAAAGCTTCACCACTTGTTGACCCTCTACCTTTACAGGCTCATAAGTCAAAGGATCTACCGACGCTGAGGATAGTGCAAATGAGCAACCCACAAAAAAGGCTGACACCACAAGCCATGCTAAGATTTTTCTCAGCATTACAAGCCTCCTTTCATATAAGGTTTAAATGTAAAGTTAACTCCTGTCTTTCCCTTTCTTACTCTCCTCCCTTACTCTTCCTCACCACCTCCTTTTGAAGAGTTCAAAAAGACAGGTTAACGGTTACTGTTTAAGCTACCCCTTCTGATTGCCAAAAAGTAACTAAAACGAAACATCTATTTGCGATGCCCATTAGATCATCTATCAAGCGACCTTTTCTCTAAATATTCCAATTCTCTATAATAACGATGGTAAACCACAACCTTTTGGTTTTCTTGCACAAAACCAAACATTCTAAAGTTGGAAGGTTCGCTTTTTTTCTAAAGCCAAACTTAGTTTCGCTTTATCAAAATGTTATGTTGGTTTGCCTCTTTTTGTCTTCTGCGGATTAAATAGGTCTTTCGAAACTTCTTCTTTCTCGTTGCCTCCGTGGCATCTCCAGGTAGGTAAAAAGATTTTGTCAAACGAAATTAATTCTTTCTTCTGGTGTGGATTTAAAGAATTTTTATCCCCTCCTACTCAACAAGTCAATGTTTTTTATTCCTTTTTGGGTTTATACTTTACTTCCCTCCTTCTTCATATTTTTATTTATACTCACAAAACCTATACGCTCGTTTTCATAGAATCGTTTAAATCAAATTTAATAAACAAGGTTTTTTTGTCAAGGGAAAAATTAGCCTTTTTCAAAAAAAAATTTAGACAAAAAACCAGCGAAAAAAAACTTCGGTTGAGTATGATTAAAACGTGGGGTCTTTTTACTCTTACTGATCTTCGTATAAGCAATGGATTCATCCTGAATGGATTCACCATGAATGGAGAAATTTTCATCGACAATAATTTCCTTCCCCTTGATGGGGGAGGATTAAGGAGAGGGTGGAAATGCGTATGCATCTTCGACAGGCGCTTTGATCACCCTCCCCTTTATCCCCTCCCACTTGTAGTGAGCTTGTCGAACTATCGAGGGAGGGGAGAAGAATTTTCCATTGTTTACGCATTACTAAATAATAAGGTATTCGAAAAGCGTGAGCCCAAGAAGTTATTGTAAAACAGAGGGAATTCCGAATGTTTCTATATTTTTTATTTATGGTTCTTCTCCAGATCAGTGGCTTAAATTTTTAGTAAGAGGATGATCCCTAATGACTTGACGAAAATCTTGTTTTAAAAAGCTTCAGCCTCCCCCTCACCTTAGTCTTCTCCCCGGAGGGGAGAGGGTCAGGTTGAAAATCCCGATAGAGGCGGGGGTGAGGGGAAATCAAATTCATCGAAGCTTCATCCACATTTTTCCCATTGTTTTAGCAACTCTTTTGGAGAAGACCCTTATTTATTGATGAGACATAAAACTATATGCGGATGCTGCGAGTGACGATGAAACTGGAGATAAACTCCCGCAGAGTTTTTTCGATCTCTTCTGACTCCTGATACCTTTCCTCTGGATTCTTGGCCATAGCCCTTGAGACTATTCGATCAAAGACCAAAGGAGTCCTTTCATTGAGGGTTGAAGGCAAGGCAGGGGTATTGCTCAATATGTCATACATGAGGGAACTGATGCTTTCTCCCTTAAATGGTTTCTGCCCAGTCAAGAGTTCATAAATCACCACCCCTAAGGAGAAAATATCGGAACGTTTATCCGCAGGTTTTCCTTCTAACTGCTCCGGAGAGATATAATGGGGTGTCCCTAAGGCCACATTGCTCTGGGTCAAGGAAGAGGTTTGTAGTCTCGCTATCCCGAAGTCCATCACTTTAACCGCGAAATCTTCCAACAGCATGATGTTGGCGGGCTTAATATCCCGGTGCACGATTCCCTTTTGGTGGGCGTAATTTAAAGCCGCACAAACCTGCAGGACGATTTTGGCTACGATTCTATAATTCAACTCCTTCTTTTTCTGGATGAAGCTCTCCAAAGTATAACCTGAAAGATACTCCATGGCGATGTATTGTAAGCCTTCTTGTTCTCCCACATCATAGATAGTTACAATATTAGGATGAGACAACTTCCCTGCCGCTTTGGCTTCACGGACTAATCTCTCTTTAAGCTCAGAAACCTCTTCAGCCGAGGACGCAAAATCCAATCTGATGGTTTTAAGAGCTACCAATCTGTCCAGGACAGGATCTAAGCCTTTGTAGACTGTTCCCATCCCCCCTCTCCCAATAAGCTCCAGAATCTTATAGCGACCAAATTGAGTTAAAGGCAGATGGTTAGTGTATCTCTCTAAAATCCCTTTCGGTGTCTCCTTTGATTTTAATCCAGTGATTTCTTGGCTTAACCCAAAAGTGGTGGGACCGGATACGGTGGGGGTTTCTTCCTTAATACTTTCTTCATCCGAAATCCTTTTAGGAGTGTGTTCTGATACTGAGCCGGTGACTTTCTGGATCAATGGTGGAGTGAGTGAAGTCGATATAGTTATAGTCTCTTCTTCCTTTCTTTTCTCTTCGCTCGCGATTTTCAAAGATGTCGATTTGTCTTTTGGTCCGAACAAGATCGGTTCGTGCTTTTCAGAGACCGCAATTTTTGGGACCGTCTTAGTCTGAACCTCTTTTTTGAACTGCTCCTTTTGCCTTCCCGGTATCTTGTGATCTTCTTTTATCTTATCTTCAGGACAAATTTCTTTAACACCCAAAAGTTTTTCTCGATCTTTTTCCGCTCCTGTCCTCTTAGCCTTAATAGTGGGTGCGGCGGCTAAGAAAAACAAAACCTCTAAAATTGGATAGAGGGGTTTGGTCAAAATGCCGAAGGAGGAGAACAGAGTATAATTTAGATTAAACATAACAAACAAGAAGACCAAAAGGATAATCATCCTATAGGTTAAAGAGGTCTTAGGTAAAACCAGAGCGCAGAAGATTCCGATCAAGATCAAAATTAAAAGATTCCACACCGGGGAAAGGGGGCTTAAAAAGTTATGCTGGACAATGTTTTCTATTACGTTTGCAATCCTCTCTACCTCATTTAAAGTTCCATAACCAGGGATCTGCACCCACGTTTTTGATTCGATAGCGGTCAAGCCCACCAAAGCTATTTTATCGAAAAAGACTTTGGGAGGAGTCTCTTTATTTAATACATCCAAAGCAGAAACGCGTTGGAAAATCAAATCGGGACCATAATAGTTGATCAGCATCTGCTTTTTCTTATCTATGGGGATTAAAATCCCCCCTAAGTTTATACTATCTTCTTTCAAAAGCCTGATTTCTTTTTTATCGAGACCCAGATACTTTTTGGCGGTTTGCAAAGCCAAAGAAGGATAGAGGTATCCATCATATTCAATTAAAGTCTGCTCTCGTCGGATTAGATCATCTGGATCGTAAGTAATATTGATGTGACCAAAGTCAAAAGCGGATAGAGTTAAAAGTTTGTCAGGGAAATATAGCTGGCAAGCAGAAGGAGCATTCTTCAGATAAAAATCATTCGCTTTGCCCAGGGCTGACCTTAGCACAACCGGGGGAGGAGAAGCTGAGGTCAGACCCACCTGCGATAAATTGAAATATATGGGAAGAATCACATTCCCCGCATTATGGATCTCATTAGCCAGAAGCTCCGTCCTTCCCGAGGTGTCCTCATCCAGTCTCTCTGGAAGGAAAATATCCAACACCAAGACCTTTGGAGATCCGCGGGAGATGGTTGAAATCAATTGGGCTAATTTATCTTGAGACCAGGGCCATTTGCCAATCTGATCAAGCGATTTTTCATCTAGGGCCACGATCACTATGTCGTTCTGGGGGCTGGTGCTTCCTCTCAGCTTAAACATTCCATCTTGCATCCGAAGGTCAAGACTCTCCAGAAAACCGTATTTCCCGGCATAAAGCGAAATCACCAAGATAGTAATCAAAACATATAAGATGAACCCCGAAAATTTTTTAACCATTTTTAAAATCTGTTAGACTAAAGATGTAGGAATAGCCAGCACCTAACTTAAGTTAGGTGCTGGATTTCCCCCCAATCGAGCTAAAATTTAGTTATCTCTGTTGCATCGAGACTTTGTAGTCCCAATGCTTTCGGTTGATACACCGGGAATTACCGTCGGGATAACAATATCCCGACGCAACCCGTGGCATATTAACAGCTTAATTCAATTACTCAAGGCCCATAAGTTAGGTCCTGGATTTTCCACGAATCGTGCTAAAGTCTGGTTACCTACCTATAGCCAACCGATCGATCAGAAATTGGGGGAGCCCCTTTTTTTTCATCTTAGCTTGGGTCTTCTTATAATCATAGGGAAGTCTTTTTAAAACCGCCCTTTTTTCTTCGACATCATATATTAAATAACAAGCTTGGTTAGATCCATCTCTGGGTTGTCCTACTGAGCCGATATTCACGATATATCTGAATCCCTCGTCCATTTGGACCCAGTGATCTTCATGCAAAAAACAGTGCTTATCTTTGTATTTTCTTATAATGGCGGGATGGTGAGAATGCCCTATAAGACAAACCTGTTTATTGAAAAAGTTGAAATTCTCCTCCGCATCATCCAAATCGAAGATGTAGTTCCACTCCTGTGGCTCTTTGGGGGTGGAATGAACTAAGTAAAACCGATCAAACCTGTGGTCCATTGAAAAGCCCGACAATATCTTTAAAGTTTTTTCAGTACAGACGCTTTTAGTCCATTCCATGGACTTTTGCGCATACGGGTTAAAAAGATTGGTCTCTATTAAACCTAAGGCCGCATAATCATGGTTTCCCATCAATTTAACCCCGGATACATCCTCGATCATGGAGGTGCATTCATTGGGATCAGGACCATATCCCACCGCATCCCCCAAAAAGAATATCTTCTCTAACTTTTCTTTTTCGAAGTCCGCGATCACCACCTTCAAAGCCTCGAGGTTGGCGTGAACATCGGAAAAAAAACCATATCTCATTTATTCTTCCCTTGAATGAACCGAAAAACTGATTTGCCCACCTCAATTAAGTCGTCGTTTTTCAATGGATGTCTAAGAACATCTTCCCCATTTACCTTGGTTTTGCCTTTCCGTCCTAAATTCATCAAAACATGACTGTCCTTTTCTTTAGTTATCTTAGCTTGAATTTTGGAAACTAAGAGACCTTTAACTTTGATGTTTACATACTTGGACTTGCCAAAGGTGATCACCGGTTTGTCCAAGTAAAACTGCTTCACCTTCGTATTCTCCACTCCCAAAAGCACCGAGCAACCTGTTTTGGTTGTTATCTCTTTTTCCTTCTTATCCCTTTCCAAAAGCTCCTTTTGCTTTTTGGTGCGCAAAACCATGGTTCCATCCAAGTCGGTCAACTTAACGTCCCTGGGGGTATCTGGGTGATATACTAAATTGAATTTGCCAATGGTGATCTCATCGTTATCCTTTATTATCTCCTCGGTTATCTTGCGGTTGTTCACGAAGGTGCCGTTCAAGCTCTCCTTGTCGATTATTAAGGCGGAACTGTCGCTAAATTCGACTTCAGCGTGTTTTCTTGAAACCGCTTTGTTGTCTAACACGATGTCGTTATCTGAAGTTCTTCCGATGCTTATTCTTTTCTTTTGGGTTACCACCTTTTCAATCACTTTATCCTCATACGTGACCACAATTTCAGGCATCTTCTCCCCCTTGGTTTAAAATTTGAGGCAAAAGGATAATGTTTTTTTAGATTTTTGTCAACAACTTTTATTAAAATTTACCTTCTTAAACAAGCCTAAGAAACAGAGGAACTTATCCCCCCGGTCGAAACTTTTTTATTTAGTTATATTGTCGACATGAAAATCTGAAAACTTGATCTTATTCACTGCAGTAATTTTAGCCCCACGACAAGGATCCATAAAAGTAAACAATCCCATGAGATAATGCAAAAAGGTCAGGAGAATCTTCCTGACCTTTTTATCATATCAGAAACGATTGTAACAGCTTGTCCCCTGGATCTAAAAGTCGGATTTATTTCTTAGATTTTTTTGTTGGTTTTGATGTCTCCTTCTTGGGTTGCTTAGCCATTATGAGTTCGCTTAGCTCATTGTTTTTGGCGGAAATCTGCTGATACGCTGTAACTACTATTTCCTTAGCCACGTCGAAGTTTCCATTGTTATACTCTTCTTGTGCCTTCTTTAGTTGATCCTCCCAATTGGGCAGTTGCTGGGACAGATCAGTCTTATCTTTAGGGAGTTTCGATTGTAGAGCTATTTTCTGCGTCTCTTTAAGCTGTTCCATGGCCTTTTGAGACTCGCCGATGGCACCCTCTGC
>Ga0315289_10003838_pt1 | contig 22611 bp, 20 predicted proteins | sample YL17G11_40_MG_FD_203452 | JGI IMG/M metagenome (GOLD analysis project Ga0315289, IMG submission 203452) | Sediment microbial communities from Yellowstone Lake, YNP, Wyoming, USA - YL17G11_40 | ecosystem: Environmental > Aquatic > Freshwater > Lake > Sediment | place: USA: Wyoming | collected... | reverse complement strand
TACTGCTGAAGCAAGCCCAAACGGTGAAGACTGTGAAGATGGCTGTGCTAGTCTATGAATATCCGCCAAAAATCGTAGGTGGGCTAGGAACCTACGCTGCAGAAATTACTAGAAAGTTCGTCCTGATGGACAATGACATCACGGTGTTTACCATGAATGACGATGCAGGCAGCCTGCCCACACGAGAGATCTGGCGCGGGATAGAAATCCACCGCCCACTGCATATCGACATATCGGATTCGCTGCCAGATGTTGTTGCCGACGATATCAAAAAATGGGGAAGAGGCATCCATCTTTTCTCAAAAATCCTTGTCTACAATTACTTGAGCGCCTCAAAACTTGTCAACGAACTTATCAGAAAAGAAGGCATAAAATACGACATCGTAGTTGCACATGACTGGCTTTCAGCCATCGGCGGAATAACCATCAAAAGAGAAGTCGGACTGCCTCTAGCCTTTCACGTTCACTCAACTGAAAAAGGGAGAACTCTCGGAAATGGCTCAGAAGTAGTAAGCAACATTGAGCTCCACTGTGCCATGGCAGCGGATCTCATCGTCACGGTTTCTTACGCCATGAAGGATGAACTCGCAAAACTGGGCTTTCCAAAGGAGAAAATCCAAGTATGCTACAACGGGGTTGACCCCCAGAAATACAATCCGGGATCAGTTGACGCCGAGCAAATAAAAAAGGTCAGAGCCCTTTACGATATTAAGGATGACGAACTGATGATTCTTTTCCTCGGCAGACTCGTTGGCGTCAAAGGCGTTGACAAACTCATAATGAGCCTGCCCCACATTCTACAAAAAACCCCGAAAGCAAAGCTGGTCATCGTTGGTCTAGGCGACTTACAGGAATACCTGGTGAACCTAGTCAAAGCCACAAAGATGGACAACTACGTCAAATTCCGCTTCGACTTCATTCCAGAAGAAGAACGCATTCTCCACTACGCTGCTTGCGACGTTGCAGTCTTCCCAAGTCTCTATGAACCGTTTGGAATCGTTGTCCTCGAAGCCATGAGCATGGAACGCCCAGTTATTGTTGGCGGAGCAGGAGTCAGCGGAATGCGGGAGATAGTTGTCTGCTGCGGTGAAGAACAATGCGGCTACCACGTGAATCCAAGCGATCCATCAGACATAGCTTGGGGCATAAATAATGCGTTGGAAAGCCCTGAGAAAAGACAATGGCTTGGAAAGAATGGTAGACGTAGAGTCCTAAGCGAGTTCACATGGGAAAAGGTGGCTGAAAGAACCCTGGAAGTATATGAGCAAGTGATCAAGCACTAAGCTTCAGCCTTAACCTCAAACCTTAATGGTGAACGCTTGAACCCCAATTCTCTAGATCTGAGAAGAAGGATCGCTCGAGAAGCAGCCAACCTGCTGTATTCTGGCGTGGAAAAGGAGTTCAAGCAAGCAAAACAGAAAGCTGCAAATACATTGGGCGCTCACGTTCTTCCAGCAAATCTTGAAGTTGCTCTGGAACTCGACGAAATAGCAGAAGAACGTGAAGGCGCAGCTAGACAAGAACGTCTAATCCAAATGCGCAAGGAAGCCTTAAACCTGATGCGAATTCTCAAGTTATACAACCCACTTCTGATAGGAAGTGTCTGGCGAGGAACGATACATCACGATAGTGACATGGACGTAGTGGTTTACCACGATTCTCCTGAGGATGTCCTAGCGACCTTGAAGCAAAACGGCGTCAGAATAGAACAGACTGAACACGTAGCCGTGACAAAACGAGGGAAAAGAAAAAGCGCGTTTCACATATATGCGGAATCACCAGCCAAGGAAAAAGTAGAGATCAAAATCAGCAACCCCGAAGAAGCCACTCGCAAGGAGAAATGTGGAGTATATGGAGACAATATTGTCGGGCTTAACACTCAGGAACTGGGGAAGCTGCTGAAGGAAAACCCCTGTCGGAAGTTTGTTCCTTCTCTGAATAGATAGCAAGGCAATGACGTTTTGTCAGATTCAAAAGGATGTTTAAATATCACATTTTCTCATGAGTATATCGAAGAAGCCTCCTCATGGATTGAGGGTGTGCGCATGGCGCTCGATAAGGAAGCAATAAAGAGGATGTTTCCAAACCTAGCCAAGGAGCTAGAGTTTGAAGAAGACAAGGTGCCGATAAACTCCGTGCGGACAGACGCTCCGACCGGAGAAGAAGCTGTCTCAAGAAACTTTATTCATTACATGCCTGATGCGGTAGACTTCATTCGGCGATGTGACACCGACGAACAAGGGCTCGAAATAATTGCTTACTTGGAAAAAAGGGGCGAGATTGATAAGCAATATGCTAACAAGCTCAGAAAGCAACTGAGAGAAAAGGGTGTGCGAAGCTTCGGACCAAAGAAAGAGAGCGATTACTACATCAAACATGGTGAACCATAACAACATGGCTGACGTTGCGAAAATATTCCTAGTTTATGAAAACAGCCTTTCCGAGAAACAAAAACACGGTATAGATGAATTGCAGAAACAGTGCTTCAGGGATGTCGATCCGAGAGAAGTTGATGAGTGTTTTTATGCTGAGAGCTTTGCAAGGATTCTTGCTTACCATGGCAAAGAAATCATCGGCCATCTAAGACTATTCCGAAGAAATACAGACTTTGACGCTAAATCTTTTGTTCTTGGAGGCGTCGGAGGAGTGTGCGTTGCTAAACACAAGCGGCGAAAGGGCGTCGCAACAAAAATGATTAAAAGAGGTTTAAAAATCCTCAAGCAAGAAAAATGTGATGTTGCTTGCCTCAATGCTGACTTGTCAAAGAGCGCCTACAAGGTATATGAAAAGATAGGTTTCCAGTTGATGAGTAGAGCGATATCTTTCGAGGACGTGAATGGAAAACTGAGATATGATAATGGAACCATGTTTATCCCTGTTTGTTCAAAGGAAATCTATGAGTATATAATGAACAGCGGCAAGACATTTCATTATGGGAAAGGCTACTGGTAACGGCAAAGAGCGCGTCTTTTCGGATTTCAACGGTTAAGTATATACGGAACTGAGGCGGTGTAATTCTAAAAGTAAATAAATGGGCTTGTCAATAGATAGGAAGCCTGAAACTCGATCACGTAGTGGAGGAAGAACGAGTGAAGAAGATAGCTTCGGTGTTCATCATAATGACAGTCGCTACGATGATTCTGCTCTCCATCTCATGCAACGTTAGGACCGTCAAGGCAGATGTGGATTACAGCATAGAAAGGGTCACCCACACCGTAGAAGTCATGTACAACGGCTATGTTTTCATAAATGACACCGTAACACTGAACATGACTGGACAAGCACCCAACAGTTTTCTGATAGGATTCCCTGACAGATACGGTCCTGTGGTCGTAAAGTGCTTTGCATCCAACGGTTCAAACACTTATCCCGTGACCCTTAACGTGCCTCTCGAGAGTCACGTAGGTTTCTATGGCGTAAGAGTAGAGTTTCCACAGGGCGCGCCGCAAGTTTTCAGTGTCGGATTCATACTTTCAAACATTGTCATCACGCCAGACCCTAATGAACCAACAGGCTACACCTTGGATTTTCCAGCCTATCCGAGCTTAACTAAAGCTGCTGGCGTCTGTAATGTCTCGATTGTCTTGCCAGAGGGTGCAGGTTATGTTGGCGGTGATGTTCCAGGATTCGTTTACAGTAGAGAGAACCTTCAGGAATTTGCACATTTTCCTGCAAGCTTGGGTTTTATGGCCGCTGAAGGTAATATTCAGGTAATTGATGTTGCTCAGTTGGATCGTCAAGTGAGGATTAACGAGTTTGGTGATTTAGAGGGTGCCGATACTTATGTGATAGCAAATAGGGCACAGAGGACAGTGAATTCTGTTGAAGTTTTTCTTCCGCTCAACGCTTCGAACGCTATCGCGGAAGACCAGTTTGGAAGAACTATGGGCGCACCGAACGTAACTGACGCAAGTACGAATCGTTACTCGATTGGCTTTGCCCCCTCAGTGGAAGAAGGCCGATCGACGAGATTCACCTTGAAATATGATCTGCCTAGAGAGAACCTTAAGCAAGAGGGTTCCAATAGTTTCGCACTAGAGCTTTCTTCGTTTGATCATCTGAACTATTACGTTACCCAAGCGTCAGTCACCTTTGTGTTGCCTGAGGGAGCAAGGATTCAGCATGTTGAAGACAACTTGGCTAACACTACATATGCCATATCGCGGAGTGTCTTCCAAGAAACTGTGACTGTAAGCAGACAAGGCATAATTGCTTCAGAGAACTTCAGCGTTGCCATTGCGTACGAGTATAATCCTTTGTGGTTGTCTTTTCGTCCGACCATTTGGGTATGGACTCTGGCGATTGTTGGATCTGTTGTCGTTGCCGTCGCTTGGAAGCAGCGCAAAGGTCCGACTCGCATATCTGTGTCTACAGTAGCCGCAAGACTTCGTCCTGAACATCTAAAAGCGTTTGTGGACGCTTATGAAGAGAAGAAGAAGATAGACTTAGAGATGGAGTCCTTGGAAACGAAGGTACAAAAGGGAAGAATCCCACGGCGTCGATATAAAGTTCGCAGGAAAACGCTAGAAGCACGCCTTGGCACTCTGTCTAGAAGTCTGGCGGAGTTTAGGGAAAAGATTCGCGCATCTGGTGGTCACTATTCAGATATGATGTTGCAGCTTGAGATTGCTGAGAGCGAGATCAATGAAGTGCAAGCAGGGGTCAAAAGCATTGAGGACCTGCACAATAGAGGGGAGCTTTCGATTGAAGCCTATCGGAAGCGCCTAGCAGACTACCAGCGCAGAAAAGAAAAGGCTGAAACCACGATAAACGGAATCCTCTTAAGACTACGTGAAGAATTTCGCTAAATGGACCTAAATGCTTTTATTCGACTGCTTGGATTTTCAACGAAACTCTAATGAAAAGAGGAAGAGGCAATGGTGAAAATAGTGGTTGACAATAATAAATGTACGGGATGCGGAACATGCGCTGACACCTGTCCTGTAGGAGTCTTCGAGATCAAAGATGGCAAGTCTATTCCTGCGAAACCGGACGAATGCCTAGTATGCAGAGCATGCGAAGTCCAATGTCCAGAAGCTGCAATCCAAGTAGTCGAGTAATCCTCTGGACCTTTTAGTTAGTTTCAATCGGGCAATGCCGCTAATCAATGTTCCAAAAAGCTTTCTGGACTTTTTTCACTTCTCTTATAACTTTTGCACCCTGAAATTCGATATTCCTGCTTGTTAGGGGAATCGTGTCCTTCGCAATGTATGATGTTTGACTGATTGCTGCTATTGCTGAAGCCGCCAGCTTTCCAACGTATTTGAGACTGTAGCCTCCTTCAAGAACGGAGACAAGCCTTCCTTGGCATACTTCTGTTGCTAGACGCGCTGTCATTTCATGGATTTGTTGTATACATGGCGCTGACAGAGAAAGGTTTGCCACAGGGTCAGCGTAGTGGCCATCAAAACCAGCTGATACCAAGATAAACTCTGGCTTATACTGGCGTATTATTGGTTTTACGATCTCGTTCATTGCCTTCAAGTATATTCTATCGCCAGTTCCAAAAGGGAAAGGAATATTGACAGTACAGCCTAGGCCTTCTCCTTCACCGATCTCGTCCACGAAGCCAGTTCCTGGGAAGCTGCTTGGGTCTTCATGTAAGCTAATATATAGTGCCTTGTTTGTTTCGTAGAAGGTTTCCTGTGTGCCGTTTCCGTGATGAGCATCAACATCTAGAATCAACACTCTTCTCAGCTTGTACTTGGTAGTTAGATGCTTTGCGGCTATAGCGACGTTGTTGAAAATGCAGAAACCGCAAGCACGATATTTTCCAGCATGATGACCTGGAGGACGTACTAGAGCAAAGGCGTTTTCAAACTCTCTTTTCATGATAAGATTGACAGCTTTCAGTGTTCCGCCAACAGCGTAAAGCGCGGTCTCAAAGCTCTCTGGAGAAGTTACGGTGTCCTGCAGATCCAGTAGGCCTCCGCCGGACTTGCAGACAGCCTCAACAAGCTTAATGTACTCTAGCCCATGGACTAGTTCAACGTCTTCTATGCGAGCTCTTTCTGGTTGGATTAATTGCAGGTTACCGGTGCGCAGAATTTTGCTTTTCTCTATTCCTTTGATTATTGCGTAGAGTCGTCGGGCTGATTCGGGATGGTTTTTGCCTGTGTTGTGGCGATAGTATTGAGGAGAGAAAATCAAAGCTGTTTTTCGCAAGTTACATCATCTTCTTTACGGTCTCTTGGAATGTTTCGTCTAGAAACTCTCCTACAGATTTTCCTTTTTTCTTGGCTAGCTTTTTGAGCGTTTTGTCTATTCCTGTCGTGTATTGTATTGCTTTCTTCGGCTTTTCCAGAACCGAGTCGGGGAGACCGAGGTTTTTGGCAGCTTGCCTTAGAACGAGTTTTCTCAGTCCGCCTAGCTGTGTCTCGATTTTCAAGTTGATCGGTAAATCCATGGCGAGCTTTGCTATTTCGTAGTTTACAAAAGGCAGACGTAGTTCTACGTTGTGGAAATTGCAGATTTTGAAATCTCGTTCTAGGTTGGTTTCATGAATCGTAACGATGTCCCGAGAGATATATTCTCTTGTTTTCTTGGCACCATAGTGTAGATAGTAATCCACGTATCGCCGATAACCGCCGAAGAACTCGTCAGCACCTTGTCCAGCTAGCATGACCTTGAACTTCATTTCTGCTGCCTTTTCTGCCGTCCAATAGATTGGTATGCCTATGCCTGTTTTGATTGGATCTGATTCCTCAATTAGCCACAGAACTTTCGGCAGGACTCGCATGGCATCGTCTTCTTTGAATAGGTGAACGTGTATCGGGAGTTTGAGCTCTTCTGCTGTTCTTTTTGCGTATTCTGTTTCGGGTTGGTTTTCTAGGCTTACGTGGATCAAGTGCGTGTTTGCGTTTGTCTTTTTGGCCAGAAACGCGATAATGCTGCTGTCCAAGCCGCCTGAGAAGGCCACTGCAACTTCTTTCAGCTCTGAGATTCTTTCTTTGGTTGATTGTTGAAGCAGTGTTTGCAGTTCTTTGGCCGCTGTTTGCATGGTTATCCGTCTTGGGTTGGAACACGAGAGTGTCTTAATACGAGTAAGTGTGATGCCGATTTTTTCAATAGATGCAACGTGTCCTGGCGGAAAAGACTCTGTCTTGTTGATTCCAATTTTCCATAACGCTTTGCGCTCAGAAGCTAGAGCCACGACATGTGCGTCTTCTCCATAATAAAGTGGTCGGATGCCCAAAGAGTCTCGGCTCGCAATTAGCCTTTTTGGTTCCGCTATCGCGAATGCGAAATCACCTGAGGCTTCCTTGACAAGAGCTATGAGTGCTCTCTTGAGGCTGCACGTTAGCCTTCTTGCAGGGACCTCTGCGTCTGAGACTTCCTTGTGTGGTGGATAGATTCTTCCTTCGAAGACTAGTGCAGCTCTTTCGAGTTTTGTTGGTTGGGGCTTGTCGGAATCGGCGATCTTTGAGAAAAGGTGTCCAACTATTATTGGTGAGTTCATTTTTTGGGCGCGAAGTTTGTCGAAGGTTTTCCCAATTCTGATGATGGATGGCGATGCCATTCCGACGGCTTCGGCTTTCTCGGCGTTCAATGTTTTGAGCATCATCAGTGCCTTTTCTGTGGCGTCTTCGCCTCTTTTGTCCAGAACTGCTATTAACGCTCCCATGCGGTATTGACCTTTGACTAGAGTTGCCGTCGGCTGAGGGTTAGATAAGGCGGTATTGCCTTTAAAGATTGAAAATAATCCTTATGATCAGATTCTTCAGGCTAAGCACTGTTTGCATTAATCTAAGGCTCCTCTGCGATGGACTAAAGTTAATAATGCCATCGTGCAAACCATCGTGTAGTTGGATGGTGGACGCGTATGTTTGAGTTTGGAGATGTGCGGTTTAGGCCCGTTGAAAGGGAGGATTTGAAGATTCTGCATGTGTGGGAGAACGATTTTGAGACGATAATGTATTCGAGAAGCAGGCCTATGAACTTTGTGAGCTTGGCTCAGCTGGAGAAGCAGTATGAGGAGTGGATGAAGGATGAGAAAGAGCTTCACTTCATAATGGAGCTTGCAGAGTCTAAAGAGGCCATTGGAATTGCTCGCATAGAAAAGCAGGATTGGGGCAACGTAAGGACAGCAGGCGTAGGAACTTACATTGGCAAGAAGGAGTTGTGGGGAAAAGGCATGGGACGACAAATCACAGTAGCACTGCTAGAAATGTCGTTTCGGCAGTTGAATGCGGATCGCTGTGAAGCTTGGAGTGCGGGATATAACCATCGAGCTCACAAGGTTTTGGAAGCGTGTGGCTTCAAAAAGGGCGGAGCGATGAGGCAAGTTTCCTTTGTGAATGGTCGGAGATGGGATGGTTTCCACTTTGACATTCTGCGGGAAGAGTATTTGAGCTTGCGGGACGACTTGCTGAAGAAGACATTGGGGAGTAAATTCGAAGAGTACATCAAGAAGCACTGTACGATCGAAGGATACTGAGGAGAAAACGGCTGGTTGCCTGAAACGAGTTTGAACAAGACAGATGTATCCTATGATTGTTTTGGCATTCCTTGTCGAGGTCTTTCGAACTCGCCTCTGAGGCTCTCGGAGCGAATTTTGACCCCCCTATATATACCTTGAACTGGGGTTTCAATGAGTTGTATGAATGTTTATGGACTAGTTTTGGGTGAAGTCGTCGCGTGTGGAGTTGGTTCTTGGTTGGGTAAAAGCATTAATCTCTAGTGTGTTCTATCTTGTTGGCGAGGGAATAGAAGGTGCCGGTCTTGCCTATTGATACGGGTCGTTATGGTACTCCGGAGATGAGGAGGATTTTTGAGGAGGAGACGCGCGTTCAGAAGATGCTTGATGTTGAGGCGGCTTTGGCTTGGGCGCACGCTGAAGTTGGGAATATACCGAAGAAAGACGCTGAGGTAATCGGGGCTATGGCTTCGTTGAAGCATGTCAAGCTGAGTCGCGTGAAAGAGATTGAACGTGAAATAAAGCATGACATTGCTTCTTTGGTTAGGGCTTGTGCGGAAGCATGCGGACCGAGCGGAGCATACGTTCACTATGGAGCGACGAGCTACGACATCGTGGATACGACGTATGCTCTTCAGCTGAAGGATGCTTTGGCGCTGATTGAGAAGAGACAGGACGATCTTGAGAAGACCCTGATGAACCTAGCCGTTCGATACAAGAAGACGTTGATGGCCGGCAGGACACACGGTCAACATGCGTTGCCAATAACTTTAGGTTTCAAGTTTGCAGTTTGGCTGCGTGAGGTTTCGAGGCATATTGAAAGGCTTAGGCAATCCAAGGAACGCATTGTTGTTGGGAAAATGAGCGGGGCAGTTGGCACTCAGGCAGGCTTGGGCGAAAACGCCATGAAGATTCAGGAGCTAGTTATGCAAAAGCTCGGAATCAAGGCTGCTGATATATCCACGCAAATTGTCCAGAGAGACCGCCACGCTGAACTTGCTTGCCTGCTGGCTATGATTGCTTCTTCGCTGGACAATTTTGCGACTGAAATTCGGGAGTTGCAGAGACCGGAAATCGGGGAGCTTTTTGAGTCTTTTGAACCAGAAAAGCAGGTTGGCAGTTCCACGATGCCTCAAAAGCGCAATCCAGAACTCTGCGAGAGAATATGCGGGCTGGCCAGAATCGTTAGAAGTCTTGTCATTCCCTCTCTAGAAAACGTTGTTACTTGGCATGAGCGCGACCTAACTCAATCTTCCGCAGAACGCTTCATAATCCCTGAAACGTGCATCTTAACCGACTACATTCTTTTCCTAATGAACAATATATTGGCTAACCTGCGCGTGGACGAAGAACGGATGCTGAAGAATCTTGAACTGACCCAAGGTCGAGGAATGTCCGAGGCAATAATGATTGCATTGACAAGAAAGGACATGAACCGCCAAGAAGCCCACGAATTGCTCAGAAAGCTAACCTTGAAAAGCGAGACTGGAAAGCGACGTTTCAGAGAAATTCTTCTCGAAGACAAGACTGTGTGCGGGAAACTGACGAAAAGGGAGATTGATGAAGCTTTGAACCCGAGAAACTATCTGGGCACAGCCGTAAAGCAGGTTGAACTCATGACCAAAAAGACAACTAAAGAGCGTAAAGCCAGAGGACTGGTTGAGTAATCCTAGTTGCTGCAAATTTGATGCCAAAAGCCCTAGAGGAAGCATGTTCAATAAATGTCGGTTCAGAAGCAGGTTGTGGAGGCTCTAATGAGGCCTGAAGCTTATGACGAAGAACCAGGTCAAATTGAACTGACCCAGACTCACATATCCTTTGTCTTTTTAACCAGAAACTTTGTCTACAAGGTAAAGAAGGCTGTGGACTTTGGATTCTTAGACTTCACAACCCTGGAAAAGAGACGTTTCTTCTGCGAAAAAGAGTTAGAGCTCAATAGACGGCTGTGTGGTGACATGTACCTTGAGGTTGTTTCCATCAACAGATCAAACGTTATCAAGATAAAAGGCGAAGGAGAAACCGTTGAATATGCTGTAAAGATGAAGAGAATGCCTCAAGAAAAGATGATGAACAAGCTCCTCGCAGAGAAAAAGGTGAATAGCAAACTCATTGACAGAATAGCAAAAATCATCGCAGAATTCCATTCAAAGGCGGAAACGAATAGGAGGATAAGCGAGTTCGGCTCTTTGGCGATAATAGAAACCAATTGGAAAGAGAATGTCGAGCAGACTCGGGAGTTCGTCGACAAAACGATATCCATGAAGGATTTCAAGCTAATCCGTGAAAGAATCGACGATTTCATGAAGAGAAATGTGTCCTTTTTTGAGAAGAGGATGGCAGGGGGCCGAGTCAGAGATTGTCACGGAGACATCCATTCGGGTAACATCTTTGTTGCAGACCGAATCTACGTTTTCGATGCGATAGAATTCAGCGAAAGATTTAGGTATTCTGATGTTGCCTCCGACATTGCCTTTTTAGCCATGGATTTAGACTTCAAAGAACGAACTGATCTGTCTAACTTCTTCGTCAAAAGATATGCCAAATATTCTGGAGATCAAGAGTTGACGAAACTTCTCCCTTTCTACAAATGCTACCGAGCCTACGTGCGAGGAAAAGTCATCAGTTTCAAACTTAAAGACCCCAGCGTAGGTAGTGAGGAAAAGAGTGCAGCAATGAAAGAAGCAAAGGCATACTTCAAACTGGCCTCCACCTATGCAAAAATCCTTTTATCAGCCCAAAAAACGCGCGCGCAAATAACATGTTAAGATGAGGACATTTTTTACTTCCTAATGTCTGTTTTTTTCAGTTGTGAATCTATTGCGAATCGTTTCGTTATTTCTCTAGGATAAAAACGCCAATGCCTTTTTCATCGTAGAATCTCACTTTTGAAAAGCCTGCGGTCTCGGCATAGTTTTCCCAGTCTTCTCTTTTTCCTAACTGGAAAACCCCGAAGGGTGTGAAAGCACAAAACATTCTAAAATTCCTGAGAGGTTCAAGTAGCATGCATTTTCCTTTAAGCTTCAAGACCCGAAAAATTTCCTTCAGGGCTTTGACTCTATTCTTTTCTCCAGGAAGGTTATTTAAGACGCTACTACATGTAACGATGTCAAAAACATCATTATCAAAGGGTATTTCCAAGACGTTTCCAAATTTAAATTCAACTTTACCTTTCACACTTTCGATTTCCGCATTCTTATACGCTCTTTCTGGCGAGTTACCACTGAGTTCCATTGTATCCCAAATATCTATTCCAACAAGCCTTCCAGTGGTAAGCCTTTTTGCCATCTGCACCGCCGTTCTTCCTGTTCCGCTTCCTACATCTAGCACATACTCGCTTCCTTCTAATTCCAGAAGTTTCGCAATCCAATTGAATCTCGTTGCGTCAACCCCGGTGAAGACATACAAAGAAAGAAAATGGGCAACAATCATGCAAATTCCAAAGGCAGTAATTATTCCCCCACCAATTGTTAGATATGTTTTGTTGAAAACGAAGTGGCCTGCTGAAAGCAAAAGTAACCCGATGATTTCTATAACAGAAAAAAGAATTGCGATTATTTTAATTGCATATAAACCATACCTTGGTTTTTCACTTCTTTTCTTTTTCATGCGGACTCACTCAAAGTTGAATTGCTCAGCTACATATTCGGGGACTTTCACCGTTCCAATGAGGATCGGCTTTTGATGGCAATCGCTTCCCCCAGTCATGATTAGTCCATGTTCTTTTGCAAACGTTATGTAATGATTCGTTGTTAGGGTGTCACTTCTGGAGTGCCAACACTCTACGCCATCAATGTATCTCAAAAATGATTCCTCTATTATCTCTGTCTGTTCAGACAGCGATTTAGTCAGATTCACAAGCGAGGTTCCATGAGGATCGTTAGGATGAGCCAAAACTATTATTCCTCCAGCATTTCTCACCAGCCTCGACGCCTCTTCAATGTGAAGCGGATATTTAGGAACATCACATTTCACAAGATACTTATCAAAAGCTTCTTGTTTGGTTCTAACAATTCCCTTTACCACCAAATAGTCCGCTATATGAGGCCTCCCAAGTACTCCATCAACGGAATCCTGAATCTTCCTGAGATCAGCTTTCGTTAGCTTTTCAATTCCTCCTTTTTCAAACTCTGCATTAATATTGTCTAAAATCTTGGCAGCCCTTTCCTCTCGATATTTCCCGATTTGCTGGAGTTTGTTCTTTAACTCCTTATTGTTTATGTCAAATTGATAGCCCAAGAAATCTAGCGATGTTGATTTACCCTCGTGATATCTGGAGGGCGAGAAGGTTACATTCAATTCAACTCCAGAAATATAACGGATCCCATTTTTCCTTGCCAAAGCCATGGCTTTCTCTTGACAGCCAATCGAGTCGTGATCCGTAATCGATATTAGCCCAATGTTTCTGGTCTTGGCTTCTCTAACGATTTCTTCAACAGTCAGGTTTCCGTCAGAACAACTTCTTGAATGAATGTGCAAATCTATTATCATAATGAAACGGGGTCCAGTTACCTTTTTTCCATCCCGATTATATACCAATCCTCGGGAGGGTCATGTTCTGTGTCGACTGTTAAGTGCATTATTTTGAGTTGCGGATTTCTCTTTTTCAAATCATCCAAATCAACAGGTTCAAACCTCTTCTTGTTGTTAAGATAAGCTCCCCTAGTCAAGGCGTTTGACTCATAATTCTCTTTGGTTCTTTTCAAAATCCTGGCAATGGACACTTCTTCAGAGCATTGAGTCTGAAGTATAACAAAAGTCATGTTGTGCTTTGCAGCAATCGCAGCAGCATGTCTTCGCAGTTCTTGGGTGACAAAAGTAGCATCCAATATCACGCCTTTACCCTTCTGTACAAGATCCTCTGCTCGACGAAATGTCTCATCGTAGACAAGCTCCCGTTTGCTCATATTTGCCGCAACTTTTCCGTCAAAAATATCTTCATTCTTGAAAACCTCCAGCCGAATCAAATCAGTTCGAAGAATGGGACATCCCTTGATTTTTGAGATTTCCTCTGAGGTCTCTGTTTTCCAAGTTCCTGGGAGCCCACATGTAATCAGTAGAGTCCCGGGCCTTAACTCAGTTTTAACAAACTCGGCAAAGGGGGCCCTCAACTGAACACGCCCTTGCAATCAAGTTGAGACAAAGCAAAATTAAACCTTTGCGTCACGTTCGTCAAACGAGTAAGTTGGCTTCGGAGCCACAACCTTAAACATAACATCCGAAGATAACAGTCGCGCATTAACGCCCTTCTGATTAAGAAGTTTGAACAAAGCCTCAGAAACAACGGACTCTCTGCTACCGGGCAGACCAGAAACTTGAACACATCACCCAACATGCCGAGACATAAGCCACAGTCCCAGTGTATTCTCTGGTTACTTGCCATGATAGACTGGAATGCCATTCTATGAAACAGCTATAAATCTATTTCCGAAGGGTTTCAAACTGTCAGGAAAGTCAGTATGCTAACGTAGTATCGCATACGCATGTCCCTATTGGTTTCAATGCCGCTTTGGTCAAAAAATATGCTGAATCCTATCATCATGCTCATTTATTGGAATTGCTCGGGGCATACCACTTCAGAATCTCTTCAACCGCCTTAGCAGAATAACCGTTCTCCAAAAGCATCTTCTTCAAGTCCTCAACTGACTCGACACCCAAACCTAGACACCTCAGACAACAGACACTTAGCCCAAATCTGTATTTATCCTTTAATTCCCGAATGGGAATATATCAAGCTGTGATTTACCCAAGCATATACTGCAATGGTGATAACCCTAGGCACTACACAGGTAGGAATTCACACGTTCCAAGTCAAACTCTTCATCACACAGAACGTTCTTAACGAAGTTAAGCAGCTTGACACGGACACTCTTCTTGAGTCTGGGACACCAGACAGGCGAAGCCATCACTAAACCTCGCCAAGCATAAAAGGGTTGGACAACCTCCAAAATCTCACTGTCATCAGTTTTCTTCAAATAGTTGTCCCAGAGAAGCCTGAACAAACGCTCAAAAGCCCCTGTCAACTCGCCGTACTTCTGCAAGGAGTAGAAGATGTAGCTGATCGTCATAGCACTCACATCATCAGCAGGTTCACCCCATTCGCCCCTGCTACGATCCAAGACCGTGAAGTCCGTGCCCTTGCGGAACAGCACATTCCACGGGTGAAAGTCTCCATGAACCTGACTGAGCCTGTGAGCCTTGCGCTTCAGACGCCACCGCCAAATAATAGAATCCCGTTCAACATCAATCAAATAAGACTCACTCGCAATCTTCAGCTCAGGTGGATAACTATCCAGCAAACCCATGATACATTCACCGTGGCCAACAAGATCACGAATTCGTCTGGCGTAGAGCCACGGAGCCTCACGCTTAGTCTTATGAATCTCAACAAGATAATCGGACAAAGCTAGACAGCGTTGCTCATCCAGTTTGCCCAGTCGCCCAGTCTTTTTGATGCGATTCAAGTCAGCATGGTAAAGCTTGCCTTCCACAAACTCAGTCAGAATGAAAAATTCGTTGCACTTTCCCAAGGAATGCAAGCAGTCATCATCCGTGGCAAACGCACCGACGTCTATGGAATGTACGTGGCAGGGTAACCGGTTGAAAGTTGAGTTTTGCCAAAGAAGAACTTGCGCGCGGTCGGAAAAATGGTCATGTCCAAAACCTTCAGGTCGCATAATCTCCAGAACAACCCGTTTCGCCTCGCCGTCAACAGTGAATTCGATGACGTATGGAAACCCGCAGCCAAACCCCTTCAAGTCCCCAGAACCCTTAGACTTCTCATCGCCAAGTCTCCAAGCACCACAAACCTCCACCTTACCCTTGTACAGAGAAGAAAGGTACTTGTGCAAGGCTTCTTTCGAGAGTTTCAGGGAAACCCCACTACGGTCCTTGGTCGCCATCTGATCTCACCCACGCAACAACGTCATGCCAAATATAATATCCCAAACTGAACGCTGTGCTTGCGTATACGACCATGGTAATTCCCTGCAAGTCGATGCCACGACTAGTAATAGGGAAATAGAAGAAATTTACGATAAACGACGCAGTCAACCTCAGATAAATGTAGCCTATCACGGCAAGAAGAACCAGAAAAACTAGTTTACCAACCGCTTCAGACGAATCCAGCTTGTTCTTCATGTAGGACAGAATGAATGAAAAAACAAGGAAGGCTATAACGTAGACGACGACAAGAGAATAAGTCAGCATTGGATCAGGGGTAACAAAAAAGGTGGCGAAAAAACCCCGCACAAAAGGCGGCGAAGAACGCCCTAGACTATCAAGGTACAATGTTGATGCGGTATCCAGAAGAGCCAAAAAAGGCAAGATCCAGATTACTTTGTCAACGCTGTCCAAGGATTCTGTCACCATTACTTGTGAATAGACAAGCATAAGAAAGCTTTAAGGCTTGACACACGACAACTCAAAAGCCATCTGCCACTACGATTCAGAAGCGATTAGCCATGAACACACTCATTCACAGCGGAACCATAGTCACAATGAGCAATAGGAAGGTAATCCACCAAGGCGCAATCGCCATAGAAAACAACACAATCATAGACATCGGAAAAACCCACGAACTAAAGCGCGAATATGGAAGAGGTTACGAGAAGATAAACGCAAAAGGCAAAGTAATCGTACCAGGCCTAATCAACACTCACCAGCATGCCGCCATGAGCCTACTGAGAGGCTATGCGGACGACCTACCACTCCAAGAATGGCTGGAAAAGTGGATATGGCCCATAGAGAAACATATGACAGCCCACGACATCTACGTAGGAGCCCAGCTAACAGCCATAGAATCTATCATGGGTGGAACAACCACAGTCAATACAATGTACCATTACACGCCAGAAGAAAACGAAGCAAAAGCCTTCGCAGACACCGGCCTAAGGGGAGTAGTCGGCCATGTGTGCTTCTCATGGAGAAGAAAAGAAGACAAGAAAGCACTGGAAAGCTTAGCCAAGAATTGGCATAACAAAGCTGACGGCCTAATCCGTGCAAGCGTCGATCCCCACGCACCATACACAGTCGACCCAGAGTACATGAAGCAACTGAAAGCAATTCAAGAAGAACTGAACGAGAAGCATGGCCGTGGAAAGTCGCCGGTGATTCTGCACATGCATGTCGCAGAAACCAGCGATGAACTGGAGAATACGCAAAAAACCTTCAACATTCAACTGGAAAACGGGATAATGCAGTATCTAGACTCCCTCGGAGCGTTAGATGAACACGTTATTGCAGCACACTGTGTAGCATTGACAGACAGAGACATCGCCGTTATGAAAAAAAGGAAAGTCAAAGCTTCACACGACCCAATCTCAAACCTCAAACTTGCTTCAGGCGTAAGCCCAGTTCCAAAAATGCTCAAGAAGGACATAACAGTCTCCCTAGGCACCGACAGCCCCTGCTCAAACAACTCGGCAGACATGTTCGAAGTCATGAAAACCACGGCCCTATTGCACAAGGGAATGAACAAGAACCCAACGCTATTGCCTGCGGAAAGAGTCCTAGAAATGGCGACCATAGATGGCGCAAGAGCACTATGCTGGGAAAACGAAATAGGCTCAATAGAAACAGGCAAGAAAGCAGACCTGGCAATCGTAGACTTCAACAAGCCCCACCTGCGCCCAGTCTACAACGAAACAAGCCACTTAGTGTACGCAACGAAAGCTGCAGACGTCGAAACAGTGCTCATAAACGGGAAAATAGTCATGGAAAACAGAAAGCTAACCACCGTAAACGCTGAAAAGATCATGAAAGCAGCTGACAGGGCAAAGAACGACCTTCTAGCTAAGCTAAGAACCAATATTTAATAGTCTAGCTACAATAGAAAAGGGAAGGGAAACCGAGTTGGAGAGATTTAGGATAAAAGATACAGCCCAAGCATCTAAGGGTCATTTACAAATAGAATGGGCCTCAAAACACATGCCCGTTCTGAACCAGATCAGGAAGAGATTCGCCAAAGAAAAACCATTTAAGGGCACAACTTTGGGCGCATGTTTACACGTGACGAAAGAGACTGCAGTTCTTGTTGATGCGTTTGTTACTGGCGGGGCAAAAGTTGCCCTATGCGGTTCCAACCCGCTCTCAACACAAGACGATGTAGCAGGAGCCCTAGCGGAGAAAGGTGTCCATGTTTTTGCTTGGCGAGAACAGTCAACAGAAGAATATTACTGGTGTGTTGAAAGAGTTGTCGACTTCAAACCAATGATAACGCTTGATGACGGGGCCGACCTCGTCAGCACAATACACAGCAAAAGAACGGATGCCCTGCCAAGAATCAAAGGAGGGACAGAAGAAACAACAACAGGCGTCTTGCGGCTAAGAGCCATGGAGAAAACAGGAGACCTGAAATACCCAATCATAGCTGTGAACGACGCCTACACGAAGTACTTGTTTGACAACCGCTATGGAACAGGACAAAGCACCATAGACGGAATCCTAAGAGCCACAAACATCCTTCTCGCAGGCAAGAACTTTGTGGTCTGTGGCTATGGATGGTGCGCAAGAGGAATAGCCATGAGAGCTCAAGGAATGGGAGCGAACGTGATAGTCACCGAAACAGACCCTCTGAGAGCCTTGGAAGCAGCAATGAATGGCCTCAAAGTCATGTCCATTGCTGAAGCCGCGGCCATCGGTGACATATTTGTAACAGCCACAGGCGACATCAGCGTAATAAGAAAAGAACACATGCAAACAATGAAAGACGGCGCAATACTTGCCAACAGCGGCCACTTCAACGTCGAAATAAACATAAAAGACCTCGAAAAACTCGCAACTTCAAAGAGAACCATACGGCAAAACCTGGAAGAATATAAGCTCAAAGATGGAAGAAGGCTATACCTCCTGGCAGAAGGAAGACTCGTAAACCTAGCAGCGGCAGAAGGACACCCCTCAGAGGTCATGGACATGTCATTCGCAAACCAAGCCCTAAGCGTAGAATATTTGGCCAAAACAGAGAAGATGTCGCCCAGAGTCTACAATGTGCCGAAGGAAATAGATCAAACAATAGCCAAGTTGAAGCTTAATGCAATGAAGATAGAAATAGACGAGCTGACTGCTGAGCAAAGAAGATACCTGACAACTTGGGAAATGGGAACCATCTAGCATAACTCCAGAAGCTATGGTAAACTTTAAAAGGTATAAACAAGTAAACATGGCTAACATGTGGTGAATCAAGAATGGTTAGTAAAGACCAGTCAATTGGCGGAATAATATTCATAGTATGCGTAGTAGTCGCCATCTTCTATCTAGCAACACTATTCTACCCACAATGGCTCGGAGTAATAGGGTTTTCAATGGGAGCAACAGACGCAGAAAAAGCAGCCTTCATTGACAATGCGAGATTCTGGATCATCGCCGTACCCGTCTTCGTAGCATTCGTCGCCGTAATGTGCATAGGCGCATGGATAGGCTGGACAATGGCCACAACACCGCCGCCAAAACCGATCGAAGAAATCACGACTGAGATTGAAGAGAAGAAAGAAGAGACACCGACAGAACCGCAAGAAGAAGCAAAATCGGCAGAGGCACCTGCAGAAGAAGAGAAGAAAACAGAAAGAAAAAGAAAGTCCTAGAAACAGCCTCCAAAATCCTTATTTTGGCAAAGCCTTCTTTTACATATGTTATCATTTGCAGTTAAGGAGAGGTTCTAAAACCCGAGCATTCTAAACACAAAATGGAATACAACGTACACGATTGCGGAAACACCAAATATCATGATAAGGGTCTTTGGAGAAACCGAAACGGAGGAAGCCTCTTCACCTTTGGGCTGTATTTCGTAAGCTTTAATCTCATGAGTCTTGGAGTCTACCTGAACAATAGCTGCGAGTTTCTTCATCTCCACCTCAACCGTATAGGTTTCCTCCTCAAGTGAAACCCTCTTAGGCTTCAGGCCACCCTTGTGTCCAATTCTTTTGAGGAAGCTGGTGGCAATACTCGTCACCGTTTCAGCATTCAACTCTCTCGATTGAACAGTTGCTGACGTAACGACGCCAGGAACTCGTTTCTGCATGTTTGCCGACAATTACTCTGTCTCCATCAACCTCTCACGCGAAGCGCTGACACTTAAAGCCTACACGCACGCTATTGGTGACTGATCTAGCCAGTTACAGCCTTGAGCATACATTGCACTATGTTTTCGCATGTCATACAGTTGTCTGGAATCTTCTCCTTTGGTGAACGTTCACTAAGGTACCCAAAATGACGAGAACATCCTTGAACCTTCTTTGGAGAGACCTTGGCTCTCAGGTCGTCCGTAGGAGACAACGCCTCCACTTTGGGCGCCATCTTGTCTACCTCCAGCTGTGGTTCCTTCTCCACGGCTACAGAGACCCCCATGGGTATTGCCTGCGTCAGACAGTAGGGGCAGGCATCATAAGGCTCTGAGTCTTTCAAGCTTAGATTCTTCGCTTTTATCGGGTTCGGGAAAGCTTTTCCGCATGAAGGATTTGGACATGAATAACTCTGGTTTTCGATTGCTGTTTCTCTCTTCTTTGGGATTTTTAACCCTCCGTGGGTATAGAATCAGATTCCGAGCTTATAGTGTTAATGAAGCCAAAATCAATATCCAAACTACCTACGAACGGAGCAAAAACGACCTAAGCAGACGCCTCTCTCTTACTTGCCCGACCTGCTGTTAAAGACAGAGGGCTTTCGTCCCTTGTCACGGCTTTGCCTCTTTCGAGCAACTTCATAACTTCATCTACGTACTTGAAATATTCCTTATCCCTCAAGTATTTGGAGCGAGGTCTCGGGATGTCAACGCTTACGTCGCCAATGACCTTCCCGGGTCTGGGTGACATTACTATCACCTTATCTGCCATGAATACTGCTTCTTCGACATTGTGGCTTACCATTATGAAGGTGTTCGTTGGCAACGTAGGGTTTCGCCAGATATTAAGCACTAGCTCACGCAGGGTCTTCGCAGTAAGCTCATCCAGCGAAGAGAATGGCTCATCCATCAACAAGACCTCTGGCTTCAAGGCTAATGCCCTCGCGATTCCGACCCGTTGCTTCATTCCGCCCGAAAGGTCATGGGGATAAGTGTTTTCAAAACCCTCCAATCCAACCATCTGTAGATATTCTTCAGCCTGATGTACACGGCTATCCTTCACTATACCCAGCACTTCCAAAGGCACTTCAACGTTTTCCAAAGCAGTCTTCCAAGGCAACAGACCGAAAAGCTGAAACACCATGGCAATCTTCGGAGTTGGCTTCTCAATAGGTTGTCCGTGAAACAGAATCCTACCCGAATCAGCCTTCTCCAAGCCTGCCATTATCCTGAGCAAGGTGGATTTTCCACACCCAGAGGGCCCAACCAAGCAGACAAATTCATCTTTTCCAACTGGAAAACTCACATTGTCCAGAACCAATATTTTGGAGTGATCTGTTACGAATGTTTTTGTCACGTTCTCTATTTCAAGCACCGACACGATTTACACCTCTACATGATATTTTTCGAATTTTCTAAGCAATCTTCGCCAAACAAACGCTTCCATAAGAAGAACGATTGTGGCGATTATAGCAAGTATGAAAATGAGCACAATTGTGTTTCCAAATTCGTAACCTGCTTTGTCAAGCAGGGAGCCTATACCTGGTACAGAAACCGGCTGCTCTGATAGTGACGTTGAGGGCAGGTATTCTGCAAAAATGATGGTGTTCCACCCTGTCCCCCAAGAAAGAATGCTTCCAGTGACTATGGCTGGAAGTATGGATGGAATAACAATGTGTGTTATTCTCTTCATTCCTCTAAAACCCAACAGCTGTCCAACCTCATTTATCTCAGTCGGAATGTTCTTCACAGCACTCATGATGTTAAGAAACATGTACCATATCATGTCGAGAACCAGCATTATGACGCACGTGACTTCGAGAGCGATTCTCGGTACTCCCAGCAGCTGATTCAAGCCGAGGAAAATGACTGGGAACAGGGCCAATATTGGTACTCCTTGCCCGATGTCATAGAGAGGAAAGAAAACCGTCGCGAATTTCTTGTGTTCGGCGGCTAATACTCCCATACCGATTGCAACTGCAAGAGAAATTCCATAAGCTATTGCAAGACGGCTCATTGTCAAGACAATCAGGACTGGAAGATACATCAACTCTTCCGCTGGCTGCTGGTGAAAACCAGTACTGATTACTGCAAGAGTAGGGAATTGGCCAAGCGTGACATACAGAACCGATGAGACTGCTATGATTGTCAAGATGACAGCAACGATCTTCTCAATGCGACTGTATCTGCGCAAGCGTTGAAAAGCTATTGAGAAGGATTTTGGCCAATGAAGCCTTCCGAAATGTAACCAGCTAGCTGCTTTTGCAACCCCAAGTTTCCCAACTCCTGAAAGATCCATTCGAAAGACAGGCTTGAAGGTGCCTGTGCTTGCACGTTCCATGAGTTTATGCCAGGTTAGAGTGTTGAAGTACACTACGATAAAGGTGATGAAGACTAAGAGGATTATGGCAAGATTCATGTCATTGTATTCATAGGCAGCCTTCGCTAGCAGATAGCCCAAACCACCAGAAGGTGGCGCCACAACATTTCCTCGGTATTTGATGTATTCCGCTGCGATCATGAAGAACCAGCCATCGCACCAAGCAAGGTTCGCTCCTGAAACCACTGCTGGGGCGATTGCAGGCAAGATGACATGCCTTATGTATCGCCATCCTGTAATGCCGAAACTTCGTGAAGATTCGACTACATTTGATGGAATCCCACGGATCGCGCCTAGGACTCCGAAGAAGATGGCCCACGCCATGGACGTGAAAAGCAGAACCATGACGGAGAGTTCAACGCCTAACGGGCCTAATGCGAACAGGAAGCCGATGACCATTGGGAAATAGCCTAGTATTGGGATGGACTGCAAAAGGTCTATGAAAGGCGTAAGAATTAATGAGGCTACCTTATTCGTGGCGGCTAGTATGCCGAAGGAGACCCCCCAAACAACTGACACCACGAGGGTGAGTACAATACGGAAGACTGTGCTGGCAGTATACAACGGAAGATTACTGATATCTGGATTCTGCACAAAAGTTACGATTAACCATGTCATAATGCAGAGTATGATCAATCCGCCGATGAACTGGATTAGGTATTTTCGCAAGCGTCATTCGCCAGCTGAACCTCAAATATAGTAAGATGACCAGTCGGGTGTGCCATTTAAGAATATCGCACCTGAAAGGTTGAACGTGAACCA
>Ga0315289_10003837_pt1 | contig 22612 bp, 26 predicted proteins | sample YL17G11_40_MG_FD_203452 | JGI IMG/M metagenome (GOLD analysis project Ga0315289, IMG submission 203452) | Sediment microbial communities from Yellowstone Lake, YNP, Wyoming, USA - YL17G11_40 | ecosystem: Environmental > Aquatic > Freshwater > Lake > Sediment | place: USA: Wyoming | collected... | reverse complement strand
CCTCTCTTTTTATAATGGAAACTTATAATCATTTTCTTTCCAATATTCTTGCTCTTGTTCCCAAACCCAAACCATCCTGATAAAGTTTTTCCCAATCGGTGCTGTTGGAAAATATCCATTTAAAATTCTGATTTCTTTTCTCATAGCGAAAGCCATACCTAAATCAAATAGGCAACCTTCTGATTTCCCATCCCAAATAACAATGACAATATCTGCTTTTCTCATAGCATTACGGTTATCTTTGCAAATCCTTAATCCTGTTCTATCTATCTGATTTGTGTCTTTTTCGGGGTCATAAATATCATATTCATTTCGTAAATATTCAATTTGCTCTTCCATTTTTTCTTTAAATTTATCGCTGACACCTCGAATTGGGTGAATAATAAATGCTTTTTTCATTTCTTCATCTCCCTTATTTCCTCTTCCTCTTGAATTTGCGTTATGCAATCTATACAATATTTATCAGTTGAGAATGTTGCACTTGATTTTCCATATAAATCACCTTCATTTATTTCTCCACCACAAGTTTTGCATTTGTAATCTTTATTTGCAATTTTGACAATTACCATCTCTTGGCTGTAAACCACAACAGAACCTTTATATCCTAAATTTGTATAGTAAGAGCCATTTGCTATACTTTTATTTACCTTTTCACGAGTGTAATAGGTTTTGCCTTTTGTGATTTCTTCGCCTCTTGCATTAAATCTCATTTTTATTTCGTTCACTTCTTGCCTCCCTTGTAATTTTTTAAAATTGTATTAAAATGAGTGATATTTGCTTTTGGAGGAAAAGAACGGATATAAGAAAACATTTGCTTTTGTTGCTCTTTCTCCGTTCCAACTATGCAATAGGACCCTATTACATACAACCTTTTATTTATCAAGGTTTCTTGCCCTTTTTTGAGAGTCTCTTTTGCTTTACAATCGTGTCTAATTCCCTTAATTTCCATACCCTATATTAACAGGTTATTTTTTCTTGTCAATAGGGGGAAATGAAAGAAATAATACTTTTTGAAAAATTCTTTAAAGCCTATTTTTGACTTACAAGCAAGTTCTATTCTATACTTCTTTGACTTTGAGGGTCTCAAAGAAAATTGGTTTGTAAAAAAAACCTTGACAAAATTCGATATAAAAAGCCTCACGAGTTAAGAGTAGATATAACTTCTCTGCCATTTTCCAGTTTCAAGTTTTTTAATGAAGGTTTTGAGATATTTCCTTACTCTGTTGATTATGTTCCTGTCGGTGAGTTTTTGAAAAAGTCCAGAATTTGATAATTTAGAAAAATACCCTCGACGAAGGAATGCGTGTTTCTTGGCTTTCACTTTTTAGAAAGCAAGGTTTTATCTTATGTGAAGAGGGCGGAGTATTTATATATGAAAGGACAATTTTTTCTTAGATTTAATATTTTATGGCACACATCTACGGAGACCTTAACCTTGAGTGGTGGTAGGAACTCTGCCAAGTGGTCGCATACCACTTTAAAAACGATTTGTGGTGCAAACTCAAGTTTTGCAACAATTGCGAAAGTTAAACGAAAAACGAAACCCTTTTCTGTATTAGTTAATGCATCAACCAATGAAAAGTCTCTAAAGATTTAAGAAATTACCTTGAAAACTATCCAGGACTTACTTAAAAGGGATTTAAGAAACCCGCTAACTTTTCTATAGTCATTCTATCAGTTATAAGTAAGTGTATGTTAAGGAAGTCTTAAGGAAGTAAGTAGTTAAATATTGTTAAAGTCTTTTAAAGTCCTTTTGAGTCCTTTTGAGTGTGTGGGATTTGTGAGAGGGGTCTTGAGCCTATCTACCTCAAACCTCATTCAAACCCAAGCCCTATAAGCCCCCTTTGACCCCTATATGACCCCTTACTATGCAATATGACACTATTACTTAGTTGGTAAAATAACAAGAACCTCAATAGGCACCTTTGCCGAGGCACTTATCACTTATAATGTTATTCATATTTAAGCATATTTAAACATATTTAAACATATTTAAGCCTTATGTAAGCCGTTAAGTCGTTATGGGGTGGTGGGAGGTGTTGAGATTGAGGGCGGCGGAAGGGAAGGTTATATTATATACCCCCTCCCTCCGAGCAATGAAAAATTATGCCTTTAACTATCTTACAACCAACCCTTCAACTGATACGCTATTTAGGGTAACAGATTGATTTATAGAAAAGTTTTAAAAGATAAGTAAAAACAAGTCTTTAAAGATTACAACCGAGTTTCCGACCAAGTAAAATAAAAAAATTCGAAATTAGTGGGATGCCTGTGCGGTGGCGTAGTTCGACATTTGATAAGATGTCTTACGAGGGAGCAGGTCAGATAAGAAGGAAAACTTGAAAAACCCCTCTTTAGCAATAGCAGAGGTTTAAAGAACTATGCTAAACCTTTATAGTGGGTTCGGTTGAAAGGTCAAACCGATATCCTAAACCTTTTCGGTCGGAGGGTTAAACCGTATGAGAGGGTAAGTCTTCTCAGTATGGCTCGAGCAAAAGGTCGGGGGAGAACCTCACAATCTCCCCTATTAGAAGGAGGCAAAATGGAAGAAAAGATAGAAGAAATAAAAGAAGAAGTAAAAGAAGTTAAAGAAGTAAAAGAAGTAAAAGAAACTCTTGAAACAAAACGAGAAGAAGAACTTAAAAAATATGAAGATTTAAAAAATGCTATGTATTGGTTTTACTTCGGCTGTGGTGAGAAAAGGTCTCTTCACAGAGTTGCAATACATTTTGCAGTAAAAGACTGGGTAATAAAAGACATTTCAATTAAAGATGACTGGGTAAAGAAAGTCTCCGAAGGGGAGAAACTTTTGCAGTCAGCAGAACCAGACTCGGAAAATAAACTATTAGAATACTTTGATTTAGTCCAGTATGGAATAATCACCGACATTTTAAAAGACCCACTTGCAAAGACTAATGACAAATTAAAGGCGGCTGAAATGTTAGACGACATTGCAAAGAGGTCGGCGGACATAAGACAAAAAAAGAAGTTAATTATCGAGTTTCCCAAAGAAGAAGAATTTAAAAATTTAATACAAGGAATAAGAAATTTTGAAACAAAGTCCTGAAAGACAAAGACTATATAGAGATACACAAACAGCCAGAATAATCAAACCTCATCTTTACCAGATGATAATGCTTTTAACCGATGCAAGAGAAATCGTTGCCTCGACTGGACAGGGTTCTGGTAAATCTACATTTGCACCCCTGTGGATTGGTTATCACATGGTAGAACTCGGCGGAAAATACATAATGACTTGTCCAACCTACGATATGATTGCCAGAATTGCAATTCCGAATACATTGGAATTTTTCAAAGATACGGAACTTGAAGGGGAATGGATAGATAAAAAACACAATATGTATGGAAACAAGTTTGGGGAAATTCATTTTCTTTCAACTGAAATACCAGACCACTTGCAAGGTATTCATGTAAAGGGCGTAGTAATGGATGAGGCGGGGCAGTGTTCAAGATTAGCCTACGATACTTTAAGAAGCCGTACAAGTCTTGAAGACGGACAACTCCTTATGCTTACAAACCCTTACCGTTCAAAAGACCCATACATTTACACGAACATAAGAAGGCGTTGGCAGAATGGAGACCCAGATGTCTTATACCTTGAATATGAAAGCACGGAAAACCCATCGTTCAATGTGGAAAAATATGAAAAGGAAAGAGAACTTCTAAGTCCTCAGGAATTTGCTTTCAGATACGGCGGGAAATTCACGAAACCAATTGGTCGAGTTTATGAATATGACGAAGAAGAAGTCATCAAGGATGTTGAATATAAAGGACAGATTTGTTATGGTGGAATGGATTTTGGAGTTGGCGACCCTACGGTTCTTGAAGTCGCTTTTCCTACTTCTTACGGACTTCATCTTATAGACGAATATTACAGACCGTCTTTGGCTTATTCAGACCACATTGAGGCAGTCGGAAGATTTGTTTTGAAATATAAAATCAAGACGATTTTCTACGATCCTTCGGCAAGAGCAGGAAAACTTGAAATAGACAAAGGATTAAGGGCGAAGGAAATTAAAGTTGACTGGCAACCAGCATATAACGATAAACAGGAAGGATGGAGAATTGTTAATGACTACTTTATTAAAAAACAGATGACCATTTCTCCAAGAAATTTAAGACTTTTAGATGAAGATGCAGGATATATTTTTAAAAATGGTCTTCCTATAGAGGAGAATAACCACTGCGAAGACGCAAGGCGTTATTTAATAACGGGATATGACAAATACGAAAAAAACAAAAAGGTTGAGGAAAAACAAGTTTATAAGAAAGCCATTCAGTGGTGGGACAAATATATGTACGACCTAAAAGATAGGATTGGACATCCAAAAAGAAAAGAAAAAAACTGGATGGAAAATTTTTAAGGAGGGTAATTGAAAAAAACAGACAACATAGACAAGTCGGTCTTAAAAAATATCGGAATGGACAAAGACGAATTGCTTAAAAAAGTCAATTTAGACTTTGACGAAGCAGTTGAAGAAAAAAACAAGACTTATAAAATCGTGGCTACAAATGACAAGACGGAATCCACAAGCGATTATTCACAATCAATCTTAACCGTCTATAAGGACTGGTATGACGGAAACCAATGGACTCGTGATGTTGACGGAACTACGATAGACACGAGTTATATCATAGCAAAGCCTGTAATTAATTATATCAAGACCATCATAGACCAGCAAGTAGCAATGCTTAAACGAAGGCAGGTAAATTTTGACCCAAGACCAGTGGAATCTAACGACACTTTAATTTCCGTCATCTGGCAAAATCTTCTGAAGTATGTTTGGAAAAAGAGATATTTTCATAGAAGCCTTTGTTTAGGTTATCAGGATTCAAGAATTTACGGAACTGGCTTTGGAAAGGTAAGATGGAACTTAAAAGATAAGGACATAGACTTCGTGATTATGAATCCTTTAGATGCTTATCCAGATAAATACGGATTAGACATTCCAGATATGAGATACATTCATTTTGTCTTTCCAAAACCAAAAGAATATGTGAAAAATATGTACGGCATAGAAGAAAAAGAAGATGAGGTCATAATTAAAGAAACTTGGTATAACCCCGATGTCCTTGCTGATGACGGATTTTATATCTTATGGACTGATAAAAACATTCTCAATGTAAGGACTTTAAAAGACGTCGCCCAGAGAAACGAAATTCCCATCGTAGCATTCAGACCAAACCAGACTACTACTTCTTTTTGGGGAGCATCACAGGTTAGAGACCTTGCACAGATACAAAAACTTCACAACAAGTCGTTAGGACTTATTTTAGATAACCTTCTTTTGTCAAATAACGGGAGACCTTGCACATTAGATAAGAATTTAGAATTAGACAATAACCCACTTTCATTAATTAAGTTGAATAGTAGAGATGAATTGTGGCTTTTAGAAGGGACAAATGCCGTTCAACCTGCTTGGTTTTCAATAGTTCAATACACTTCTTATTCTCTGGCACAGGCTTTGACGGGAACTTATGCGGTTAATCTCGGCGGTGCAGCACCTACGCAGACGGCTTCAGGTATAATTTCGTTGCAACAGGCAGGAAGCACCCTTTCTGAGTCAGATTTAAAAGATGTCGGATTAAGTATGTCAAAATTGGGCAAATTCGTAATTGATATGATAAAAAATCTCTATGGAAAAGAAAGAATTAAGAAGATTATAGGTGAAATGAAGGACATAAAAGATGTTCAAATTGACGATTTAATGAAGAAATTTGACCAAGAAATTGATTTATATGTGGATTTCGGCGAAAGTTTACCAGAAGACAGGCTCTCAAGGAATAACATTTTACTTGCAATGCTTCAGGCAGGGGCAATTACAAAGGAAATGTATGCTCAATTATCAGGAATACCAGAACTAATTTTAGCAATGGATGAGAAGACCAAGTCAGATTTAGAACAGGCTCAAAAAATGATGCAGCAAATGCAACAGGCACAACCTCAAACGGGAACAGCGGGAAAAACACCAGCAGAACAGGTGGCAATCCCTCAAGCAGTAAATCCACAAGCCGAACAAGCACAGACGAGGGTTGATAATCTTCAAGAGAAATTAAAGCAGGGAGGTGGCGTGTAATGGATTTATCAGGAAAGTATGGAAAAGCATTAGGAGAAGTAGTTAAACAGAGAGGGTATAAAGGTAAAAAAAGAAAAAGCCCATTTGAAGACATTTCAGGATTTAATCCTTATTCCTATGCTTCAGGAACAGGTAGTGGAAAGTATTTTAAACTTGGGCAACATACTTGGAAAAAACCAGAAGAATTAATTGCTCACGGATATGTATATGATGTTAATACTAAAGAGTGGGCTTTACCAACAGAAACTCCAATAGGAACAACTAATATACAAACTGGTGAAGAGTGGGGTTTACCAGAAGCGACAACTATTGAACAACCCCCAACTGGTATGAGAGGGGGACAAGTCTATCCTACAAGGCCATTACCTACAAATACTTCGCAATCAGCAACTGGTGAAGCAAGTGCTAATATACCACCAACAACTGGTGAAGCAAGTGCTAATGTACCACCCGAACAAGGAACATCTAATATATTTAATCTTGCACCAAATATTTTTGGTGGAATTAATATGCAAGTAGGAACAACTTTGGTTCTTGACGGAATTAATCCAGACGGAACTTACAGATGGAAAGTAGTTTCACAAAATATGCCATCACCATCAGGTGGCAGACCAGTTAATATTAGATAAGGAGGAATTAAATGGCAAAGAATAGTGCGTCGAAGTATGGTGCGGCTTTAGCCGACCAAGTAAATGAAATGCGGGGAAAAGTTAATACTGGAGATATGACAATGAACTCCACAAATCCACCCGAAGCTGCTGGTGGAATTACGGTGGCTATTGACCTTTTACCAGATGTGGCAGAAGGAGATACGGTTACTTTAACCGTTCAAAAAGTGGATACCGTAAAAGGCGAGGTTCATTTAGTAAGGGAGAATACGACCCCAACAACGCCAACAGAAGTTATACCAACATAGTAGTAATCTTTATTTAAATATCGGTTCACTCGCCGTCAATGAGTGTTCTCTTAACACAGAGTAAAAAGGGAGGCAAAACATGCCAGAAGACAAAGAAGTAATCACACCACAAGAAGGTGTGGCTTCATCGGAAAAGGCAACCGATGTAAAAGAAGAGTTTGCCAAGAATGAAGTCAACTTCTCAGCTGCTTTGGCAGAAAAGAACCGAGAAAAACAGGCTCTCAAAGGTCAATTAGCAGAAAAAGAAGCTGAATTGGAGAGGCTTAAATCAGAAAACGAACTTTTAAAAACCTTTAACGAGCCTACCAGTGATAGTGATACTGAAATTGCTGATTTAAAAAAACAGATAACAGACCTCACAACCTTTAAGAAAAGTCTCGAAGAGACCTCAAAGGAAGAGGAATTAAAGAAGCAAAAAGAAGAAATCACTTTGCACTGCGAAAATATTAAAACTGCAAAGGATGAAAACGGGAATTTGTTATATCCCGATTTTAACGAATCCGAAGTCCTCATATCTTTATATGAAAGGACTGGCGGAATTTTAAAAGACCTTTCTCAGATAGAAGACGAATACTTGCTTTTAAAAACAAAAAAGCAGAGAGAATCTGAGAAATTGCAGAAGGCTCGCCAGAAGGCGACAACCGAAAGTCCGTCAAATGTTTCAGCACCCTCCGAAAAAACACCCTCTAATGTAGATGAAGGATTTGCAATCTACAGGAGGCAAAAGAAATAGGAGGAAATAGATGAGTTTATTTCAGGACACACTGAACTCTTTCTTAAAGATAAAATCTATCACAGATGGATTTGTTCAGCAAGCAGTAACCGCTTCACCCTTTCTTGACATAATGAAGAAAGGTAAGGCATTTGTAACAAAGATGGGTGGAGACTATGTCAAGGTAGGACTTGAATATGCTCTTAACACATCTTTTGCGGCTTGGGATGGCGAGGGGGCAATAACCCTTCCCACCAAAGGTCAATATTTAAGCGAATTTGTAACAGAAGGTCGTTACAAGTGGGGTTATCACGTTGCACAAGACCTCATAACTTACAAACAGTATATGGAACAGGAAAAAGCGGAAGACTCTATTGAATCTTTTGCAAAAAGCAGACTTTCAAATATGGCTGACGCAATTGGTCGTAGTATGGAAACTAATCTTTTTACTGCTTACAATGGTTCTACTTATACAGCTTTTGGTATTCCAGACATTGTAAGGGCAACAAACCCTGCAAACTATGCGACATATGGACTTGGAGACATTGATATTGGTGACATGCCTTTATGGAAATCAGACATTGATATATATACTTCAGCACAGACATTGGCAAGACAAATGTTCCACATGATAAATAGTCTTGCATACAATTACGGAACTCCAGACCTCATCGTTACAACTCAGGATGTATTTGAAATCTTTGCAGACGAAGCATATCAGAAAGCTGGATATTTAGTTAGAGACGAAATTCCACTTAAACTTGGTTTCCAAACTGGTGGAAGTTTCAATGCTATTCCAGTAGTTTATTCTGACAAATGCACATCAGGATATATGTATTTCTTAAATACAAAATATCTCAAACTCGTTGTTCATCCAGAAGCTAATTTTAAATCAACTGGTTGGCAGCAAGTAGCAACAAACAACCTTGACTTGCTTGCTCTTACAACCTTAACTTATAACTTAGTTTGTTCCAACAGAGCTGCTCAGGGTGCTTTAACTGGTATTTCCTAAGGGGGGTGAATTAGATGGATAAAAAAATTCAATTCCCTTTTGGAGAAGTAAATATACCCTTGGAAGAGGGTGGTGGAAATGTCTATTACGCAATCCAGGCAACAGAAGCGTATTATGATACATTTGTTGCCGAACATCAAACGGCTTATGAAGATGGTAGTGTAAGTATTCATAATACTATTCAGGATGCTATTGATGCCACAACCATAGTAAGAGATGATGTCGTAATCGTTATTGGAGAATGGGACATTACTACTCCTATTCTATTGAATAAATATGGAGTAACCTTGATGGGACTGTCGGGAGACAGTCAAATGGGTGGGAAAAACTCAAAAATTACCAGTACGGTAGCGGCTGATTCGGTAATTACTATGTCAGCAGCCAGAACAGCAATCGAAAACATTATGCTTTTTATGAACGGAACTGGTCTTACTTCTGGTATTAGAATACACGGTGGTTCTCAATTAAGAATTAGAAATGTTTGTATTGTCAAAAATGATGGAACAGACAATTCAGGGTATGGTATTAATATTACCGCTGCTCCCACGTGGAGTTTATTCGAAAACATTAAGATTACTGGTAAAATTAATAATACCTTGAGACTTCAAAGAGGTATATCTGGTGCATCATATAATTGTATTTATCGAAATATCTTAGTTTCTAATACAGAAGGCCAAGGTCTGTATATTCCCACTTCGGGTGGAGATTTATTTGAGAATATTGTTCTTGCTCCAACCGTTACTACGGGATTAGAGATTACAGGTACAGGGTCTATGCTTGTTAATTGTAGAAATATGGCGGCAACTGAAGGAGTAAGTACGGCAATTAAATCTGGGTGTATTACCATAGACACATAAATAAAATAGGGGCGGGATACTCCCCGCCCTTTTTAAGGAGATTAAATGCTAACAAGGCAGTCAAAGGGAAGTCTGTTAGTGGATAGACAGACTAAATAAGCCGTAAAGTTTTAGGAGGTATAAATGGCGATAATTTCAAGAAAGTTGCGTAAAAAGACAGCAACGATTAAAGAAAAACAAGATGGAACTAAAAGATACCGCTTTCCAATGCCAGATAAAGCACATGCAAGAAATGCTTTAGCAAGACTTCCACAGGCAAAAGGACTAACTGCTGAAGAAAAGACGAAAATAAGAAACAGGGCGTTGAGAATGTTATATGGAACTACAAATAAGAAAGCAATAGCTAAAAAGAAAGCCAAGAGGTAAATATGTCCCTCAAGAAAGGTAGTTCTAAAAAAACCATTTCCGAAAATATAAGAACTGAAATGCATCACGGAAAACCACAACAACAGGCAATTGCTATCGCCTTTGCTATGGCAAGGAAGTCAAGAAAGAAAAAGAAGAAGAAAACTAAGAAGAGGAAATAATGGCTTGGATTAAAAGAGAAAATAAAATGGGGGTTTGGGGTAAATCCTCAAATCCTTCTGATAATTGGGCAATAAAAACTAACAAATTAGGCACTTGGATAAGTCATCAAATTAATATTGTAAATTCAGCATTATTCAAACACAGATTATTGTTTGGAACATATATTTTAGGAACTCTCGTTTACAACGGACAAAAACAGAATTGGTTAAAAGATATTCAAATTTCCTCAAACTGGACTAAAAAATTAAATACGACAGATACTTGGGATAAAAAGTCTCAGACTTCTGAGACTTGGGCAGATAAAACTCCAGACACAAAGTCTTGGAGTAAGCATTCAGATAAAGTAAATAGTTGGACAAAAAAATAGGAGGATTAGATGGCACTATTAGTTCCAGATGTGGCTGAGGTTCTTTTACTCAGTTATGCGTTAAATAAAGTTACGGCAGGAGATGTTAAATTACATCTCTACACAAATGATTACACCCCCGTTGAAGGTTCTGTTATCGGAAGTTTCACAGAATGCACGGCAACGGGTTATGGTGCAATTACATTAACGGGTTCGTCTTGGACAATCGCAACGGCAACGGGAACGACTACGGCTTCGTATGCACAACAAACTTTTACGCTTACCAGTGCTTCAACTGATTATGGTTATTACATTACAAATAATGGGGCGACTCAAGTCTTGTGGGCTGAAAGATTTTCTGATGCACCACATACAATTCCTTCAGGTGGTGGGACTGAAAAGGTTACAGTAAATATTGTAGGAGAGTAATTCTTGGCTCATACATTTGACACCAAGTTACAATTTAATGGGGCTACCAGTCCCTTAAATACTAACTATACCTGTGGGACTGGAGCTACTTTACTTGTTGTAACGATAGTTACTGCTGGTTCAACTATAAGAGCAGGCGGAGTTCCGACTTATAATTCCGTAGCAATGACGGAAGTCTATTCAGGGATTAAGTATGCGACTTCTCCTGAAACTTCTGTTGATATGTATTACTTACTTGCTCCACCGACTGGAAGTTCTCTTCAAATTTCCGTTCCTAATACTGGAACAAAGTCTTTATACTGCGTTGCTTCAAGTTATAAAGCACAATCAGGTTATACTTCTGCTTTTGATGTAAAGAACTCTGGGACAGGTGCGACTTTAAACCCTTCATGTGCAGTTACAACTACTATTGATGGTGATGTTGTTGTAAATGTTTGTGGTGATGGTTATAACTCTGCACCGACTGCTTATAGTCATACTTTATTGTATAAAACCGATGATGGAACTTATTCAGACAACCATCAATATGCACTTCAGGCAACTTTAGGACTCATTACTCTTTCTTGGACAGTCGCCGCCGATGACTGGGGAATAATTACTGGTGCTTGGAAAGAAGTTCAATTAAGTGATTATACTTATACGGGAAGTGGACAACTTTTATTCAGTGGAGTTGCATCACAAACTTACACTAAAGATTTTCTCTACTCTGGCAATGGAACTGCTTTTATTTATTCTGGAACAGCATCACAAACATATACAAAAGATTATCCATATACTGGGAACGGAACATTAACCTATAGCGGTTCTGCACTTTATAGTTTAGGATTATCCTATATTGGGAACGGACAGTTTATTTACTCTGGGAGTGCAGTAAATTCTTTTACTAAAAATTACGCTTATAACGGTGATGGTATATTTAATTACAGTGGTATCGGGACTTATCTTTATAATCCAAATTATTTTTATGAGGGCAATGGCACATTAACTTATTCTGGGAATGCAGATATTATTTATTCTAAAAATTATCTTTACGCAGGAGATGGTCAGTTTGTTTATTCTGGTAATGGTATTTATTCTCTTGGTTTTTCTTATATAGGTAATGGACAACTTGCATATAGTGGTTCAGCTTCTCAAACTTATTCAAAAGACTTTTCATATACTGGAGATGGAATATTTACTTATAGTGGTTTGGGAACTTATACTTTTAATCCTAATTACATTTATGAAGGTAATGGTCAATTTACTTACAGCGGAACGGGACTTTATCAAATCGGTTTTTCTTATGCAGGAAGTGGACAGTTAGTCTTTAGTGGTTCTGGAAGTTGTCTTTATATTCCGATTTATTTATATATTGGTGATGGACAATTCACTTATTCAGGAACGGCAATTTATGAATATACGGGTGGTTCTTTAACTGATTTTGAATATTCAGGAAGTGGACAGTTCGCTTATTCAGGCAATGCTAATTATTCTTTGGGACTTTCTTATATTGGAAACGGGCAATTTGTTTATTCTGGAATTGCATCACAAACATATTCAAAGAATTATCCCTATATAGGCAATGGAATTTTGACTTATTCTGGCGAAGCTCCTACTGATTATACGAGAACATTTTATTATATTGGGGACAGTGAATGCTTAGATTATAGTGGTGCTGGAGAATATGTTTACACGACTGATTGGGTTTATAACGGTGGTTCAGGTAGAGATTGGACTTGGAAAAAGAGGAGAAATAAATGAGTTTTGATTTAAACTTCTCCAATTTTGCTATAACGACCTTGTCTGCAGACATAACTTCCGTTCAAGACTCATTTGATGTAGATGACGGTTCAATTCTGCCAGACGCACCTTTCGTTGCAGTAATTTTTAATCCTGTTTATCCAGATGTCCTATCAGACCCAAACAAAGAGATAATTTATGTAGGTGCAAAAGTTGGAAATACCTTATCTTCAGTAGTCAGGGCTTACGAAAGCACGACACAGAGAAGTCACAATGCTGGGGATTATGTAACCTTTGTCATAACGGCAGGAATTATGGAGGCAATTAAAGATAGTCTTTCAAATATTTTTACAGAAAGTAGTTTACCCACAGGCGAAGACGGTGATGTTAGAATTGTGGGAAGTAAAGTTTACATAAAAATCTAAGGAGGAATTAAATGGCTGGAAGTTGGAAGAAATTTATTTTAGACGGCGACTCAGCAATAAACATTGGAACTGTTGGAGTTGCTACAGGTTCACTTGTTTTTAAAGGCACTACTTCTGGAGCAGTAACTCTTCAAGTTTTAGACGCTGCAGGGACTTATACCTTAACTTTACCCCCAGACGATGGAACTTCGGGACAGCAATTAACCACCGATGGAAGTGGAGTCCTGACTTGGGCTGCTCCAACCAGCAATACTGCTTTAGATGATGTAGCTGACCCAGACGCTGATACAAGCATTTCAGTTGCAGGATATGAGACACTTATAACTTCTACTCTTGATGAGGCGGCTCATACAGTATTGACTATTACTGATACAGATGCAGACCTTGCAAATGCAGTTACTCTATTGAAACTTACCTTTACTGATGATGGACAGGCTAACGGAAACTATTTTAACTGTCTTGATAACGCTTCTGGCGATAGTAAGTTTTCAATAGGTGTAGATGGAAATACTCTCATAGCAGGAACTTTGGGCGTAACGGGAGCAATTACAGGCAGTATATCAGGAAATGCAGGAACAGTAACAGTTGCAGATGCCGCAAATGACACAACGACTTGGCCATTATTGGGAACTGCTGCGACAGGTTCATTAGCACCTGCTACCGATTCCAGTTTAACTTACAATGCAAATACTGGGGCTTTAGCATCAACATTATTTGCCGCAGACACTATTACTGCAAATACTGCCGCAGTTCCAGACGCTAATGGTGGAGCTGCTTTAGGAACTACTGCTTTACAATGGAGTAATTTATTCCTTGTTGAAGGTGCTGCAATTAACTGGGATAACGGAGACTTAACTCTTACACAAACAGGAAATGTTCTTGCCATAGGTGGTGGAGATTTTGATTTTGCTAAGAATAAAGCATTAAGTATGGTTCTTGAAACTTCAACAGGTGCGGTAGATGTGGGAACGGAAGTAGAAGGACAAGTTTATTATGAATTAGGAGACAATCACCCTTATATCTGGGTAGTATAAAGGAGGACTTATGGCTAAAGAAACGATAGAAGCAAAAGTTTTAAAACAAATGGGAAGTTTGCTTGAACAGATAAAATCTAATTATGATACTCAAAAAATGACTGAAGCACAGGAATTGTTCAACGATATGTTAAATCTTATCAAAGAAAATGACAGTTCAATATTTAACGCCTTAGTAGCAATAGACCTTCTTAAAAGTTATTTAACAAATGATTTTTTAGCAAAGCATTTAACTCAACCAGCAGAGGTTAAAAAAGAAGAAGTAAAAGAAGGTAAGTAATGGGCAGTTGGAAGAAACTTACGCTTGATGATGATACGATATATATCGGCACGACTTCCGTAGCATTGAACAGGGCTTCAGCGGCTTTAACTTTAGCAGGAATTACTTTAACGACTCCAGATATTGGTGTAGCAACCGCAACTTCAGTTAATAAAGTTACCATTACTCAACCTGCAACTTCTTCTACTTTAACAATTATAGACGGAAAGACTTTGACAGTTGAGTTAAACAGTTTAATTAATCAAGATTTGACCACTGATGCCTCTCCTACTTTTGCAGGACTTACTATTGGAACAACGCTTGTTACGGGTGCGTGGACTTCATTTACTCCAACGATTACAGCAGTTACGGGAACATTCACAACGGTCTCAGCTACTGGATATTGGATACAGATAGGAAAAATCGTACATATGTCGTTTATTATTACTATCACGACCAATGGAACTGCCGCTGGGGGAGTCATAATGACACTACCAACCAACAGTAAAGGATATGGACGAGGGTTTGTAATTGGTCGTGAGGATGCCGCAACTGGAAAGATGTTTACTGGTGTGTACGGTGGTGGAGCGGGAACGGATGTGAGTCTATACGATTATGCCAACGCCTATCCTGGCGGTACGGGATATGTACTGGTCGGTGGTGGAACATATGAAGGAGCATAGGAGAATTAAATGGATAAATCATATCGTATTGTAAGAAATTTTCAATTCAAAGGAATAATGAGTAATTGTGTAGACAACATAATTCCTCAAGGGTTTGTTCCAGACATGCAAAATCTTACAGTCTCAATGGAAGGACTTGCACAGAATATTAAGGCGCCTTCTGAATTAAGTCTTTACTGGGAAGCGTGGGAAGCAAATCACGACCATTATCATGTAGGCGATGTGATAACTTTAAAAACGAATACTGGATACTTTAAAGATTATTTCTTTATTTGCACCGCCGTAACAACGGGAATAAGTGGTGCAACTGAACCAGTTTGGGATTCCCCTATTGTTGATGGTGGAGTAACTTGGACTATGGGAGAAAAGATTACAGACCCCATTATTAGTTTTTATCATTATCACGAGTTGACTGAAATTTATGCAATTCAAATAGGAACTTATGTAGTATTGTTTGATGGAACAAATCAGGCAACTGGATATAAATTTTCAGATTCTTCTGTCGTATCCTTTGCTTCTGGTGCTTCAAATGATAACTATTTATACATAATGCACCCTACCGATGGACTTCGTAAATATACATTCAGCGTATGGTTTAATTTAACAAAAAAGTCAGAGGCAGACCAAAGTTCAGCAAGAGTAGACCCTATAACTGTAGGAGATATAGATTATTCAGGCGGAACTCCACCAAAGTCGCAAAAGATTTTTGCTTATAAGAATAGACTTTGGGCTTATGGTTATTTGACAGAAGGAATTGGTTCGGCAGGTGGTGTTTCAAGAATACATTGGTCTGAAATTGCAAGTCTTCCAGAAGACCATGTAGCAATGACCTACGAACTTTCTACTCACAACCCTCCGTATGAACCCAAATATCCAGCAGGTAGTGAAATTATTTATACCGATACTACTAAATTGCGAGATAGCGAACATGTTTTAATTGATAATAATGAATATTGGGCTAATACACTAACTTATCCCTGGAAGGGAGCAGATTACTGGGATCCATATTATTTCATAGACATATCTTCAACTGGAGACGACATCATCACTGGAGTAGTTCCTTATGAACAGGCGTTATACATATTCACACGAGAGAATGTTTATAATTTAACCTTTTACACTACCTACGATGTTACCTGTCAACAAATTGCCTCGAATATTGATGGAGTTATCCTTAAACCTGGTTATTCTGTGGCAAGTAATTTCATAGTAGTAGGAAAAGGAATTTATTACATAGGTTCGAAAGGACTTTATTCCTTTGCAACTCCTACACCTGTTAAGATTTCACAACCTATTCAAAATTTGATAGACCCCTTACTTCCTTATGCTAAAGGTATTGCATATTTTAACGATAGGGTTTATTTTGCCTTTAATCCAACAAGTATAAGAAGTGAAGTTTGGGTATTCGATATTACAAAAGGAACTTGGGAAAAATATGTTTATAATGATTTCCACATTGAAACGATTTTGTCTTCTAACCATGTCTATGCAACGACTACAACGGGAGATGTTTATGAACTTGATACTGAAGCCTCAACTTATTTGTCTTGGTATATGGAACTTCCAAAGATGGATTTAGGAAACCTTTACGCAGAAAAAAGACCTGAAGACATTGTGGTTCATTTCAAAATCCCGACAGCCTCAAGCACGATGACTATTCTTATGACAGATAATTTAGATGTAGATACAAATGTAGCTACCGATGAGGAAACTTTTACAATAGGATTAACGGGACTTTTAAATGAAAAACACTTTCCTATCTATAAAGGCGTTATTAAAAGTGCAAGTTTTAAACTTTCAGGAGACGGCGAGATTAAATTGCTCGGAATAGATACCCTTTTCAAGACATATCATCGAAAGAGGATTTAATGTCTATTAAAAAACCTTATGTCATCTTACCAACGGATTCTAAACAAGCAAGGCAAATTGACGAAATGTTCGGTATTCTTTTTGACCATTTGACTTCTGCAACCGTTGCGAATGTAAGGCACATAGTTATACCTTCCTTTGGCTCTGATGAATCAGTTACTACGGGAGACGGGACTATCGGTATTACGATACCAGAAGAAATGAATAATTATGTTTTAACAGACGCCTTATGTTCAGTATATTCTCCGTCAACTACTGGAAATATAAATGTTCAGTTAAGACATTCAAGAGCAGGAACGGATGTAGATTTATTGACAGACAAAATTGTAATTTTGGAGGATGGATATTATGACAAAGTTAGTCATATCAACAAGGTTGTTTACAAAGGCGACATCATTTTTGCTGATATTGACCTTCCTGGTAGTGGGGTTTTGGGGTTGTTCACAGTCCTCACTTTTAGGGAATGATATGAATTATATTGAACTTTTAAGAGTGCCTAAAGCCAATTGGAATAATAATGTTTATTTGTATAACAATCCTAATTTAAATGGAATAACTTATGCGAATAATGCTTATTTGATTGGAACTTTTAAGGGTACTGGAAATTATATGTATCCTTTTAAGTCAATTGTTGATAAGGGAACAAGGCGAGCTGATTATACTAAGATAATGCCTTTTGACGATACCCGATATTGTTTTGCATTTGTAAATTCAGGAGTTGTCAATACTGGATATGTGAAAACTTATAAGTATGTATGGGAAGACGATACTCCAAACTATAATGACTTATGGAATTATACTTTAGGAGATTCTCTTCTGACAAGTTCAACTTATACAAAATCATATGTTTATTATCTTTCAGAAAATACTTATAACCTTATTCTTAACCCTGCTATAAAGACGGATACAGTAGATAAAGGCTTATGGTTAGTGAGAATGAATGGAGGCAGTTATGTATCAAATAAAATGATGTTAGACACTACTGTCATTGACCCTGCATATTATCCACCAGATTGTGAAGGTTATTATTGGACTGACCAAACTAATGACCGTTATTATCTGGCTGTTCATACGAAAGATGACAATGTGATTAAAAAGATTCATTATCAAATAGCAACTGATTCAAATTTTTCAAACATTATTGAAGAAGTTTTTGAGAATATTATATTTTTAGGATTTACAAAGGTTTCGAATATTTACCTCATTAGGGAATATCCTATAGGACATCAAGATTATTATGCGAGGGCAAGAATGGAGGATTCTTCTGGAAATGGAGGAGATTGGAGTAGAACTGTGCTTTGGAGGACTCAAGACTCCGATGATGCAACTTTTGAAGAATGGACATTTACTGGACATATCTATACGTATACCGTTCTTTCTAATCCTGTAGGATTTTATCCTATTACATCGGGGATGGTAGGAACAATACAAGAAGACGATAATTATTATGTAAACGGCACTTGGATTAGCGAGGCAATTAACTATTATTTTTATGTGTTTGATACAAATGGCAATTTTATACAAAGAAAGCTGATTGGATTATCTGTTAGTTCGAATAGTTTACATTGTTCTTCAGAAAACAATAAATTTTATATTTGCTATTATGCAAATCCTGGAATAGAGTTTTTAATTTATGATGCAGATACCAATACATATTCTGATGACTTTATAAGCTATCCTGATGGATATGTTTTTACTTATTATCCAATCCTTTGTAAAAGAAAAGTTTATTATATTGCTTATCTTTCAGGAGGAGCAGGTAATGATATTTTTTACTATGATTCATCATCTAAAACATCAACTAAAATGGATTTACCAAACAACAAAAATTATCCAATGCTTTCTCAATCATTTCAAGATGATGGGTTTTGGTTCGACTTTGACGATGGAACTTATTGTGGGATTGCATTTTACAGAAGATTATTATTTGCAATGGGATATTTTTAGGAGGTAAAATATGACTTTAGCAGAAGCGATTATACGGGTTAGAAGCATATTCAGGGAATCATCTACTGGACTTCTGACTGACACAGAAATAACCCAGTGGCTTAACGATGGAAACGATATGTTTCATTCAAACTCTGGAGTTACGGATAGATGGGAAATAGATGTCCTTACAGATGATTGGGAAATAGGATTTACAACAGACATTTTAAGAGTTCAAAAACTGACTTTCATAGAAGATGGAGAAACTGAAGAAACGAAAATAGACGATGAGGACTTTGAATTTTACGACAATACTCTTTTTATGAACGACGCTTTTACATCTGACGGGACTATTGTTTGTTACGGAGAAAGACTGCCAACACAAGTTACAACAGGGGGGACTTTTGAAATTCCGAGAGAATATGAAGAGGCGTTGATTTCTTATGCGTTATTCAGAGCAAGGCAGAAAGACGAAAGCCCGTTGGCTATTCAAGACTTTCAACTCTTTGCGTCAATGCGAACCGAGTTTGAGCGAAAGCCTCTCAAAATAAATACACGAAAGTGGATTACGATTAAAAGGAGAATTTAGGAGGAAGAAATGGCTAATACATGGCAACAATGGGTAACAGTTCTTAAAAATGCATATGGTTCTGTCCCTCCCTTGTTACAAAGTCCTATTGGAAAGTTTGCTAACTGGATAAGAGAGAATTACGGCAAGGATGTGGTTGGGTTTGAAAGTTCAAAGACATTAAGTCAATTACCAGATATAAAACTTGATAAGTCTGGAAAGTTAGACTTGAGTACTATTGACTGGAAGGCGTTAAAGCAGTCAATATCCCAAGCCCCTCCAGAATATCAAGCCTTATTTGACCAGTTGACTAAGTCAAATCTCGCACTTCCTGCTTATAGTGATTCTGTAAGAGATTTTTTGAATAGTAAAAAATTACCTAATGGAGAACCGTTAGAAATTAGTTACGACAATAAAACGAGGACTGTTTTGGTAAACGGCAAGACTTTTTTGACTCCAGACCAATTCATTATAGGTAAAGACCAGAGGGCGATGTCAAATTCAGACATATTAGACAAGGCATATACCGATTATCTGGCATCTAATTTTCAAGTTGCTATTCCTGAACCACCTACTACAACTACTACCGAAACTCCCACAGTTCCTACGACTGAAACCACTTTGCCTGATTTTTCAAAGATGACGCCTACAGAATTAACTGACTGGATAACTGGAAAAGGTTACGAGGGTGAACTTGATTATTATACTAAGACTTTGGATATGTTAAATCAAAAAGACAATGCAATGACACAAAGAATTAACGACCTTTGGGATCCTTACATAAAATCTGCAACTGATAGTTTAGATGCGGCTTATAATGTTCAGAAATCTGCACTTGAAAGCCAAACAGGAGGAATAAAATCAAACGCTGCGGCTAATATTGCAGATATAGAAAGAGCTATTATGTCTTCAAGGGCGAGAACTAAAGAAGATATGAACGCAAGAGGACTCTTGTTTAGTGGACTTTTGACAAGAGCTTTAAGCGAAGTAGAGGCAACGGGAGTTTCCGAGAAGGCGAAGGTTTATGCTCAGGAAACTTCAGACTTGAATAAGATTGCTGCTCAAATTGCAGTCTTGACTGCCAACCTTCCGATAGAAAAGAACAATCTATCTCAACAACTGACATTCCAGAAAGGATTACAGTTATTTAACCTTCTTTCAGCCAACGATGTAGAAAAGGATAAGGTAAATCTTGCAATGGCACAGACCGAAACAAACATTAAGAATCTTAAGGAAACTGCTGGAGCAAGAGGCGAAATTGCTACAAGAGAGGAACAGGCGGCACTGGCAGATGCAAAGGCAAAGGCAGACCAACAGAACTTTGAAAACTCGCTTAAATTGGCTGGCATACAACTTTCTTATGACCAATTAACAGAAAAGGTTAATGAATTTAATATTACTTCTGGACTTAGTCAGGGAAGACTTGAACTTGATACTTGGTATAGACAACAACAGATAGATTTGCAAACAGCCGCCCATAATTTGAATGTTTCTAAATTTAATGCAGACCAGCAAAAAGCTATCCAAGATGCAGTAGTTGACATTACAAAAACTCCACTAAGCGACATATTAAAAATGACCCCTTCACAATTAACAACTTTTATCACAAAATTGGAGGGATTTAAACAGCAACCCTTAGATGCAACGGGATTCCCAGATGTAACGAAGCCAAAGTCTTTCCCTGAAGGATTTGAAGCTGCAGAGAAGATGGAAGGTCTTGCACTATCTCTTATGAATCTTTCATTGGTTTCTGGGAACTTAGACATAGCAGAAAATATGACTCAATTTCAGACTTCGGTTAAGGCTATTGCCCCCTCTCTTAGTGCTGACGATGTCGGTTTTATCGTAGATAACTATATCACAGACCCACTTGCAAAGGTCTATGCTTATATATTATTCTCTGCACAAGGGGATACAACAAAATTACCTGATATATATTACAAAGATACTAAATATATAAATGATTGGATGGATTCACTTGGATTAAATGCAAAGGATAAGCAAAAATTTTATGAACTAATAAGAGTAAATGAGGTTCCTAATGTCTATGGAGGTCGATAGTGCCGATACCCGATTTTCTTAAAAAGTATTATCGAATTACATCAACAACAGTTCCTACTATTAATACATCTGATATAAAGAATTATTTTACGATAGTTAGTCATCCACCAATAATTCCCATTCCGAAGGTTATTACCCCACCTTCTTCTCTTCTAAAACAAAAGGAGATGGCAATACCAATTACTCCACCAAAGGTAACGAGAACGGTTAGCCCTACTCCTTCATCTGGGTTAGATAAATGGTTAGATAATATAAAGAGAGCAGCAACTGGACAAATTACTGATGAAGAATTTAAAACAATGCAGGAAAAGTCAAAACAAAGAGCCCAATATTTGATGGAGCCTCCAGATGATTATGAAATAGAGGCAAGAAGAGGGATTGCTGCCTCAATAGGTTTACAAAAGTTTAGTTATAAACCAACAAGCGTTGCAAATACTCCCGAAGGAAGACTATATTATTCTGCAGGAATGCTTTTGGGCTCAATAGTAACATTAAAAGCATTGACTCCAGTAGGGAAGATAGTGGCAGCAAAAGTTGGTGGGTTGTTTCCAAAAACTTGGGCTCTTCTACATCCTGCATTGGTTAGATTTTTTTCTCTTAGTGGAGCATACGCAACAAAATTTGGAATACAGGGAATGATTCGAGAAACTGGAGAAGAAATATCTGACGGAAAAATAGAACCATTTAAAATTATAGAGGCAGGACTTAAACAGGCTCCCTATGGATTAGTTATGGGCTTTACGGGAGCATCTGCTAAAACTGTTACAAGAGTTGTAACAAGTATGGCGTCTGCAACAGCATACACCGCTGCATCAAAATTAATTACAAATCATAAATTGGTTAAGGAAGATATTCCAGATATTGTAGCAAATTCTATTTTAGTTGGAGTTATGACGTTGATAGATGCTAAAGATTTATCAAAACAATTACAACAATCTGACATTGAGAGACTTGCGTATAGTGGATTACAAGAAACACTAAAGGCGGGGATCAAAACAGTGAACGGAGAACCCCTATCAGATAAAATGCTTAAAAATATAACAGATTTTTATTATGCTCAGTTTTATGATAAAGTTGTAAAAAACATAAACTATGCAACAGATTATGGAAAATTTAGAGATTCCTATAAGAATTTAATAAATGAGATTAAGAATATGCCGTCAGCAACTG
>Ga0315289_10003836_pt1 | contig 22618 bp, 17 predicted proteins | sample YL17G11_40_MG_FD_203452 | JGI IMG/M metagenome (GOLD analysis project Ga0315289, IMG submission 203452) | Sediment microbial communities from Yellowstone Lake, YNP, Wyoming, USA - YL17G11_40 | ecosystem: Environmental > Aquatic > Freshwater > Lake > Sediment | place: USA: Wyoming | collected... | reverse complement strand
CTACCTCGTCAACGACGATCAGTTCGGCTGGGGCGTCGAGCTCGTCAAGGGAACGAACATCGGTTTCGCGGCCGGGGCGGCGGCTTTCTACGGCCCGCTCTTCGTGTTCGCCCTCATCGCGAACCGCCTGCGGCGGAAGAAGGCGAGCTAAGAGGGGGTCAAACCTACCTTTTGCAGCAAAAGGTAGGTTTGACCCCCTCTGGGGCCCCTTCTTGAATTGACAGCCGGTGCCGCGTGGCATATAAAGGGAAGCCGTTAGCGGCGGCAAGGAACCGGAGCGGCCGCTGCGACGTTAGAATAGGCGAGACCGGTGAAGAAAGGGCTGAAACATGACCCCTGAGGCCCCCGCGAACGGGCTCGAGCGGAAACTCGGGCTTTTCCCGCTGACCAACATTGTCATCGCCAATATGGTCGGCAGCGGCATCTTCACGACGTCGGGGCTCCTGATGAAAGACCTCCACCATCCGGTGGTCATGCTGGGCCTCTGGGTCGTCGGCGGCCTGGTCGCCCTCTGCGGCGCCCTGAGCTATGGCGAGCTCGGCGCCGCCTTTCCCCACGCCGGCGGGGAATACGCCTTCCTGTCGCGGCTCTACCACCCTATTCTCGGTTTCCTTTCCGGCTGGGTCTCCTTCTTCGTCGGCTTCTCGGCGCCGATCGCAGCCTCGGCCATCGGCTTCTCGGAATACTCGACCCGGGCCTTCCCCGGCCTCCTTCATCCCGGCATCATCGGAGGGGCCTCGGAAGCGGCGGTCATGAAAAAACTTTATGCCATCCTCATCATCGCCGCCTTCACCTTCCTCCACACCCGCGGCCTCGAGACCGGGGCCAGGGTCCAGAACGCGCTGACCGGGCTGAAGATCCTCCTCATCGTCGGCCTGGTCGCCGCCGGGTTCGCCGTCGGGAAGGGGAGCCTGGGCCATCTTGTTGCGGCGGCGCCGTTCCGCTTCGATTTCGGCGGCCTGAAAACCCTCGGCTTGTCCTTGATGTGGATCATGTTCGCCTACAGCGGCTGGAACGCTTCGGCCTATGTCGGGTCGGAGGTCAAAAACCCATCGCGCAACCTGCCGCGCTCGCTCCTGATCGGGACGGGCGTGGTCATGCTCCTTTACATCGCCCTGAACCTGTTCTACATCTACGCCATCCCCCCGGCCCAGATGGAGGGCGTGATCTCCGTCGGCGGCCTGGCCGCGGGCAACCTCTTCGGCAAATCCGCGGAAACGGTCCTGTCGGTCCTCATCTCCTTCGCCCTTTTTTCCTCGCTCAGCGCCTACCTCATCTTGGGGCCCAGGGTCTACTACTCCATGGCCCGGGACGGCATCTTTTTCAAATCCATCGCCTACGTCGACCCGAAATGCTGCGTGCCGACGCGGTCGATCCTCCTCCAGGGGGCGATCGCCTCGGTCATGGTTCTGTTCGGGACATTCGACCAGCTCCTGACCTACATGGGCTTCTCCCTGGGCATTTTCCCCCTCCTGGCCGTGCTGGGCGTGTTCAAATTGAGGCGGACGGGCCGGAGCGCCGTAAAACTGCCCGGCTACCCGGTGGCCTCGGCCGTCTACATCCTCATCGGAGCGACGATCCTCGTCCTGGCCTTCCTCGAGCGCCCGGTCGAATCGCTCGTCGCCGTGGCCACGGCCCTGGGCGGCATCCCCGTATATTTTTTCTTCAAGCGGAGCGCCGGGAAGGGCGCCTGACCCGACCGGCCGCGGCGTCCCGCATCATTTGACTAAAACCGCGCTGGGGACTATTCTGAATGTCGTGGGAAGGGGTAGGCGCGGGGAGAATTCTAAGTGCGGAGGAACACTTGCGAGGCTCTTCGAAGACAGCCGGAAAAGTGAACGCGGCGGCGGCCGGGATCGGACTCGTCGCGCTGCTCTCGCTGGGTTCATGCTCCCTGGAAAAAGTGGCCATGAAGAAGGTGGCCGGGATGCTCTCCGGCTCCTCGTCGGCCGACGTCTTCAGCTCGGATAACGACCCCGATTTCGTCGGCGAGGCCCTGCCTTTCGCCGTCAAGCTGTACGAGTCTCTTCTCGGCTCGATCCCGGAACACGCGGGTCTCCGGCTACGCACCGGCAGTCTGTACATCATGTATGCCAACGCCTTCGTCCAGACGCCCGCCGACATGACGCCCCGCCGGGAGCTCGAAACGAAAGAGTTCCTCCTGGCCAGGGCCAAGAACCTCTATCTGCGGGGGCGCGACATCCTCTTCGTCGGGCTCGAAAAGAGGAATCCCCTGATCCGCAAGCAGCTCAAGGAGCGGAAATACAAGGAAGCCATGGCGCCGTTCAAGAAGGAGGACGTTTCGCTCCTCTACTGGACGGCGGTCGGCTGGGTCGCCGCCTTCTCCGTCAACCCTTTCGACATGACTCTGGGTCAGACGCTTCCCCAGACCGCGGCCATGATGGTCAGGGTCGCCGAGCTCGACCCCGGCTTCAACCAGGGCGCCCTCCACGTGTTCTACGTCAGCTACTACGGATCCCTGCCCGGCTACATGGGCGGCGACGCGTCCAAGGCCCGGGAGCATTTTGCGAAGGCGCAGAGAATCGCCGGGACGAAGGACACGTCGGCCCTGATGGCTCTGGCCACGACGGTTTCGGTGAAGGAACAGAACGCAGCGGAATTCAAGAAGCTCCTCGGCCAGGTCCTCGAATTCGACCCGGACAAGAGCCCGGAGAACCGTCTGGTCAACATCCTCAACCAGAGGAAGGCGCGCTGGTTCCTCGCGCATATCGACGACTTCTTCATCGAACGGGAACGACCATGATCAAAAAACTCATCGCCGCCCTCGCCGTCCTGGCGCTCGCGGCTTCGAACGCGCCCGCCGCGCCGGCCTCCGCCGGGGCGGTCGTCATCAAGATCGGCAGTATCGCCCCCGAACGGTCACCCTGGGGCAAAGCCCTCGAATCCGTCGCCCGGGATTGGGAAAGGATCTCGAACGGGACGATCCAAGTCAGGATCTACCCCGGCGGAATCGCCGGTTCCGAACAGGACATGATCCGCAAGATGCGCATGGGGACCCTCCAGGGCGGCGTGTTCTCGAACATGGGGTTGGCCAAGATCGAATCGTCCATCACGGCCATCAGCATCCCCTTCCTCTTCCATTCCCGGGAGGAGTTCAACGTCGTCTTCGACCGGATGAAGCCCGTCTTCGAGAGGATGCTCGAAAAAAAAGGCTTCAAGACGATGCTGTGGACGCTCGCCGGCTGGGTCAATTTTTTCACCAAGAAGGAAGTGATCGACCCCGACGGCCTGAAAAAACTCAAGGTCAGCGTGACGGCGGACTTCCCGGAGATCGAGCAGGTCTGGAAAAAGATGGGCTATGAAGTCGTCCCGGGAGACATGAATGACCTCATGATCCAGCTCCAGAGCGGCGCGGTCAGCGCCATCTATCTGCCGGCCCTCTTGGCCGGGTCGGGACAGTTCTTTGCCCTCGTCCCCCACATGCTCTCACCGACCCTGGCCCCGCTCGTCGGCGGACTCCTTTTGAGCGATAAGGCTTGGGCCAGCATCCCCGCGGACCTGCACCAGCCTCTGCTCGAAGCCGTGGCCGCCGCGGCCCGGGGCCTCTATGAGGAAACGATGAACCTCGAGGCCGACGCCGTGAAGATGATGAAAGACAACGGGTTGAAGGTGCATGACCCGCCGGCCGATGCCCTGGCAAAATGGCGGGAGGCCGCCGGCCTGGCCGTCCAGGATCTCATCGGGCCGGTTTTTTCCATAGAGATTTACGACCAAATCCTGGAATACATCCAGGAGTATAGAAAGACACGTGGCCTCTAGGCTTGTCCGCGCCTTTCACGCCGTCGAAGATTCCCTCGCCTTTCTTTCCATTTTCCTGCTGGCGCTCGGCCTGCTCCTCGAGGCCGTCGCCCGCAAGGTCTTCAACACCGGCATCTCCGATTCCTCCGCGTATGTCCAGCACCTTGTCTTGGCCGCCACCTTCATCGCCGCGGCCATCACGTCGCGCGAGAACAAGCACCTCTCCCTGGCGGCCGCGCTGCCTCTCCGCGGCACCGCGAAATCGCTCGTCGGCGCGTTGGTCTCGGCGGTCGCTGCTTCCCTCACGCTGGCTTTCGGCCTGAGCGCCCTGTCCTTCGCCTGGAGCGCTTTCACCCCGGCCGATAAGATCGGTTTCTTCCCGAAACGCCTCGTGGCCTTGGTCATGGTCGCGGGCTTCCTGCTCATGAGCCTGCGGTTCATCACGGGCATCGAAAAGAAAAGACTGAGGGTGCCGGCGGCGGCCGGGGCCGTCCTCCTGGGACTTCTGTTCGGCTTCGACCCCCTCGTTCGGTTTCTGACGGGCAGCGGGGCGAGGTCGATTCCGTTTCTCGTTTCACTCCAGGATCATCTCCAGCCCGTGTTGCAGGGGCTGGCCACGCCGATGATCGTGGCGCTCGTCGCCGCGGCTTTCCTCGGCCTGCCCATTTTCCTCGTCCTCGGGGGGGTCGGGTTCTTCCTTTTCGCCAAGTTCGGACAGCCGCTGGAGATCATCCCCAACCAGGCCTATACGGTGCTCACGGGGAGCGCGATTCCAGCTATCCCGCTCTTCGCTGCCGTCGGCTTTTTCCTCTCCGAGAGCCGGGCCGGGGAGAGGCTCGTCCGGTTTTTCCAGTCCGTCTTCGGCTGGTTCCCCGGCGGCCTGACGGTCATGGCTGTCCTCGTCTGCGCCTTCTTCACGACGTTCACCGGCGCTTCGGGCGTGACCATCCTGGCCCTCGGGGGGCTCCTGTCTGTCATCCTGGAGAAGGCGGGTTATCCCAAAAGGTTCACGGTGGGGCTTCTGACCGCCTCGGGAAGCATCGGCCTCCTCTTCCCGCCGAGCCTGCCCGTCATCATCTACGGCGTGACGGCCCAGACGAGCATCAAGGATATGTTCGTGGGCGGGCTGCTGCCCGGCCTCTTCCTCGTGCTTTCCGTCATGATCCTCGGCATCGTCTATTCCTGGAAGCGCGGCATCCCCCGTCACGGCTTGAAGGCGAAGGAGGCCCTGGCTGCGTTCCGCGAGTCCTTCTGGGAGCTCCTCTTGCCGCTCGTCGTCTTCGGCCTGTATTTCGGCGGCATCGCCAGCCTGCAGGAGAGCGCAGCGGCGGCCCTCTTCTATGTCTGGGTCGTCGAAACCTTCATTAAGAAGGACACGAAGGTCCGCGACCTGCCCCGGATCTTTCTCCGCTGCGTCCCGATCATCGGCGGCGTCCTGATCATCCTGGCCCTGGCCAATGGGCTTTCCTACTACATCATCGATGCCCAGATCCCGCAGAAGCTAAGCGCCTGGGTCGCGGCGACGATCTCGTCGAAGTACGTCTTCCTGCTCTTCCTCAATCTGGCACTCCTCGTCGTCGGCTGTTTCATGGACATCTACTCGGCCATCCTGGTCGTCGTGCCCCTGATCATTCCGCTCGGGAGCCTCTTCGGCATCCACCCCGTCCATCTCGGCATCATCTTTTTAGCGAACTTGGAGTTGGGCTATCTCACGCCGCCCGTCGGGCTGAACTTGTACCTGGCGTCCTACCGGTTCAACGAGCCAATCCACCGGGTGTACAGGGACGTGCTGATGTTCCTGGTGCTGGGGCTGGTGGCGGTCCTGCTCATCACCTACGTGCCCCTCCTCACCACCGCGCTGCTTTGATCAAGAGGGGGTCAAACCTACCTTTTGCTGCAAAAGGTAGGTTTGACCCCCTCTTAATCGCGGTTGAAGTGGGGCATGTCCGAGGGGATTTCGAGGGACAGCTCGACGAAACCGGCGTAAACCCCGTCCTTAAACCAGGGCGCCTGGTAGATGAGCTTCTTTTTCCCGTTCTTTTGGATGGTGTAGACGTTCGTCCGGTGCTCGTCCATGAGCGCCTTGAGCTTGGTCCGGCTCGGCTCGGGATGGCAGGCGAGGACGTCCGTCCCGAGGAGCGTCGCCCCGCCGTCGGCCGCGAACACCTCGCGCGACCGGCGGTTCATCTCGACGATCCGCCCTGCGGTGTCGCAGACCGTCACCGCGCCCGGGAATTCCTCGACCCAAGCGTTTTCGCTCATGACCCCTCCTGTCTTCCGGCCTTCTTGAACAACCCCCTGACGGCGTATCCCGCGTATCCGGAGACACCTGCGGCGACGGCTGCGATGAGCCCGGTGATAAAAATCATCAGCCAGGATTTCCGCAGGCCGAACATGCGGGCCATTCGCGTCGCGATGAGCCCGCTTCCCACGAGATAGAGATAGAGGCTCGAACCCAGCCACAGCAGTCCCGCCGCGGAAAAGCCTGTCCCCAACGCCTTCCATCCCGACCGTGCCGCGGCCGCGCCGTAGGCGAAGGGGACGATCATCACCCACCACCAGTAAGGTGTCAAAAGTTGGAGGCCCAGCATGGTCAGAAGGCAAATGAGAACCGCCGTCATTTTCCACCTCTCATCACAGTCCGTCCGACGACGGCCGGGTTGGGCTCGTCGGCCGATCTGAGGAAGACGAGTTCGTAGGGTTTGCCGGCGGCCCAGTCGTCGACGAAGTCGTCGTAGAACTTCGAGCCGGGATTGCCCGACTGCCCGCCCGGGTAGTTCCCCCAGGCTCTGACCTCGGGTCCGAGCTCGACGACCATCCGCCAGGACGGCGCCCAGACGGTATCGATGGCGCCGATGACGTGGCCGATGCCGTCCGCTTCGAGCTTCTCCCGGCCGAAGCCCGGGATCCTGGCGACATGCCTGAGCTGAGTTCCTTTGACCTTGCCCCATCGCCACGCGTCGCCCCATGGCCCAAGCCGTTTCTCCAGGTTCGCTACGGCCGCTCGAAAGGCCAGTTCGGCGATGTCCGCGAGGGTTTCAAGAATGGGGTTCGTATTAGGGAGATCGGGGAGATCGAAGAATACGCCCCGGGGGTAGTTTAGGATCTGATCGACCATGACCTGGCTCGCCGGCCGGGTCATCCGCTCCACACCCGGCGGTTTCTCATCGTCCCAGGTCAGCTTGTTGAGCTCGTTCCAGAGCTCCCGGAAGACCGTCGGCGCGATGAGGGCAGCCCGCGCCTCGAAGTTCCAGACCCGAAGCTCCTCGAAGCTCCTTTTCTCAGCCTCCGTCGCCGGCTTCTCCTTGATGATATCGAGAAGGCGCGGCAGGACGGCCCTCGCCCGGATGTCCAGGACGTCGGTCTGCATCCTCACCATGTCCGATGGCGTAACGTCCCGCGCGGCCGCGAGGATCTCGTTGATCCGCGCTCCCCGTTCGTAAGGGGCATAGTCCCAACCGAGGTAGTACGGATAGCCGGCGTCGGCGGGCATCTGGTTGGCCGAGCTGACGAAGCCCCTCTCCGGGTCCTTGACGTGGGGGACGTGGCCGCGAGGGATCCAGCCCCGCCATTCGTCCGCCGGATCGGCGCCGTCGAGGACGAAGCGGCCCTGCCCCTTCCAGCGCAGGGGAAATTTTCCGTCATGCCAGATGGCGATCGTCCCCTCCCGGTCGGCGTAGACGATGTTCTGGGCCGGACAGTCCCAGGTCTCAAGAGCCTTGACGTAGTCCGCGTAGTTTCGGGCCCTGTTCAGGGCGTAGAGGGTCAGGAGTTCGTTCGACGCGTCGTGGGCTAGCCAGCGCAGGGCGGCCCCAGGCGGGACGTTCATGTTGGGGAAAGGCGGCTCGTCCTTCGAGCGGACGACCGGGCCATAATGCGTGTAGACCACCTTGTCGACGACCGTCGCGCCGCCCCTGACCTTGATCTTTTCCTCCCGGAAAGTCGTCTTCCGCCATTCGCCGCCGTAGAGATACTCGGCCCGGGTATCGTCCCTGAACGTGATGTCGTACCAGTCGAGGACGTCGTCGGTGCCGTTGGTGAACCCCCAGGCGATGGACTCGTTGTAGCCGGCGACGACCAGGGGCGCGGCCGGAAAGGCGACGCCGCGGACGTTGACGCCGGGAGCTGAAAGCTGGATCTCGTACCAGATCGCCGGGAGCGAAAGCTCGAGGTGCATGTCGTTCGACAGGATGGGGAAGCCGTTCCGGGTGAGCTTGCCCGATACGGCCCAGTTATTGCTGCCGATGCCCGGGCCGGTGCGGAACCCGGGTGACTCGAAACCGACTGGATCCGATGACGCTGTCTCAAGACCTGAGGAGGCGGCAGGCCGGCTCGCGTTGTCCCTATTCCTGCCGTCCCTTTCCGCTCCACCGCGCTGCGGAACCGGAAGCGGCACGAAATCGAGGGGAGTCCCTGGCGGGATGACGGGCTCGACCAGGGGCGGCCTGAATGGGAAAAGTCTGTCGCCGAAGTCCTCCCATCCGGGCCCTCCGCCCTGATCCTTCGTCATCTTCATCATCTGCGTCATCGCGGCATCCTGGTTGTACGAGGAAAGCGAGTAGGCCATCGCCTTGAGAAGAAGCGCGCACTTATAATCCGTCCACGGCTCCGGCCGGTAGTCGAGGATCTTGTATTCGACGGGCAGGCCTTTGCGGTCGAGCGTCCGGATGTAGGCGTTGACCCCGGCGGTGAAGGCGTCGACGACCTCCCGCGTCTTAGGGTCGTCGCGGAAGACGCGGACGGCGTTTTCCGCGGCCCAGGGGAGCCCGAATCGGCGCGTGAAAATGTCCTGGCGCAATCCGACCGGACCGACCACCTCCGAGATGCGCCCGGCCGTGTAAAGGCAGCCGAATTCCATCTGCCAGAGGCGGAGCGAGGCGGCGACGTAGCCCTGGGCCAGGTACAGGTCGTGGTCGTTTTTAGCGAAGATGTGAGGGACGAGCCGCGCATCCCAGACGACCCGGACTTCTTCGCGAAGGCCCGGAACGACGAGCTTTTCGGGGACGGCATCGGACCGGCTGCCGTTCTGCCAGAAGCCGGAGAACGGGTTGAGGAGCTTGCCCAGTGCGGGGAACGTACCGTGACGGTTATCGAGGCCCCAGAATACCGCGGCCGCGAGGACGAGGGAAACGATCGCCCGGATCCATCTCATGGGCGCCTCCTTGCGGATCGTTCGGATCCTGGATTTGAAGACCGGAGGGTTCACCGGAACCCTGACCCTCCCACGGGCTGAGCTATCGTATTCCCTCGAGCAAGCGGCGTCAAGAACGATTGACTTCCCGGCCACCCCTCTGCTAGTCTGAGGCCAAGCCCGAGAAGGGGAATTCGTTTGGCCATCAAGTGCCCTAAATGGCATTCTGAAAACACCGACACCGCTCAAAATAAGGATTCAATCTGCCGAATAGGAGATTTTCTATGAATGATGTTTTAGAGAAGCGCGTAAGGGGTGCAGCAGTCGCGGGCTGGTGGACTGTGCTGGTCGCCGTCGGGTTTGTTGTGATTCAGTGGATTGCGTACCTGCTGGTCATGTCTGCTCATCCTGCATGGATGTTGTCATGGTGCGGCCCGGACATCACCTGGCCTTTCTTCCAGACTGTGTGGTTCTGGACCATAGCGATTTTGAAGGCATGTGTTTGGCTCCTGGTCTTGGTGGCTCTTTGGCTAACGCTATGGGCGAGGCAGTTGAGAAAACGAGCGGAGCGTGTAGAGGTAGAGAATAGAGGCTGACGAAGGGCAGTGCATACTTGTCAGACCAGATGTAGATTTACTACCATTCTTGCGAGAGCGTATAGGAATCCGGCGGCCAGTAGCAGTATGATGCAATAGCGGCGCCATTCCCGAAGTGCCTTCGGCTGGATATGCTGAGTCTCTTTCCCGATAGGCCCAATCTCAACATATCGGATGAAGACCATCCAGATCGTGGTCAGCCAATATAGAAAATCAGCCAAACCGGGGTCCCAGCGCAGCACAACCAATACCGCAAAAACGAACAGGGCAGAAACTCCTACCCATGGAAAGAACGAGCGGAAGAGCCGGGGAGGGGCGTTGCCCCTCGGCTTGGGCTTGACCGGTGTTCGATGCCTAGTGATGGTCATGAATATCTCATCAATATGAATCGTTCTAGGAATCCATGACGCGTCATATTGACTTCGAGCAGGGGCATGGGCGAGCCGCAATCCTCTAGGCTAGTCCGTTCTCGGCTCTGGCCCTATGACCTTCTTCTTGTTCCATGCCTTTCGGATGAGCAGAAGCATGACCAGCAAAAGGGCGACGATCATCACCCGTGCGCCCCAGAGATAAGGCCGGTTAGCCAGGTCCTTGCCCTTCATTAGGAATTCCTTGACTGCGTCCTGGTAGGTCCAAAAACCCAAGAGCACGAGCAAGTAGACCGGCGTGATGTAGGTCAGGATGAACTTGAAGACCTTCGGGACCTTGAGGTCGGCACCCTTGTGCATCTCCATCCAGCCCTTCTTAATCTTGAAGACCCAGGAGAAGAGGACGACTTCGATGGCCGCGAAGACGACCAAGCCGAACGTGCCGGCCCAGAAGTCGAGCTCGTCAAGGAAGCCGAACTTGAAGAAGCCGATGACGAAGGCGCTGCAGAGGACGAGCACCGCGAAGACGGCCTTGACGGCCTTCTCCCGCTTCCACTTGAACTCGTCCTCGAGGAATGCGATGGCCGGCTGGGTCATGGCCACCGAAGATGTGATGCCGGCGATGAAGAGCAAGAAGAAGAACATGCCCCCGAAGATCTGACCGAGCGGGATCTTCTGGAAGACAACCGGCAGGGCCTGGAAGCCGAGGTTGAAGGCGCCCCCCTGGGCGATGGCCTGGGTCTCGGCCGCGCCGAAGAAGATGACGGCGGCCGGGATGGCGATCGTGCCGCCGAGGATGACCTCGGCGAACTCGTTCGTCGACGCGGTTGTCAGGCCGTTCAGGGTGATATCCTGCTTCTCCCGGACGTAGGAGGCGTACGTGTTGATGATGCCCTGGCCAAGGCTCAGGGTGAAGAAGATCTGCCCGGCCGCAGCCAGCCAGACGGAGGCCGACCCCAGACGGCTATAGTCTGGATTCCAGATGAAGCCGAGCCCCGTCGAAACGTTGAGCTCGGGGGAGTTCGGATCGGGCGTGCCGAGGGTCAGGACACGGATGACCAGGATGATGCCGAAGATGAAGAGGAGCGGCATGCCGTACTTGGCCAGGATCTCGATGCCCTTGGAGATGCCTTTGTAGAGGAAGTAGAAGTTGAGGGCGATGGTGATGAACCAGAAGATGAGGACGGGGGCGAGGGAGCTGAAGAACTGGTTCGACTCGGCCCCCTGGAAGCCGCGCAGGAACTGGCCCATAGCCTCGCGATTGGCGTGGCCGAAGTACTTGCCGGTGACCGAGAACCAGGAGTAGCCCAGGCACCATGTCTCGATGAAGTTGTAGTAGATGACGATGAGGAAGGGAATAACGATGCCCAAGGCCCCCAGGTACTTGGACGGCGCCTTCTTCCACAGGAGGTTGAGCATGCCAGGCGTCGTGCCGTGGCCGTGGGCACCGCCCATGCGGCCGATCGTCCATTCGACCCACATCATCGGGATTCCGAGGAGCAAGAAGGCGACGAAGTAGGGGATCATGAAGGCGCCGCCGCCGTTAGCTGCCGCCTTGACCGGGAAACGGAGGAAATTGCCCAGGCCGATGGCGTTTCCGGCCACGGCCAGGATCAGGCCGATGCGCGAACCCCACTGCTCGCGGCCACCGGCCTCGACGACGACCTCCGGCTTCTTGCCAAATAGAACACGGCGGAAGCAATAGAAGGCGAGGGCCATAATGAAGCCCCAGCCGAGCACAAAGAAGATCCAGCCACTTGTGGTCATGCCTTGAGTCATAGGACCCCCTTGGGTAGAGCGGTAAACTGGATTGCCAGCCGGGAACCCGTCACAGAAGATTCAACGGTGCGAGGATTTTCGCCAGGAGATATAGCAGTCCAGCTCCTATTAGCAATATCACCGAATATCGGCGCCAATGCTTGAGTGTCGCCGGTTTGTTATCCGCAGTCTCGCCCTTTAGATACCTAATATCTACATAACGCGCCAAGATAAGCCCGAGGGCAATCAGCCAAAAAATTATGTCGGCAAGACCAGGAGAGTTGCCCTGCATAATAAAGATAGCGCCAAAGACCAGAAGACTTACCCCAAATATCCAGGTCAGGCGAACTACGATAGATAGGCATCCGCTAGATGATTCAGGGTTTGCGGGGACTTGTTGATTGGGAATGGTCACAGTGCCTCCATATCGGCGCTTTCAACAAGCGCTGAGCTCAAGGCAACCTACGGGAAGCGCCCTGAACGATATGGATGGCGGCCCGACCATCCGTCTTTTGAAACCTACGCAACGCCCTATGCGCTGCGCACCCGATGGGCAGTATATGCGATTCAGAGGTTCCAGTCAACGGCATATCGGGAAAGCCTCATGCCCTTCAAAATCAAGGCAGCGTGCCGCTCCTTACGTCAATTTAGAAGAGCAGAGCTAGTCAGGATATTGAGATAAATGGGCAGAGTGGTCGGACAACGCAATAAGAACCGTTCTAATTACCCTAAAAAATTGTGCAGAGATTGTGCAAACTCTTGCACAAAATAGCTCAGTCTAGCCTAAACGTGATAAAACCATCAAGATTGGTAAATGCAAGAAAAACAAACTAAATACAGTCCAACAGGGGAGAAGCCGCAGGTGCTGATTTTCTCCGAGGGGGGATTCGTTGTCCGGAGTTATACCATAGCCCTCAAGTCCCTGGCAACGCGGGATCCCTTCGGCCGGCAAGCGGCCTAGGCTTGGCCCGGAGCTTTTGATAGAATACTCCGCGGGAGGGCGACATGTCTGACGACCCTATTTTTTCCGGGTTCACCAAAGAGACCGTCCGGTTCTTCGCGGCGCTCCGCAAGAACAACAACAAGGAATGGTTCGACAGGAACCGGGAAACCTACGACCGGCACGTCATGGCGCCGGCCAAACTCTTCGTCACGGCCATGGGGCAGAGGCTGAAGACCATAGCCCCGCACATCGTCGCCGTGCCCAAGGTCAACAAGTCCATCTTCCGCATCAATCGGGACACGCGCTTCAGCCTGGACTCCTCGCCCTACAAGACGAACCTCGGCATCTTATTCTGGGACGGCGTCCGTTCGCGGATGGAATCCTCGGGTTTCTATTTCCACCTCGAGCCGCCCGACCTGTGGCTCGGCGTGGGTATGTACATGATCCCGGACCCGCTCCTCGGCCGCTTCAGGAAGGCCGTCGTCGACGCCAAGAGCGGCGCGGAAATCCGAAAGATCAAGGCCGCGATTTCGGCAATGGCGGGCTTCTCCTTCGGCGGCGAGCACTACAAACGCGTCCCGGCCGGTTTCGACCCCGCCCATCCGAACGCCGCGCTCCTGAAGCACAAGGGCCTCTACGCCAGTTTCGAGTCGAAGATCCCGGCCGAGCTTTTTTCGGCTCGTCTCGTCGACTACTGTTTTGAGCGCTACGAGCCGCTGGCGCCGCTCTATCGCTGGCTGATGAAGCTTTTTGGATGATCAGTTCTTAACGACGGTGTATCGGACGACCTTCGGAAATCCTTCCTCTTCCGCGAAAAAAATCCGTCCCTGTGAATCAGCGACGTAGGGGGTCCCGGGTACGTCAATCGTCCCGGCTTGCTTTCCGGCCTGGAAGACATCCGCCGTTTTCTTGGCTCTCGGGTCGGGATTCTGGAAGGCGACGAAGACGAAATCGCCGCTTTTAACGATATGGGCCGCCGTGGAGACGAAGCCCCGGCCCATCTTCTGGATCGGCTTGAAGAGCTCGCTCCTGCCTTCGAGGATGAGCTCGAGCTTCCGGTCCTTGAAAACCGATATCTCGTACTTGTGAGGATTGAGGACGAATATCCTTCCGTCCTTCGCGCAGTTGAAAAGGATGGGAGCGCCGAACATCGGCATGTCCTTCATCGGCTCCAGTTCCGCGGGCGGAGTGAAGGTGTCGCCAAAGGAAGCAAGAAGCTTCCCCGTCTGGTCGAAGACGTGTAGGATCTTTCCACCGTTCGGCCCGATGGCGACGAGGTCCTCTGTCCCCGGGCAACCGATCGACGAGACCATGAAATCGACGAGGAACGACCGGATGAATTGCCCGTCCGGGCCGTAGACGATGACCTTGCGCGTGTCGTTGACGAAGAGTGTGCCACCGGGCGTGACGGCGATGCCGCTGAGGTTCGTCGCTTCCCGGGGGCCCTGTCCCGCGGGCACGGCGATAGTCCTCAGGTGCCGTCCGTCCGGGCCGCACATGACGACCTTGCGGAACTTGTAGTCGAGGACGTAGATATTGCCCTTCCCGTCGATGTCGATCCGTATGATCTTCCCGAACATCAGGTTCTCGTCTCCATCCTCGACGCCGATGGTCAGGTCGGGTTTCAGGACGACTGACGGAGCCTGCGCGGCCGACGATGAAGGCCGTGCGGCCAATGCCGCGCTTCCCAGGAAGGCGACAAGGCAGAACAATCCCGTTAGAAATCCCAAGTAATGCTTTTTCATGGTCCCTCCCTTTTAACGTCACACATTATAGATAATCACGACGGCCGTCCGCAATAGGACTAAGCTGTCGCCACAAGGACAGCCGGCGGAAACGCTTGTGCGTCCAATCCGGCGGCCGTTTGGCGAGCCGGCAGTGGACGTGTCATCCCGTTCCCCCTAAAATGGAATAGAGGGCCATCATGAGCAATAAGAGGTTCCGTATTGCCTGTATAGGGGTTCTCATAACGGCATGTCTGTCGCCCCTCAGCCTGTTCCCGGTCCAGGATCTCGAAAAAGGGAAGCTCATCGAGAATGTTGTTTGCCAGGCGGACCCCGCCCAGAGCTACGCCCTTTATCTGCCGTCCTCGTTCGATCCGGGAAAGAAATGGCCCATCCTCTTCCTTTTCGACCCGGGCGCGCGCGGCGCTTTGGCGGTCGAGGCGTTCCGGGCCGCGGCCGAAACGTACGGCTGGATCCTCGCCGGCTCGAACAATTCGACGAACGGTCCCATGAGGGAGAGCGCCATCGCGGCCTGGGCCGTTTGGGTCGACGCTCTGAAGAGGCTGCCTTTCGACGAGCGTCTCGTCTACGCGTCCGGTTTTTCGGGCGGGGCCCGTGTGGCCTCGGTTTTTCCGCAAGTCATCAACCGGCCGATCGCCGGGATCGTCGGCTGCGGGGCAGGTCTCTCGTCGGGCATCAAGCCCGGCGACCTGAAAGCCGCGGTCTATTTCGGCCTGACAGGTTTGGCGGATTTCAATTACGGCGAAATGAAGAACCTGGACCTCGCTTTCGACCCTTCGGGCGTGCCCCACCGCTTCCTCTTTTTCGAAGGGGTGCACGCCTGGCCGGACCAGACGAATTGCGCGCGTGCCGTCGGTTGGATGGAGGTCATGGCCATGCGGGGCGGCCTCCGGCCGGAAGATAAGACCCTGGCCGAGGCCGTTGTCGGCCGGGAGCTCGAAGAGGCCCGGTCGATGGAGGACGCGGGGCGCGTTTACTGGACCGTCGAAAGACTCGAGGCCGCAGGAAACTTGGCCGAGGGTCTGGTCGGAATTCCCGACCTCGCCGCCCGAATCGAAGGACTGAAAGCGCGTAAAGAATACGGACAATTCCTCAGCGCCGAGAAAAAACGGGACAAGCGGGTGGACGATTTCCGTTCAAGCTTCGGCGGCGCTTTCGGCCAGGTCGAAGGAGATGAGGCGGGTGGCGGCGCCGCCATGCGCGCGGTCCTCAAGGAGATGGGGATCGGGTTCCTCATGAAAGAGGCCAAGAACGAGAAAACGCTCGAGGACCGGAGCCTGGCGTCGAGGCTCGTCTTCGAGTTCAGCTTCGCCGCCCAGACCAGAGCGACGGAGCTATTCGGGAAGGGCGAAACCGCCCGGGCCGGGGCTTACCTCGACCTGGCCATCGCGGCCTGTGAAGACGGACTCTTCCGGGAGAAGTATCTCTATTTCAACAGGGCCAGGGTTGCTGCCCTGACCGGAGATAAGAAGAGGGCGTTGGACTTCCTGTCCGCCGCCGTGGACAAGGGCTTATCCGATATCGATCTCCTCGAGAACACCAAAGAGCTCGACCCGATCAGGAAAACCGACAGGTTCCGCGAGATCCTGGAGAAGGCTCGGAAAAGCCAACCGAGCGAGAAACGCTCGAGTCATTGAAAAAGGGGGACACAATACCAATTTCCGAATTTCGGGGATTAATTCGGAAATTGGTATTGTGTCCCCGATTTAGCGTTGTGTCCCCGATTTAGCGATTTAGCGGAGGACAAGGAGCCAACCCTTACCGGGTTCGACGCGGATGGCGTCGCCCGGCTTGAATTCTGCAGCCTCCTGGAAATTCTCGATCGCGGGCGCGCGCAGGACCGCTTTTTTAGGATCGAGGCCGAGCTTTTTCCAATCGATCGTGAGACGGATGTCGACGGGGTCTTTCGCCCAACTGGCTAGGGCGATGAGGACGGAATTCCCGCCGGGCTTACGGACCGGCTTCTGGCCTTTTGAATCGGACGCATTGGCGACCCGCCAGCCGGAATCGGCCGGCTTGACGTAGGCCGTGGCCAGGACCGCGGGATTCCCTGTCTTCACCGGATTCCCCTCCACCCACCAGCCGACCATTTCGCTCTCTGTTATCCCGAACTCGTCCCAGACTTTCCACAGCGGCCGCGGGTCTCCGGCCCAGGGCAGGCGGCTGGTCATGCCGAAAACCATCCCGCGCCAGGCGTTGCCGCCGTCCTGGAGCATCTCGCCCATGAGGCCGAAGGGGATGCCCGACATCTCGACCAGCCAGTAGTCGGGGCCGCTGCCGTTGTAGTCGAAGTACTCGCCGAACCAGAGACGGTTGAGGAAGGGGAAATGCTCGAGGTAGAGGTTGGCGCTCGAGGCGAAACCGTCGTGCACGTTGTACTGGTTGGCGCTGTGGAGGTCGATGAGAGCGACGGGACGGTTCCGATCGAGGACTTTACGTACCCGCTTCATGGTCGTCCGGTCGAAGGCGACGTCGTCGAGGTAGAGCCCGTCGATGCCGACGTTGCGGGCGACCCAGTCGAGGCCTTCGATGTAGTAGTTGTGCCAGCGCGACATGCCGCTGTTGATGACCGCGGCGTCCTTGAGCTCGGGGACGAACCAGGCGGCGATGTAGTCGCTCCCCAGATGTTCCTGGAGCCAGGAATAACCGCCGCCGGGGCCGGGCGAGAAGATTTCGTGTCCCAGGCTGCGCAGGGCGAAGAGCTCGGGGGCGCGGTTGGAGAGCTCGCGGACGGTGTCGTAGATCTTGACCTTGAAGCCGTGGCCGTGAGCGTCGTCGATGTACGCTTTCATCTCCCGCGGCCGCAGGAAGGGATAGTTGATGAACGGGTTGATGTCGTTGGCGTGATGGACGTTGATGACGTTGGCCCCGGTCGCCGCGACCTTGTCGAGCGGCTCGAAGGCGTGGAAGTAGCGCTCGCGGAAATGGGCGGCCGGGTCGAGGGGTTTGAACGGCGTGATGAGAAGGGTGAAATCGAAGTGGAGCGTCTGGCCGGCCCGGATGGTGCGCGGGCCGCAACGGGCGGACAAGATCACGGCCCGGGGCCCGGAGGCCCTTTTGCCCGCCTTGGTTCCCTCTGCGCCTGCTGTCCGGACCTCCATTTTTCCCTTGCCCTCATTCCACCATGACGGCGGCAGGTTGAGGGGCTTGGACAGGTAGAAATTCGTGTTGAGCGGCCGGGAGTAGTTCTCGGCGCGGAGCGCAACCTGTATTCCGGCGTTGACGGCGCCCAGCCACAGGGCATCCTGATTTTTCTTCCGGTCCCAGGCCCAGTCGAATGTTTCCGGCCGGAGTCCGCCCTTGAAACCGAGGCCCATCATGTAGCGGGCGCAGTCCTCGCTGAATGGGACTTCGAGCCGGACGTCGGAAACCGACGTATCGCGCCGGGCCGTGACCGCGACCTTGTAATCGACGAAGCCGTCGAATTCCATTCGGGCGGCGATCTTCATGACCAAGTCGCCGGCGTTATTTTCGGCCTCCCAGACGACTGCGCCGGGGCCTTTCTGGATCGGGCGGGGGCCGGGCGCGCTTGCGCCCGGGACCCAGGCGAGTTCTCGGCCGCCGCCGTCGGTGACACGGAGCTTGAGAGGAGAGGTTGTCAGCGGGATGGGCGTTGTCTGGAAACGCGTCATTTCAGGGGCGAAAAAGCTCTGGATGCGGGCCGGAAGGCCATCCGGCCCGATCGACAGCGAACGGCCGAGGCAGCCTATCGTCAGGCCATCGATCGAGAGCGGTGCATACGGCGGGACGATGCCGTCGTCCTGGGCCAGGGTCGAGTCGAGCCAGCGGAGGCGCGACATGCGAGATGGATCGCTGTCGCCGGCGTCCTCGAGGACGTCGGACGTCACGCGGAGCTCGACCGCTAGGATCGTTTCCGGGAATCCTTTGGGGGCGACCGTCACCGTACCGCTAAAAACACCCGCCCGGGCGTCGCGAGGCACCTGGATGCCGCACCAGAGGGCCTGGACGTTGCCCCGATCGACGGGGAGACTTTTCCTGAATGAGGTCCCGTCCCAGTTGACGCCGTCCTTGTTGAAGCAGGTCATGGCCGAGGCGGCGATGAGCGTCCGCGGGGCGGGAGAGCCGTCCTCGATCCGCGGTAAGGTCTGAACGAGGTCCGAGAATCTGAGTTCGACGTCGGCGATAGGCTCCCGGGCCGCCCAGAGCCCGATCTGGAAGGCGAAATACTCGCCGCGCGCCGCTTCCCCCCGGAACGCTCCGCTCGGCCCGTCGACGGCCCAACGGAAGGGGAGGTCGTCCGCCATGCGGATGGATAGCGCGCGGCCTTCGGGGAAGAGGAGATACGCGGCGCGGGGATGGGCCTCGAGAAGCGCTTTCGTTTCCGCGGCCGTGGCGATCCTCTCCATCGGCGTGAACGCGCTGAATTCGTCGGCGGATTGGAGCTCGACGACCTCCGCGCGGGGAAAGGCGTCTGGGCGGAGAGCCGGAAGTTTGTCCGGTGTGAGCCCGTTCGCGGCAAGCCAGCCGGTGTCGGCCGTCGCCGAGGGCGGGTCGTATTTCACGTTCGGGTAATTTTTCCGGCCCTCGGATCTGTAGGGCATGAAGTAGATGTAATAGTCACCGGGGACCGTTTTCGGCTCAAAGAGGATGTCGCCGTATTCCCGGTTGACCGCGAGGGCCAGGACGTTCGTGATCCGTTCGCCCGACGTGGCGTCGACGACGGCGATGTTATTCCTTTCCGGCTCGAGGTCGCGGCGTCGCCAAGGGATGATGACCCGCACGGCCGCGGACTTCGTCAGCGTCGGGGCCGGGACGGCCTTTTTCGCGCCCCTGGCCGTCGGCAAAGGCTTCGGCGCGGGGAGAGTCGAGACCCGGACGACGGCCCGGTGATTCCCGAGCCCGGATTCCGGGTCCCATTGCCCGATGCCGTGCTTAACCTCCTGAGTGGGGACAGCGCTCGCCGTGAAAGCGATAGCGAGCAGAGCGAAAAGGCCGAGCAGGATCCCGCCGGTTGGGCGTCTCAATGCTGATGATGGACGGTTTCGTTTCATGAGCCTCTCCTTAGCGGGCGGCACTCCCGTTTCCAACTCCCACTTTTGCTGTGTACAGCGTTTGGACAAGGGGGACACTGGGAAGAAGGGGGACATGTCCCCCTAATTGCTCCACGAGGGGACCATAGCGGGGGAAACCCGCTTTGTCAATAAAAAGAGGGACACAATACCAATTTCCGATTTCGAGTGAAAATCGGAAATTGGTATTGTGTCCCCGATTTTGACTCGGACCGGGACGTGGGTTACAATTCGGCCCGATGAGTTGGCTTCGCGACCTCTTCCTCCAGGACTCCGTCGGCCACGCTCTCTTCATCCTCTGCCTGGTCACCGTCCTGGGCATGGTCTTCGGCAGAATCCGGGTCCTGTCGTTCCGGCTCGGGGTTGCCGGGATCCTCTTCGTCGGCCTGGTTTTCGGTCACTTCGGCGTTTCGATCGACCCGCTGATGTGGGAATTCGCCCGCGACCTCGGATTGATCCTTTTCGTCTACAGCTTCGGGCAAGAGGTCGGGCCGGGCCTTCTCGCCTCTATGCGCAAACAGGGCCTCCGCCTGAATTTCCTGGCCGCGGGCGTCGTCCTGGGCGGAGGTGTCATAGCCCTCGTCCTTCATCGGTTCGCCGGCATCCCCCTGGCCGCGGCCGCCGGGCTGTTTTCGGGGGCGACGACGAATACGCCCAGTCTGGCCGCCGTCCAACAGTCCCTGAAGTTCATTCCGGAATACACCGACGCCGTCAGGCAGCTCCCGTCCGTGGCCTACGCCATGGCTTATCCCTTCGGCGTCATCGGGGTGATCCTGGTGATGGGCGGGTTACGCCTCGCCCTTCGGGTCAACCCCCGACGAGTGGCCGACGAAGTAGAGGCTTTGAAGGAAAAAGAGATACCGCGCCTCGCCGGCATCGACTTGGAGGTCCGCAATCCGGACCTGGACGGGATTCCGGTCAGCCGGATCGTCAGCATGGCCGGAGGGGGTGTGGTCATCTCCCGGCTCGCTCGCGGCATGCGGGCCCAAGAGGTTCCCCGGGCCAAGACCAAAATCCGGATCGGGGACCGGCTCCACGCCGTCGGGGCGCCCGAGATGCTCGAAAAGCTGAAATCCGTCGTCGGAGTGGAGATCTCCAAAGACCTCACCGAGGCGCCCTCCGGATTTACCAGCCGGAGGATCATCGTGACCCGGCGGGAGATCCTGGGAAAAACCGTCCAGGAGCTGAACCTGCGTGAGTCCTACGGCCTGGTCGTGACCCGCATTATCCGCACGGGCATGGAATTTTCTCCGCGGGCCGGGTTTCGCCTGCAGTTCGGGGACGAACTCAGAGTCGTGGGAAAGACGGAGGCCCTCGACGCGTTCGCGGAGAACGCGGGGGAAACGGGGGAGAAACTGTCCCAGGCAGCCGTCGTGCCCATGTTCATCGGGATCGCCCTCGGGGTCATGCTCGGGAGCATTCCGCTGAAGATCCCCGGCTCTTCCGCCACCTTCCGGATCGGCCTGGCCGGAGGCCCTCTCATCGCGGCCATCATCCTCAGCCGTATCGGCAAGATCGGCCCGCTCGTCTGGCACGTCCCGCCGAGCGCCAATCAGATGCTCCGGACGATCGGCATCTCGCTCTTCCTGGCCGCCGTGGGAATCCGGGCCGGAGCGGGGTTCGTCGAAACCCTCCTCAGAGGAGGTGTCTCCTGGATCCTCGGCGGCGCGCTGATCACGCTCGTACCGGTTCTCCTGGCTTCCCTCGTCGCCGTGTTCGTTTTCAAGCTCAATTACCTGTCCCTGTGCGGCTTGCTAGCGGGGAGCATGACCAATCCTCCGGCCCTGGCCTATGCGAATTCCCTGGCGCCCATGTCCGACGAGACCTCCATGGCATTCGTGACCGTCTATCCTCTGACGATGTTGTTGAGGCTGTTCACGGCCCAGGCGCTCGTCCTCTTCTTCAACTGACCCGGGCCGTTCATAAAAACGCCGATTTTTCATCAATTACCTGCGCTTTTTTACTCTCTTCCAGAGGGTCGTCAGTTTAGCGGGCTAGGGAGGCTCGTTTAAGAAAGTCAGGAGTTTTTAGAAATAGCTTGACAAACATACTACTATGTATTACATTGTATTTGGTTATAACATGGAAAATAAAATAACCCAGTTGAGAAAAGGGATCCTGGAGCTGGCCATCCTGGCCTGCCTCTCCCGGGGACGCCACTACGGATACTCCCTCGTCAAGACAATCTCTGGCGACGAGGAAATCGACCTCACGGAAGGGACGATCTATCCCATCCTCGGCCGCTTGGCCAAGGAAGGGCTTGTCCAATCCGAGTGGGTCGAATCCAGCCAGGGACCTCCCCGAAAATACTACACGTTGACGCTCAAAGGGGAGGAGGCGTTCCGCATGCTCGAAGGGGAATTCAGGAAGCTCTCCGCGATCGTCGTCAACGTCCAGAGCGGGCCGGTGCCGGGAAACGCGAACGAAGATCACCATGTCCTTTCCGTGAAGAAGGAGACGAACAATGGCTAACGGTTTCAGCGGGCCCGTCGCCCAGATCGTCGATAACTACCTGGTGCGATTGAGAAAAGGCATCAAGGGGTTCCCGGCCAAAGACGAGGAGGAGCTCGTCAAGGAGATCCACTCGCACATCTACGAGTCCTTCCGGAGTGACCCGACCGAGAACGAAGTCGACAGGATCCTCAAGGTCCTCGATAAGCTCGGCGAGCCGGCTAACGTCATTTCGGCCCGAATGCCGGAAGCCATGGTCACGATGGGGAAGAAGAAGAAACTCCCCTTCTACATCCTGGCCGGCCTGCTCATCGCCTTCTTCGGTGTCCCGCTCGGCATGAGCGGGCTGGGCCTCGCCGTCGGCCTCATCATCGGCGTCCTGGCCCTGGTCCTGTCCTTCTACATCGTGGCCTTTAGCCTGATTTTGACGGGCTGGCTGAGCGCCGTCATCATGATCGTTCGCATCTTCAGCCCGGGATTTCTCGACCCTTGGATCGACATTTATCCCCTGGTTCCCGACCCCACCTTGAATACGGTCATCTATATCTTCGGAGCGCTCCTGATCGCGGCGCTGGGTTTCGGTATGCTCTGGCTGGGCTCACGGATGATGCGAGGCGTCCGCTTCGTCTTCCGGTTTCTGTTCGAAAAGATCCGGAATTGGCGGAAGCGGGTACCCGCGCCAACCCAATAAAGGGAATAAAAAGGGCTCATCTTGATTCCGAGGAGGAGCGGATCGTTATGTTCTCTTGCCGCACCAGGGGATTCTGCCCGTCGTGTCATGCCAAGCGGATCGAGGAGTGGGGCGAGTGGATGCGGGGGACGCTTCTCCTGGACGTG
>Ga0315289_10003835_pt1 | contig 22620 bp, 9 predicted proteins | sample YL17G11_40_MG_FD_203452 | JGI IMG/M metagenome (GOLD analysis project Ga0315289, IMG submission 203452) | Sediment microbial communities from Yellowstone Lake, YNP, Wyoming, USA - YL17G11_40 | ecosystem: Environmental > Aquatic > Freshwater > Lake > Sediment | place: USA: Wyoming | collected... | reverse complement strand
CAGGGACGTAGCAGGCCAGGAGGGCGACCAAAGTCAGAAGGAGGGCCACCCCAGTGAATGTCACAGGATCGTTGGGGCTCACGTGATAGAGCAGCCCCGGCAGACTGGCCAACAAGCGGCTGAGGATGAATCCGCCCACCACGCCGAAGACCAGGCCGACGACGATGAGCCGAAGTGCCTGCCCTGTGACCATCCGGATCACCTCCGGACGACTCGCACCCAGGGCCATGCGGATGCCAATTTCCTGGATGCGCCGGCTGACGGAGTAACTGATCACGCCGTAGATGCCGGCGAAGGCCATGAGGGCCGCCGCCAGCGCCGGAACCCCGAACAGCCAGGCGATCAGACGCCGCAGCCACAGCGCGGCATCGATACGCTGGGCCATCGTCCCGATATCCTGGATCGGCAGTCCAGAATCGGCGGCTCGCACGACTTCACGGACCGACGCCATCAGAGACAGGGGATCACCCGAGGTCCGTACGACGCCGAACATGCCGAAGGGGACACCCGAGCCGGGCGGTAGGTAAACGGTCGGCCAAGGCGGTTGGTCCGGGCCGGCCTGGATGACGTCCCCGGTCACGCCGACCACGCGAATCCAGGCGGCCGATTTCGGCCGCCGCAGCCGCTTGTCGAGCGGGCTGGCGCCCGGCCAGAACCGCTTCGCGAAGGTCTCATTGATGACGGCGACCGGCTCGCTGTCTTTTCGGTTGTCCTGCTCCACAAAGGAACGGCCCGCGAGCAGTCTCACGCCCAGGGTCCCGAAATAGCCTGGGCTGACCTTCTGCCGCAGGACGGCAGGCGGCGCTTGCGCGGAACCGTTCGGAGTCGTGCCTTCGATGTCGAACCGGTCGAAGGTTGCCCAAGTCACGGGGAGATAGTCGCTCAAGGCCGCCTGCGTCACGCCCGGCAGCGCCCGGATTCTCTCCAAATGCTGATCCCAGAAGGCGCGGCGTTTGCCCTCATCGAAGTACGGACCGATGGGCAGAGAGATGTTGTACGTGAGGACCCCGGCCCTGCGAAATCCGGGATCGACGCTTTGTACCTGGCGGAAGGTCCGCAGCAGCAGCCCGGCGCCGACCAGAAGCGTCAAGGCCAAGGCGATCTCGGCCGTCACGATCGCGTTGAGTGTCCGCCGGCGGCTCCGCGAGACCGTGGCACGAGTACCCGTGGCCTGCAGCATGGCGTGGACATTCCTGGCGAACGCCGCGTGGACTGCCGGCAGCAGTCCCGACAGAATCGTGCTGGCCCCGACGACGCCCACGCTGAACAGCACACACCGCACGTCCAGCGGGAATTTCATCCACGAGGGGACCACGTTTGTCACGCGCGACAGCAGCAGGGCCAAAGCATGCTGACCCAGGAGCACCCCCAACGAGCCTCCGAGCACGGACAGGACAAGGCTCTCCACCAGAACTTGTCCGATGAGGCGGCCGCGCGAGGCGCCCAGGGCGGCGCGCAGGGCGAATTCTTTGGTTTGAAAGGACCCGCGTGCCAGCATGATGCTGGCGACATTGCAGCAGGCGGTCAGCAGGGCGAATCCGACCACGCCCAGCAGAAGGGAGAGCCCGGACTCGTACTGTTTGACCTGCTCCCGGAACAACTCGCGAAACGGGAGCACCGCCGGCAAGGTCCGGACCTCCTGTTCCGGGTTCTGTTCGACCCAGCCCTGGTGGATCCGGGTGAGATCTTCGCGTGCCTGCTCGACGGTCACGCCTTTCTTCAGCAGACCGATCGCAAAGGTGCCCATTCCTCCGTGGCCGCCCTGGGCATTGGCGCGCAGCGGCTGCCAGACCTCCTTGCGTTCGGGGAAATCCGCTTCGGGCGGGAGCACCCCGATAATCGTGTAGGGATCGCCGTCCAATTGCACCGTGCGGCCGAGGACGGCCGGGTCCTGGGCGAACAGCCGCTCCCAGAAGCCGAAACTCAGCAGCAGCACGTTCGGTCCGCCCGGCCGGTCTTCCTCGGCTGTGAAGTACCGGCCGAGCGCTGGACGCAGGCCCAAGACTTGCAGGAAGTCCTGCGTAGCCAGACGGATCCCAATCCGTTCGGCCCTGTCGTCGACGGAGAGAGTGGAGGACCAGAAGGAACAGAAACCCATACACTCCAAGGTCTGATTGTACTGCTGCCAGGCGTGAAAGCGAGGATACACCGACCCGACGTTCTGGGCGCCGGTTTTGGGATCGGTCTCGTGCAACTCCATTAGCCGGTCCGCGGTAGGCACAGGGAACGGGCGCAGGCACAGCCCGTTGAACAGACCAAAGACTGCCGTCATGCCGGCGACCCCAATCGCCAGAATCCCCACGATCATCAGCGTAAACGCCGGCTGATGCGTCAGGCTGCGGCACGCGAGCCGCAGATCGTGCCCTAAGCCGACCAAAAATGTCATTCTCCGCTCCTTTCCTGTACGGGCGAATCATCATTCGCCCCTACTCATGCCTCAATGCTACCATGGGATCGACTCGCGCCGCCCGGCGGGCCGGGAGGTAGCTGGCCAGCAGCGAAGCCGCACCCAGCAGGGCCACCGTCACGATGATGCTGACCGGATCGACCGGACGGACGCCGTAGAGCAGGCTGGCCGAGACCCGCGCCACACCCAAGCCCAGCACCAATCCGACAACCAATCCCACTACCGTCAGCACGAGTCCCTCCCGCAGGACCATGCCCACGATGTTCCCGTGCGTGGCGCCCAGGGCCTTACGGATGCCGATTTCCGAGGTGCGCGAGGCGACCATGTAGCCCTTGACCGCATAGATGCCCAGGGAGGCCAGAAACAGGGCCGCGGCCCCCGCCGCGAGTGCCAGGCGGGCACCGAAGCCCGCCAGCCATACGGAAGCATCGTTGCGGTGTCTCTGGGCGAGCGTCGTCACCGCGAGGATAGGCACTTGCGGATTCGCCCGGCGAATCTCCTGAGAAATCCGTTGCCGCAGGACCTCTGCCGATTCCCGATCCGGGCTATGCAGATAAAAGTAGGGGGACAACTGGTCCAGCTTGGCAGGCCGATAGGTCTGGGCATGGACCTCGCGGGCCGCTATCCCAGGCACATTCGCCACGATCCCGACCACCCGGTAGGGCTCGGAATACTCGGTAAAGAACCCCGCTTGGATCCAACAGTCGAGCGCATTGCCATCCGGACGGAGCTTGCGCGCCAGAGTCTCATCGATGATCGTGACCTTCTCGGCGCCCGGGGCGCTGTCCAGACGGTCGAAGAGACGCCCCTGCAACAGAGGGATCTCCAGCGCCGTGAAATAGTCCCGGCCGACATCGGTTACGGCGGCCCGCTGCGCGCGATATCTCCTCGACTCGCTCCCTTGGTCCCCGGGCAAGTATTCGCAAATCGACATGGGCCCGCCGCCTCCGAAGAAGAACGTGGGCGACATCCCCAACGCCGCCACGCCGGGCAACGAGGCCAGGTGGTCGGCCAGCGCCTCACAGACCTGGATGCTCTGGAGCCGGTCATAGCCGGCGGAAAGTGGGTCGATCTGGATGACCAGCTTGTCTTCCAGATTGAAACGTGGATTCGGCCGCGCCAGTTGCAGCGCACTGCGGGTCAACAGCGTCGCGCTCATCACGAGCACGACCGCCAGGGCGACCTGGCTCACGGCCGAGAGGCCGCCCCGCCTCCTCCGAATGGGCCCCAGCACGCGGCCGGCGGATTCTTTCATCTCGCCGGCAATGTCGCGGCGGGACAGCCACAGGGCGGGCCTGAGACCGAACAGCAGCGTGGCCATCAGGCAAAAGCCCAGCGTGGCCGCCAGAACACGAAGGTTCAAGCCGGGTCGGAGGCTTCGGAATTCCGGATCGTGAGCCGCGGCGATCCATACGTTGAGGACCCTCGTGCCCCAGAAGGCCAGCAGAACGCCGAGAACCCCGCCCAGCAGCGCCAGCAGCAGCGACTCCAGGAGCAACTGCCGGACGATCCGCCAACGGCCCCCGCCGAGGGCCAGGCGGACGGCAATCTCGCGGTGGCGTCCGGCTCCCTGGACGATCAGCATGTTGGCCAGGTTCAGGCAGGTGATCACCAGGATGATCGCGGACACGGCCATCAGCACCAGACTGACAATGGTGGTCCCCAAACGCTCTTGCTCAACGTCCGCATCTACAAGGAACCGGCCCGGCGGGCGGAGGTAAAGCGAGGAGTTGCTCCGCCATTGCCTGGGATACTCCAGCTTGAAACGAGGGACCAGAGATTGCAGTTGGGCCTGCGCCACCGCCATGTTCACATCCGGCTTGAGTCGTCCCACGACATGAAGCGACGGATAGTCCCGGTCCGGCCCGGCGTTCGCCCGTCGCGTCGCGCCCCGGGCCAGCTCGGCCACCGTCAGGTAGCTCCCCAGCGGCAGCCAAAGGTCGGGACCGATGAGCGTGATACCGGTAAAGCCTTCCGGGGCGACCCCGACGACCTGGCAGCGGACGCCATTGGCGCTCACAAACTGGCCGACGATCTTCGGATCGCTACCCTGCCGCTGCCAGAGGCGATGGCTCAGAACCACGACCGGGGCGCCGCCCTGCCGCTCTTCCTCGGGCAGGAACCCCCGTCCGCGCGCCGGAGCGACCCCCAGAAGAGGAAAGTAGTTCGCCGAGACATACGTCGCCCGCACCTGCCCGACGGAATCCCCATGAACCAGGGTGACGGGTCTGGGATCGTCGCGCTGGGCCATGAGATCGCGGAAGGCCAGACGGCTGTCCCGAAGGGTCAGATACGCGGAATAAGGAAACCAGGGAAAGGCGGCGTTTTGAATAGCACAATATGCCAACTGCTCGGGATTCTCCACCTGCCGCGGGCGCAGGAGCAGCAGATCGGACATGCTGAACATGATCGTGTTGGCGCCGATGCCGATCGCCAGCGTAATCAGCGCAATCGCCGTAAAGCCCGGCGCCTTTCTCAGCATGCGAACACCATACCGCAGATCTTGCCACAACGTTGTCATCGCTCGACTCCAGGAACCAGTTGGAATAATGGAATAGTGGAATGATGGGATGCTGTAAGAGCGTCGGCTCTTGGACCCATTATTCCAGTATTCCAATATTTCATCATTCCCATTCTACTCACATCGCAGCGCCACCATCGGATCGACTCTCGCGGCCCGGCGGGCGGGGATATAACCCGCCAAGAGCGAGGCGACGCCCAGTAAAGCCACGGCCACGACGATGCTGACCGGATCGATGGGACGGATGCCATAGAGTAGACTGGCAATCAGACGCGCGGCGGCCAGTCCCAGCAATAGTCCCACGAACAATCCTGCCAGCGTCAATACCATTCCCTCTCGCAAGACCATGCCCAGGACGTCCCGAGGCGTCGCCCCGAGGGCCTTGCGAATTCCGATCTCCGAGGTCCGGGAGGCGACCATATAGCCTTTCACCGCATAGATGCCCAGGGACGCCAGGAACAGGGCCATCGCCCCGAAGCCGATCGCCAGCCGCGCGCCCATTCTCGTAGCCGACACAAAGGGGTTGTTCCGGTAACGGTCCGCCAGGGTCGTCACCGATACGACCGGCAGATGCGAATCCACCTTGTGAATCTCCGCCGGAATCTGTCGCAGAAGGGCCGATTCCGTCGCGCTCGACGTGCCCGCGGTGCGCAGATGGATGAAGACAGGCAGGCGAGACCACAGCGGCACATAGATCTGGGCTTGATCGGCCTTGTTATTCGAGACAATCTGCAGGTGCGGCACGATCCCGACCACGCGGCACGGCGGTGAGAAAGACCGCGCGCCAAACTGGATCAGACAGCCCAGGGCGTTGCCGTCCGGCCGGAGCTTGCGGGCGATGCGGTCATCAATCACCGCCACCGGCTCGGCATCCCGGGCGTTGTCGAGGCGGTCGAAGGACCGTCCCTGCAGCAAGGGCATTCCCATCGACTCGAAGTAATCCACACCCACTCGATACACCATCACTTCGTTCGCCGGCGGACTCCTGGACGCATCGTCTTCTCCTCCCGGTGCGTACTCCTTGACGGAACCGCCGGACTCGCCTTCCTCGGCGAAGGGGAACGAGTAGGATAAGCTCACCGTCTGGACGCCGGGCATGGCTCGCAAGCGCTCGGTGAGGGCTTCGTAGACTTGCTGGCTGCCGGCGCGGTCGAAGCCCGCGACCAGGGGATCGACCTCGACCAGCAGCTTGCCATCAAAGCAGAGGCCGGAATGGGCCGGGCCGGTTTGGAGAGCGCTGCGGGTGAACAACGCCGCGCCCATCACGAGCACGACGGACAGGGCGATCTGGCAGATCACCGACAGGCTGCGCGGCCGGCACGCCCGTCGAGCGGAGCGGAGCACACCGCTGTCGGATTCCTTCAGGTCACTGACCACGTCCCGCCGTGAGAGTTGGAGGGCGGGCCTCAGACCGGAGAGCACGGTAGCAACCACGCAGAAGCCCAGCGTAGCCGCCAGGACGCGAACATCCAGATCGATCCGTAACGATCCGGCCAGGTCAAAGGGGAGCTTCAGGCTCCCCACCCACACATTCACCAGCCGGGTGCCCCAGAAGGCCAGGACCAGTCCCAAGGCCCCTCCCAGGATCGCCAACTCGAGAGATTCGATGAGTAACTGCTGCACGATCCGCAGGCGGCCCCCGCCAATGGCCAGACGGATAGCAATCTCCCGATGCCGTGCGGCCCCCTGAACGATCGTCATGTTCGCCAGATTCAGACAGGCAATGAGCAGCACGACCGCCGAGATGCTCATCAGAAACAGGCTGATGCCGCCCCGGGCGTTCCAGTCATCGCCGCGATGGTGCGGAATCAACTTGGGCAAGTGGCTCAGGCAGAGCAGGCCGTTGGCGGTCCACCAGGTCGGACATCTCTCCTTCAGACGCGGGGCCAGAGATTGCAGCCGCGCTTGGGCTGTGGACATGGTCAGACCGGACCTGAGCCGGCCCACCGGTGCGACCGCAGGATAGTTCCACGATTCGCTCGCAGGATTGTCCGGCTTCTCCCAAGGCACGTGCCCCACCAGGCCGTAACTGCCCAGAGGCAACCACAGATCGGGTCCGAGGAACGCCGTGCCCGTGAAGCGCTCCGGCGCAATGCCGACCACTCGGAAAAACCTGCCGTTGATCGTCACCTGTGCGCCCACCAGGCCGGGATCGGCGCCTTGCCGCTGCCAAGTACGATGGCTCAGAACCACGACCGGCTCGGCCCCCTGCCGCTCCTCCTCCGGCAGAAAGGTCCGCCCGTGGGCCGGCGCCACGCCCAGGACAGAGAAGTAATTGGCGGAGACGAACATCGCTGAGGCATGCCGGGCGATGTCCTCTCGCCCGAGGGTGACAAACTTGAGAGCTGGGTCGTGCGCCATCAGGTCGGTGAACGCCGGATTGTCATCCCGCATATCCACGTAGGCGGAATACGGAAAGGCCCGCGCGATATTGCGGGCCTCGCACAGCGCCAGTTGCTCGGGGTCTTTCACCTGCGCCGGGCGAAAGAGCAGCGCGTTAACCGCGCTGAACATGATCGTATTGGCCCCGATCCCGACCGCCAGAGTAATCAGGGCAATCGCCAGGAAGCCCGGTGACTTCCGGAGCATTCGGCCGGCGTACCGCACATCTTGCCACAGCGTTCCCATCGTCCTCTCCTATTCACCTCACCAGGCCATCATCGGTGTACGGGCGAATAATCATTCGCCCCTACGTAACGGTCGCTCAAAATACTCGCACCACACAGTGTAAGACGGACGGGCGTTGCCGTGCTCGTCGAGAAGGCCGCAGTCCCGCCAAGCCATGAACAGCTCGGGGGCCGTCGTTTTGATCTTGTCCCACAGTGCATCGTAGTCGCGGTGGATGAACAATACGACGAACTCGAAGCGGCGTTGCTCGGCCAGTGCCAACAGCGTCCGCAGGTAGGCCGCCTGTTTTTCCGGAGAGCCGTCGATCACGACCTTGCTCTGCGGCAGAACCAGGCGGTCCCCGGCTTCGTTCGTCTCTACGAACGCATAGGGCTTGCCAAAACGGTCGAACTTCTCGGTGAGCCACTGCAGCGCCTTCTCCGGCGGCTCTCCGAGCATGTACGGATAGTAACTCACGGCGACAAGATCATTGTCCGGCATCAACCCCGCCCACGCGTCAAGCATGCTTCCCGGGTTCTTGAACATATTGTGCAGCGTGAAGGAGGCGAAGATCGGCAAGTGCGGATGGTCCTTCTTTAACTCACGATAGACATAGCGATGCAGCTCGACGTAGGCCCGCCACTGGTCCACGCCGGCACTGAGGATTTCGTTCACCTCGATGCCGATAGCCAGGTAATCCGGCGTAAAGAATTCGATGCTCCGGCGGCAATAGGTGAGGTAAGCCTTCTTCACGAGCGGGTCGTCGTAGGGCTTGCCTTTCAACTCGGGCGGTAACGGCGTAGCGCCCTTGTCGGGCAGCTTGAGGTCGCCGCGACCGGGGGAGATCGCGAGATAGACCTTCGCCCCCGGCGGCTTCATGGAGCGCTTGGATTCGTGTTCGCGGAGGACTTCTTTCGGAAACGGTGCGTCGCGCAGCGCTTCCATCCACGGGACGCCTTCGATGTGATGCGCGATCAGATCGGCGTTCGTGCGCATGAACTGACGCGTTTCTTCGACAGCCTCCAAGCTGATGTCATGCGGAAAGGCCGTGAAGCCCATCCGGAAGGGACGAGAGGGCCCCGCCGCGGGAGCGGCGGCCGGATTCCGGGCCGGCGGCTCCGAGCACTCGGCTATTCCTGAGAAGAGCACGACCACCACCACCGCGAACCCGGGCCTGCACGCAAGCATCCGACAGCCCACGCGAATGTCCTTCCAGATCGTCATCATTGCATGGCTCCTCGTACGGTAGGGTGAGGCTTGCCCCACCGATTCTTCCATCAATACGCGTTTTGGTGGGGCAAGCCTCTACCCTACACGCTGACAACTCACTCCTTCACCATCCAGCCGTCTTTGAGCCGGATGATCCGTTTGGCGTAGGCGGCGTACTTGTCGTTGTGGGTGACCTGGATGATCGTCGTGCCCTCGCGGTTGAGCTTCTTGAACAGGTCCATGATCGCCTCGCCCTGGCTGGAGTGCAGGTTGCCGGTCGGCTCATCCGCCAGCAGGAGTTTCGGATTGGCGATCACCGCCCGCGCGACCCCGACCAACTGCTGCTGTCCGCCGGAGAGCTGGCTGGGGAACAGGTCCTTCTTGCCCACGATGCCGAAGCGGTCGAGCGTGTCGCAGACGATCGAGGCCCGCTCGGACCCCTTGATGTTCCGGTAGGACAGTGGGACATCCAGGTTCTCGTAGACCGTCAGTGTGTCCAGCAGATTGAAATTCTGGAACACGAAGCCGATGTACTGCTTGTTCAGAGCCAGACGTTCCTTCGGCTTGAGATCGTGGACCGCGTTGTCGTAGAGGTGGTATTCGCCCTCCCAGTCGCCGTCCAGCATGCCGAGGATGTTCAGCAGCGTGGTCTTGCCCGCCGCGGAGGGCCCCATGATCGTGAGGAAATCGCCCTCCTCGATATCCAGGTTGATCTGCCGCAGGACATAATTCTTGCCCGCCCGTGTTTCGTAACATTTCTCGAGGTTCTTCAGTTGAATCATAGGATCTCCAGTTCTCCGTTGTCGGTTCTCAGTTGTCAGCCGTCGGTGATCGACTCTCTTGCCGATAACCGACACCCGACGCGCACTGGCGCTGCGGGCAACTGTCAACTGACCACTCTTTCTATTCATGCCTTAACGCACTCATCGGATTGGTTCGAGCGGCGCGCCAGGCAGGAATCCCGCTGGCCGCCAGGGACACTGTGACCAACAACCACGACACGCAAGCAAAGGTCGCCGGGTCCGTGGCGCGAACGCCGTACAGGAGACTGGATAGCACGCGCGTCAGGACCAGCATGCCGGCGAGACCGACCATCACGCCGACGAGGGTGAGCACCAATCCCTCTTTCAGAATTGCCTTCAAGACATCCCTGTTCCCGGCGCCCAGGGCCATGCGGATCCCGATCTCATGCCCCTGGCGCGCCACCATGTACTGGAGCAGGCCATAGAGACCGACGCAGGCGATGAGCAGAGCCGTGCCGGCGTAAACGCCCAGGAGAACCATGGTGAAGCGGCGCGGCCCCAGCATGGTGGCGAGGGTGTGCTCCAGAGTCCACAACCGGCAGGTCTGATCCTTGTCCAACGCCCGGACCTGGGCCCGCAGGCCATCGGCCAGGCGCATCGGCTCGCCCTCGGTCTTGATCGCGATTTCCATGCGGTAGAAGTACCATTGCGACACGAGCTGGTACAACACCCCGCGGGTAGGCGCCAGTTCCCGGAAATCCTTGAGGGTCGAGACGACCCCCACCACCGTGCCGCTCGGTTTCTCGCCGTAATAGATGCGCTGCCCAATGGGATCTGCGTCAGGGAAGTACTTGCGGGCCAGGGCCTCATCGATGATGAGGTTCTGTGACCCGGCGGTGGCTTCCACCCGTACGTCCTGCTCCGTGAACGTACGGCCTCGAAGGACCCGCATGCCCATGGTCTCGAAGAAATCCCGACCTACGCGCCGGCCCGTCACTTCAGACCTCTCCTCGGGGCTGGCCGCAGGGGAGCCGATGGAGATGGGTGTAGCAGAACCCCCTCCCCCCAGACTCACCCGGACCGGGACCAACGCCGCCGAGCGAACGCCCGGAACGGCTCGGACGTTTTGCAGGAGTTGGTCGAAAAACGCCTTCTGCTGCTGAGGCTGCGGATACTTCACCTGGGCCAGTTCGACATCCATGACCAGCACGTTCTGGGCTTGAAAACCCAAGTCCGTGCGGTACAGGGCCATCAGACTCCGAATCAGCAAGGCCGCCCCCATAAGCAGCATCAGGGCGATCCCGATCTGGGACACCACCAGGCCGTCCCGCAGGCGTTGCCAGCCCCGGCCGGTCGAAGAGCGTGCTTGTCCCTCTTTCAGGACCTGCCCCAAACGAACATCCGCCGTCCGCCAGGCGGGCATCAGACCGAACAGCAGACCGGTAGCCATCGAAAGACCCAGGGTGAACGCCAGCACGGTCAGGTCCACCCGCGTCTCCCAGATGCGTGGGATGTAGAACGGGCACAAACCCACCAATCCCCGCACGGCCCAGCGGGTCACCAGCAGTCCCAGCAGTCCGCCCGCGGTGCTCAGCATGACGCTCTCCGTCAGCACTTGGCGCATGATCCGGCCTCGTGAGGCCCCCAGGGCCAGCCGAACGCCGATCTCCTGGCGCCGCAGAGCCGCGCGGGCCAGTAACAGGTTCGCCACGTTGCTGCAGGCGATCAGCAGCACAAACGCCGCAGAGCCGAACAGCAGCAGGAGAGTCCTGCGATGGTCGCCAAAATAGTCATCCACGTACCAGTGAACCTTCGCTGTGTACCCGGCGTTGAGCTTGGGGTCAACCGCTTCAAGCTGGCGGGCGACGAGGGCCATGTTGGCGCGAGCCTGCTCCAGCGTCACGCCTTTCTTGAGCCGCGCCATGCACATCACTGCGTAGCTCTTCTCCACGACCAAGGGCAGACAGAAAGACCCGGCGTCCCTGCAATCGGGCCCCATGACGCCGACAATGGTGTGCTGCTCGTTATCCAGCACCATGGTTTTGCCAATTACGTTCGGGTCTCCCCCCCATTGTTCCTGCCAGAACGCATGATCGAGCACGACCACGCGATGGTTGCCCAGCTTCTCCTCCTCCGGCCGGAAGGTCCGCCCCTGCACGGGCTGGAAGCCCAACAAGGAGAAGTGGCTGGCAGACACCATCTTCGCCTGAATCTGACGCGGCCGATCCACCTCGGTGAGGTACACCGGACGATAGCTCGTGGCGGCGATCTGCTCGAACACCTCGTTGTGCGCGCGCCAGTAGGCGAACCGCGTCGCTGATATGTTGGTCTCCGCTCCCCCTTTCCATTGTTCATAGAGATTGACGAGGCGGTGGGGCTCCCGATACGGCAGAGGCCGCAGCAGAACCGCGTTGACCACGCTGAAGACCGCCGTATTGGCCCCGATGCCCAGCGCCAGGATCACCACGACTACGAGCGTAAATCCGGGGCCCCGCGCCAGCATCCGCAGTCCATATCTGATGTCTTGCCATAGCGTTCCCATAGTCCTCTCCTATCCTATTCGTATCTCAACGCCGCCATCGGATCGACCCGCGCCGCTCGGCGGGCGGGAAGGTAACTGGCCAGCAGCGCTACGGCGGCCAGGACCAGCGCGACACAGGCGAACGTAAACGGATCGGTGGGGCTGACACCATACAGAAGGCCGCGAAACACGCGCGTCAGAGCGAACGCCCCGGTCACGCCGATGGCTACGCCGACGAATGTGAGTTGGAGTCCCTGCCGCAACGCCAGCGCCAGGACATCCCTCGGCTGGGCCCCGAGAGCCACGCGAATGCCGATATCGTGGACCTGCTGCATCATGGTGTACTGCAACAGGCCATAAAGTCCGACACCGGCCAGGAGCAGGGCCAGGCCCGCGAAGAGCGCCAGCAGGACCATGCTGAGCCGACGGGGAGCGAGCATACCGGCCAGGGTCATGTCGAGCGTCCGCACGTCCGAGACCGCCTGGTCCTTGTCCAACGAGGAGACTTCGGCCCGAATCGCTCCGGCCCAACGCATCGGATCGCCCTGCGTTCGCACGACCAGGTCCGAGATCTGGAAGTAGAAGTCGGACACAGGGGTGAAGAATGTATCGTGCGCCGGTGTCAGCGTCTCGAAATCCCGGAGCGTGCTGACCACCCCCACGATGGTCGCTTGGTGGATCTTGTGACCGAGGGGCTCGGTATCAGGAAAGTAGGTCCGGGCCAAATTCTCATCGATCACGGCGACCCTCGTACCCCCTTGAGCATCTTGGTCTGTGAAGGTCCGGCCCTGAAGGACGCGAATCCCCATGGCCTCGAAGAAGCCAGGACCCACATCCATGTGCCGCGTCAAACGTGTGTCGTCCGGACCACCGGCAGGCCGGTCATCGATCCGGACCGGCACATACCCACCGCCGCTGCCCAAGTTGAGGCCCGCGGTAACCAGGGCCGCCGCGCGGATCCCGGGCAGAGCCCGGACCCGCTGCACAAGCGGCTCGAAGAAGGCTTTGCAGTGGTTGGATTCCGGGTACTTCACCTTCGGCAGCTCGATGTGCATGATCAGCACATTCTCGGGTCGAAAACCCAAATCCACCCGCTGCAAGGCCATCAGACTCCGGATCAATAGACCCGCGCCCGTGAGCAGGATCAGGGCAAGGCCGATCTGAGAGACCACCAGAGTGCCGCGAAATCGTCGCCACGGCAGACCGGTTCCGGATTGCCGCGACCCCTCCTTCAAGGTGCGCGCCAGGTGGACATCAGAGACCTTCCAGGCGGGGATTCCACCGGACACCAGGCCCGTGAGCACGGACAAGCCCAGACTGAATATCAGAACGGATGGATCGATGCGCGTCGCGCCGATGCGCGGAATTCCCGCCGGGCACAGATGAAGCAAGCCTTTCAGGATACAGAAGGCCACCAGAAGACCCCCGAGACCGGCGGCAATGCTCAGGATCAGACTCTCCGTGAGCATCTGGCGCATCACGGCAGCGCGCGAGGCCCCCAGGGATAGACGCACGGCGAGCTCGCGCCGGCGCACGGTCGCGCGCGCCAGGAAAAGCCCCGCTGCGTTGGCACAGGCAATCAGAAGCACGAATCCCGCCGCCCCGAGGAGAAGCCACAGCACGCGCTCGTTGCCTTTGATGGCATCATCCAGAAGGCGGCTGACCACCGTCGTGTACTCGGCATTGCCCTTGGGGTCCATCTGCTCCAGACGCTGGGCCAGCACGGCCATCTCGGCGTTTGCCTGCTCCAGCGTGACCCCTTCCTTCAACCGTGCGAACCCTCTGGCGCCGCGGCCCACGCCGCCGGACTGCAGAACCAAAGGCACCCAGAATGGCACGGGACGCTGGAAGGGAAACCAAAAGCCCGGCGGCATGACCCCGACCACCGTGTAGCTCTCGCCATCCAGGCTCAGGGTCTTGCCGATAGCATCCGCCGCCCCGCCCAGGGACTCCCGCCAGAACGCATGGCTCAGGACGACAACCCGGTCCTTCCCGACTGTTTCCTCTTCCGGCAGGAATCCTCTTCCCAGCAGCGGCGTAACGCCCAGCAGCGCGAACACGTTGGCGGAAGCCGCCACCGCCCGGATGTGACAGGGCTTGTCCGTGCCCGTGACATAGAAGCGGCGGCTCTGCGCGGCCGTGAGATGCTCGAAGGCCCGGCACTGCTCGCGCCAGAAAAGGAAGTTGCGGTGCGAGGTGGGCATCTGCGTCAGGCCCTCTTTCTGCTTGTGGTCCCAGAGGACCACGAGGCGCCCCGCGTCCCGGTAGGGCCAAGGCCGCAGCAAGACAGCGTTGACGACGCTGAAGATCGCCGTATTCGCCCCGATTCCCAGGGTCAGGATGACCAGGACCGTAACCAGGAAGGCCGGGCTCTTCCTCAACGTCCGAACCGCATACCGCACATCCTGCCACAGAGTCGTCATGGCATGACTCCAAACATGCGCCGGAATAATGGAATATTGGAATACTGGAATGATGGGTGAGCCACCGGCCCCCTCCCCGGTATTCCATTATTCCGCCATTCCATCATTCCAATCCTCTCTTCCATCAGTCCTCTTCTACTCACATCGTAGCGCCGCCATGGGATCAACCTTCGCCGCCCGCCGGGCCGGGAGATAGCTCGCCGCCAGCGCTACAGCCGCTAACAGAAGCACCGCCCCAATGAACGTGACGGGATCAGTGGAGCTGACCTGAAACAGCAGGCTGGACGCGCATCGCGTCAACACCAGGGCGACGGCGACGCCCAACACGAGGCCGGCCGCCAGTAGGCGTACCCCTCTGGCGATCACGAGTTTCCGGATGTCGCCCTGCTCGGCCCCGAACGCCAGGCGGATGCCAATCTCGCGTTTACGCTCGTTGACGGCAAAGGCCCCAATTGCGTAGACGCCCGTGAGGGCCATCAGCAGGGCCACGGAACCCATCGCCAGAAAAAGAATCAGGCAGAAACGCGGCATGGAGGTGGAGTCGCCGAGGATCTGATTCATGGTCTGGGTCCGCAGGATCGGCTGGTCCGGATCGATGTCCCAGACGACCCGCCGCACCGCCGGCACCAATTGCATGGGGTCTTGGGCCGTGCGAAGGAGGACCGTCATGCCACGGCTGCACCTCTGGTGGATCGGCTCGTATACCACCGGTTCGCCATCGCGATCATCCAGGGCAAACAGCTTCACGTTGCCCACCACGCCCACAATCCGTTTGACGATGCCCCAGTGGGTGACGGTTTTGCCGAGCGGCTCTCCGTCCGGCAGACATTGCTCCACGAATTTCCGATCGACGACGATGCTCTGCTCCTCCGTCACCCTGTCCGAAGTCGAGAAGAATCGCCCTTGGAGCAAGGGAATCTTCAGGCACTGGAAATAGTCATCCGTCACCAGCCGGTACTGCCCCATGACCATCCGATCTGTCCCGGAGGCTTCATCTCTGACGTAGAAACCGGTCTGGGAGCTGCTGCTGCCAATGGGAGCACGGTCGATGGCGCCGGCGCATTCGACCCCCGGCAAATCGCGGAGCTGATCTACCAACTGCTGGTAGAACGCGGCCAGCCTGGGTTCCTGGCGATTTTCCGGGGTGTCGGGCCGTTCCATCTGGACGACCAGTAGTCCTCCGGCCACGAAACCGGGATTTACACTCGCCAGCCGGAGGAAGCTACGGATCAGCAGACCGGAGCCCGTCAGCAGGACCAGCGCCAACGCGATCTGCGAGACCACCAGAGCGCCGAGCATGCGCTGCCGCGACAAGCCCGTGGAGGCGCGGGACCCACCCTCACGGAGGGCTGCTTGGAACCGACAACGCGAAGTCCGCCACGCCGGAACGAGGCCGAAAACTACCGCCGTCAGCGCCGACAGAAGAACCGTGAATCCCAGGACCGTGGGGTCGAGGCGAATCTCATCGAAGCCGGGAAGTCTGCCGCCGGTCCCCCCCAGCTTGGGGGCGATGACCCGCAGAATGCCCAAGCCCCAGAACGCCAGGATCAGCCCCAGGCTGCCTCCCAGCAGACCCAGAAGGAGACTCTCGGTAAGCATCTGCCGGAGGATGCGGCGGCGTCCCGCCCCCAACGCACAACGAACCGCGACCTCACGTGCCCGCGTCCCCGCACGAGCCAGGAGCAGGTTGGCGACATTGGCGCAAGCAATCAGGAGCACCAACGCCACCGCACCATGGAGCACCAGAAAGGCCACGCGTAACACCGTACCAATGAGGTCTTGCACCGCCCGCATGCCGATTCCCTGGTCTTGGTTAATGCTCGGGTTCTCCTGGCTCAGTTGCGCCGCTATCAAGTCCATCTGGGCCCGTGCCTGCTCGACCGACACGCCGGACTTGAGGCGGCCGAGAACCGAGAGATAGCGGTTCGAGCGACCGGTCTGGAGGTCCGCCCGCAGCAGGGGTGCGTACAATTGGGCCAAATCTTCGATGAAACCCATCGTGGGCCTGACCACCCCGACGACCGTCCAAGGAGCCCCCTCCAGGACGATCTGCCGGCCGACGATACTCGGATCTCCGCCGAACGTATCCTTCCAGAGCCGGTGGCTGAGGACCGCCACTCTGTGCCGGCCCGTTTCTGCTTCTTCCTCGTAGAAGTCCCGGCCGAGCAGCAGCGGCGCCCCCAGAGTATGAAAGAAGCCGGGCGTCACCTTCAGGCCGATCAGAGCCAGAGGCTCTGTGACGCCGGTCAGGCTGAACGCGCCGTTGGTGATAGCGCTGAGCCCATCGAAGACCGTGCTGTGCTCGGCCCAGTCGAGGTACTCCGGTCCGGAGACGGGGAACTCCCGGCCGGACTTCTTCCACTGGTTCGTCACGTAAACCAGACGCTCGGGCTCCTCAAAAGGCAGCGGGCTCATCAGCACGGCGTGGGTCATGGTGAAGATCGCCGTATTGGCCCCAATGCCGAGCGCCAACACCAGGACGACCACCGCCGTGAAGCCGGGGCTCCTTCCCAGCATCCGAACCCCATATTTGATGTCTTGCCACAAAGTTGCCATGGGCTTCTCCTATTCGTAGCGCAGCGCCACCATCGGATCGATCCGTGCCGCATGACGGGCCGGAAGGTAGCCGGCCAGCAGGGCCACGCCGGCCAACAGCAACGAGACCGCGACGTAGGTCGCCGGATCCCAGGGGCTCAGTTGGTACAGGAGACCCGATAGCACACGGGCCACGGCCATCGTGCCGGCCAAGCCAATCGCCAAACCGACAAGCACGGGTGTCAAGCTCCTGCGGAACACTGCCCGGAGCACGTCGCTCCTCCTCGCGCCCAGAGCCATGCGAATCCCGAATTCCTGCATTCTCCGTGAGACCGAGTACCGCGTGATCGCATAGATGCCGATGGCCGAAAGGAACAGGGCGATGGCCGCAAAGGTACCGATCAAGGAAGTGACGAGACGGCGAATGAGCGCGCGGTCCCACAACTCCTCATCGAGCGTGCGGACGTTGGAAACAAGCTGTCGATGGTCGAGCTGATAGATGGCCTCCGGGACGGCACCGACAAGGCGCATCGGATCGCCCTTTGTCCGCAGAACGACCGAGGCGTTTGCGCGAGTATCCTGGAAGATGGGCTTGTACACCTGTACGCTGGTGTCCGCATCCACATCGTTCTTGACATGCCCAACTACCCCAACGACTTCGGCCCAGGGAGAATTCGGGTCCGTGCCTCTGTCGGTCTTCACGCGCCGGCCGACCCAAGGCCCCTCGGGCCAGTACCGCCGGGCCAGGGTCTCATCGACGATGACCGCACGCGGTGAGCCGACGGCGTCCTGCTCATCGAAGAAGCGACCCCGGAGCAGGCGAATTCCCATGGTCTCGAAGTATCCCGAGCTGACCGCTTTGTACGTCGCCGGGGTTCCGCCCTCGCCCGGCAGGGGAACCGGCTGACCTTCTGCATAGACGTACCAGTCCCACCCAGTCAACAAGGGCCAAGTCAGGCTCACCTTCTCAATTCCCGGGAGGGACCCGAGCCGGTCGAGCAGTTGCCGGTGAAAAGCCGCCTTAGACTCGTCGCTGGCATATCGATCGCCGGCCACCCGGACGTCCACGACGAGGACGCCCTCCGGATCGAAGCCGCGGTCCGCCCTGGTCACGTTCACGACACTGCGCATCATCAGCCCCGCGGTCACGAGCAGCACAACGGTCAGGGCGACTTGAGCGGCCAGCAGACCCGCATGGACCGCGTTACGGCTGCGGGACCCCAGGACGCTTCGCGCTCCCTCGGCAAGCGTGCGGGCCTGACTGACGCCGGAGCAATAAATCGAGGAGATCAAACCACAGGCCGGAGCGCCCAGAATTGACAGCGCCAGGGCAAATCCCAGGACGCGTCCATCCGCGTGGAAGAAGCCCGCGGGAAACAGTCCGGAGGGCAACAGACCTGTCCCCAACAGCAGCCGTATCGCCCCGATGGCCCCAAGGACCCCGAGACCGCCGCCGAGTAGAGCAAGAATGGCATCCTCCAGGAGCATCAGCCGGGCCAATTGCAGGCGCGTTGCGCCCAGGGCCGAGCGGAGGGCCATCTCTCGCTCGCGGGTCACGCCGCGCGCGAACGTCAGGCCCGCTGCGTTCGCGCAGGCCAGCAGAAAGACCATCAAGACAGCACCCATCAAAACGGAAGACCCCCGCCCAAACGCCGGCCCGGCCAACCTCTTCATGTAATCGTGAAGGCGTGTGACGGCGGCGGATACGCCGATGTTGGTCGAGGGATACGCGGCCGCGAGGCGTCCGCAGACGGTATCCATTTCCGCCTGTGTCCGGGTAATGGTCACGCCGGCTTTCAATCTGCCCAGGATGCGCAGACTCCGGTCTCCCCGCTGCGCCTCCGCCATGGTTCGGCCGGCGGCCACCCATACGTCTCCCGACGGCTCTCCAAAGGGGAGGAACCGGAAACTGGCGGGCGTCACGCCGAGAATGGTGAATCGGGAATCCCCCAGGAGGATGGACTTACCCACCACATTGGGATCGGCCGCGAACCGACGCCGCCAGAAGGCGTGGCTCAGAACGGCCACCGGCGCCGCGGCAGGCTGATCGTCTGTCTCCAGGAAGAATCGTCCGACGGCCGGCTGCACGGAGAATACCCGAAAGAAATCGCCGGCTACGAACCCCACACAGCATTCTTCGAGCGGCTCATCGCCCGTGGCGCTGACGGCTCGGTTGCGAAATTGGTAACAACTCAGTTCCTCGAAGCACGTAGTCTGCCGTCGCCAATCCAAGAAGTCAGGATAGGAGACGTCCCAATCATGTCCTTCCTTGGTGCATCCCTGCACGTAGACAATTCGGTCCGGGCCCTCGTAGGGAAGCGGGCGGAGCAAGATGGGGTTCAGAATACTGAACACGGTGGTGCTGGCCCCCACGCCCACGGCCACGAGCACGACCACGATGACACTGAACCCCGGACGGTGAGCGAGCGTCCGCCAACCGTATCGAAGGTCTTGCCACAAGATTCTCATTGCCATCTCCTACTCGTATCGCAGCGCCACCATCGGATCGATCCGCGCGGCCCGGCGGGCGGGCAGCCAACAGGCAAACAACGCCACGCCTGCCAGCAACAGCGCGACCGCGACGAAGGTGAGGGGATCGGTGCTGCTGACGCCGAAGAGGTACGCGCGCAAAAGCCTGCCCGTCGCCAGCGCGGCGGCGCTCCCGAGCACGCCGCCCAATATTACAAGTGTCAGCCCCTGGCGCAGGATGGACCGCATCACGTTGCCGATCTGTGCTCCCAATGCAATCCGGATGCCGATTTCACGCGTGCGTCGCGTTACCTGGTAGGTCAGCGCGCCATAGAGTCCGAGAGCGGCGAGGAACAAACCCACGCCGGCAAAGAGGCCCAGATAAAGCAGCAGCGCCCGCTGTGCGGCCATCCCTTTCCACAGTTCCTCGTGCAGGTTATAGAACGACGGCATTCTCAGGTCCGCACCAGCCATTTTCAGGGCTTGACCCACGGGCCGGTAAAGCGTGACAGGATCCACGGCAGCCCGAAAGACCAGAGACTGTTCGCCGGTATCAACGCCAGTCTCCTTTTGCAGTGCTCGATAGAAAGTCGGCTGTGGCACCACGTGTGCGCCGCGATCCAGCGTGTCACCTACTACGCCGACGACTTCATAGGTGAAGTCGGTGTTCCACTCCTTTGTCCAGAAAAGCTTTCCGACAGCCGCTTCGCCCGGCCAAAGCCGCCGGGCCGCCGTCTCGTTGACCAGAACGCTGCGGATGCCTTTTCCCACGTCGCTGCGATCCAGCCAGCGTCCTTGCTTCAACGGCACACGTAGTACGCGCAAAGGATTGGCCTCTTCGACACCAACCCAGTACTTCTTTGTGAGAGTGGGCGGCACACCTGGAACCACGGAGGCTCCGGTTTCACCGCCCCCGACTTCCACCCCGGCGGCAGTCACGCCCGGAATTCCGGCGACGCGTTGCCGTGCATCGGCGAAAAACGCGAAGACCGCCTCCGTTGCTCTGTTCGAAGCGAAGTCAGGACTGTAATGACGCCTTCGAAGCTCTATGGTCGAGGGGTGAACGCGAACGACGTGTTTCGGGTCGAACCCCGGGTTCACCCGCAGCAATCCAGCCATGCTGCGCACCATCAAACCCGCTCCGGTCGACAGCACCAGAACCAAGGCGAACTGGCCGGCGATCAAGGCTTGGCTGAACCTTCCGCGTCCTCGGTCCCGCGTGCCGGTGGCCGCGCCGGGCTTCAGGACTTCGGTCAGATTCGAGCGCCCGCCGCGCCACGCGGGCACCAGGCCAAAGAGCAGACCCGTGATCAGCGTCACTCCGGCGGCGATGCCCAGAACGCCTAGGTTGAGCGTGATGGGCTTGAGGCGCGGCAAGTTCGTCGGAAGGAGTCTCTGCAGCAGGTCAAGGCCAACAGCGCTCACGGCCAGTCCTGCCACACCGCCGAGCACCGCGAGCAGCAAACTCTCTATCAATAACTGGCGGAACAGGCGGGCGCGGCCCGCGCCCAAGGCAGCGCGCGTCGCCAATTCCTGCTGACGCGTTTCTGCACGCGCCGATTGGAGACTGGCGACATTCGCGGCCGCGATCAGCAGCACGAACACGACGGCGCCCAGCAATAAGCCCAGCATGCGGCTCTCTTCCGGGCTGCGGAACAGCTCGCGCAGATGGCGCGTTTGCCCAGAAACCAAATCCGACAACGGGAGCTGCTCCTGCCGATGCCGCTGGATCAGCACGTCCAGAAACGCTTGCACCGCCGCGGGCTCGATGCCGGGTTGCGTTTCCGCGATCACGCGGAGGTTAGGTCCGGGTCGCAGGATAGGCCCGTATGGGCCGGTGGCAGGACCAAGGTCTTCCACGGGGCGCCAGTATTCATTGTGAGCGTCCGGAAAAGAAAAGTGCGGCGGCATGACACCCACGATGGTCATCGGTCGCTCACGAAAGAAGACCGTGCGGCCAATGATCGCGGGATCGCCGCCAAACTGGCGTTGCCATAGCCGGTAACTGATCACGAGCACGTCGTTCTTGCCAGGTTCCCCTTCCTCCGCGCTGAACGTGCGTCCCAACAACGGCCGCACTTCCCACAGGCGAAAGAACTCCAGGCTCACCCACATCCCTGCCACCCGCTGGGGAAAGTCCTCGCCAGGCAACGTTACCTCATCCCCGTGGTAGGCCGCGACACAGGCAAACAGACTTGTCTGCTGCCGTGCCTCGCGCAGCATGGAACAATAGATGCCTGCGGACCAGCCCAGTTCCTTGTGCACATATCCGAGTTGCAGGAGCCGATCCGGATGAGACACCGGCAGTGGATCGAACACCGCGACTTTCACAACGCTGACAATGGCGGTCGTCGCCCCGATCCCCAGCGCCAGAGTGATCAGGGCAATCGCCGTGAACCCGGGCGACTTGCCTAGCATCCGGACGCCGTAGCGAATATCCTGCCAGAAGATTCCCATGGAAATGCCTCCGCTTCACTCCTTTGTTCGTTCGCGAAACTACCTCAAGCGCACAAACCCGTGATCGCTGGAAAGGCGCAGATCTCCTTTGCCGGAGCCGCTTGTCCCGACGATCTTGTGACGGGAGATCTCCCCCTGAGCGGTAATCGGGATCGCCGACCGCACCGCGCCCCAATCATTTTCGAGACGGAAAGCGCCTTGATAGTCCGGCGGCGCCTGGAACCGGACCTTGCCCCACTCCGTCCTCACATCCGCCGTGATTTCCTCGGGACACAATTTCGAACAGGCGATGTCCACCGAGCCAAATTGCGTGCGGGCGACGAGACGGTCCGACACGATCTCTCGGCCAGTGACACGGCCGAATTGTGTCTCCAGCTCCAGCGCCCCCTGCGTCTTCTCGCAAACGACGGAGCCAAATTGCGTCGCCGCTTTCACATTCCCCTCGATCCTCGTGAGCCGGATCTGCCCGAACTCGGTCTCACAGTCTACGTGGGCCTGTCGGGGAACGAGGATGTCGAGGTCCACGGATACGAAGCGATGGTCTTGCGGCATCGGTGGTTTCTTGACCGTGACGGTCACGACCGCATTGTTGGGCTCGGCGGCGATTTGTACCTGCTCGCCGATTTCACGCGCCTCCTCCTTGTGGGGCGCGTGGACGTACACCTTGGCCTTGATCCGGCAGTCGGTCCCGTCGTCCGAGGAGATTCGGACCGCGCCGGCCTCATTTC
>Ga0315289_10003834_pt1 | contig 22627 bp, 18 predicted proteins | sample YL17G11_40_MG_FD_203452 | JGI IMG/M metagenome (GOLD analysis project Ga0315289, IMG submission 203452) | Sediment microbial communities from Yellowstone Lake, YNP, Wyoming, USA - YL17G11_40 | ecosystem: Environmental > Aquatic > Freshwater > Lake > Sediment | place: USA: Wyoming | collected... | reverse complement strand
CAAGATCAAAGCCCGGGAGTTTTATCAGGAATTCAAACGCTACCTGCGATCCCGGGTCAAAGAGTTCGTCACCCGGGAAAATCCCGAGGACTACAGCGTGCCCCTCGGGCCCGAGTTTCCGATGAATCCCTATTACTTCGCCTTCTCCCACGCCGTCTCTCCCTCGGGCGACCTCGTGGCCACGATCACCTACAACGCCCTCGCCGGCGACATGGACATCGTCCTTCTCTCGGCCAAGGACGGGAAGATCTTGCGGAACATCACCAAGGGCTACACCTCGGAGTACGAATATATTAAATACGAGATCGACCCGTCCCTGGGCAAGTGCCTGGCCTGGTCCCCGGAGGGCGACCGTTTGGCCTTCTTCGCCCGGGACGGCCGGCGTCATTCCCTGTTCATCCTTTCGGCCCTCACCGGGGAGACGATCCAGAAAGTCGTCCTCGGCGTGGACCAGCCGGCGGGCCCCTGCTTTTATCCCGACGGGAAGCGGCTGATGTTCGGGGCTTTTTCCCGGGGCATCCGCGACCTCTTCGCCGTGGACCTCGCCTCCGGCGCGGTCACGAACCTGACCAACGACGAATTTTACGAAAAGGCGCCCGCCTTCTCGCCCGACGGGACGTCGGTGGCCTACTCGCTCCGCGTCGGCTCGGTCGACAAGCTGTTCCTCTCGCCCGTGGACGATTTCAAGCGGAAAAAACAGCTCACGTCCGGACCGGGCCACACCATCTGCCCCGAATTTTCAGCCGACGGCAAAATGATCTACTTCGCCGGCGACGCCCGCGAGGCCTACAACATCTATTCCCTCGACCTCGCCGGCGGGGAAATGCGGCGCTACACGGACGTGCGGACGGGCAATTTTTTCCCCGCCCCGCTCCCGACCCGTCCCGGCGATCCTCCCAAGCTCATTTTCTCCTCGTTCAACAAGGGGGCCTTCCAGCTCTTCCGGAGCGACGCCCCCGGCGCCGCCGAGCCCGGGGCGACGTTCACCGCCCTGCCGGCCGAGGCCAAGCCGGAGCGGTACATCCCCGCCCTGACGTTCGATCTCGCTCCCGAAAAAATCGCCCCTCACGAAGGGATGGGCAAGCTTTATGTCACCGCCCGGCCGCCCACCGACGTCATCCTCGCCACGGACGGCTCGATCTACGGCGGCTCGGCCATCGCCTTCTCGGACATCCTCGGGGATCACACCTTCACGATCATGGCCTATCAGGTCCGGGAGTTCCAGTCCTTCGACATCGGCTATCTCAACCAGAAAAACCGCTTCCAGTGGATGGCCCGGGTTTTTAAATACACCTTCTTCTACTATCCCTATGCCTATTACTATGATCCGACCCTTTGGAATTGGACCACCACGGCCGACGCCATCGCCACGCGCGAGATCAAAGGGGCGAACGTCATGGCCTTTTTCCCCCTCAGCAAGTACTACCGGGCCGAGGCCTCCTTCGGGTTCATGAGCTATGAGGAGGACTCTTTTCAATCCACCGGCTCGCCGATGGCGAATCAATCGGGCTACTTCATCAACGGGAACATGATCTCGGCGACATTCGCCTTGACCGGCGAGACGACGATCTTCAAGCCGCCCTACGGGCCCGCGGCCGGCCACACCTTCCAGATCTCGATCAGCCCGACGCTGCCGGTCGCGAAGAGCTTCATCCGCAACACGACGTTCCAGGCGGACCTGCGCAAGTATTTGTATGTCGGGAGCGATTTCCTGGCCGCCTTCCGCTGGCAGGGATTCCTCAGCACGGGGCGGGATCCGTTCATCAATTATTTCGGCGGCAACAACACCGTCCGGTCGGCGGATTACTACGGCATCGTCGGAACGAAAAGCTGGTTCTTCAACGCCGAGTTCCGCTTTCCCCTGATCAACGCCGTCCCCTCGATCCTGGGCATGGTCGGTCCTTTCCGCGGGGTCGTCTTTTTCGACATCACCCAAAACAAGCTGGGCGACTATCCGGGCAAGTTCTACCGGTTCGACGAGACCAATGTTCAAGTCGATCCGATCACAGGACAGCTGCTCAACGATCCTGTCCTGACCCTCGACGCCGTCGGATCCTACGGCTATGGATTCCAGGTCTTCTTCCTCGGGCTGCCCCTCCATTTTGAGTGGTCCAAAAGGCTCGAGTGGAAGGACCTGACCAAGCCCCTCGGCCTCAGCTCGTACGGGACGATGAGCCTCCGGTTCTGGATCGGTTACGACTTCTAACCGAAAAATTTTTTTTGTGATAAAAAGCTTGAAAAAGCCCTTCCGGAGTGCTAAACTGACCGCGCCTTGAAGCCCCGTTAACAGGCAAGGGGGCCCGATATTTCCACAGTTGTGGAAAAACCTGTGGAAAAAAGACGGCCGCGCGGATATGCAAGATAAACCGAACCTTTGGCAGCAAATTCTTCTCGACGTCCAGAAGAAAGTCGACACCAACAGTTTCGAAACGTGGTTCGAGCCGACATCCTATATCGGCCAGGAGCAGGAGGCCCTCTATATCAAGGTCCCGAATTCGTACTTCAAGGATTGGCTGGCCTTTCATTACTCCGCCGTCCTCAACGAAAGCGCCCAGCGGCTCTTCGGTAAATCCTTCGAGATTAAATATATCTTCGACGACGTTTCGTTCACCTTCAAACGCAATTCCCCCGAGGAACGCCGCTCGAAGTTCGGCAATCTCCTGAACCCCAACCTCAATCCGAATTATTCTTTCGACTCCTTCGTCGTCGGATCGTGCAATCAATTCGCCCACGCCGCCGCGCTGGCCGTGTCCAAGATCCCGGCCCGGTCCTACAATCCTCTTTACGTGTACGGCGGATCGGGGCTGGGAAAGACCCACCTGATGAACGCCATCGGACACTTCACCCTCCAGAACGATCCCCGCCTCAAGATCCTCTACATCACGACCGAAAAATTCATGAACGACCTGATCAATCATCTTCAGTACGGCAAGATTCTCGATTTCCGGGAGAAATACAGGAGCATCGACGTCCTTCTCATGGACGATATCCACAACATCTCGGGGAAGGACCGGACTAAAGAGGAATTTTTTCACACCTTCAACCATCTCTATGACAATCAGAAGCAGATCGTCATTTCGAGCGATTGCCCTCCCAAGGAGATCCCGGGGCTCGAGGAGAGGTTCCGCTCGCGGTTCGAGTGGGGCCTCATCGCCGACCTCAAACCCCCCGACATCGAAACCCGGATCGCCATCCTGAAAAAGAAGGCCGATCTCGAGGGGGTCGCTCTTCCCGAAAGCGTCGCCCTTTTTATCGCCGACAAGGTCCATTCGAACATCCGCGAGCTGGAGGGATACCTCCGCCGGGTCGTCGCCTTCGCCTCGCTCAAGGGCGAGCCGATCGAACTCGACCTCGCCAAGGAGTCGCTGAAGGATCTTCTGGATTCGACCGCCCGGGTCGTCACCGTGGAAAAAATCCAAAAGCTCGTCTGCCATAAATACAAAATTAAACCCGCTCAATTAAAGTCCAAGAACAACTCGCCCAAAGTCTCCTTTCCCCGCCAGATCGCGATGTATTTGGCTAAAGAGCTGACCGACTCGTCCCTCCCGGAAATCGGCAAGAAATTCGGTGGAAAACACCATACCACGGTCCTGTACAGCGTCCGGAAAATCGAAAAGTTGCGAACGGACCAGGCCGAATTCGACAAAGAAATCAACAGTCTGATTCACTTCATTCAGTAATGAAATCAAGAGATTAGGCCTCTTATGCACATTTCCATTGATTTTCTTTCTTATCTTTATTAATCTTGGATAAGAATTCTTTAAGAATAAGAAGATAAAAATTCTTCGCGGACGGAAGGAGCGGTCATGAAATTCACGGTCGCCAAAGACGTCATCCTCGATGAACTTCAACTGCTTCAGGGCATCGTTGAGAAGCGCAATACCATGCCGATCTTGGCGAATATCCTGATGACGGTCTCCGAGAGCCGGATCGAGCTGACCGGGACGGACCTCGAAGTCGGCTTGAGGACTTATTTCGAGGGTGAGATCGCGGAGTCGGGAGCGGTCACCATTTCGGGAAAGAAGATCTTCGAAATCGTCAAATCCCTGCCCGACGGCGCCGCCGTCACCTTCAAAGAAAACCAGGATTTGATGATGGAGATCACGGCCGGAGAGAGCGAATTCAAGGTCCTTTGCCTGCCGAAAGAGGATTATCCGGCCGTTCCGGAACCGAAATTCGAGAAAAATATCCGGTTCCCCGTTCCGGAGTTCCAGGACATGATCGACCGGGTGTTCTTTGCCATCGCCCAAGAACAGCGCTACTACTTGAACGGTGCCCTGATGGTCCTGAAGGGGAAGAGCCTCGAGCTGGTCAGCACGGACGGCCACCGCCTTTCGTATACCGCCCGGGCGGTCGACGATCCCGGACTGGCCAAGGAGATCCGGGTGATCGTCGCCAAAAAAACGCTGGCCGAACTTCGAAAATTCGGCGAAGGCGTCATCGAATTCGACCTGGACGACAACAACCTCTTTTTCCGCTGCGGAGCCCGGACGCTGATCAGCCGGATCATCGAGAGCAAATTCCCGAACTTCGACGCGGTGATCCCGAAGGACAATCCCCAAATTCTTCTTTTATCCAAGGACGCGTTCCTGAACGCGGTTCGCCGGGTGGCCCTTCTTTCGGTTGAACGGTCCAAAGGGATCAAGTTCACCCTCGAAAAAAACCGTCTTCGTCTTTTCTCCTCGAACCCGGAGATCGGCGAAGCCCGCGATAAACTGGAGGTCGATTACAAAGGCGCGGGTCTGGAGATCGGCTTCAACGCCCAATACATGATCGACTTCCTGGGCTCGGTCCGGACGGAAAAGGTCCGTTTGGAGCTGAAGGATGAGAACAGCGCGGCGATGATGTCGCCCGAAGGGGAAGAAGGATTGAAAAGCCTCTATGTTCTCATGCCGATGAAGATCTAATTCTCGGACTCTCGCCGACTTATCCTCCAAAGCGACCTTCATCGTTCGCAATCGGCCGAGGGCGAATGATGGATTTTGCGACCCAAGCAAAATAAAAGAGAGCCATAAAGAAAGCGGGCCGGAAATCCGGGAGGTCAGACGTCCGCTGAAAACAACGTTTTCGACAAACGATCGACGAGGGCCGAGACCGCGGCCCGGACGGGCCGCGAGAGGCGTTGGCCGTCTTGGACGCTCTTTGGCTGAATCCCTAGGACGATCGTCCGGCAGCCGACGCTTTCCTGGAGATAGCGGACGAGGAGAGAAAGGGGGATCCGGTGGGTCGACGGAGACTCGTCGACGATCTCCTCCGGAAGGACGATGAACGGCGTTCCCGGCGGATACGGACCTACGGCGGCGTCGACCAGGACGACAAGATCGGGGCCGAACGCCCGAATTTCGCCCGTAGCGCTCTCCGGCGTTTCGAAGCCTTGGACGATCCGCACAGATCGATTTTTTCCGGCAGGGAGAGATTTCGACGTCGGCGAAAGAGCCGACTGCGCCCGGATAAGCCCTCGGACGACCGCGATGCCCGCGCCGTCGTCCCCGCGGTTTGGATTTCCGACGCCGAGGACGACGATTCGACGCGCCTCGGCGATTTCTTTTTCCAATTCATCCAAGGACAGGGGACTCGTGATCATTTTTCTTCGGCCGCCCCTAGAAAATCAAATTAGGTTCTCTTCCATTTGTTGTGGGTGAAAAGCGAGAAGACAGGAGGACGGATCGAGCGGACCTGTCCGGTTTAGCCCTCACGACCCGGACAGCGGAGTGAGGCCGTTCTCTCGTCTTCATGAAACCAAAACATATGGAAGAGAACCAAAAAAATAAATATGGACTCCGGTTACGGCGCGGGAGCGATCGGCGGCTTAGGCTCTTTCTTGAGAACCGCCCGGACGTAGATCCATTCCTTCTTCAAATTATGGCGGTCGAAGTCGGCGAGCTCGAAGAGATGGTCCATCTCCATCGCCTTGGGGTTCGTCGGGCAGGAATCGACGCACTGGGCGCAGTGGATGCACCGGTCGTTATGGATGATCATCGAGAATTTTTTTTCGGCGTCGTTGACCGACCTGATCTCGATGGCCTCGGCCGGGCAGTCGCGCTCGCAGGCCTTGCAGACGATGCAGATCTCGGGGTGAAGGAAGGGCGTGCCCCGGAAGTCGGGCGGGACCTCGATCTTTTTGAAGGGATAATCGACCGTCGCCGGTTTGCGGAAGAGATGGCGGAGGAGTTCGGGGAGAAACACCGCGACTTTCATAGCACGAACCCCTTGATCAGGATGACGATGAACAATTGGAGAACGGCCAGCGGGGCGAGCCAACGCCAGGCGAAAGTCACGACCTGGTCGATCCGGATGCGGCCGGTCACCGCCCGGAGGACGGACAGGAGAAAGATGACGGCGAGCGTTTTGACGATGAACTGGACGAATCCGAGGAAAGGCCCGCCGCCGAATCCGCCCAAGAAGACCGCGGCCAGGAGGGCCGAGGAGACGACGAGTTCGATGTCGGTCATGAGCCGGAAAAAGGCCAGCTTCTTGCCCGAGTACTCGGTGAACGTCCCGCCGACGATCTCGGTCTCGGCGTGGGGGATGTCGAACGGCGTCCGTTCGAGCTTGGCCTGGACGGCGATGAGGGCGACGACGAAACCGATGAGGTTGGGCAGAAGAAGGAGAGGCTTGGCCCGGTAGAACGCCGCGATTTCGGCCAATCTCCACGAGCCCGCGAGCAGCGCCGGCGAGAGGACGCTCAGGAAGAGCGGGACCTCATAGCCGAAGAGCATCGTCAGGACCCGCGTCCCGCCGATGATTGAAAAGGCGTTCGTCGAGGCCCAGCCGGCGAGGAAGAAAATCAGGGTCGGGAGGCTGAGGAGATAGAGGAGGACGATGATGTCGCCCGAAAAGGAGACCATCCCCGGTGCGGCCGGGTCGGACATCCAAACCGGCAGCAGCAGCCCCGCGGTGAGGACGATGGCCAGGCCGACGATGGGCAGAAGGGTGAAGAGGGTCTTATCCGCCCGGGCCGGGACGATGTCCTCCTTGGCCATGAGCTTCACGAAGTCGGCGATGGGCTGGAGGAGGCCCCATCGGCCCGTGTGGGTCGGCCCCATCCGGTTTTGGAGCCGGGCGAAGACCTTGCGGTCGAACCACTCGGCGAAGGTCGAATACACGAAAAGGAAGAGAAGACCCGGGTAGACCAGTAGGTAAAGCAGAGTTTTCAGAACGGCCATGTGACGTTCCTTTGCCCGGGAAGTTGGCGGGCGCGCTCGTTCGCCATCCGCCGCAGATCGCTGAAAAGGACCGTCCGCTCTTCGCCCGTCCGGGCGTTACGGAGCTCCACCGTCCGCTCGGCGCAGCAGATGCACGGGTCGATGGCGGCGAAAATGAGGGGGATATCGGCGATGAAGCCGTCGCGGAGCATCTCGACGGTGGCCGGGTAATTGGCCAGCGTCGGAGCGCGGACCTTGAGGCGCTCCGGCTTCTCGCTCCCGTTGCTTTTGATGTAGTGGATGTTCTCGCCGCGGGGCGCCTCGTAGCGGCTGATGACCTCGTTCGGCTTGGCCTTGCGCGGGGCCTTGACCGCGACCGGCCCCGGAGGGAGGGCCTTGAGGATGAATTCGATGATTTTGTACGACTCGAAGAGCTCCTTGATCCGGACGACGGTCCGGCCGAGGACGTCGCAGGTGTCGGCCGTGGCGACGTCGAAGGGGGCCTCGTCGTAGAAGGCGTGGGGGTCGTCCTTGCGGACGTCGCGGGTGACGCCGGAGGCGCGGGCCGTCGGCCCGACCGCGCAGAGGGCCATGGCCAGCTCCTTGGAGAGCTTCCCCACGCCGGCCAGCCGGCCTACGAACGTCGGCTCGGAGGCCCCGATCTTGAAGTAGTATTCGGTCCGCTTCTTGAGGACGTCGATCCCTTCGAGGATCTTTTTCCGAAGGGCCTCGTCGAGGTCGCGGCGGACGCCGCCGAGGGTGTTGATGGCGTAGTGGACCCGGTTGCCGGAGATCATCTCCAGAAGATCCATGACGACCTCGCGGTCGCGCCAGGTGTACATGAAAAAAGTGTCGAAGCCGGCCTCGTGCCCGGCGATGCCCAGCCAGAGGAGGTGACTGTGGACGCGTTCGAGCTCGGAGACGAGGTAGCGGAGGTAAATCCCCCGTTTGGGCGGCTCGATCTCCATCAGCTTCTCCACGCCCTGAACGTAGCAGGTCGCGTGGGAGTGGGAGCAGATCCCGCAAATCCGTTCGGTGAGGTAGATGTTCTGGATCCAGCTCTTTTCCTCGGCGAGCTTTTCCAGGCCGCGGTGGTTGTAGCCGAGGCGGATGTCGACGTCGCGGATGACTTCCCCCTCGACGGTCATCCGCAGGCTGATCGGCTCCTTGAGGGCGGGGTGCTGGGGGCCGATGGGAATGTTGAAACTCATTTCTTGCCTCCGGGGATGATCTCGGCCGGCCGTTCGTAGGCCCAGTCCTTGCGGAGCGGGAAGTTGCCCGCCGGCCAGCCGTCGGGCATCACGAGGGGCCGGGGGTCGGGAAGCCCCTCGACGACGAGGCCGAACATATCCTGGAGCTCGCGCTCGTAGAGGATCGCGCCCGGGATGACGGCGCAGGTCGAGGGCAGGCGCGGGTCGCTCTTGGGGACCCTGGTCCGGACATTGATCGTCCCGTTCGTGTCGCCGTAGTGGTAGACGATCTCGTAGACATCCCCCTTGTCCACGCCGCTGATCGTGGCGAGATACCAGCAGTCGAGGCGGTCCTTGAGAAGGGCGGTCGCGGCCAGGAGGTTCTCGCGGGCGACCGTCAGAAAAATCCGATGGGGAGCGGGATGCGTCATTTCGAGCAACTTGTCCCCGAGGAGAAGTTTGGCCTTTTCGATCTTTTCCAGGTCGGTCATGGCGGCCTCCTCAGAGCGTCCCCAGGAGCTTGACGATGCCGTCCATGATGGCGTCGGGCCGGGCCGGGCAGCCCGGGACGTAGGCGGTCACCGGGATGACCTGGTCCAGGCCGCCCAGGATATTGTAGGCGCCCCGGTAAACGCAGCCGGACAGGGCGCAGGCGCCGACGGCGACGACGAATTTCGGGTCGGGGGTTTGTTCGTAAATGCGGATGATCCGGTCTTTGAGCTGACGGGTTACCGGTCCGGTGGCGACGATGACGTCGGCGTGGCGGGGCGTGGCCTTGAGGAGGACGCCGAAGCGCTCGACGTCGAAGCGGGGCGTAAGGGCGGCCACGATCTCGATGTCGCAGGCGTTGCAAGCGCCTGAGTTGAGATGGAGGATCCAGGGCGATTTCTTCCGCGACCAGCGGACGAGTTTGGCGAACATGCTAGCTCCTTGTCACGAGGGCGAGGATGGACAGGAACACCACGGCGAGGTAGAGGAGGGCGAAGAGGGCGAGCTTGCCGGCCGGGGCCGTGGCGATGACCAGGGCCGCGACGTGCATGATCGTGAAGAAGAGGGCGACGAAGAAAAACAGCCGGTAGCCGAACTGGATTTTCGTCCCGGGAATGTCCTCCCCGCAGGCGTAGCTCGTAAGCTTGCCGCCGACGTTCGTCAGCTTGGGGGCCAGCCGCTTGCCCAGGAGGTAGAGGAGGCCGGAGACGGCCAGGAACAGGACGAAGGCCACGGGGGGCGAGAGAAGGATGGCGAGGCCGTTCATGGCTTATCCTTTCAGCCGGGCGAGCTTGCGGACGTCCAGGCTCTTGGTGTTCTTGTAGATGTTGATGATCAGGGCCAGAGCCGTGGCCACGAGGCTGACCTCGACGACGATGAAGGTGACGACCAGGCTCTGGGCCACGAGGACGCTTTGCCGCGCCCAGCCGGTGGCCAGGAGGGCCAGGCTCACCCCCTTCGACACGACCTCGATGCCGATGAAGAGCTTGATCAGGTTGCGCATCGTCAGCAGGCAGTACAGGCCGGCCAGCACGAGCGCGGCCGCGACGGCGAGGTAGATGGTCCAAGCGTCATTCATGATGGTCCCTCTTGCGGAATAAGGCGAGCACGGCAAAAACGCCCGCCAGGATGACGGCGATCTGGCCGACGAGGTCGAAAGTCCGCGCCTTCCAGAGGACGTCGCTGAACGATCCCGCCTCAGCCGCGGCGGCTAGGACGGGGACTTTCCGGAGCAGGCCTTTCATGACCAGGACGTCAATTAGGGCGAAGACGACGAAGAACAGCGGGAAGACGGTCCGGGCGAGGGTGGACTCGCGGACGTCGCCCTCGGCCTTGGTCAGGGCGATCGTCAGAACGAAAAGGACCGTGATGAGCCCGGCCACGACCGAAATCTCGAAGACCCCGGCGTAGGGGGCGCCCATCCGGAAGAAGATGACCCCCAAAAAGAGGCTGGCCACGGCCAGGCTGATGGCCGACTTGATGAGGTCCCGGGCCAGGATCGCGAAGGCCGAGAAGAGAACGAGTCCGGCGAGAAGGGCGATTTGGAGGATCATGGCTTAAAACCCCTTGGTCAGGACGTCCGCCGCCGGCTGGATCCAGGAACGGAGGACGGCCGCGAACAGGATCCCGACCCCGATGACGAGAAGGGCGAGGACGACCGTCGACGCGGTCATCCAGAACGGCGCCTCCCGGACATCCTTCCATCGCTCGTCGAGCTTGCCGAAGAAAGCCTTGCGCTGGATGAGGAGGTAATACCAAAGCGTCAGGACGCCGGCCAGGACGGCGATCACCGCCAGGGCCCCCTCTCCGGCCTGGACGAGGGCCATGATGATGAGCAGCTTCGACCAGAACCCGCCCAGGGGCGGTACGCCGGCGATCGAGAGCGCTCCGACAAGGCTGGTGCCGGCGGTGAACGGCATCCGCTTGGCCAGGCCGCCCATCTCGTCCAGGTTCCGAGTTCCCGTGGCCTGCTGGACCGACCCGCTGTTCAGGAACAGAAGCCCCTTGGCCAGGGCGTGGTTGAAAAGGTGGAACAGGCCGCCGGCGACTCCTAACGGTGTCCCGAGGCCGATCCCCAGGACGACATAGCCGACCTGGCTGATCGAAGAATAAGCCAGCATCCGCTTCAGGTCCTTCTGCCCCAGGGCCAGGAAGGCGGCGAGGACGATCGAGACCGCCCCCAGCCACATCAGGACCTGGGAAAGAGCCGGGGTCAGCCCGAAAACGCCGAAGAAGATCCGGGTCAGGGCGTAAACGCCGGAGACTTTAATGAGCAGGCCCGACAGGATGGCCGAGATCGGCGCCGGCGCCGACGGGTGGGCGTCCGGCAGCCAGGCATGAAAGGGGATGAGCGCGGCCTTGAGGCCGAAGCCCATGAGGAAGAGGGCCGCGCATACGGCCGTGACGCCCCCGGCGTTGAGCGTCTTCAAACCTTCGGCCACCGCGGCGAAGCTCAGGCCGCCGGTCATCCCGAAGAGAACGGCGATCGCGACCAGGATAGCCGCCGAGGCCACGACCGAGAGCATGAGGTACTTGAACGAAGCCTCGAGCTCATCGTGCTCCAGGCCGTAGGCCACCAAAGCGTACGAGGCTACAGCCGCGACCTCGAGGAAAATGTAGACGTTGAACAGGTCGTTCGCCAGGACCAGGCCGTTCATCCCCGCGACCATGACCAGGAGAAGGGCATAGTAATTGGCCTTGGCGCCGTAGTGATCCATGTAGGCGATGGAGTACAGCCCGACGGCGAGGCTGACGAGCTGGATGACCATGAGCATGAACAGGCCGAAGCCGTCGACGGCGACCTGGAGGTTGACGGTTTCGCCGAACCAGCTCAAACGCTGGACGATCGGGCCGCCGGAAAGGAGGTCCCGCGCCCCCGTGGCGGCGTAAACGAGGAGAACCGCCAGGGTCGCGTTCCCGAGGACGTCGGGGAGGGCCTTTTTCGAGACCTTGCCCAGGAGAGGCAGGATGGCGGCGACGAGAAGTGGCAAGCCGATGTATAGGAGTATCAAGGGTCCTCCTCTCTTATTTCAACAGCAGGTTGAGGACGGCCACGACGACGACCAGGCCGCCCAGGCACCAGGCCAGATAATTGGCATAATGGCCCGTGTGGGCCGCCCGGAGGACGCCGGTGAAGGCCCGCCCCGTCGCCGTGACGGCCTTCTCGTAGAGGGCGTCGATCGGCCGGTCGATCCCCTTGAACAGGACCCAGGACAGGCCGCGGAGGAACTTGACGCCCTGCTCGTAGAGGTCGAAAACACGCTTTTCGGCCCAGTCATACATCTGCTTGAAGCCCGGGGCTTTGTGGACCGGCTCGGAGGCGAGGTAGGCCTTCCTTCCGCCGCGCTTCCAGCCGTAGGCATGGAGGAGGAGGGCGGCGACGAGGCAGGCCATCGAAATCCCGGCGATGACGTTGAAGAGATCCAGGGCGTGGGCGGAGTAATCGAGATGCGCGCCCGCCTCGGCCCGGCCTTCGAGGATGGGTTGAATGAACTTCGTGAGCGGGAGCTTATTGAAGACGCCGAAGGTGAGGCAGAGGAGGGCGAGGATGAGAATCGGAACGACGATGGCGGCGGGGCTTTCCTTGACCCGGGCCACCTCTTTCGAGCGGGGTCCGAAAAAGACCGAGTGGCCAGCCTTGAGGAACGAAGCGAAGGTGAAGATCGCCCCCACCCAGGCGGCGACGGCGAAGACGATCGAGCCGGTCTCGACGGCCCCGTGGAAGACCATTTCCTTGGAGACGAAGCCGTTGAGCGGCCAGACGCCCGAAATGGCCAGAGCGCAGACGATGAAGCCCCCGGCCGTCAAAGGCATCTCGCGGGCCAAGCCTCCCAGCTTTTTGAGTTCGGTCGTGCCGGTCCGGTGCTCGACCGAACCGGCGCTCAGGAAGAGCCCGCACTTGTACATGGCGTGGTTGATCATGTGGAAGATCCCGCCGGCGATGCCGATCGGGACGGCCGTGCCGATGCCCAGGATCATGTACCCGACCTGGCTGACGGCGTGGTAGGAGAGGAGGCGCTTGAAGTCCTTCTGAACGAGGGCCATGAAGACGGCCAGGACGATCGTCGCCGCGCCGATGATCATGAGCAGCATCGAAAGCCCGCTTCCCTTTTCCAGGGTGAAGAGGTCGAGGGTGATCCGGGCCAGGAGGTAGATCCCCAGGAGCTTCTCGAACGAGGCGGGCATGAAGGCCATGAAGGTCACGGGAGCGTCGACCGCCGCGTCCGGGATCCAGGTGTGAAAGGGCATCGCCCCGGCCTTGCCGATCGCCCCGATCATCATCAGGATGAAGGCCAGGGCGGCCGGGCCTTCGGGCTTGACCGAGATCTGGGACAGGGTCAAGGTGCCGGTTAGGCTCCAGAGGATCCCGATCCCCAGGATCATGGCGAAGTCGCAGAAGCCGCTGATCATGAAGGCCTTGAGGGCCGTGCGGTTGGCCTCCTTCCCGCCGATCGAGATCAGGCCGTAAAGGGTGACGAGGAGGCCTTCCCAGAAGAACACCAGGGGAACGAAGTTATCGGCCAGGACCGCGCCGTTGGCCAGGGCGGCGGAGAGGAAGACGTAAGCGTAGTATTCCCGGACCCGCGGATGCCCCTTCATCTTGACGATCGAGTAGAGGGTGATGAGGAACAGAAATCCGGCCAGGGCGAGGAGGATGAAGGCCGAGAATTGGAAGAGCCGGAGCTCGAATTTCGCCCCCATTCCGAACCAGGGGACCCGCCATTCGAGGTTTTTCGCGGCGAAGAGGGCGAATCCCAGATAGAGCATGATTCCGGAAACGGCCAGGGCCAGGGCTTCGCGGACGGCCTTGACGGTCTTGGGGATGAGGAAGAGGACGGCGGCCGCCAAAGCCGGGAGGAGAATCGTCCAGAGGAGCGTTATCGGAGTCATTGGAACCACCCCATGATCGAGGCTGCGGCGGCCTCGGCGAAGGCCGCCGGATAGGCGATCAGAATGCCGGCCGCGAGCGAGAGGACGGCGAGGATCGCCACGACCGCGACCATGGACCGCGTCCCTTCGGGGTGGGCGTCCCCGCGGCCTTCGCCCAGGAAGACCTGGCTGAAGGTCCGGAGGAGGTAGAACATCGTCAGGACGGCGGTGAAGAGGGCCACGGCGGCCGCGGCGACATATCCGGCCCGGACGGTCCCCATGATGACCAGGAACTTGGAGAAGAACCCTCCGAAGGGCGGGATCCCGATGACCGAAAAGGCGCAGAGGAGAAAGGCGGCGGCGGTGATCGGCATCTTCTTGGCCAGGCCGCCCATGTCCCGGATGTCCCGCTTGTGGGTGGCGTGGATGACGATGCCGGCGCAGAGGAAGAGGCCGGCTTTGGCCAGGCCGTGCATCAGGATGAAGAGGAGCGAGCCCGTGATCCCTGCCTCCGTGGCGACGCTGAAGCCGAGGAAGATGTAGCCGATCTGGCTCACCGTCGAATAGGCCAGGATGCGCTTGAAGTCGGTCTCGATCGTGGCCGCCCCCGCGGCGATGAGGCTCGAGGCCACGGCGATCCAGGGGATCGCGTCCGGCCAGGAACCCGGCAGCTTGAAGGCGTAGAGGAAGAGCCGGGCGAAGGCGTAGACGCCGATCTTGACGAGCACGGCGGCATGGAGCAGGGCCGTGACCGTCGTCGGGGCCACGCCGGCGTCGGGGAGCCAGGTGTGGAGCGGGACGGTGGCCGATTTGGAGAACAGGCCGAAGAGGATGAGCAGGACCGCCGGTCCGGAAATCACCGTCCCCCGCATCGCCGTCAGGTCGAAGGTGCCCGTCTGGTTATAGATCAGGACGAAGCCCAGGAGCATGACGACGGCGCCGAAGAAGGTGACGAGAAAGGCTTTATCGGCCCGGAGAATGTGCTCCTTGAGCCGGGAGAAGCCGATCAACCGCCAGCAGCAGATGGCGATGATCTCCCAGAAGAGGTACATGAAGATCATGTTCCCCGAGTACACCAGCCCCATCATCGACCCGATGAACAGGACGACCATCAGGTAGTACTCGTTCTGGTTTTCCTCGTCGCGGATGTAGCCGAGCGAATAGACAATGATCAGGAATCCGACGAACGAAGAGACGACCGACATGAAGATCGAGAGGGGGTCGATCACCAGAATGAAGTCCAGGCCCAGAAGGAACTCCTTCCGGAGGATGGTCTCCCCACCGGCGAGGGCTCTCGGGATGAGAAAGAGGGGCAGGACGGCCGTGACCGCGCCGAGAAGCACGGCCCAGGCCGACCGGACCGACCGTCCGAGGAGGCCCGCCAAGGGGATGGTCAGGGAGCCGACGATGGGAACGAAGACCGTGAGGAGGGTTGTGAGTTCGGCGTTCATTTTGGAGGGCTCAGTATATTTTTCGCCCCCCGGAATGTCAAGAATTATCCACCGCTTATCCACAGGATTATCACATACTTATCCTATAAAAACGATGGGAGAAATGTTGTCCGGAACCAGCCGAGGCGATTGCATTTTTCACGGCGATGTAGGATAAAGGAGCCGGCAAGGAGACAGCATGAGCCTTGAAATCCGCGCGGTCGCCTCGAAGAAAGATCGGAAGACGTTTATCGCCCTCCCCGCCAAGCTCCAGGCCGGCCGGCCTTTCTGGGTCCCGCCGCTTTACGCCGACGAGCGGAAATACTTCGACCCGGCGAAAAACAAGGCCTTCGGCTACTGCGACGTCGTCCTCTGGCTGGCTTTCCGGGAGGGGGAGCCCGTCGGCCGGGTCATGGGGATCATCAACCGCCGCTTCAACGAACACCGGGGCGAACCGATCGCCCGGTTCGGCTACCTCGAGGCGGTCCACGATCCCGAGGTCGTCCACGCCCTCCTCGCCCGGGTCGAGTCGTGGGCCCGGGAGAAAAGGATGGCCCGGATCATCGGACCCTACGGTTTCACCGACCAGGACCCGGAGGGCTTCCTGATCGAGGGCTTCGAAAACCGGGCGACGATCGCCACCTACTACAACTTCGAGTGGATGCCCGGGCTCGTCGAGGCCGAAGGCTACGCGAAGGACATCGATTATTACGTCTATAAAATCCCCGTTCCCAAGGCGTTCCCCGAGTTCTATCTCAAGATCTATGAGCGGATCCGGCGCAAAGGGACCTACACCCTGGTCGAGTTCCGGAAGCGCAAGGACATCAAGCCTTACATCCGGCCCGTTTTTTCGCTCATGAACGAATGCTACGTCAACAGCAACATTTACGGCTACGCCCCCCTCGACGAGACCGAAATGGACGACCTCGCCCGGCGCTATCTCCCCGTCGTCGACCCCCGGTTCGTCAAGGTCGTGAAGAAGGGCGACGAGCTCGTCGCCTTCATCATCGGCATCCCGGACATGACCGCCGGCATCCGGAAGGCCAAGGGGAAGCTCCTTCCCTTCGGGTTCATCCGGATCCTCCGGGCGTCTCGGAAGACCAAGCAGCTCGACCTTCTTCTGGGGGGGATCAAGGAGTCGTACCGCGGCATCGGCTTGGACGTTCTGATGGGCGTGGCCGAGATCAAGTCCGCTCAAGAGGCGGGTTTCGAGGTCATGGACACCCATCACGAAATGGAAACGAACGTCAAGGTCCGGGGCGAGATGGAGCGGATGGGCGGGATCCTGTATAAAAAATTCCGCGTTTACACGAAGAACCTTTAAATCCCCAGGAGAAGGCCGAGGTAGACGAGCGTCAGAGCGACGAGGACCGCTACGGTCGTCCAGGCGAGGATGTTGTACCCGGGCGAGTTGACGTGCTCGCCCATGAGCTTGCGGTTGTTCACGAGACGGAGCATGAACACCAGGATGATGGGCAGGACGACCCCGTTCGCGACCTGAGATAGGTACATGACCGGGAAGAGGGGGATGCGGGGGATGAGAACGACGCTCGCCCCGGCGATGATCAAGATGGAGTAGAGGCCGTAGAACTGCGGGGCCTCGGAGAACTTCCGGTTCACGCCCGATTCCCAGCCCAGAGCCTCGCAGACGACGAAGGCCGTGGAGAGGGGCAGGATCGAGGCGGCGAAGAGCGAGGCATTGAGCAGCCCGAAGGCGAACAAGGCCGAGCAGTACTTCCCGGCCAGCGGCCGGAGGGCCTGGGCCGCGTCGGCCGCCGTTTCAATGCGGACCCCGGCCTTGAAGAGCGTCGCCGCGCAGGTCAGAATGATGAAGGCGGCGACGATCGTGACGACGAAACTCCCGACGATCACGTCCAGGCGGGAGTGCTTGTAGTCCTTGAGGGCGATATTCTTCTCGACGACGGCCGCTTGGAGGTAGAACTGCATCCAGGGGGCGATCGTCGTTCCGACCAGGCCGATGACCATGGCCGTCCCCGTCGGGGTGAAGCGGAAGCTCGGCGCCAGGACGGCCCGGCCGACCAGGCTCCAGTCCGGCCGGGCGAGGAAGCCGGCGATGAGATAGGTGACATAGAAGAGGCAGGCGGCGAGGAAAATCTTCTCCACGGACCGGTACGTCCCTTTGACGACGAGGAGCCAGACCGCGACCGCGGCCGCGGGAACGGACAGATACTTCGAAACGTGGAAGAGCTCCAGGCTCGAGGCCACTCCGGCAAACTCGGCGACGACGTTACCGAAGTTGGTGAGCACCAGAGCGGCAAGGAGATAAACCGTGATCTTGACCCCGAACCTCTCGCGGATGAGGTCGGATAGGCCTTTGCCGGTGACGACCCCCATCCGGGCGCTCATCTCCTGGATGACGATCAGGGCGGCCATGATGGGGACGAGAGACCAGAGCAGCCCATAGCCGAAATGGGCGCCGGCCATGGAGTAGGTGGCGATTCCGCCGGCGTCGTTGTCGACGTTCGAGGTGATGATCCCCGGCCCGGCAACGGCCAGGAAGAGAAGGAACGAACGCCAGCGCGTCTTGAAGGGGTGTCCCGCCATGGTCACTCCTCGAAACAAATCTCCATCATATCCTTGAGGGTGATGATCCCTTCGATCCGCCGCTCCCCGTCGACGACGGGGACCGCCAGGAATTTGTATTTCTTGAAAATCGCCGCGACGGACTCGATGTCGTCCTCTGGCCCGACGGTGATGAGACGGCGGTTCATGAGTCCCTCGAGCCGGGCTTCTTTGTCACCCGTGACGAGGAGGCGGATCGTGGATACGCCGACGAGCGTCCCATCCTCGTCCGTGACATAGAGGTAGGCCACCGATTCAAGGGGCAGGGTCGTCTCCCGGAAGACCTCGATCGCCCGGCCGATCGTGGTCTCCTTCGGAACGGCGAAGAAATCCTTGGTCATGATGCTCCCGGCCGTCCCCTCCTTGAATTGGAGAAGGCCGATCACGGCGTGCCGGGAGCTCGGCTCCATGGTCCGGATGAACTTGTCCTTCTCGTCGGCCGGGAGGTCGGCCAGAAGGTCGGTCGCGGCGTCGGGAGCCATCTCCTCGAGGATGTCCGAAGCGCGCTCGACCTGGGCCGAGTTGATGAGGGCGGCTTGGACCTTCGGATCGTCGACTTCTTCGAGCGTCAGGGCGGCCGTCTCGGTGTCGAGAGAGCGGAAGAGGACCGCCTGGCTTCTCCGGTCCAAGTCTTCGATGATGTCGGCTAGGTCCGAGGGGTGGAGCTCATGAAGCTTGCGGGAGGTGACGTTGATCTTGAGGTTCTTTCGGACCGGGTCGCTCGGCAGGGGCTGGACGTATTTCCAGGAGATGAGCTTCTCTCCGGTTTGGGAGGCGAAGAGCCAGTTTGTGACCCGGTCGACCCGGCGGAGCCAGCCCAGCCGGCGGAGGAGGCCGCGCGCTCCGAAGTCGACATGGGCGAGGCGCAGGTCTTCATGGACCATCAGGAGATGGATGTCGTTGACCCGTTCGATCTTGGCCCCGGAGGTATCGACCACCTGTTTGTCCAAAAGCTCGTCGCGGAGGAGGATTTCGTCCTGGGCCGTCTCAAGCGGGCGAAAGCGCGCTGTCGCGCCCGGCTTGAGGCGGATCCGCGAGCCGTCGAACTCCTCGACGTCCGTCCAGTCGAGCTCCCGGAGGGGCTTCTCGCCGCGGCGGCGGACGGCGATCGCCGAGACCTTCGGGTAGATCTCGCCCATCCGGACCTTGAGATCGGCCAGCCTTCCGACGGCCGCGCCTTCCGGGTCGAGGATCCCGCAGCCGAGAAATTCCGAGAAGTAGAGAAAGCGGCCGGCCTTCGTTTCCCTCACCACTTCTTGAATTTCCAGAAGAGGATCAGGCCGACGAGGGATACGGCGGCCAGGCCGATGATCATCCAGAAGGCGAGCGGATGGCCCGACAACGGAATCCGGACGTTCATCGAGAAGGCGCTGACGACGAAGGTCGGAACCATGATCCCGATGGTGATGATGTTCAACGTCTTCATGAGGACGTTGAGGTTGTTGCCGACGATGGTCCCGCGCGCGTCCATGAGGCCGGTGAGAATGTTGGAGTAGATTTCGGCCTGTTTGAAGCATTGGGTGTTCTCGACGAGGATATCGTCGAGAAGCTCGATGCTGTCCGGGCCGAACCCGATCTTCCCGGCGTTATGCTTGATCTTCTCGATGACCATGGCGTTCGAGTTGATGGCGTTGAGGTAGTACACCAGGCTCTTCTCCAGGGTGAAGAGGTTGATGAGGTAGCGGTTCTCCATGGCCCGGTTGATCTTGTGCTCGAGCTCCTCCGAGATGCGGTTGATGATCTTGAGATGCTCGATGAAATGATAGATCGTCCGGTACAGCATCTTCAGCATGACTTCCGGGAGGCCGGTTGTCCGGGCGAAGATCTTCCCTTCGAAGAGGGGGATGTCCTCGGAGAGGAGGCAGATGAGCTTGTCTTTGAAGAGGAAATAGCCCATCGACGTCACCCGGAAAAGAAAGAGGTCCTCGGCCGAATAGTTTTTCGGCCGCTTGAAGATCAGGGCGGCGTGCTCGGGCTCGAACTCCAAACGGGACAGCTCGTCGGGATCCAAAGCCGAGGCCAGGGTGTGCTCGTCGATCTTCAGGACATCGACGAGGCAGCGTTTCTCCTCGTCGGTGGGGCTGATGTAGAACTGAATGGGCGCGTCCTCGGCCGGGCACTCCTCGATCCGGCTTTCGCAGAGATTGAATTTTCTGACCATGAAAACGCCCTCCCGCAAGAGACCGCCGTCGAGATTTTCATTCTGGCACAGATGCCGGGTCGACGCAATCAAAAAAGAAATGAGGCCGTTATTTCGCTTCCGCCCAGTTCGGCCCCCAGCCGAGGGAGACCTTGAGGGGGACGCGGAAGTCGCAGACCCGCTCCATCCGGGCGCGGACCAGCTTCTCCATCCGGGCCCGTTCCTGCTCCGGGACCTCGAAGACGAGCTCGTCGTGGACTTGGAGGATCATTTGGGCGGCGAGCCCGTGCCGATCCATGTCCCTGCGGACATCGATCATCGCTTTCTTCATAATGTCGGCGGCCGTCCCTTGGATAGGCATATTGAGGGCGATCCGGCGGCCGGCTTGTTGGGCGGCTTTGTCCGCCTGGGCGAGTTCCGGGACTTGGCGCTTCCGGCCGAACATCGTCTCCGCGTATCCCCGCGCCTTCGCTTCCTCGACGATCCGGTCCAGATAGTCCTTCACCTTCGGGAAGCGGGCGTAATAACGGTCGATGAACTCCTGGGCCTCGCGGTTCGAGGTCCCGAGTTCCTTGGCCAGGGAGAAGGCCGAGGCGCCGTAGATCATGCTGAAGTTGATGATCTTGGCCCGGCGGCGGCGCTCTTCCGGGAAAAGGGCCGCGTCCTCCCCGAAGACGCGCGCGGCCGTCTCGGCGTGGATGTCCTGATCCTTCCGGAAGATCTCGACGAGGGCCGGATCCCCGGAGAGGTGAGCCAGGACCCGGAGCTCGATCTGGGAGTAGTCGGCGCAGAGAAGTCCCCGGCCTTCCTCCGGAATGAAGGCCCGGCGGAAGCGCCGGCCCATCTCGCCCCGGGCGGGGATGTTCTGGAGGTTCGGATCCGAGCTCGAGAGCCGGCCCGTCGAGGCGACGGTCTGGTTGTAGGAGGTATGGATCCGTCCCGTCGCGGGATCGATGAGCGAGGCCAGGGCGTCGGCGTAGGTCGATTTCAGCTTGGCCAGCTGGCGGTATTCGATCACGAAGGGGACGATGGGATGGAGGTCCCGGAGCTCTTCGAGGATTTCGATCGCCGTCGAGTAGCTTTTCGTTCCCTTGGTTTTCTTCGAGGGTTGAAGCTGGAGTTTATGGAACAGGACCACGGCGAGCTGCTGCGGGGAATTCAGGTTGAACTCGCCGGAGGCATGCTCGTAAATTTTTTTTTCGAGGCGATTCATGTCCGCGGCGAGCTCCCGCGAGAGCGTCCCGAGGGCGTCCTTGTCGACTCGGACCCCGGCGATCTCCATTTCGGCCAGGATCTCGATGAGCGGCTTCTCCATGCCGCTGTAAAGCCCGGCCAGGCCGGCGGCCTCGACCTTGGGCCGGAGCCGGCTCTCGAGCTTCAGGGCGAAATCGGCGTCCTGGCAGGCATAAGGCGTCACATTCTCCACGGCCGCCCGGTCCATTGTGATCTCGTCCTTTCCCCGGCCGACGACGTTCCGGTAGGGGATGGCCGTCTCTTGAAGGTAAGCCGGGGCGAGGCGGTCGAGATTATGCTTTCCCCAGTTCGGTTCGAGGAGGTAGGAGAGGACCATCGTGTCGCCGTCGATTCCGGCGAGGCGGATGCCTTCGCGCCGGAGGACGATCAGGTCGTATTTGATGTTCTGGCCGATCTTCCGGATTTTGGGATTCTCGAGAATCGGACGGAGGATCTCGAGGGCTTGAGGGACGGGGATCTGCTCGGGCGCGCCGAGATAATCGTGCCGGAGGGGGAGGTAGGCGGCTTCGTCGGGGACGAGGGCGAACGACATTCCGACGAGACGCGCCCGGGTCGGGAAGATGTTGTCCGTCTCGGTGTCGAGAGAGACGAACCCGGTTTTTTCGATCCGGGCGACCAGGCCTTCGAGCTCCCCGGCGTCGGCGATCGTCCGGTACCGCTTTTCGACCGGGGCGGGCTTGGGCGCGTAGGCGGCGAGCAAGGTCCCGAACTCGAGCTCCCGGAAAAGGCGGGCGAGCTCGTCGGCGTCGGGCTCCTCGACGGCCAGGGCGGCCGGATCGAAGTCCACCTCGAGGCCGCGTTCGATCGTTACGAGCCGGCGGCTGGTCTCGAGAGTGTCCAGGTTCGCCCGGATGGCTTCGCGGAGCCGGGGATTGCGGATCTTGTCCAGGCTCCGGAGCAGGTTGTCGAGGCTTCCGTATTCGGCGATGAGGGCCTTGGCCGTTTTTTCCCCGATCCCGGGAACTCCCGGGACGTTGTCCGAAGGATCGCCCCAGAGCGATAAAACATCCACGACCTGGTCCGGCGCGGCCCCGAAATAGTCCCGGACGTTGGAGGGATCGAGCCGGAGATCCTTGGCCGGGTTCAGAACGGACGTCTTCGGGCCGATGAGCTGGAGCAGGTCCTTGTCGGGCGAGACGATCACGGTCCGGAATTTTTCGGCCTCGGCCCGGCGGGCGAGGCTGCCCAGGACATCGTCGGCCTCGTACCGGTCATTCTCGAGGAGCGGGATTCGAAAAGCCCGGAGGACCTCCTTGAGCTTGGGAATCTGCTTCTGGAGGTCGTCGGGCATGGGTTTGCGGTGGGCCTTGTAGTCCTTGAACATTTCCCGGCGGACCTTGGCCCCGGGCGCGTCGAAAACGATCCCGAGATACTCGGGTTTGTCCTCGGCGAGGAGTTTGCGGAGGGTCATGACGAAGCCGTAGATGGCGTTCGTCGGGAAGCCGGAGGAGGTGGAGAGCCCCTGGATGGCGTAGAACGACCGGTAGAGCAAGGAGTTGCCGTCGATGAGATAAAGGACCGGAGCCG